>Ga0157369_10002818_pt1 | contig 20750 bp, 21 predicted proteins | sample C25metaG_FD_113461 | JGI IMG/M metagenome (GOLD analysis project Ga0157369, IMG submission 113461) | Corn rhizosphere microbial communities from Kellogg Biological Station, Michigan, USA - C2-5 metaG | ecosystem: Host-associated > Plants > Roots > Rhizosphere > Soil | place: USA: Michigan...
CGGTATTGGGTCGCCATGTTCTGATCGAGCGCGGACAAGCCGGCGTCGGAGCAGACGGATATCTCGCCACTCGAGCGCGCCTTCGAACAGTCGAAGCTCGGCCGCCCGGCATAGCTTGTCTTGGGCCCCGCAACCTTGTTCGCCGACTGAGACGCGGCGACGTTCGCCTCCGGCTGCTCGGCCGGAGATTCCTCGGGTACTGCCGGCGCGGCCTGCGCCGGCCGCTGCTCGACGCGCGCGAGCGTCGCGAGCGGCGTGACGATCGCGTCGGCATTGCGCAGCAGCACCACGTTGCCGCTGCCGTCGGCCGCCGGCTGGATCGTATAATCGACGTCCGAAGTGAGCGTGTGACGACCGCCGACGACGGCGACGCTCGGCGGCAGGTCGAGCGACAGCGAGCCCGAGCAGTTCACTCCGCCGGTAGAATCGTCCTCGCTCTCCATCACGGGATTTTCCATCCGGACGACGGCATAAGCGGAAAGCTGGTCGAAGGCGGACTGGTCGCTTCCGCGAAGCTGCGCCGCGCGGCGGAACAGCTCGCGCTTGATGAGGTCGTAGGTGCGCTTGTCAGCGCACAATTTCTCCGGCTCGGGCGCCTTCTGCTGTTCGCTTTGCGAGATCTGGTTGCCGGTCAGCTTGTCCTGGTCGCCGTTCCTCGTGCTGGCGAAATAGGCGATGAGCCCAAGGAGGATGATTAGCGCGGCGATGAGCGCAAGGGTCGTCCAGTTGGGACTCCGCCCCGACCGCCGGACGTCGCTTGGTTGCTCAGGTTCGCTCATTGCAGAACGCCTTCGTGTAACCTCACCACCCGGTCCATCTTGCTCGCGATCCGTTCGTTGTGCGTCGCGACGAGCGCGGCGCTCCCTTCGCCCCGGACCAGGTTGAGGAACTCGTTGAAGACCGCGTCCGCGGTGTGCTCGTCGAGATTGCCGGTCGGCTCGTCCGCGAGCACCAGGGGCGGCTTGTTGGCCAGCGCCCGTGCGACTGCGACGCGTTGCTGTTCGCCGCCCGACAGCTTCGACGGCCGGTGGTCGAGACGTTCCGATAGTCCGAGCGCGCCGAGCAGGTCCTGAGCCCTCTGCCGTGCCGCATCGGCCTCGGCGCCGCGGACCAGTTGCGGCAGCACGACATTCTCCACCGCGTTGAATTCGGGCAGCAGGTGATGGAATTGGTAGACGAAACCGAGCAATTCCCGCCTGAGCCGGGTCCGGCCTTCGTCGTCGAGCTCGGCTGCTTCCTCGCCGCTCAACCGGATCGATCCCTGAAACCCGCCTTCGAGCAGTCCGACCGCCTGAAGCAAGGTCGATTTGCCCGAGCCGGACGGGCCGAGCAGGCCGACGATCTCGCCCGGTTGAACCGCCAGATCGACTCCGCGAAGCACCTCGATCGTGACATCCCCCTGCGTGAAGCTGCGCTTCAAGTCGCGCGTGACGAGGACGGGCTCACTCATAGCGAAGCACCTGCACCGGGTCGGTGCTCGCCGCCTTGTAGGCGGGATAGAGCGTCGAGAGGAACGACAGAACGAGCGCGATGATGATGATCGCGGCGACCTCGAACGGATCCGGCTTCGCCGGCAGGTCGGTGAGAAAGCGGACCGACGGGTCCCACAGGTTCTCACCGGTGATCACCTGGATGAAGTTGACGACGTCCTGGCGGAAGTAAAGGAAGATGGCGCCGAGGATGACGCCGAGAACGATACCGAGCGAGCCGATGGTCACTCCGACGGTCACGAAGACCTTCATCATTCCGCGCCGGCTTGCGCCCATTGTGCGCAGGATCGCGATGTCGCGAGTCTTCGCCCGAACCAGCATGATCAGCGAGGAAAGGATGTTGAACACCGCGACCAGCACGATGAGCGAGAGGACGACGAACATCGCCACGCGCTCGACCTCGAGCGCCTGGAACAGCGCCGAGTTCATTTGCCGCCAGTCGGTGATCACGCCCTTGCCCTGCACCACCTTCTGAAGCGGCGCGAGGATCTCCTGGACCTTGTCGGGATTGCTAGTCTGGATCTCGATCATCCCGACCTGGTCCCCCATCAGCAGAAGCTCCTGGGCATCCTGCATCGGCATGATCACATAGGCTTTGTCGTAGTCGTACACCCCAATCTCGAAAATCGCTCCTACGGTGTAGGTGACCTCGCGCGGAACGGTGCCGACGACCGTCGAGCGCCCTTCCGGGTTCCACAAGGTGATCTGACTTCCCGGATAAGCGCCCAGCGTGTCGGCGAGACGCGAGCCCAAAGCGACGCGGCCGCTACCCGGCGTGATCGAACGGATGTCGCCGGCAAGCACGTTCGAGGTAATCGTCTTGTTCGCACGGATGTCCTGGACGCGCATGCCGCGTACGAGCACGCCTTCGAAGCGTCCGTTCGCGGTGGCCATCAGCGGCGTGTCGATGAGCGGCAGGACCGAGGTGACGCCCGGCGTCCTCTTGGCCGTGTCGGCAATCTGCTGCCAGTCGGCCAAGCGGCCTTCATAGCCCTGCACCACCGCGTGGCCGTTCAAGCCGACGATCTTGTCGAACAGCTCGGCGCGAAACCCGTTCATCACGCTCATGACGATGATCAGCGCCGCGACGCCGAGCGCGACCGCGATCAGGCTGATGCTGGCCACGAGGAAGATGAAGCCCTCGCCTTTGCCTGGCAATAGGTACCGGCGAGTGAGCATGCGCTCGGCACGGTTGAGAATCATTCGGTAAGCCTCGCGACAGCGGACTCGAGGCTCAGCTCCTCGCGCTCTCCCGTTGAACGGCGCTTTAACTCGACTGTTCCGTTGGCGATCCCCCGCGGCCCGACGATGACCTGCCATGGAAGCCCGATCAGTTCCATCGAGCCGAGCTTGACTCCGCCGCGCTCGTCGCGGTCGTCGTAGAGCGTCTCGACACCGACAGCGGTGAGCTTCCCGTACAGGTCATCCGCCGCTGCGACGCTCGCTTCGTCATCCGCGCGCATCGTGACGATCCCGACCCGCCAAGGGGCGATGGGCTCCGGCCAGACGATGCCCGCCTCGTCGTGGCTCGCCTCGATGATCGATCCGACAAGCCGCGACACGCCGACACCGTAGCTGCCCATCATCGGTGTGACGGGAGTGCCATCGCGACCGGAAACCTTGAGCCCCATTGCCGTCGAATATTTATCGCCGAAGTAGAAGATGTGACCGACTTCGATGCCGCGGCCGGTGCGGCGCTTGTCCTCCGGTAGCACGTCCCACTTCGCGAGCTCGTGGGTCTCGTCGGTCGCGGCATAGGTTGAGTTCACCCGGTCGAAGAGACCCTGCAGGCCCGCTTCGTCGCCATAGCGAAGATCCGCCTGCTGCCAGTCGAAGCTTTCGTAGGCTGCGTCGTAGAACACCTCGCTCTCGCCGGTTGAAGCGAGGACGATGAACTCGTGACTGAGATCACCGCCGATAGGTCCCGACGCCGCCTTCATCGGAACGGCCTGGATGCCCATCCGCTGGAACGTGCGCAAATAGGCGAGCATCTGCGTGTAATAGCTTTGCCTGGCTCCGGCTTCGTCGAGGTCGAAGCTGTAGGCGTCCTTCATCAGGAACTCGCGACCGCGCATCACCCCGAAGCGGGGCCGGACCTCGTCACGGAACTTCCACTGGATGTGATAGAGGGTGCGCGGAAGGTCGCGATAGCTCTTCACCTCGTCGCGGAAGATTCCGGTGATCATCTCCTCATTGGTCGGCCCGTAAAGCATCTCGCGATCGTGGCGGTCTCGGATCCGGAGCATCTCGGGACCGTAGGCATCGTAGCGGCCGCTTTCGCGCCACAGGTCGGCCGACTGCAGAGTCGGCATGAGCATTTCCTGGGCACCGGCGCGGTCCTGCTCTTCGCGCACGATCTGCTCGATTTTCTTGAGCACTCGGAACCCGAGCGGAAGCCAGGCATAAATGCCAGCGGCGGTCTGCCGCACGAGACCCGCCCGGAGCATCAGCTTGTGGCTGACGATCTGGGCGTCGGAAGGGCTTTCCTTGAGGACCGGAAGAAAGGCTTGGGACCAGCGCATGGCGCCGCGCTGTAGGGTCGCACTCACCGCGGTGCAACCGGAGCAGCCCTGTCGTTCGACATGTGACCCCACCGACACAGGAGCCGCAGAAAAGCAACTGCAGCGGATGAACCGGCGTGACACCCGTTTTTGCCGGGCTTAGTCAACCGTCCGTCCGAACACTCTGACCCTTGGGTCGGGTTCGGGTGCGGCCGGGACGCCGCAAGCGTTGCTCGCACTGGGGGCGAGCCGTTTGCGACTAGGGGACTCCCGCCGCGACCATCCCAGGGGGCTGACGAGCAATCGTCACGCAAGGCGCCCGGATCGCTCGTCGATCCGGGCGTTTGCTTTTGCGTAATCGTGTTGACGCGCCGCCAGAGTTAAGAGAACAGCCACCCCACACAAGTCGACCGTTGTGTCCCGGTGGTTCGGGCGTATCATGAACCAGCAGAAACGGCGGCGCTGGCAAGGGGATAGGCACAATGGACAGGAATGTCGGACCGGAAGATCGGGTAGTTCGAATCGTTGTTGGACTCGGCTTGGCGCTTCTCGCCTATCTTGCCGTGCTTCCCGGGGTGCCGACGATCATCATGTGGGTCCTGGCCGCATATCTCGTGATTAGCGGCCTTCTTGCGCGCTGTGTCTTCTACAAGCTGGCCGACATCGACACGAGCATCCAGGAACAGCCCTATTCCACCACCGACGACCGCTCCGGCCTCTAATTCAGCCGCGCAAGCGGCGGCCGGCACCCGATGGCCAAAGATGAGAAGAGCAAGCGGACCCGGCTGATCGAGGCCGGGCGGCGCAAGGAATGGCGCGGCCGACTGGTCAATCCTCCGGTCGAGCGCGCCTCCACTATCCTGTTCGACAGTGTCGCCGAGCTCGAGGCCAGCAGGCCCGGCCTCGGCACCTACCGCTACGGCCTTCAGGGGACCGCGACGCAATGGGCGCTCGCCGAGGCGCTGACCGACCTCGAACCGGGCGCGGCCGGAACGGCGCTCTATTGTTCAGGACTTGCCGCAATCACCGCTCCCCTGTTGGCCGTGCTCGGCCCTGGCGACGAGTTGCTGCTGCCTGACAATGTCTACGGGCCGACGCGGAAGTTCTGTGAGACGTTCCTCAAGCGCTACGGCGTCAGCAGCCGCTATTACGATCCGCTGATCGGCACCGGGATTGCCGAGCTGATCAGCAACGCGACCCGCGCGATCCTGCTCGAAAGCCCCGGTTCGGTGACGATGGAAGTGCAGGACGTACCGGGAATATGCGCCGTCGCTCGCGAGCGCGGGATCGTGACGCTACTCGACAACACGTGGGCAACGCCATTGCTCTTCGAGGCAATTCCCGTCGGCGTCGACATCAGCATCCTGGCCGGAACGAAATATGTGGGCGGCCATGCGGACGTGATGCTCGGCAGCGCCACCGCGAACGCAGCGCATTACGAGCATCTGCAGCAGGTCAGCTGGGACCTTGGCTACAGCCTTTCCCCCGACGATGCGTGGCTCGGCTCGCGCGGCCTGCGGACGATGGCGGTGCGCCTGAAGCAGCACGAGGAAAGCGCGCTGAAGATCGCCGAATGGCTGAAGGCGCAACCCCAGGTCGGGCGCGTGCTTCACCCTGCCCTCCCCGATTGCCCTGGTCACGAATATTGGAAGCGCGATTTCAAAGGCGCGTCGGGGCTATTTTCGTTCGAGCTGAAGGGCGCGGACCGCGACCAGCGCAACGCCTTCGTCGATCGCTTGGAATTGTTCGGCATCGGCTACAGCTGGGGCGGCTTCGAGAGCCTCGCGCTGCCAATCGATCCTTATCGGACCGTCACCGAACCGCCCGCGCCGAACCTCGTGCGGCTTCACATCGGGCTCGAAAATTCGCAGGACCTGATCGACGACCTCAAATCGTCGCTAAAATCTGTGTCGCGATAGGGATGGTAGCGGAGGAGGGACTTGAACCCCCGACACGCGGATTATGATTCCGCTGCTCTAACCAGCTGAGCTACTCCGCCCCAAAGCCTGAGAGGCGCCCGCGGTGGGGCGCCGGAGGCGCGGCATATAGGTGGGCAGGCCAAGCCGGTCAACGCGAGGAACCGCGACCTGCTGCTGTCGTTGAGCGTGGAAGAATCAAGAGGTTTTATGGACCCGTTGACCCCGCTCGAGACCCTGTGCCGGATCGTCCTTCGCGCTCGCGAATATGAGGCGCAGACGGTCGACTATGCCGATGACGAAGAGGCGGACGACGTCAACGACGAGCAGGAAGGCGCGCTGAGCGTCCTCGAGGACGACATCAACGACAGTGTCGAGGAAGAGCTTCGCGCGGTGTTCGAGGATTTGGGCGAAGACCAGCTCGCCGAAGTCATGGCGTTCTGCTGGGTCGGCCAGGGGACGTACGAAGCCGCTGACTGGGACGAGGCGATGGAAGAGGCGTAGGGTATCGTCAACGAGAGCGTCGAGGAGGCGATCGACGAGCTGATGGACCAGCCGATGCTCGCCTCGGTGCTCGAATCCGGGCTCGCCGCATTCGAGCTCAGCTGCGACGGGATCGGCGAAGTCACCTGAAAGAATAGATTGCGAGCGGCTCCCAGGGGCCGCCGACGTAGCGCTTCAGCCCCAGCCCCGAGATCGCCAACGCACGCGGGGCGAAGGAGCGTTCGAGCGAGGCCTTCAGCGCCCGGGCAACTTTCGGCACAACCTTGTTCTGGATGGTTATATGCGGCCGCCATCCGCCGCTGTCCTGGGCGCCGAGCATGCCGTGCAGATCCTGTGCGAGCTCTTCGCGGATTCGGTCGAGATCGGGCGAGACGATCCGAAAGGCGACCCCACCGCCAAGATCCATCAAACCGGCGATCATCGCTTTCGGCGGCGGTTGGCGGACCACCTGCGCGAGGCGCGTTCGCAGCTCGGTCTCAGCAGACGGCGGCAGCGAACGGAACATGGTGAGATGCGCCGGCACCCGATTGCGATCGAGCGGATAATTGCTCCGCCGAAGGCCCTCAAGCCATGAGAAATCGCGCGCTGCGATTTCCACCGTGACGATCAGCGCCCCGGCCATTCGTCCCTTTGCAGCTCGTCGAGGCGGCCGAAGCTCTCAGCGCCGAAGTGCGCAATGACCGCTTCGGCTTCGACGTGCGCGCCGGTCCACGGCAGCCGCCGCAGCTGCTCGCCTACGCCCGCGACCCCGCCTTCCGAGACAACGAGATAATCCAGCCTTCCGCTGCGGCAGCCGGCCATGGCGTCGATGCAGTGGCCGACCTCCTTGCCTTCGCACTGCACCGGAGCCCGGGCGAGGAGCGAGACCGGGAACAACGCTTCGCCTGGCGTGCGCTCGCTCGCTTCGGAGGCTGCGCGACCCCCCTCCTCCACCCGCGCCTGGCGGCCGAGCCAGCGCCAGACGCCGAAGATGTCGACTACAATCAGCACGACATTGGTCCACGTGAGCGCGGGCTGATGGGTCAGAGCGCCGACCGCGATCCAGCACAATGCGCCGGCGGTGAAGACGGCAAATCCATAACCGGTCACGCGCGAGCCGAGATTCGAGGCGGTCATGAGCGCCGCGACGATAGTCGCGACGGTTGCGACCCAGGAGATTGTATCAGCCATAAGCGCGCAATGCGTGGCCGGCGCCGAAGGTTCAGATTTCGACCTGGGACCCCAGCTCGACCACGCGGTTGGTCGGGAGCTTGAAGAATTCCATCGCGCTTTCGGCGTTGCGGAGCATCCAGGCGAACAGCTTCTCGCGCCAGATCGCCATTCCGGGCCGCGCCGATGGCAGCAAAGTCTGGCGAGCGAGGAAGAAGCTCGTGTCCATCATCCGGCACTGCGGTCCGATCTCTTTGACCTGGGCGAGCGCCGAGGGGACGTCGATCTCCTCCATGAAGCCGAAGCGAAGGACGACGCGGTAGAAGCCGGCGCCATAGTCGCGCGTCTCGATCCTTTTTTCTTCCGCGACATAAGGCACGTCCTCGATCCGCACTGTCAGCAGAATCACTCGCTCGTGGAGCACCTTGTTGTGCTTGAGATTGTGCAGGAGGGCGTGCGGAACGCCGCTCGCAGCACTGGTCATGAACACTGCCGTGCCCGGCACGCGCGCGGCGCTTGGTGCGGCCGACTTAATGAAAATCTCCATCGGAAGGCTCGCCTCGTTCATCCGCGCGATCATTAGGTTGCGCCCCTTCGCCCAGGTGGTGAGGAAGGTGAAAGCGATCGCGCCCACGAGAAGCGGGAACCAGCCGCCGGCCGGGACCTTCAGCAGGTTCGCCGAGAGATAAGAGAAATCGACGAAGAAGAAGAGGACGACGAGGCTGAGCGCGACGACGCGGTTCCAGTGCCATAGATAGAGCAGGACCACGGCGATCAGCACCGTATCGATCAGCATCGCGCCGGTGACGGCGATTCCGTACGCCGCGGCGAGGTTCGAAGAGTTGCGGAAGGTGATGACGAGCAGGATCACCATCGTCATCAACGCCCAGTTGACGAGCGGTATGTAGATTTGTCCGGCGGCGCTTTCGCTGGTGTGCGCGATCCGGAGCCGCGGAACGAAGCCGAGCTGGATCGCCTGCTGAGTCACGGAGAAGGCGCCGGAGATCACCGCCTGGCTGGCGATGATCGTCGCCGCGGTGGCGAGGAGCACGAGCGGCAGGCGGAACATGTCCGAGGCCATGTAGAAGAACGGGTCCTTGACCTTGGCCAAAGCGTCGACGGGCCCTGAAGAGAGGATCATCGCCCCCTGCCCCATGTAATTGAGGAGCAGCGCCGGCATCACGAAATAGAGCCATGAAGCACGGATCGGCTTGCGCCCGAAATGGCCCATGTCCGCGTACAAGGCTTCGGACCCGGTGACCGCGAGCACCACGGACCCGAGCGCGACAAAGGCGCGGATCGGTTGAGTGCTGAAGAAGAGAACCGCGTTCAGAGGATTGAGCGTGTTCACGATCACCGCCGGACGGTCGAGGATGTGCAGGACCCCGAGCGCGGCCAGAGTGACAAAATAGATCAGCATCACCGGCCCAAACATCGCCCCGACCCGCGCGGTGCCGTGCGACTGGATCGCGAACAGGCCGACCAGGATCCCGACAGCGATCGGAATGACGAACGGCTCGAGCCCCGCGTTGACGGTCGTCAGTCCTTCGACCGCCGACAGGACCGAGATCGCCGGCGTGATCATCGAATCGCCATAGAACAGCGCGGTGGCGAACACGCCCATCAGGACGATCCCGCCAGTCCATTTCTTCTTGCCGCTGAGCTGGCGGTTGATCAGGGCGAGGAGCGCGAGGCTGCCGCCCTCCCCCTTGTTGTCGGCACGCATGACGATGGTGACGTACTTGAGCGTGACAATGATCATCATCGACCAGAAGATGAGGCTGAGAACGCCCCAGATGTGGAGCTGGTCGGGGATTAGCGTGTGATGGCCGGCGAAGGTCTCGCGAAAGGCATAGATAGGCGAGGTGCCGATGTCGCCGTAGACGATCCCGATGGCCCCGATCGCCATTTTGTACAGCGGGCCCTGTTGGCCGTGCGCAGTCGGGTCATGATCAACGGTGGCGGCCTCGGCCGCTCCGGTCGCGGTGATATTCATGCCTTGAGGAACTGATCAGCCAATTTGCGACCGCGCATTTGTGTAGCCCCCACGCCGCAGGCGCGGCGGAGCGCCGCACTAGCATCGCCGTCCAAGAGCCGCAATTGACGCCGCGAACGGGCGGGACAAGCAGCATTGTCCTGTCTATAGCCGCGCCCGAACAACATGACTGGAGCGAACGAATAAATGCGCATCGGGGTGCCCAAGGAAATTAAGGTCCACGAATATCGCGTCGGACTGACGCCGGCGTCGGTCGCCGAACTGGTGGCGCACGGCCACGAGCTTTTCGTCGAAACTCATGCCGGCAAGGGCATCGACTGCCCCGACCACGCCTATGAAAAGGCAGGTGCGAAGATCCTTCCCGACGCCAAGTCGGTATTCGATTCCGCGGACATGATCATCAAGGTGAAAGAGCCGCAGCCGCAGGAAATCGCGATGCTTCGGCCGGGGCAGATCCTGTTCACCTACCTTCATCTCGCGGCGGACAAGGAGCAGGCGCTCGGCCTGATGAAATCGGGCGCCATCTGCATCGCCTATGAAACCGTCACGTCGCGCAACGGCACCTTGCCACTTCTGAAGCCGATGAGCGAGGTCGCCGGACGCATGTCGGTGCAGGTCGGCGCCCACTATCTCGAGAAGGAGCAAGGCGGCCGCGGAGTGCTGCTCGGCGGCGTTCCCGGCGTCGCTCCGGCACGCGTCGCCATCCTCGGCGGCGGAGTCGCCGGCGTGAACGCGGCGCAGATGGCGACCGGAATGCGCGCCGACGTTACGATTTACGACATCAACAATGACCGCCTGGCCGAGCTCGACATGTTCTTCTCGAGCCAGATCAAGACCGCCTATGCCTCGCGCGCGGCCATCGCCAGCGCGGTCAAGGAAGCCGAGCTGGTGATCGGCGCCGTGCTCGTGCCAGGCGCGGCGGCGCCGAAGCTCGTCACGCGCGAGATGCTGAAGACGATGAAGCGCGGCAGCGTCCTTGTCGACATCGCCATCGACCAGGGCGGCTGCTTCGAGACGTCGCACGCGACGACCCACGCCGACCCGGTCTACGAGGTCGACGGGATCATCCATTATTGCGTCGCCAACATGCCCGGCGCAGTCGCCCGGACGAGCGCCTTCGCCCTCAACAACGCGACGCTTCCCTTCGCGCTCAAGATCGCGAATCTCGGCGCCAAGGAAGCCATGCGGCAGGACCCGAACCTTGCGAACGGGCTCAACGTCTCCGACGGCAAGATCCGCCACGAGGCGGTCGCCGAGGCGCTCGACCTGAAATACGAGGCCGTCGCCGCTTAGCGGCGTGGCGCCTGTTGCGGCGGCCCGCTGAGGGCCGCGACACCCTGATCCACCAGCGGTCGCCAGCTCGCATCCTTGGGCGCCTTGGCGAGGATGTCGCGCCACAGCTTAACTGCGCCTTCACGATCGCCCGAGCGGGCAAGCGCCAGCCCGTAGAAGAAGGACGGCCCCGGATAGCCTGGCGTAACCTGCTCTGCCCGCCGGTAGGCTAGCTCGGCGGCGGGGGTGATCCCGCGCGCATGGTCGACAAGCGCGTTGCCGAGACCGACCCACAGCTGCGCGTCGCCCGGATAGCGCTTGACCGCGTTTTGGAGGATTCCGACGGCGTCCTCGCTTTTGCCGTCGCGCGCCAGTGCTTCGGACATCCGCAGCCATGGCTCCGCCGGCGTGAAATTCCCGTAAAAGGCGTGGCGCGCCTGCGTAAGCGGGAAGACGTCACGGGCTTCATTGTTCTCGGCCGGCGCGCCGGAAAGGCCTGGACTGCCCTGGAACGCGTAACCGGCGCCCGCCACGAGCAGCGCGGCCGCGCTGGCGGTAAGCGCCGCACCGCGCACCCCGAGCAGCCAAAGCGCCGCGAGGCTGAGCAGGATCAGCAGGACGAGAATCGCGTAGCCGATCACGAACGCCCCACCCTTATGCGCCGCCGAGCCATCCACGCGCCGACCAGCAGCAGCGCCAGCGGCGCAAGCCACAAAGGCCAGGCCGCCGGTTCGGCCGTCGGCTTGTAGCTGATCCAGGTCCCGTAGCGTTGGATCAACCAGGCACGGATGGCGGCAGGCTTGTCGCCCGCGGCAATCCGCCGCCGGACGAGATCGCGCATGTCACCAGCAAGCTCGGCGTCCGAATCCGCGATCGACTGGCCCTGGCAGACGAGGCAGCGAAGCTGCTCCATCAGCGCCTGCGCCTGGGCCTCCTCCCTTGGGTCGGGGAGCTGGCGGTTGGCCCAATAGGCGGGCGGCAAGTTGCTGTCCGCGAACAGCGGTTGAGCGGCGATCAGGGCGACGAGAAGCAACAGGCGCCTCAACGCGCCTGCTCCAGCTTCGACAGGATCATCGGCACGTCGGAAGCGTCGATCGGGCCGATCTGCTGGTAGCGGATTACGCCTTTGCCATCGACGACGAAGCTTTCGGGCACACCCGACGAGCCGAGCGATATCTGGACGTCGCTCTGCGGGTCGCTTCCGATCCGCTCATACGGGTCGCCGTTGCGCGCGAGGAAGTCCGCGAGGTCGTCTGGGCGGTCGCGCACAGCAATGCCTTCGATGTGGACGCCGCGGTCCTTGAGCGTCTGAAGCACCTTCACCTCGGTCACGCATGGGACGCACCAGCTGGCGAAGACATTGACGAGATGCGGCTGTCCCGTCGCCAGTTCAGCGGACGAGAGTGCCGGCTTGCCGGGGATGATGGCGGGCAGGTTGAAGGCGGGCAACGGCTTGCCTTCGAGCGCCGAATGAACGTTGGTGTCCGCAGGCGTGGCAAGCCGCCAGACGAGCACTGCAAGGATCAGCACTAGAAGCGCCAGCGGTGCGAAGCGGATTGCCCGGCTCACGCGTAGCGCTCCTTGCGCCACTCGGCATCGCCCGACGGACGGCGGCGCCACGCGAGCCGCCACAAGCGCCCGATGAGCGCGAGCGCTCCGCCGATCGCGATCAGCGCGCCGCCTGCCCAGATCAAGGTGACGAACGGCTTCCACCATAGGCGCAGCTGCCAGGCACCCGAAGCATCCTGATTGCCAATGACGGTGTAGAGCTGGCCGTTCCAGAAGGTGCGGATCGACGATTCATTGGTCTGCGTCGGCGGGTCTGGATAATAGCGCGACTGCGGCGTCAGGGTGACCAGTTGCGCCCCCTTTGCGGCGCGCAGCTCGGCCTCGACCGCGGTCCAGTTCTTCCCCGCCGTTGGAACGACGTCCGTGAGCTGGACCAGCCACGGGCCGACGCTGAGGACGTCGCCGGGCTTTGCGATCGCCAGCCTTTCGCTGCTGAACGCGGCATTCGCCGCCATCCCGACGAGGGCGACGGAAATGCCGAAATGCGCGACGACCATCCCCCACGTCGCGACGGGCGCGCGCAGAGGATTCCTTCCGACGAGCGGGAGGATGCTTGCCGCGGCGAGATAGGCGCCGACGGTGAAGCCGAGGCGCGGCAGGATATGCATGTCGCGCCAGAGGATGAACGTGATCGCGAGCGCGGTCGCACCGAGCAAGGCGGGTACCTGCAGGCGATGAAGCACCGGGCGCCGCTGCCGTCTCCAGGCAAGCAGTGGTCCGACGCCGACGAGCACGGCGAGGAGCAGCGCGAGCGGCCCGGCGACCGCATTGAAATAAGGCGCTCCGACCGACAGCTTCTCGCCGCTCACCGCCTCGACGAAGAGCGGATAGAGGGTACCCACGAAAACGACTCCAAGGATCACCGTCAGGATCAGATTGTTGACGACCAGCCCGCTCTCACGGCTGACGAGCTCGAACGGTGCGCCCTCCTTCAGGCTCGAGCCGCGCCAGGCGAAGAGAGCGAACGCCGCGCCGACATAAATTGCGAGCAGCGCGAGCAGGAAGGTGCCGCGCTGGGGATCGATCGCGAACGCATGGACTGAGGTCAGTATTCCTGACCGGACAAGGAAGGTGCCGACCATCGACATCGAAAAGGCGATCACCGCGAGCATCATCGTCCACGCCTTCAGGGCGCCGCGCGCGGCAAGGACGTTGGTCGAATGGAGAAGCGCCGTCGCCGCCAGCCACGGCATCAGCGAGGCATTCTCGACCGGGTCCCAGAACCAGTAGCCGCCCCAGCCGAGCTCGTAATAGGCCCAGTAGCTCCCCGCGGTGATCCCGAGCGTCAGGAGAATCCAGGCGCCGAGCACCCACGGGCGCATCGCGCGGGCGAGACGCGAATCGACTTCACCGGTGAGAAGCGCGCCGACCGCGAAGCTGAACGCGACGGAAAGTCCGACATAGCCGAGATAGAGGGTCGGCGGATGGAACGCCAAGCCGGGATCCTGCAGCAAAGGGTTGAGCCCCTGCCCGTCCGGCGGCGCCGGCCAGAGCCGGGCAAAGGGGTTCGAGGCGATGAGAAGGAAGGCATAGAAGCCGAGCGCGAGGACGGCCTGTGCGCCGAGCGCTGCGACCAAAGTCCGCTCGCTCGTCCGGTGCGCAAGCATGGCGACGAATGCTCCGGCGACGGCGAGGATCGTCACCCACATGAGCATCGAGCCTTCGTGGTTCCCCCACGCGCCCGCGACCTTGTAGATGAAGGGCTTGTTGCTCGCGCTGTTCTCGAAGACGAGCGCCACCGACATGTCGCTGCGCGCGAAGACGATCAGCAGCATGGCGAAGGCGATCAGCGTCAGGACGCCCTGGACGACGGCGATGGAGCGCATCGCCCGGCGAACGTCGGCGCCGCTGCGAAGCGCCACCACCATCAGCACGAGCTGGAGGAGCGCGAGTCCGGCGGCCAGCCAGAGCGCGGAAAGGCCGGCTTCGGCAATCACTTCTGCAGCGTCTTTCCCGCCTTGTGCTCGGCGGAGAGGTTGCCGAGGTCGGGCGGCATGTAGCGCTCGTCATGCTTGGCGAGGATGGTATCGGCGACGAAGGTGCCGTTCTGGAGCCGGCCTTCCGCGACCGCGCCCGAGCCTTCCCGGAACAGGTCGGGTGCAATGCCACGGAAGACGACAGGTGTATCCGCCTTTCCGTCCGTCAGGAGGAAGCGGATCGTGACTCCATCGGGTAAATGCCGGATCGACCCGCGCTCGACCATTCCGCCGAGGCGCATAGCCTCGCCGTCATGCGCTTTGCCGGCAGCGATATCGGCTGGCGTGTAGAAATAATTGGCTTGGCTGCGCAGGCCCCACATTGCGAGGAGCGCGGCGGCGACCAACGCGACGACCGCAGCGAGGACCAGCACCAGGCGCTGGTTCTTGGGTTTCATTTGCGCTTGAGAGCGTCGGCGGCGGCTTCGGCGCGGCGCATCGACGCAAACGACCACAGCAGCAGAGCGGCGGTGAGGCCGATAGCAGCTATATATGCGGCGGCGACGAACGGCCACGGGTTCATGCCGCACCCATCCGGCGCATCCGCGCTTCGACCTTGGTCTCGGCAAGCTCGGCTCGCATGCGCATCAGCACCGCGGCCCCGAACAGGCATGTGAAGCCGACAAGTGTCAGCGGCAGCGGCCACAGGATCGAGCTGTCGATGCTCGATCCGGTGATGCCGATGCTTTCGCCCTGATGGAGGGTGCGCCACCACAGCACGGAATAATGGATGATCGGCAGGTTCACGGCGCCGACGAGGCCGTAGATCGCAGCGATCCGCCCTTCCCCGCCTCGCTCGCGCTCTGCGGCAGCAAGGGCGATGTAACCGAGGTACAGAAAGAACAAGACGAGCATCGAGGTCAGCCGGCCGTCCCATTCCCACCAGGTGCCCCAAGTCGGACGCCCCCAGATCGACCCGGTGATCAGGCAGATGGCGGCGAAAGTTGCGCCCGCGGGTGCGGCGGCCCTTCCCCCGACGGCGGCAAGCGGATGGCGCCAGACGAGCTGGCTGATGGACGCAGCAGCGATCCCCAACCATCCGGCCATTCCTAGCCAGGCCGAGGGCACGTGGATGTAGAGAATCCTCACCGTCTCGCCCTGGAGGTAATCGGGCGGAGTCAGCGTGAGACCGGCGACCATCCCGGCGAGGACCAGCGCGAGGCCGACCAGGAACAGCCAAGTCGTGGCCGGACGAGCGATCCGTACGAAGCGAGTCGGGTTTGCGAGTGCGTGCACTTGCGGCAGCTTATGCCCTACCGATCAGCCTTTGCGCCATGGCGTCGGCAACCGCCGCGGGATCGCGTCCAGTCTCGGCGCCTTCCGCCCAGATCTGCTCGAGCCGGCGCGGAATCCCTTCGATCCGGTGGCGGACGAGGCTCGCATCGCCGTCGCCGAGATATTCGGTGCAGACGTTGATGATCCCGCCGGCGTTGATCACGTAATCGGGCGCGTAAAGGATGCTGCGTTCAAGCAGCCGCTCGCCGTCCTGCGGCGTTGCGAGCTGGTTGTTCGCCGCCCCCGCGACGACCGGCACCTTGAGCTCGGGGATGGTCTCCTCGTCCAGGATCGCGCCGAGTGCGCAAGGGCTGAGGACGTCCGCCTCGAGGGTGAGGATCTCGTCGGGCGATACGACCTTGCCGCCGGCCTTGTCCGCCAGCTTTTTCGCCTTGGCTTCGTCGATGTCGGCGATCGACAGCTTCGCGCCTTCCGCGCAGGCGTGAAGCGCAACCCCGGTTGCCACGCTGCCCGCCCCTTGAAGGGCGATGTGAAGGCCGCTTAGGCTATCCTTGCCGAGCGCCCATTTGACCGCTGCCTTGATGCCGAGGAACACGCCGAGCGAGGTATGCGGCCCCGGGTCGCCGCCGACATCTCCGGCCGAATTGGGAAGGCCGGCGACGAACCTGGTCGTACGCGCGACCTCGATCATGTCGGCGACGCTCATTCCGACGTCTTCGGCGGTGACGTAGCGGCCGCCGAGCCGGTCGACGGCCTTGCCGAACGCGTGGAGCTGGTCGGGCGTCTTGGTCCGCTCCTCGTTGGCGAGGATCACCGACTTGCCGCCGCCGAGCGGCAGGCCCGCCATGGCGTTCTTGTAGCTCATCCCACGCGAGAGCCGGAGCGCGTCGACCAGCGCTTCCTCGTCCTTCGCATAATGCCAGAACCGGCATCCGCCGGCGGCAGGGCCGAGGTGCGTCGAGTGAACAGCGATGATCGCTCTCAGTCCGCACTTGTCGTTGGTGACGAAATGGACGTCCTCGTGCTCGTCGAAGTCAGGCAGGGCCCAGGGCGTGGTCATGGATGTCGATAGCTCTTGCTGCGAAAGGCATTCAGGAAATGGGGCGATCGAGGGGACTTGAACCCCCGACCCTCGGTACCACAAACCGATGCTCTAACCAGCTGAGCTACGATCGCCACGGTGCGTATTGGGAGCGGTTCCCTTGCCCGCGCGGCGGCACTTAAGAGCCGCCGCCAAGGAACGCAAGGAGCCGGGAGCTCGCTTCAGCGGGTAAACTTTCGCTAACTCCAGACTATATAACGAACAGTATAAAGCTTGCGCCGAACCGCAAGCAAGCGCATCCTCATACTCTTCGGGAGAGGGCGAGATGGCGAGTCGGCGATGGAAGTCGGCACCGCATGCTGTGCCCCTGCGCGAGACGCTGATCTCGGCGGGCTTGGAGCCGTATCTCGCGGACCTGCTCGACGAAATGCCGCACCGGATCGTGCAGGTCGAACCGCGGCGGCCGTTCCGCGAGCCCGGCACGCCGCGCAACGAGGTGCTGTTCGTCCGCTCCGGCATTCTGTCGAAGTTCAAGACCGACTCTTCGGGGCGGCGGCAGATCGTTGCCCTGCGTTTTCCCGGCGAGGGAATCCTGCCGAGCGACGGGATCGCCGAATACGGCATCCAGGCGATCGTCCGAAGCGAAGTGATGGTTGGCCGCTCGCAGGACTTCGAGCCGATCGTCAACACCCACCCGGAGCTGCAACGGTTTTTCTGGCGCCTGATCCAGCGCAACGAGTCGATCGGCTACGAATGGCTCGTCAACTGCGGGCGCCGCGATTCGACTGCGAGGGTCGCGCACCTGCTGTGTGAGACTGCGGTTCGAATGAATGTCGCAGACGGTCACATGACCAATCCCTTCACGCAGCAGCAGATCGCCGACATCACCGGACAGACATCGGTCAACGTGAACCGCGTGCTTGCGGACATGGAGCGGCAGGGACTGATTCGCCGCAAGGGCCGCGAGATTGAATTTCCCGACTGGACCGAAATGCGCCGCGTCGCGAGCTTCCAGCCCGAATATTTAGCTGTCTGACAAATCCTTCCATCGCGCCGCGATGGTGGGCGCGGTAGGGTTTGAACCTACGACCCCACCCGTGTGAAGGGTGTGCTCTACCACTGAGCTACGCGCCCCGCCCGGTTAGGCTGGAAAGCGGCGGATATAGTGACCGTTGAAACGCTGTCCAGTTACTGGACGGCGTCCTTGAGGACCTTGCCCGGCCTGAATTTCGGCTGCGAGCTGGCGGCGATCTGCATCGGTTCGCCGGTACGCGGATTGCGCCCGGTCGAGGCCTTGCGCCGAGTCACCGAAAAATTGCCGAAGCCGACCAGCCGGACCTCATCGCCGCGCTTGAGCGTCGACGTGATCACCTCGAGCATGGTCTCGACGGCGCGCGACGCGTCATTGCGGCTCAGCCCCGCGCGGTCCGCGACGTGGCCGATGAGTTCCTGCTTGTTCATGCCCCAGCTCTCCCTCACCGCGGCCAAGACTCGTGCGCGCGAAGCACGCCTTTAAGGCAAGACTCGCCGCGCGAGTCCAGTGACTCTAATGACGAACTGGCGCTCCAGCCTCTCCGGTCGGAGGAATTACCGGCGGTTCGGCCGCGTGCTCATCCGCATCTGTCCATTCGATCGGCTGGACCGGCTCGACGAGCGCACGCGCGAGCACCTCGTCGACGTGCGCAACGGGCACGATCTCCAAGCCCTCCCTCAGCGTAGCCGGAAGGTCGACCAGGTCCTTCTCGTTTTCGGACGGGATGAGCACGGTGGTGATCCCGCCGCGAAGTGCCGCAAGGAGCTTTTCCTTGAGGCCGCCAATCGGAAGCACCCGTCCGCGCAAAGTCACCTCGCCAGTCATCGCGACGTCCCTTCGGACGGCAATGCCGCTCAACGTCGAGATCATCGCGGTGACCATGCCGATGCCCGCCGATGGGCCATCCTTGGGAACCGCGCCTTCGGGCAAGTGGACGTGGATGTCCTTGCGGGCGAAGATCGATGGCTTGACACCGTAAGACGGCGACCGCGCCTTGACGAAGCTCATCGCGGCCTGAATCGATTCCTGCATCACTTCGCCGAGCTTGCCGGTGGTCTTGATCTGGCCCTTGCCGGGCACCGTCACGGCTTCGATCGTCAGCAGCTCGCCGCCGACCTCGGTCCAGGCGAGCCCGGTGACCGCGCCGATCTGGTCCTCTTCCTCGCCCATTCCGTAGCGGAATTTCCTGACGCCGAGGAAATCGCCGACGTTGTCCGGAGTCAGCTCCACGGCGGTGGTCTTGCCTTCGAGGATCTGCCGAAGCGATTTGCGCGCGACCTTGGCGAGCTCCCGCTCGAGGGTGCGGACTCCGGCCTCGCGCGTGTAGTGGCGGATCATCGAGCGCAGCGCGTCGTCGGCAAAGCTGAGCTCGCCTTCCTTGAGACCGTGGGCTTCGATTTGCTTGGGGATCAGGTGGCGCTTGGCGATTTCTACCTTCTCGTCCTCGGTGTAGCCCTCGAGGCGGATGATCTCCATCCGATCCATCAGCGGCTGCGGCATGTCGAGCGAGTTCGCCGTGGTCACGAACATTACGTCCGAGAGGTCGTAGTCGAGCTCCAGATAATGGTCCTGGAAGCGGCTGTTCTGTTCCGGATCGAGCACTTCGAGAAGCGCCGACGAAGGATCGCCGCGGAAGTCCTGTCCGAGCTTGTCGATCTCGTCGAGCAGGAACAGCGGGTTCGAGGTGCCAGCCTTCTTGATGTTGGCGATGATCTTGCCCGGAAGCGAGCCGATGTAGGTGCGGCGATGGCCGCGGATCTCGGCCTCGTCGCGGACTCCGCCGAGCGACTGCCGAACGAACTCGCGGCCGGTCGCCCGAGCGATCGAGCGGCCGAGTGACGTCTTGCCGACGCCCGGAGGGCCGACGAGGCACAGGATCGGCCCCTTGAGCTTGTTGGTGCGCGCCTGGACCGCGAGATATTCGACGATCCGCTCCTTGACCTTCTCGAGGCCGTAATGGTCCTCGTCGAGCACGCGCTGAGCCTCGGCGATGTCCTTCTTGAGCTTCGACTTCTTGCCCCACGGGAGGCCGAGCAGCACGTCGAGATAGTTGCGCGCGACCGTCGCCTCCGCCGACATCGGCGCCATTGCACGCAGCTTCTTCAGTTCGGCATTGGCGCGCGTCTTGGCTTCCTTGGACAGGCGCGTCTTGCGAATCTTCTCGGCCAACTCGGCGAGTTCGTCGCCGCCCTCCTCGCCCTCGTTCCCGAGCTCGCGCTGAATGGCTTTCAGCTGCTCGTTCAAATAATATTCGCGCTGGGTCTTCTCCATCTGCCGCTTCACGCGGCTGCGGATCTTCTTTTCGACCTGCAGCACCCCGAGCTCGCCCTCCATGAAGGCGAACACCATCTCGAGCCGGCGCGAGGGGTTGAGCTCCCCCAGCAGCGCCTGCTTGTCGGCGACCTTGATCGACAGGTTCGAGGCGACCGCATCGGCGAGAAGCGACGCATCGTCGATCTCGGACAGCTGGATCCCAGTTTCGGGCGGAAGGCGCTTGTTGAGCTTCGCGTAATTCTCGAACTGGTCGAGGACCGAGCGCATCAGGGCCTGTGCTTCGGGCCCGTCACCCGGCTCTTCGTCGACCTCCTCGATCTCGGCGGCCATATAGCCTTCCCGGTCGGTGAGATTGACCAGGCGCGCGCGCTTTACACCCTCGACCAGCACTCGAACGGTTCCGTCGGGCAGCTTCAACAGCTGCATGGCGGTTGCGACGACGCCGAGGTCGTAGAGTGCATCGCGGTCCGGATCGTCCTCGCCGGGATCGAGCTGCGCGACGAGGAACAGTTCCTTGTCGACGCCCATCGCGGCCTCGAGCGCGGCCACCGATTTCTCGCGCCCGACGAACAAAGGAACGATGCGGTGCGGGAAGACGACGATGTCGCGAAGCGGCAGGATCGGAAGAATGCGAGTCATGGACTAGTATATGGGCGGCCCTGCCAAGTGGCGCAACAAAGCGCGAGGAACATTGGCCCCGCGCCGCTCGCTTTACGCCGCAAAGGAGGCAGGCATGGCCGAGGACAGGGAGAAGATCAGCACCGGGCCCAACGAGGAGCCGATCAACGAAAC
>Ga0157369_10002819_pt1 | contig 20749 bp, 17 predicted proteins | sample C25metaG_FD_113461 | JGI IMG/M metagenome (GOLD analysis project Ga0157369, IMG submission 113461) | Corn rhizosphere microbial communities from Kellogg Biological Station, Michigan, USA - C2-5 metaG | ecosystem: Host-associated > Plants > Roots > Rhizosphere > Soil | place: USA: Michigan...
TCCGGGGATCGAACGGTTCGAGTTCTTCCGCAATCTCGTCCGGGTCCGTGCCGGCGACCTGGACATGACGACGTTCATGGCGTCCCAAGCCGATTACGACACGTACCCTGCCGACGCCGGACCCTGGTCCACCCGGCCAACCGAGCCTCCCGTCAGGTAGATACGCGGTCCTGCGTCGCGGTTGCTTGCGGGTTGGCTTCGGCTGCCTGTCTGATCTTGGCCAGCGTTTGGTTCAGACCCCGGCGGAGTTGTTTGTCGCGCGGGAAGGGGATCTCGGCGATGCGGGCAGCTCGCGGGCACCAGAGGAACTCGTACGACTCGGTGAGCCGGGTGCCGCTGTCTGTTGGGTCGAGGACGTAGCGCCAGCGGGTCTCTTCCCGGCCATGGCGACTCATCACCGTGAAGGCGAATTCGCGGCCGCGCTCGGCCGCTGTGATGGTGCAGGTCGTCGTCCAGCGCAGGATCCCGAGCCGATTCGATCCCCGAAATCGCGCGCCGGGCACGGCGCTGGTGGCGCCGCCCAGCCATTCGCAGTGGTAGCACTCGGGGCTTCGCTCGCCAATGCTGGTGATGTCCGCGAGGATGTCGTATACCTCGTCCGGCGCGGCGGCGATCTCGATGCTGGCTCGGCCCGTCGTTGCGGTGGTCATGCGGTCATCGTCTCTGCAAGCCGGGTTCGCCGGCACCGGAGGTACCTCTACGGGTGCGTCGCTTCACCACGACGATCACCGCGGCGGCTGCGGAACAGCCGACCAAGGCTCCGATGTAGAGCCCCCAGTGCCGTCGACGCTCTTGGTAGGAGGAAGGGCTCAATCCCGTAGCCGTGGTGAACCGGCAAACCGTTTCCGGCGGCCACCACGTGGCCGAGACCGTTCGCGACGCCACGATGTCGAAGTTGAGTTCCGGGCTACACCCGTCGCGCGTGGCGATCTCATCGGCCGCTACCGCAGACCAACCCAATCCGATGAGCGCGGTCAGCGAGAGAAGCAGAGCGGCAATCCACTCGACTACCGGCCTCAACGGCGATTGCAGCGGCCCGCCCATCAGGCGCACGATAACGCCGGGTGGCTGCGACTCTCGGGCGCGTGGTTGCATCGTGAAGGTGAACGAAGGGCACAAAGGTCTGATCATCGGGATCGCCTCCCCGAGTGATGTGGCCGAGGAACGAGCGGCCGTAAAGGCCGCCTGCGAACGGTTGAACCTCAACCTGGCCCCCAAGCTGGGTTTCACGCTCGCCGTCGTCATGTGGGAGGACCAGGCCTCCGGTTCGGGTCGGCCGCAAGGACTGATCAACGAACGCTTGGATGACGCTGACCTGCTCATCGGCCTAATGAATCGCAAGTGGGGCACGCCCACCGGCAAGTACAGCTCCGGCTTCGAGGAGGAGTTCGAGCGAGCGAGATCTCGCCGCGGAACGGGCGCGCATCCAGAGATCAAGATGTACTTCAAGAAAGTGGATACGGCGTCGGTCGAAGACCCAGGACCTCAGCTGTCGAAGGTATTGGCCTTCAAGAAGGGCCTCCAGAACAACCTGCTCTACGGCGAGTTCGAGACGGCCGGCGAGTTGGAACGCGACGTGTACGACGCCCTCGTCGTGTGGCTCATCGACTGCGCGAACCCCGCTCCAAAGGAGGCCCAAGGATCCCGAGAAGACGACCTGAAGTACCGACTAGCACGAGCCATCTCTGAACTGCCCGAGAACGACAAAGTCGTCTTCACCCTCAACTACTACGAGAGGCTCACAACGGCGGAGATCGGCGAGGTCCTCGCGATCGACGAGCAGGAGGTAATAGAGGCCATCTCCAATGCGCTACTGCACCTAGGTGAACGCCTCGCGAGGGAGGGACTCGCCGCGGAGCTCGAGCAGTTCCTGGCACAGCAGCAGACCGACCGGCGCAAGGTGGCGACCCCCACGCAGTCGGGCGTAGCTGAGGAGTTTGCGTCGCCAGCTGAGGCCATGCCGGGCCCGCAGCCTGAGGAGCTGATCCCTCCGGCCGTGACCGACGAGCCGTCGGGGTCGGAAGCGACCGTTTCGAGCACCGCGTCACCCTCTCCCTCCGCTACCGAGCAGCTCAAGGCGTGGCTACCTGACCCGGCGAACCGCATCCGCATCCAGGATCTGTTCGAGGCGGAGGCTGACAAGGTCCGCGCAGAAGTGCGGCAGCTGCCTATCCACCTTGACCGGCTCGACGTCGCAGCGGTGCAAGACCGGACCGCGCAGCTGCTGGAGCTCACGAAACCGCTGCTGAAGCTCGTCTGCACGGGCGTCCGCTACGACCGCGACCTAACACACGCCGACACGTGGGTCGCAGGTCTCCAGACCCTGCTGACCGCCAGACCACGACCCGTCCCGGGGCAGCCCTACCAGGACTTGCTGGAACGGCTGCGGCACTACCCGGCACTGCTGTACCTGCGTGCCGCCGGCACCGTCGCCGTCGCGCGCGATAGCGACCAGGTCCTGATCCGGATGATGACCGAGCCCACGTGGAGGGCCCCGATGCTCGCCGACTCGCGAATCTCGGCAACGCAGGCCCTGCACGAGTGGCGACTATTCGACGCCGACACCCTTCGGGAGTATCCGCGCTTCACGGCCAAGTGGTATTACCCGGCGAGCGTCTTGCTCCGCGAAGACCTGCGGGAGGTCATCACCCCGTTCCTGCCGGACCCGGAGGAGTACGAGCAGGCGTGCGACGACTACGAATACCGGGTCGCGCTACTCACCCAAATGAGCCAGTCGGAACCGGGCGCGTACCAAGCCGGCCCCGGCATGTTCATGGGCGAGGTCAGTTGGGAGTGGGACCAACCGCGCCGGCCGTACGCGGAGGTCGCGTTTCAGGCCCGGGCCGACCGGGCCGACGACACCTGGCCGTGGTGGCAGGTCGTCGGCGGGCGAAGCGGTCTGCCGAACGTCCTCGCCGAGCTTCGCGAGTACCTCCGGGGGATGCGTCGCTTCGGCTGACGCTTCCGGCCACTTCCTGCACCGGTGTCAGTCATCTGACTCCGAGCCGGTGATCAGGCGACCTGCGATCAGCACCGCAGTCCGCCCTTAGCTTCGAATCCCTAGGCCGATTGCAACCCGCCCAACATCCCGATGGACAGGCGCGCTGCCTGCGGAGGCCGAGCGGACAACGCCTGCCTACCAGGCGTGCCAGTGTCCCGTCGCAAGTTCTTCCTCCGGCAGGTTGTCCCACCACTCTTCCCATTCTTTGTCGTTGTGCTGTGGCCATCGGCCAGTTTGCCAACGCCCATCGAGCCAGCGCGAGACGCGGGCGAGGTGACATTGATAACGGCGCGTCCAGCCCGGTAGACGATCCAGCGGGTCCGTGTGCCGGCACGCCCACTCCAACCCGTCGACGATGGCGCGCTTCATGCGATTAAGGGTCGCGCGCGGAACGCTTGCACCGCCACCCATTTCGACCGGGCCTCGTGACGCGGACCGTCAGTTGGTTGCGTGCACCGCCGTGCCGTCGGCGGGCTCGTAGACGAGGATCGGGTCGTCGTACCCGCGAAGCTGGAGCTCACCGGCAACGGTCCATGCGCTGACCTGGACGCCAGCACGCTGGACGGCTTCCTCTTGCTCAGCAGTAGCCGAGTCCTCCGTACGCGCCATTCGTGTAGACCTCGCGCGTTGCAGCGGAGGGGTACCACTTCCCGTCCGTCACGTGGAACCAGGTATTCCAGGTCTCGTAGTGACCATCGGCGAACCGGACAACGTAACTTGCAGCCGCGCGTTCACAATCGACTGCGACCCCGAGACCGTTGGGATACCAGTACGCGCCGTTCGGAGGCGGGGAATATTGCGGATACCACGTGCCGTTGTTCGGGTCCATCCGCGCCCAAGTACCGCCGTAGTAATCGTCTTCGACATGTACGCCGACTGTTGTCGATGGCGGCGGACTTCCGCAGGTGCCGTCGTAGGCGCTGCCGCTGTAATCTCCGTTGGGGCAGTAGTCGGGGGTGGGCGGCGCGGTGCCGCAGATACCGTCGTAAGCGCTGCCGCTGTAGTCACCGTTGGGGCAGTTGTCGGCGACCGTCCATGACACGTGGTTCGACTCAAAGCCCGTCGCCGTTGTCACCCAATGGTCGCCGCTGCCCGAGTAGCACAACGCCGGTACGTTCCTGTTGCCGTTACTGTCGGTCCCGATTGTGGCGGTAGCAAACCCGCTGGGGTGAGTTGTGTCACGGCAGGTGAGAGTGACTTGGTAATTTGCCGCGGTGACGCCGACGGCGTACGCGTAGGTACCTGAGCCAGCGGCCCCTTGCGTCAAAGTAAGGGTAGGACTGGCAACGTAGGGGTTGTTCTCGGCGAAATATTCGTGATTGTCGGCGTTGTAGAGCGCTTTCAATGGATCGCTGTTCGCTAGCGACATCGCGCCCGCTTGGCCGTAAACGTAGTCGCTGGTACCCGCGATGACGTTGAAATGACTCATCTCGTGCACCAACGTGCCGGCCTTAGAATCGGTGCCAGTCGCTGGTGCTGACCAGAATGCTCCAGCGATGTAAATGATGTAGGGCTTGTCGGGGTACACGTACGCGTACGTGTGCGCGTAATCCTTGAGCGCGCTCTTCGCGGTATTGCAATCGAACGTCACCGATGCTGTTCCCAACGCGGTGTTGATGTTGCGGAAGTGCACTAGCGCGTTTATCTGGCGGACGGCGTCGTCGACGCCGAACCATCGCCCGTAGCGAAGTCCCGTGCTATAGGTGTTCAGCCAAGCAAGCGCCGCGCTCGCGTAGTTGCTGGCGTTGGTTCGCGCGCTGGCCAACTGTGACTTCTGCGTGCTTGAGCACTTGTAGTAGGAAATGGAGCCAGTCACGGCCTGGGGAGTCGGGCCGTTGACTTGACCGCTGTCTGTCAAGGGTCGCCCTGTTGCGGTCACCGTCACCGGCACGGACCTCAGCTCGTGAACGCCGTTGCCGTCGGGGCTTGTGAGCTGTGTACTAACCGCGGTGTACGCGACGACGTAGTCACCATCGGCTTCGAAGTCGAAGCTGTCAGACAAGCTGACTCTCCATGCGCGTGAGGAGTGTGCCGCGAGGGTGAGATAGTCGTCCGGGGTGGGCGCGGACCGCTTGTAGAGCGCACCTCGATAGAGGAGAGGTCGGCCGTTGTATGTGACCGTAAACACGGCTCCCGTGTCGCCGTCCGGCGTCAGCCACCTCAGAATCTTTTGGCCGGTGCTCGACGTGTTCGTTAGCCGTAACGTCACGGAGACCGGCCCGTCGTCGGCGGCCCGGCCAGCGGGTACCACGACCTGCACGACTAGGCCCCGGTTGTCGGCTACTGCGGGCTGCAGCGCGACGACCGCAGATGCCCCCAACACGGCGGTTACGACAATGCGCAACAGCTTGGAAATCGGCATGCGAGTCTCCCCCGGGATGGAACTTCGACCGACCGGCCCGCCGGTATCGTGCGGTGACAGCGAATCGTGACACACCTACCGTCGCTAGGGCGCGGAATACGTAAGCTTGCTCTCTGCGACCATGCGGGCACGCTGTGTCCGCGTACATCTGTCATACCTATAAGCGGGTCTGGCACTCGAGAAGTCGACTCACCGACGGGCGCACCGGCACCTTCGAGCGTGCCTAGCCAGCCAGCCGTGCCACTAGCACGAGAAGCACTTCCTGGGGGCCGGTCACGAGAACGTGGTTCGCAGGCCCATAGACGATTGTCACGCGGTACAGAGTTCCCGGGGACAGCGACGCGACAGACGCCAGATTCACCTTGCTGATACCGAGGCGGTCGAACGTTACGGCGGACCCCGTTGTCGACACTGTCTCGTAACGCAGTTCCGTGAGGATCGCCGTCGCGCGGGCGTTGAAGGAGGGCGGATCATTCGAGGTGGTGTCCCACGCCACTTGTCGCCACTTCCTGTAGCTCAATGCGGCGCTCAGAATGCCGAACGCGGCACCGGCGCCCAGAGCACCGTCGAGACTGGTGACCATTTGCACGGCTCTGGCGAGTGCCCCGAAAACAATGCCGGCCGAAGCGGCGATCAAAACGAAAGACTCGGACCGCTGCCCGATCGGGCGAAGGTTCGAGGCCACGCGGGGAGCATCGCACTCGATCCGCCTGATCGTGAGGAAAACAGCGATTCTGGCGAGCTTCGAGCCGTCAGTTGGGGGCGTGCACGGCCGTGCCATCGGCGGGCTCGTAGACGAGGATCGGGTCGTCGTACCCGCGAAGCTGAACCTCACCGGCAACGGTCCAAGAGCTGACCTCGGCGCCGGCACGCTGGACGGCTTCCTCGCTCGCGAGTACGCGTCCGAGCCGCTGCTTCGCTTCGTCTGTCAGCCGGGCAGCTTCGTTCACCGGGACGCCGATAACGCTGTATTCGTAGCGTTCTTCGGCGCCGATGTTGCCGGCGACGACGGCGCCGGCGGAGACTCCCATCGCCGCGTCCAACTCGGGAGTGACGGCGGCGAGGGTGAGCAGTTCCCGCCGGAGTGTCCGGGCCGCGCGCAGTGCGCGAGTTGCGCTGTCAGACGTCGGCGCCGGCGCGCCGAACACACACAGCGCGCCGTCGCCTTCGAACTTGTTGACCCAGCCGCCCTCTTCGGCGACGACCCGGACGATGATGGCGAAGAACTGGTTGAGCAGCCGGAGCACATCCTCGGGCGGCCTGCCTTGAGTCAGCCGAGTCGAACCGATCAAGTCGACGAAGACGACGGCGACGTCGCGCCGCTCGCCGCCGAGCTTGATCTCGCCGGCGGCAACGGCATTACGAGCTACCTGCTCCCCCACGTGCCGGCCGAACAAGTCCTGCAGCATCGCGCGTTCGCGTAGCCCGGCGACCATCTGGTTGAAGCCGGCCTGGAGCAGGCCGAGCTCGCCGCCGTCGTTGACGGTCAGCGCTACCTCGAGATCGCCGCGCTGCACTTGACCGACCGAACGGCGCAGTTCGATCAGCGGCGTCGCGAGCGATCGCGTCGCGACGTAAACCACCGCGGATCCAGCGAGCATGCCGGCGCCGATGATGAACCAGATGGCGCCCGCGGTCGGCGGTTGGCTGCGCGGCCGTCCGACGAAGCTCAACCCGATCATGAGCAGGAACACGTCGGCGCCGACGAGCCAGGACGCGATCAACTTGACCCGCACGCCCGGCGCGAGCATCTGTTCGGGCACGTTGCCGGCGAACGCGCGCGCGACGATCGGGCGGATCGTCCACTCGACGGTCAGATACACCAGCCCGGACGTGGCCAGACCGCCGAGCAGGATCGACATCGCGACCCGCGCGACGTAAGCGCCGCTGTGATGCGAGCCCGCGGTCAGCACTGACCAGGCGACCGCGGCGCCGCCCCACCCGACCATGCCTTGCAACGCCAACCACAACGGGACCAGCAGCAGGCGTCGTTGCTCGTCCTGAGTCGCCGGGCGGTCCGCGACGAGCCACTGCATGCTCTTGGCGCACGTTCGCCCGCCGAGCGCGAAACCGACCACGCCGGCCACCGCCATGTAGACGACGAACAGCACGATGTCGGCCCAACCGGCCCCGGATTCGCCTTTGATTCCGGCGCTCGTCAGCGCGCCGGACGCGAGCGCCAACGCGCCGCCGACGAGATTCGCCGCGGGCACGCGTACGGCGAGCCGACGACCGGCATCCTCGAACAGATCCTGGCCGCGACGCTCCTCGGACACGCCGGAAACGTACTGCGAATTCCCTCGTCTCGTCTGTGAGGCCGATCACGCCACCGCCAATTCAAGCTGCCGGGTTGGACTCTTGACGCCGGCCGGTGAGAGCGCACCGAGGAAATGGCCATTTCGGGTAGTTGTCACGATCCAATGCGGTCACCAGTCTTGGAGCCAGTTCTGCGTGCTTTGACCCGTACCGGGACGTGGCCGTCCGACGGCTGGCGGGGGACAACTGCGGCGCGGGCACGCCCCGAGCAAGGGGGCGGACATGACGAAGTCGACCGCGTCGCTGCGCCGGTTGATGGTGTGCTCCGGGATGATCGGGCTGGCGGGGATCGGAGTCGCCGCCGCTCACCTCGCTGATGCCGCGCCGAAGACGGCGGCGATGACCGTGACCGTCTCACCGGCCAAAGCGACGGCTGGCGTCGCGACGACGTACGGGTTCACGTTCAAAGCCGGCGCCCCGATCGCGGCCGGCACCGCGACGCTCACGATCCCCGCCGGGTGGACCGCTCCGACGCTGACGCCTACTAGTCCGGGCGCCGTGTCCTTGGCGAAGGCGACCTGTTCCGGAGCGTCGTTGGGCAGCCCGGCCCTCAACGGGAACGGGACGTCGACGCTGACGATCAGCGCCATCACGTGCAACAACGCCGGATCTTTCTCGCTCAGCTATGCCAACGCGCGCGCCGTCGTCGCGGGCGCCTATCCCTTCCCGGCGACGCTGACGGTGAACAGCTCTCTCACCAACCTGACTGCGCCGGTGGTCACGATCAACGCCGGCGCGCCCGCGACGGTGCAGGCTGTCGCCGGATCCACGCCACAGTCGCAGACGGTCGGATCCGCGTTCGCAACTCCACTCGCCGCGCTGGTGAAGGACGCCGCGGGCAACGCGCTCTCGGGCGTGACGGTGAAGTTCACCGCGCCCTCCGCCGGCGCGTCCGGAACATTCGCCGGCTCCCGCCGGGCGACCGAGAGCGACACAACGAACGCCAGCGGCGTCGCGACGTCGTCGACGTTCACAGCCAACACGACGGCGGGGACATACAACGTCGTCGCCTCGGTCACGGGCGCGACGCCGGCGACCTTCGCACTGACGAACAATCCAGTGTCGGTCACCGTCGTACGCGACGGCAACGGCTCCGGGTCGGTGTCGTCGACACCCAGCGGCATCTCGTGCGGCGCCACGTGTACGGCGCCGTTCGCCTACAACGGCGCGGTCACGCTGACCGCAACTCCTGACAGCGGCTCGCACATATCGAGTTGGAGCGGTGGCGGGTGCAGCGGCACGTCCGCCTCCTGCACCATCAACAATCTGACCGCCTCGACGACGGTGACGGTCACCTTCACACTCGACGCGCCGACGTTGACCTTGTCGTCGTCGGGGACGGGCAGCGGCACGTTCAGCTGCACCGTCAACGACGGCCCCTCCGGAGCCTGCGCCAGCACGTACAACAACGGCGACGCGGTCGTGATCACCGCCAGCGCGGACACCGGATCGACGTTCACCGGCTGGTCGACCGACTGCTCCGGGACGTCGACGTGTTCGCTGACAATGACGGCTGACCACACCGTCGACGGCGCGTTCACCCTGCAAACCCGCACCCTCACGCTGTCGGCGTCGGGGACCGGGTCCGGGACGTTCGCCTGCGTCGTCAACGACGGGCTATCCGGACCGTGCACCGACACCTACAACTACGGCGACGCGGTCGTGGTCACCGCCACCGCGAACACCGGGTCGACGTTCACCGGCTGGTCGACCGACTGCTCAGGCACCTCGACCTGTTCGCTGACAATGACCGCCGACCGCACCGTCGATGGCGCGTTCACGTTGCAAACGCGCGACCTGACCCTCTCGTCGTCCGGCGCTGGGGCAGGAACGTTCGCCTGCGTCGTCAACGACGGGCCGTCTGAGCCGTGCGCGACCAGTTACAACTACGACGATTCCATCGTCATCACCGCCACTCCGGACACGGGGTCGGACTTCACCGGCTGGTCGACCGACTGCTCCGGCACTTCCACCTGCTCGCTGTCGATGACGGCCGACCGCACCGTCGACGGCGCGTTCACCCTGCAAACCCGCAGCCTCACGCTTTCGTCATCCGGCACCGGGTCAGGAACGTTCGCGTGCATCGTCAACGACGGGCCATCGCAGCCGTGCACCGACACCTACAACTACGACGAGTCGGTCGTGATCACCGCCACCGCGAACACCGGCTCGACGTTCACCGGCTGGTCGACCGACTGCTCCGGCACCTCGACCTGCTCGCTGTCGATGACGGCCGACCGCACCGTCGACGGCGCGTTCACCCTCCAGACACGCAGCCTCACGCTGTCGGCATCGGGCACCGGGTCTGGGACGTTCGCCTGCGTCGTCAACGACGGCCCCACCGGGGCGTGCGCGAGCAGTTACGACTACGGCGACGCGGTCGTGATCACCGCGACCGCGAACACCGGCTCGACGTTCACCGGCTGGTCGACCGACTGCTCCGGCACCTCCACCTGCTCGCTGACTATGATCGCCAACCGAACCGTCAACGGCGCGTTCACCCTGCAAACCCGTAGCCTCACGCTCTCGTCGTCCGGCACCGGCAGCGGGACCTTCAGCTGCACCGTCAACGCCGGCCCCTCCGCCGCGTGTGCCAGCACGTACGACTACGGCGACGCGGTCGTCATCACTGCGAGCGCGAGCGGCGGCTCCACCTTCACCGGCTGGAGCGTCGACTGCACCGGAACCTCGACCTGCTCGCTGACGATGACCGCCAATCACACCGTCACCGGCCAATTCACCGCTGCGATCACGAGCGTGCCGATCACCAACCCAGGGTTCGAGACCGGGGACTTCACCGGCTGGACGACCGTAGTGAGCAGCACGTGCATCAGCACCGGTGAACTGGGCGGCTGCGTCGGAACCACGGCGATGCCGGCGCCATCGATCACCAACGTCGTCCTTTCCGGCGTAGGGGGCACGCACTCCGCCTTGCTCGGAGAAACGGGCAACTACCTCACGCCGGAGGGCAAGGGGTATGTCTCCGTCTCACAGACGGTGACCCTTCCCGCCACCGGGACCACGACGCTGAGCTTCTATTACCTCGGCAACTCCGCGGACAGGAATGCGTTGGCGGGCGAGGGCGGGCAGCAGGCGCTCATCGAAGACGCGAACGGCGTCGTTCTCTCCACCGTGTACAGCGTCGCGGACGACAACCGGCTCTGGACTCACATCACTCGCGACCTGAGCACGTCGTTGAACGGGCAGACCGTCCAGGTCGTGTTCCGGGTGTTCGAGGACGGTGGCGTGAGCCCGACGGGCATGTACCTCGACAACGTCAGCCTGAGCCACACCGGCTGACGTTGCTAAGGGGTCGGCTGTAAAGGATGACCGGGCCGGTCAACGCGCGGCGACCGGGATGAGCACGACGGCGTTCCCCTTGGCGTTGGTGGTGACGACGGCCGCTCGCTGCCCGTTGCTCACCGGCAGCGGCCAGACCCCGGGGACGACGTCGCTTCCGACGGTGTACGGCAACGTGACGTCAGCGATCCCGTGGTCGGCGTAGCTGGTCTCGAGCCGGCCCGTGTCGCTGATGCGGTAGACGAGCAGGTTGTCGCGGCCGTGCTGATCGGACGCGCCGCGGTCTGGGCTGGTCACGAGCAGGACGCTCGTGTCTGATTGCGGCAACACCCAGCCGAGGGCGGCCATCGGCGCCGAGAACCCCGTCACCCCGTTCCGGCCAGATGATGGGTCGAGGTTTCCGTCGTAACCGAACGCGATGTCGATCACGCGCTGGCTTGGGTTCGGCTTCCGCTGCGGCGGGTTGTCGACGCAGTCGTCTTGCGCGGTGCCGACCAAGTGGAAGCCGTTCGATCCGATGGTCAAACCACCGACGAAGATCGGGAGATCCGACGCACGGTCGGGGTCGGCTGATTTCAACGCGCGATCGAACGCGGCGGTGAAGCCGGGAACGCCGCGTCCGGAGGGAGTGAGCGTCACCGCGGTCACGCCCCAGCAGCCCATGTTGCCGCCGCCGACGAGAGCCAAGATGTTGCCGTCGGGTTCGAACCAGACGCCGTCGACGCCGCCGTCGTGCCATGGCGGCATCGCAGTTTGGCCGCGCGTGCCGAACGACGTCACCGGCTGCCCTTGCGCGGTAATCTCACCGACGGATGAACTGCCGTTGTCGTTGCCGAGCCCGCCTACGACGATGTTTCCGCTGGGAGCGACCGCGATCGTCGTGGCGGTGCCGGCCCAGGGAAGCACCGCCCAACCGTGCTCTCCGAAGGCTCGATCGAGCTGGCCGCGAGCGGTCAGCTTGCCGACGAACCAGCGGCCGTCCAAGACGCTCGTGCCGCCGGTGATCAGCGCGCCGCCGTCTGCCGTCGGGAACACAGCGGACACGTTCACCGGGAACCCCGGAGCGGACAGCTGCGTCGCCCCGTTGTCGCCGAACGCCGGGTCCAACTCGCAAGACGTGCGGAACTCGGCGGCGATCGCGGTCGTCGCCGTCGGATCTCCGGAAGCGATGACGAGGGTGTCGCCGTTCGCCTCCATCGTCGCGGTCAACCCGGGGAGGTCGTCCCCGTTGCCGGCGGCCTGCGACGTCCACTCGGCCGTGTCGACCCCGATCCCCTTGCCATCGGGGCAGTGCGCATCAGGCACGCGCCCCGCCAACTTGGAGTTGGTAGCGGGGTGAGCTGATGACGTGCTCGTCGCCGACCCGGTCGGCCGGGCGGCCGCGTGGTGGGACGACGTTGACGCGTCAGCGCAGGCGCTGACGAGGAGACCCGCCAGCAGCGCCGTCGCAAACCGCTTCACGATCACAGTCTTCCCCCGTGTCACACGCACTCGACGCGCAACACGTCAAACCGGTTGCCCGGACTACGACGGCCGAACGAACCGGCCGTTACAACCGTTTCCAGGCTGCCGTGGAAGGTCGTGAGCCCCTGGATCTCAGCTGTCCAGAAACAGCGGCGAGCTGACGGCTTCCATCGCGAGGACGTCGCGGCAATAGGTCGTCTGGGCGCCGACGACGGGGTCGCAGCCAAGCTGGCGGGCCGCCTGCCCGTCCTGCCCGAGCAGCTGCGCGCGGACGAACGTCGACCCGGCCGGGATGCCGCCGCTGCCGAGCCGGAAGTCGTACGTCGACGCGGCGCCGAGCGGCACGTCGACGCTGCCCCGGTCCGTGACGATGCGCAGTGTGCTGCCGGGCACTGCGTTGACGGTGCGCACCCGGAACGACGACCGCGGGCTGGTGTCGGATCCGGCGATCGCCTCGTAGACGCCGTCGCCGTTGTGGTCGGCCTCGAGGAACAGTTGCGGGCCATGCTCCAGGGGCGGCAGCGCGGACACGAAGGTGCGGTGGGCGCGCAGGCCGTCGAGGATGCCCTGCACGGTGAGCGATCGGACGAAGACCCACGTGGTCGGATCGCCGATGCCTTGTGCGGAGTCGGTCGTCACCCAGTGCGAATCGCTGCCGCCGGTGATCCCGACGTGATAACCGCGTTGCAGGAAGCCGTCGTACCACCGCATCGCGAAGTCGTCGTCATTGCTCGCGGGGCCCGGCGATTGGTAGAACCACGGCTCGTTCCAGACCTCGACGTTGTCGGGGACGACCGAGTAACCGAAATTGCTGAGCCAGTTCCGGTCGCTCGGGTGGTTGATCTGGAAGACTCCCCCGGCGGCGCGCAAGCCGTCGGCCAGCGCGGTCTCCCCCGCCGCCGACCGGTCCGCGACCTGTTGGTCGCACTCGATGATCGAGCCGGCGATCGCGCCGTTGTTGCCATAGCACGATCGCGCGCCGAGCATCTGGACGTGCCCGGGCTGAGAGTTCTCGTATCCCGGCAGCCACACGAAGTTCGGGTTGGCCGCTTGGAACGCGAGCGCGTCCGGGTCGGTCTGGTTGACGACGTTGTTGTGGTCGGTGAGCGCGACGAAGTTCAGCCCGCGTTGCTGCGCCTCCGCGAGCCGCTGCGCCGGGGCGAAGCCGACGGTGTACGGCGCGTCGCAGGACCGGCGCGCGGCGCGGTCGGTCGACGACGGGTCCCACGCGGTCGTCGGGTCGATGCACGTGTCGTGGCCGTAGATGGTGTGCACGTGCAGGTCACCCGCGACCCAGAACCCGACTGGCGGGCGCGGGCCGCCGTGATCCGGCGAGCCGCCGGCGAGGACCGGGCTGGCCGCGGCCAGGGTGAGGCAGGTGGCGAAAGCGGCGAGCTGGCGCATGTGACAGGACTTCGCCGCCTTGCCGCGAAGACCTGTCGTCGTGAGCACTGGGGCCAGGAGTCGGCGCGCCGTCGCGCTGGCCGCTGCCGTTGCCCTTGTCGTTCCGGTCGGCGCCGCCGCCCGGGCGTCCGATGGCCCGGGCGGCGGCGACGGAGTGGTAGCGCGGGCGGACGCGACCACGGCGACGCTCGGCAACGCTGTCGTCTCCCGTGCCTGGTCCGTCGCGGGCGGATCAGTGCGTACGACGGCGCTCACCGGCGCTGGCCGGCAGTGGGTGACCGCGCCGGGCGACGACTTCACGGTGAATCTCGACGGCGTCCCGACGACGTCGACGACCGGCTGGACGCTGCTGTCGGTGGCGCCGGGCCAAGACTCTTTGCTGTTCCGCTATTCGCTGGTCTCCACGGCGACCGCGCCGGCCGGGATCGAGCTCGACCGTCGAGTCGTGCTGCGCCCGGGCTCCGCGGTTTTCGAGACGACGTCGACTCTCGTCGACAACGGCGGCGTGCCGGCGCGGGTGTCGTCGTACACCCTCGACCAGGTCACGACGGCGCCGACGCTCCCGGCCCAGGTGCAGGCCTACAACGGTGGTTCGGATTGGCGCGACGACTACCGCCACGTCACCAACGAGGCCGCGGCTTTCGAGGATGAGGGCGAGGTGCTGCGCGTCGGCGGCGACACCGGGCTGTTCCTCGTTTCGCAGCGGCGCGGCGGCTCGATGAGCCGGGTCGGCCGGGACACGACCGGCCGCACGTATGCCAGCGTCGACTGGGCGCGCGACTTGTTCGACTTCGGGCCGCTGCAGACGTCGCCGCCGTCGTACAACCGGTTGGACAACCCTGCCTACCCGGCGCCGGTCCGCGCGCGCGTGTTGCGGCCGCTGTCGTCGCTCGACCTCGGGACTGCTTATCTCGGTGTCTATTCAGGTGGCGCGGACGAAGCCGCCGCGGCTTTTGCGCGCGATTTCGCGGGATCTGTCGAGCCGGCTTTTGCGCACTCGGTCGACCTGAACACGTTTCACCCGTGGGGGCATGGCGACGGCATGAGCGACGCCAACCTGCGACCGCAAGTCGTCGCGGCGAAGGCGCTCGGGGTCGAGACGTTCATGCTCGACGACCAGTGGCAGGGCGGCGACGACGGCGAGAGCGGCGACTGGCGATGGGATCCGGCCCGGTTCCCGGGCGCCGAGACCGACGACCGGCCGGACTTCGTGGATTACCTGCATCAGCAAGGCATGCAGCTCGGGCTTTGGATGTCGCCGCTCGAGTTCAACATGGCGTCGCAGACCTACGCCGCGCATCCGGATTGGGCCTGCGCTCCGGTCGGTGACGTGACCGCGCAGGATCCGGACGACGCCGGGCTCGGGGTGTGGGAGGCGACCAACCCTGCGTTTCAGGATTACTTGTCGTCGGTCATCGATCGACTCGTTGCCGACGACGGTGTCGTCGAGTTCAAGTTCGACTTCATGGCGTGGGTCGACTGCGGCGACCACGACTACGCCGATTACGAAGACGCGTTCGTGTCGGTCGTCCGTCGGATGGAGCAGCGGCACCCGCAGGTGACCTTCGAACTCGACGAGACGAACGACCAGCGCGCGTGGCCGTTCGAGTCGGCGGCGATCGGGCCGTCATGGTTCGACAACGGGCACTTGCACGGCAGCACCGCGGTCGCGAAGCTCCTGCACGACGTGTGGAGCGCCGTACCGTGGGTGCCGCCGGCGACGGTCGGCCTCGGTGTCTACGACGGGACGCTCACCGGGCCCTACTCGGGCGTCGGCGGCGTCGACGCGTTGTTCCCGCTCGCGATGCTGACGCACGCGACCTTCTGGACCGACCTCACTGTGTTGTCCGCGGATCAGCGGGCCGAGACGGCGTGGTGGATCGCGTGGTACCGCTCGCATCGCGCGGAGCTTGGCCCCGCGGTCTATGAGTTGACCGGCGCCGATCCGCTCGACGGACAGTCGTGGGCGGCATGGCAGCCGTGGGACGGCGACTCGGGCTACGTGTTTGCCTTTCGGCAGGCAGGCGGCCCGTCTACTGAGTCGCTCGCGCTGCACGGCGTCGACGTACGTCGGACGTACGCGGTCACGGATGTGCGCACCGGCACGCGGCTCCGCGCCTACCGCGGCTCGGACCTCGCTTCAGGGTTGCTTGTGAGCTTGCCGCCGTACAGCGCACAAGTGCTGTCAGTGCAGCCGCTGGGCGCGCGCTAGCAACTGACGGAGCCACTCTCCTCGCGACGACCAAGTCGTAGGTCAAGTAATGCGGTCATTCGCTAAGGCGCTTGAGCAGCTCTGCATAGCGCGGGGTCATCACGTCCAGTGCTTCGTCGACACTGGTGGCCGGAGCGCGCCGGCGGATGTACTCGCGGATCGCGCTACACCGCAACGATGTCGATGAGGCGTTCCACGCCACGAAAATCGTCGGCGTTGCGAGTGTAGAGCGGCAGGTCGCCGGCAAGCGCAGTCGCAGCGATCAGCAGGTCGACGGCCCTGGGCCCCCGAGCCTTGCGACCTTGGGCCATGACAGCCGCAAAGACGCGCCCGTAAGCACGTGCGGCGTCAGCGTCGAACGGAAGTGGATCGAACGTTGCTTCGGCGCGCTGCAAGCGGTCCTGTCGGCGACCTCGCTCGTCGGGGTCGGCTGTCGCATGTGGCCCGGCCGCGAGTTCAGCCAGGCTGAGCGCGCTGACGGCAACTTGGATCGGAAGTCGGGCGGAGTCAATCTCGCCGAGGTCGATGAGAACGGACGTGTCGAGAAGGCCCCGCCCGTCACGCCGCTTCCTAGGCACGAGGCGTCGGGTCCTGCGCCGCTGCCGCGTCAAGATCCGCGCGGAACCGCTTGTAGTCGACCTTAGGAGCCGCTCGGAACACCGCCACAGCAGTCTCGGCCGCGACAAACCGATGCCGTCGTAACGGCGTGAGCTCGCCCACAGGAACGCCGTTCCGGGTCACGATGAAGGTCTCCCCTTCATCGAGGTCGCGCATAACCTCGCCGCTCTGGTTGCGCAGCTCGCGTTGACTGATCTCGCGGCTCATTACCTGAACCGTAGCACGCCGCGCTACGGCGACCTCGAGTCCGACAAGGTCTGACAAACTACGGGTGCGTCTCAGGGGATCGGGTCGAGTCCGGCGGAGGTGTCGCGTGGGATATGACAAGGGCCCGTCGTTGCCGGGCGCTCGCATCGAAGACGCGGACTTTTCCGGGGCGCGCTTGCATGCCCCGAACTTCGAAGGGGCGAAGATCACCGACGGTTGGTTCTACGGCGCCGACATTTCAGGGAACCTCCAAGGGCTTCGGGTGAACGGGGTCGAGGTCGCTCCATTGGTGATGGCCGAGCTCGACCGGCAATTTCCGCAACGGGCCAAGTTGCGTGCGACGGAGCCAGCGGGCTTGGCCGAGGCATGGGACCTGATCGAAGACATCTGGCGGGCGACGGTCGCCCGCGCCCGCGCGCTTCCCCTGCCGTCGCTGTTCGAACGTGTCGATGACGAGTGGAGCTTCGTCGAGACGCTGCGCCATCTCGTCATGGCAACCGACTGCTGGCTGCGGCGCATGGTCAAAGGGATCGAGCGGCCGTACCATCCCTGGGACCTCGCCGGGTCGTGGCTCGCTGACCCTGCCGGCTGGGGAATCGACCCCGCTGCGAATCCGTCATTGGACGACGTCCTCGCCCTTCGACGTGAGCGAATGGACGAGGTGCGGCAGACGATTGCCGCCGTCACGCCCGACGAACTGGCGCGCGTCTGCACGCCACCCGAAGCGCCCGGCCATCCGACCCGGCCGCACACAGTTCTGGCCTGTCTGCACGTGATCCTCGACGAGGAGTGGGAGCACCACCGGTACGCCGTCCGCGACCTCGAGACCCTTGAGGCTCGCGCGGGTTGACCCAAGCCGCACGGCGGGCGGCGTCGTCCGTTTGGACGATTTTCGTTGCCGTTCAGCCGAATCGCCTGATTCCCATGGAACCGGCCGTTACCTTGAACCTTCCTAGACACGGGGGTTCATTGTGGTTCGAACTCGGCTCGGCGCCGTTGTCTTCGCCGGGATCTCAGCATTACTAGTTGTCATCGGTTCGGTGGCGCCCTGGATCACCATCTCGTTCGGAGCGGAGTCGATCGGGTTCTCCGGAACCAGCTTTGGCATCACCGGTGGGATCGTCGACGGGACGATCACGCTCGTGTTGGCACTGGTGGCCGGCGCCTGTATCGGCTTCTCACTGCTCCGAGACGACCGCATGTTTCAGATCTTCGGCGCGTTGTTCGCGTTCGCGACGGCGGTCATCGCGGTGATCGACTTCTGCAAGGTGGCCGACGGGGTCTACTCGTCGCATTTCCGGGGCCTCTCCATTGGCTACGGACTCTGGATCACGACCCTTGGCGCGATCGCAATGTTCGTCGCCGCGCTGAAGGCGATCCCGGCGGCTCCGTACGTCCGGGCAGCCACCCGCCCCGCCGTAGCGCCACCAGCGCGACGGTCGGGTCAGCCGGCTAACGAGCCAGAACCGCAGGAGTATTGGGTGGAGGATCCGTTCGGGCGGCACCAGCTGCGTTGGTGGGACGGCAACCGATACACCGACAAGGTCATGGATGACAACGTCACCAGCTCTGACGCGCCTGGCCGGCGTGCACGGACGGCGCCTTCGGCAGAGCCCGCGACCAGCTGAGCCGAACTGACTGAAACGGCCGCGGTCGCCGCAGGTGGATGAACTCTCGAACGCGGTCGACGTCGTCGAGCACTGGGCTGCCGCAGCGCACGAGTGGGATGTCCTGGCGCTACTGCGGTCATCGTCGATGTCGTTGCGATTGGCGGACGCGTATCTGGCTCAGACCGATTGGTCTGGGCTAACCGACTCATGGGCGACGCTCACTGACGTCGGCGCGCCGCGCGAGATCGGCGAAGGACTGATCGAAGTGCCGCTGTCGATGAAGTGCGGGCACCAGCACGACGACGGCTTGCGCCACGAGAGTCCAATCGAGGCAGTCCGGCTTCGCTCCTGTTCTGGCGTTCTGTTGGTCGACGACTACCTGGAGGACGGCGACTGGGTGTCGGCGAGGACGTGCGTTCACTTTTCCTCGTCACTTTCCGTCGGCGGCGTGCTCGTCCGGCCACTGTTTTACCGGCAGCTAAACGCTGACCAGCACATGTGGGAGTTCTACATCGTGAACACGACCGACCAGCAGCGGAATGTTCGCTTGGCCATCGGCGCTGCGCGGTCCGAACTGACGGTCGCGCCACGTCGTTTCCAGATGGTCATCGTGACGGGCGCGGTCGCGCCGCCGGCTTCGCTCAAGATTCGGGTTCTGTGGCTTCGACCGTTCGTGCGCTACGGGTCGTTGCCACTGATGCTCCAACCGGGCCATCCGACGTCAGGCTGGTGTCAGGGCTACAGCTACCTACAGCGCGTGCTGCACCGCACCGACGAAGGACTGAACGCGTCCGCGCTGACTGAGCTGATTCCCGACCCCGGGCCACCGTCGAGCGAAGCCGTTGTTTTGTAGGCGCGTCTCAACGTGGCCCGATGCAGAACAGGTGGCCAGCTGGATCAACCATGACGATCAGGAGTTCAGGATCGTGCGGCTGAACGTCGACCGCCCGGGCGCCCAGAGCCTCGAGGGCCTCTCGCGCTACGGCCATGTCATCGACACTGAAGTCGAAGTGCACTTGCATCTGCTCGTCCGAGGCCGGCCACGTCGGGGGTCGATAGTTCTCGACCTTGCGGAAGATCACGTCATTTCCGTTGAACTTGATCCACACCCCATCTGCGTCACCACGAATCAACTCGGCGCCGGTGGCGTCTTGGTAGAACCGCGCTACCGGCACAGGGTCAGCGCAGTCGACGATGATGGCGGCAAGCTGGAGCGTCGGTCGCGTCACGGCAAGAGCATGCCCTCCCGGTTCGCACACCGTGCGCAAACAGGTGCCTTTTTGGCACGCCAAGGCGGAGATTTGCGCACGGTGTCGTGAGGTGCGACTGCGGTCAACTCGCCGGGTCGGAGAGGCTTGGGGGCGCCGCTGACGAGCCTGTGGCCCAGCCAGTAGCGGTCGCGCTGAGGGTGAAGGTCAGCGTCCGCCCGCTGTGCAAGTCGCCGTTGGTCAGCCAGGTCTTGTCGAACGGGACCGCAGTACTCCTCCCGGGTTGGGACAGCGTCGCGCTGGCGGCGTACTGGTTGACGCTGCTCGATCCAACCGCGGCGATGGTGAACCGCGGGCCCGACCTCCCGGGACCGTTGATGACGACGTTGCTGAAGATCGGCGTCGAAAGCTCCCACGCGTCGACTCCGGGCTGGGCCTGGTAGAGCCCGATCGCGGACAGCACATAGGCGGCGCTCATCGTGCCCGCGTCGTCGTTGCCGGGCAGCCCGTACGGAGTCGCGTTGAACACGGTCGTCGCCGCGCGCACGACCTGCTGGGTTTTCGACGGCTCGCCGAGCCAGTCGTAGAGCCACGGCGCCTGCAAGTCGGTTTCGTTCGCGGGCGTGTACTGATTGCCGGCGTAGTAGACACCGAACGCGCTGGCGTGCTGCTGCGCGAGCGGCACCGCCGGCGCCACCTGTTCGTTGAGCAGCGTCGAGAAGAACTCGTCGAGACGCTGCTTCATCGTCGTGTCGCCGAGCGTTTGGTCGAGACCGCGGACGTCCTGCGGGACCAGCCACTCGTATTGCCAGCCGGTCCCTTCCTGGTAGCCGTCCTGAAAGTCCGGGTCGTACGTCGCCACCGGACCCGCTGTCGTCGGGTTGGCCCACGAACCGTCGGACATCCGCGGCCGGAGGAACTTCGAGCCGTCCTTGTCGTACAGGCTCTTCCAGTAACCGGCGCGGGTCGTCATCTCGTCGAGCTGCGCCGTCGTGCCGTAGGTGCGGGCGAGCTGGGCGACCGCTGCGTCTTCGATCGCGTATTCGA
>Ga0157369_10002825_pt1 | contig 20721 bp, 18 predicted proteins | sample C25metaG_FD_113461 | JGI IMG/M metagenome (GOLD analysis project Ga0157369, IMG submission 113461) | Corn rhizosphere microbial communities from Kellogg Biological Station, Michigan, USA - C2-5 metaG | ecosystem: Host-associated > Plants > Roots > Rhizosphere > Soil | place: USA: Michigan...
GTTCGACAAGTCGCCGTCGTTCCTCGCGATCCTGCGCGGCCCGCAGCACGTCTTCGAGTACGTGAACGAGCGCTACAAGGCGCTCCTCGGCGCGCGCGAGCTCGTGGGCCTGCCGGTGCGCGAGGCGGTCCCGGAGGTGAGCGGGCAGGGCTTCTTCGAGATCCTCGATCGCGTCTACACGACGGGCAAGGCCTTCATCGGCAACGCGCTGCCGGTGAAGCTGCGGCGCGACGACGGGCCGCTCGAGACGCGCTACCTCGATTTCGTCTACCAGCCGACGCGCGATCCCGACGGCCAGGTGGTGGGCATCCTGGCGCACGGCGTGGACGTGACCGAGCGCGAGGTGAGCGAGGCGCGCGACCGTTTCCTGCTCTCCCTCGAGGATGCGCTGCGCACGCTGAGCGACTCCGACGACATCAGCGCCTCGGTCACGCGGCTCCTCGGCACCTACCTCGATGTCGACCGCTGCGCCTACGCGCACGTGGAGGACGACGAGGACACGATCAACGTGCTCGGCGACTACAGCCGCGGCGTGGCGACCATGGTCGGCCGCTATCGCTTCTCGCACTTCGGCGCCGCGACCGCCGCGTGCATGCGCGAGGGCCGGCCGTACGTCGTGGGCGACCTCGAGGCCGAGGAGCCGGCGCGCGACGAAGGGGCGCTCTATCGCAAGCTCGGCATCCGCGCGATCGCCGCCGCGCCGCTGCGCAAGGGCGGGCGCACGGTGGCCGCCATGTCGCTGCAGCAGCGCGAGCCGCGCGACTGGACCGCGGCCGAGATCGAGCTCCTCGCGCACGTGGCGAGCCGCTGCTACGAGTCGATCGAGCGCTCGCGCGTGCAGCGCACGCTGCGCGAGAGCGAGCGGCGCTTCCGCCAGCTCGCCGACGCCATGCCGCAGATCGTTTTCGTGGCCGACGCGGACGGCAACATCGAATACTTCAATCGCCAGTGGCACGAGTACACCGGCCTGCCCGAAGCCGGCGTGAGCCGCGCGGCGTGGGAGAAAGTCCACACGCCCGAGGGCCTGGAGCGCGTGGCCGAGGCGTGGCCCCATGCGATGCGCACCGGCGAGCCCTACGAGATCGAGTACGAGCTGCGCCGCCACGACGGCGCCCGTCGCTGGCACCTCGGGCGCGCGCTCCCGATCCGCGACGAGCACGGGCGCATCGTGCGCTGGTTCGGCACCAACACCGACATCCACGACCGCAAGCGCATCGAGCAGGCGCTCGGCCAGGCGCTCCAGGCGGAGCAGCACGCGCGCGGGCAGGCGGAGCAGGCGAGCCGCATGAAGGACGAGTTCCTCGCCACGCTGAGCCACGAGCTGCGCACGCCGCTCAACGCCATCCTCGGCTGGTCGCACTTGATCCGCCGCCCCAACGCGACGCCCGAGGAGCTCACCAAGGCTGCCGAGGTGATCGAGAGGAACGCGCGCTCCCAGGCCACCATCATCGAGGACCTGCTCGACATGAGCGCGATCATGTCGGGCAAGGTGCGCCTCGACATGCATCGCGTCGACCTCGGCTCCGTGGTGCGTGCGGCCATCGAGACCGCGGAGCCGCCCGCGCGCGCGAAGTCGGTCGAGATCCGTGCCGACATCGCGCCCGGCGAGGCGGCCGTCACGGGCGATGCGAACCGGCTGCAGCAGGTGCTGTGGAACCTCCTCACCAACGCGGTCAAGTTCACGCCGCGCGGCGGGCGGGTCGACGTGCACATGCGCTGCGCCGGCGCCAACGTCGAGGTGTGCGTCGCCGACACCGGCGAGGGCATCGCGCCGGACTTCCTGCCGTACGTCTTCGATCGCTTCCGGCAGGCCGACGCCACGACCGGGCGGCGCCATGGGGGACTCGGGCTCGGGCTCTCGATCGTGAAGCAGCTGGTGGAGCTCCACGGCGGCGAAGTGCGCGTCCTGAGCGAGGGACCCGGCCGCGGCGCCACTTTCACCGTTACGCTGCCGCTGCTCGTGCCCCTGGACGCGGGAACCGAAGGCAGCGCACACGCCGCCCGCGCGGCCACCAGTGCCGAGCATGCGCGCGGCCAGCTCGAAGGCGTGCGCGCGCTCGTGGTCGACGACGAGCGCGACGCGCGCGACCTGATCCAGCGCCTGCTGCAGGACGCGGGCGCCGACGTCGCGACCGCCGCTTCCACCGACGAGGCGCTGGGGTGCCTCGACCGCGGCCGCTTCGACGTGCTGGTGTCGGACATCGGCATGCCCGGGCGCGACGGCTATGAGCTGATCAACGCCGTGCGCACGCGCGGCGTGAACCGCGCGCTGCCCGCGCTCGCGCTCACCGCCTACGCGCGCGCGGAGGATCGCGCGAAGGTGATCGCGGCGGGCTTCCAGAAGCACCTGCCCAAGCCCGTCGATCCCGCGCGCGTGGTGTCGCTGGTCGCGAGCCTCGTGCGGGAGCGCTCCGCGGGTTAGCGCGCGCCGTGCCCGCTCACGGACACAGGCCGAGGATGCGCTCCTCGCGGCTGCAGCTCGCACGCGCACCGCGACGCGCGAGGCCCGCCGTCGACGTGCCGGCGGCACACGCGCGCAGCTCCGCGCTGGTCGGACCGTAATAGGTCCAGCCCGGATTCAGCTCCGGCAGCGCGAGCTGCACCTCTTTCCACTTGGGATGGCCCTTTTCCTGCAGCACCGGGAAGTTCTGGCAGAGCGAACGGGCGAAGCGCCGCAACGATTCCACGGTGCCCTGCAGGTTGTAGTCATACGTGACGAGGAAGGCGCCCACCGAGATGGTGGTGAAGTCGGCATCGAGCAGCTGCGGATAGCTGGACTGCCGCACCGTGGCGGGCGCATAGACCTTGAGCGCCTCCTTGGCGGACGGCCGCTTGGGATCGAACTTCAGGAACTTGATGAGCTTCTGCGCCTCGGGCTTCATGTTCGCGACGATCGGGGCGGGCTGCCCGGCCGCGACCACCACGACGTCGACCGACTTGTCGGTGACCAGCTTGCCGAGCGCCTCCGCGTTGGGCAGGAAGCTCGCCTGCGCTTCGGGGATGTCGTTGCCGAACATCATGCGGTAGAGCGTGTTGGTGATGAAAGCGGCGCCGCTGCCGACGAGCCCGCCGTTGATCTTCGCGCCCTTGATGTCGTCGATGTAGTTCATCGGCGAGTCCGCGCGCACGATGTAGTGGATCTCGGTGTTGTAGAGCGGCAGGATCACGCGCAGCGGCCTGATCATGCGGCTCGCCTCGCCCTTGTTGCTCGCGCCGCGATCGACGAACGCCTGGTACACGTCGGCCTGCACGATGGCGAACTTCACGCCCGGCTCGTAGCGCAGCAGCTTGATGTTCGCCGCGGAGCCGTCGGTCGGCATGACCTCGAGATCGATGTCCGCGCCCGGCATCACGACCTTCGCGAGATCGTTGCCGATCGCGAAGTACGTGCCCTTCGCATCGGCCGTGGCGATCTTGTACGGCACGCCGGCGTGCGCGGCCGCGGCGCCCAGCGCGATGGCCGCCAGCGCCATCCTCCAGAGACGGGAGAAGCTCATGGTCCCTTCCTTTCGTGGGGGGTGCCGCACAGGCCCAGCGCGGCGATGGCCGGCGCGCAATTGGCGACCGGCGCGGCGGGTGCCGGCTTTTCTTCCTCTTTCGCCGGCGTGGCCGGCGCGGCGGGCGCGACGTGCGCCGCGTGCGTGTGGGTGACGGGCGTGGCGCCGATGGCCGCGCGCGGTGCCGCGACGACGGCGCTCGGCAGGTGGGGACGCGGAGGATCGGCATGGGCCGCCGCCGGCGCGGGCGATGCTGGCGCCGCGGCCGGCTCGCGCGGGGCTGCGCGAATCGGCGTCGCCACGACCGGCGAGGTCACGGCCTCTCGCGCCGCGGGTGGTGCGGCGCTGCGCATCCCGCGCACGGCCCACCACGCCGCCAGGGCCAGCGCGACCAGGGCCAGCAGCGCGATGGACAAGTCCCGCACGCGCGGCTTCGCGGCGACGGGCGCGGGCGAAGGCGCGGGCGGCGGCTTGTCGTCGAACGCCTCGAGCAGCCCTTGCGGGAAGAACCTGTCCTTCGGATCGAAGACGGGCGCGGACGGGGCACGCCTCGCCACGCCCTGCTGCTTCGGGGGAACGGGTTTCTGGGGTTCGTGGAGCAACGGTTCCGGATTTGCCATGGCGTAAGCCCTCCGCACGGCGCGGACGAGTAGTTTGCCTCTCCGCCCCCTGCGCCCACATCCACCACCTTATGGAGACCGCTAAGGACGGGGTAAGCTTCGCGACTTGATCCGGAGATCGTCATGAGGCTCATTCGCCAGTTCGCCGCGTTCCTGCTCGCATTCGCCGCCGCGTGCGCGGCCGCGCAAACGTACCCGTCCCGGCCGGTGAAGATCGTCGTCGGGTTCGCGGCCGGCTCCGCGACCGACATCCTCGCGCGCGTCACGGCGGACTATCTCTCGAAGTCGATGGGGCAGGCGTTCGTGGTGGAGAACAAGCCGGGCGCGGGAGGCGGCCTCGGCACCGCGTACGTGAAGGAAGCGAAACCGGACGGATACACGCTCGTCGCGGCGGGCAGCGGTCCCTTCGCCGTGAATGCCGCGGTCTACAAGTCGCTGCCCTACGACCCGGTCAAGGATTTCGAGCCGATCGGCAACATCGCGCTCACCCCGCAGGCCTTCGTGGTGAACCCGGAGTCGCCCTATCACTCGATGAAGGAACTCGTGGCCGATGCGAAGAGGCGTCCCGGCGAGATCCCGTACGCGTCCCTCGGCAAGGGTTCGACCAGCCACCTGTCGATGGAAGCCTTCATGGCCGCCGCGGGCATCAAGCTCAACCACATTCCCTTCAAGGGCAGCACCGAGGCGCAGACCTCGATCGTGGGCGGCCAGGTCGTGCTGATGTCGGATACGGTGCCGGGCGTGCTCGCGCTGGTGAAGGGCGGCAAGCTGCGCGCGATCGGTGTCGCGATTCCCGAGCGCTCGCCGTACCTTCCCGACGTGCCCACGGTGGCGGAGCAGGGCTGGCCCGGCTTCGAGGCGGTCGGCTGGATCGGGCTCGCGGCGCCCGCCCATACGCCGCCGGCGATCCTGGACCGGCTGAACGCCGAGCTGCGCAACATGCTGAAGGATCCGCAGGTGAAGGCGAAGCTCGACCAGCTCGCCTTCACGCCCGTGGGCGATTCGCGCCAGCACTTCGCCGGCTTCATCGCCTCCGAGGTCGCGAAGTGGAAGAAGGTCGCGACGGGCGCCAACGTCTCGCTGGATTAATGAGGGACGGATTGATGAGGGACGTACCCTAATTCACGGCAAAACCGGGGACGGACCCCAATTTCGTGAACCGAAATCTCAAGCCGATCATCTCGCGCATGAACTGGGGTCAGTCTCCTGACGTCCCCATTTGATGCCATCGTCGTGGGGCTCGGGGCCGCGGGCAGCGCCACCGCGTGGCGCCTCGCCGCGCGCGGCCTCACGGTTCTCGGTCTGGACGCGCACGCGCCGCCGCACGACTTCGGGTCCTCCCACGGGAGCCTGCGCATCACGCGCAAGGCGATCGGCGAGGGCGAGGCGTACGTGCCGCTGGTGTTGCGCTCCAACGAGCTGTGGCGCGAGCTCGAGCGTGAGGGCGTCGATCGCCTGATCGGCATCGCCGGCGGATTGTGGATCTCCTCGCCGCGGCGACAGGCCGAGGCGCACGTCGCGAACTTCTTCGACAACACGCTCGCGGCGGCGAGGCACCATGGCATCGAGCACGAGCTGCTCGACGCGGCCGCCGTGCGCAAGCGCTTCCCGCAGTTCGCGATCCGCGACAACGAGATGGCGTACTACGAGCCCGATGCCGGCTACCTGCGCCCGGAGGCCTGCGTGGCGGCCATGCTGCGCGCAGCGACGCGGCGCGGCGCCGAGATCCACGTGAACGAGCGCGTGACCGCCTTCCACGAGGATCGCGAAGGTGTCGCGGTGCTCACCGATCGCGGCGCCTACCGCGCGCGCGAGCTCGTGCTTTGCGCGGGCCCCTGGATCCGCGGCCTCGTGGAGCCGCGCATCGCCGCACTCTTCAGCGTGACGCGCCAGGTGCAGTACTGGTTCGCGACCGAGGGGCCGCAGGTCGCGTTCGAGCCGCCCGCCTTCCCGGTGTGGATCTGGGAGCTGCAGGAGCGGCGCAACGTGATCTACGGATTTCCCGCCGTCGACGGGCCCGCGGCGGGCGTGAAGATCGCGACGGAGCAGTACGCGCACACGACGTCGCCCGAGCGGATGGCGCGCGCGGTCACGGACGAGGAGGTGCGCGAGATGCACCAGAACCTCGTGGCCCCGTACTTGCCGGGCGTGACCTCGCGCTGCATTCGCGCGGAACCTTGCCTGTATACCTCGACGCCCGATTTCCACTTCGTGATCGACCGGCTCCCGCGGGCCAGCCGCGTGAGTCTCGTCTCCGCGTGCTCGGGACACGGCTTCAAGCACGCCCCCGCCGTGGGGGAGATGGCGGCGGACCTCGTGACCGGGGCGGAACGGCTGCCGCGGCGCGAGCCCTTCGCGATCCGCCGCCTGCTCTAGCGCCGTACTACTCGCCGAAGAGCAGCATTCCTACACGCGAAAGCGCCGGCCCGCCGGACCGCTCACGCCTCGCGGTTGTCCATTGCAGACAGAAATGACAACTCGAGGAGGTGCTCCATGTCGCTCGGACTGATCCTGCTGATCGTGCTCGTCCTGCTGCTGCTCGGCGCCATTCCGGCGTGGCCGCACAGCCGCTCCTGGGGCTACGGCCCGAGCGGGCTGCTCGGCGTGGTGCTGGTGGTGATCATCGTGCTGGCCCTCATGGGCCACGTGCCGTTCTAGGCCTGCACGAGCAGCTGCACGTAGCGCTGTAGCGCCCCGCGTTGCTGCGGGGTCATGGCGGGAAACTCGATGCCGACCCGGGCCGCCGCGTCCTTCGGGATCACTTTCACCGCGTGACCCTGCAGCGCGCGGAAGCGCTCGTCCACGAGCGGCAGCTCGAAGTCGAGCTGCAGGCGCGAGCCGGCGGTGATCGCGTGGGCGATCTCGGCGAGCACGCCGTGATATCCGATGTCGAGGATCGTGCCGCGCTGCTTCTCCGGTACCACGACGCCATTCACCACCAGCCGGTAGGTGAACGGGATCGACGAGCTCGCGCGCGGGCTGCGCCGATGATCCTGCGGCGGGACGATCTTGCCGAGGGAAGGGATCGACACCACCTCGCGCAACGCCACGAGCTTGCTGCGCCCCTTCACGAACACGTCGAGGGGCACGCCCGTCTTCACGAATCCTTCGCAACGCTTGTGGGTCGACTCGCTCACGAGCACCTGGCCGCGCAGGCTGAACGACTCGATGCGCGAGGCGAGGTTCACCTCGTCCCCCACGGCGTCGTATTCCGAATAGAGGTCGGCACCGAGCTTGGTCGAGGGCACGCGCGCGGTGTTGATGCCGATGCCGAGGTAGATGGGCGCCTCGCCTTCGGCCTGCATCAGCACATTGAGCGCTTCCATCTCGGCCTGCATGTCCACGGCGCACGAGACGGCGCGGCGCGCGCCATCGTTGGCGTCGTCCTCGCACTCGAAGAGCACCAGCAGCGAATCGGCCGCGAACTTGTCGATGCGCCCGGAGTGGCGAAAGATGATCTCGCTCATCGCCGAGAAGCAGCGGTTGAGCCCCGCGAGCGTGACGCCGGTCACGCTGCGCAGGTCGGCGCGCAGGATGGTGACCTCCCGCAGGAGGCACGTCTCCCAGTGGACCGCCGAGTCGATCATTCGCACCCTTTCCGAGGCACGGTCGATGGGCGTATGTAACTCCCTCGGGGGGCGAGGCGCAAGTTGGAGGTCGTTACACCGGTCACCCGGTGTTGTATCGACGGACGAACGGCGCTTGCGGGGGGAGGAGCGGCGCGGTCGCGGGCCGGGGCCGGAATCACCGGCGCTTGCGCTTATCGCCCGGAACCTGCAATCTTGCACTCCGCGCGAGGCCGGACAGGCCTCGAAAAAAAATCTATATCGCACTCGGAGGGGATCATGCAGGCGCACTTGTCCGGGGCCGCGTTCGCCGCGGCCGTCGCAGGCCGCCATTCATCGCCACGCATCTCGCCGCGCGGGCGCGCCATGCGCTCCCCGCCGGACCGCTAGCTCGCCGGCGGAATGACTTTCATCAATCCGGGGGCGGCGCCGCCCAGTCCGCTTTTCGTTCATCATTGAGCCCTATGAATGACCGCAACCTCCTGAAGGGCCTGTTCCTCTTGGCCGTCGCGCTCGCCTTCGGGCTGGGCTCGTTGAAGTACGACATCGGCCATGTGGCGCGGGCGGGCCCCGGCTTCTTCCCCCTGATGGTGAGCTGCATCCTCGCCTTCCTCGCCATCTCCATGATCGTGCGCTCGCGCTTCATGGACAAGGTGCCGATGTACTTCAACCTGAAGAACCTCGCGATCATCATCGGCAGCCTCGTCGGTTTCTCGCTGCTTTCGCACGTCACCATGATCGCAGGCATCGCTTTCCTGGTCTTCTTCTCGACGCTCGCCGGGCGCAACTACTCGATCAAGCGCAACACCATGGTCGCGGCAGCGCTGATCGCGATCGCATTCATCTTCCAGAAAGGCCTGGGGCTGCAGCTGCCCCTCTACTGAACATGGGCGAAATCCAGACCATCCTGAGCAACCTGGCGTTCGGCTTCGAGCACGCGCTCACGCTGCACAACCTGATGTTCTGCGCGATCGGTTGCGTGGTCGGCACGCTGGTGGGCCTGCTGCCCGGCCTGGGACCGCTCGCCACGATCAGCCTGCTGCTGCCGCTCACCTTCTCGATCCCCACGGGTGGCGCGCTCATCATGCTCGCCGGCATCTATTACGGCGCGCAGTACGGCGACAGCGTGAGTGCGATCACGATGAAGATCCCGCACGCGAGCTCGATCGTCGCCTGCATCGACGGCTACCAGATGACGCTCAAGGGGAAGACCGGCCTCGCGCTCTTCACGGCCGGCGTCTCGAGCTTCATCGGCGGCACGGTCGCGATCATCGTGCTCGCCGCGCTCGCGCCGGCGCTGGGCGAAGTGGCCCTCAAGTTCGGTCCCGCCGACTACACGGCACTCATGCTCTTCGGCTTCGTGTGCGTGAGCTTCGTGACCACGGGCAGCCTCATCGACGGCCTCGCGATGTGCATGGTGGGCGTGCTGCTCGGACAGATCGGCACCGACGTGAACAGCGGCGTGCAGCGCTACACGCTCGGCATGCCGTTCCTGATGGACGGTGTCAGCCTCGTGAGCATCGCGCTCGGCTGCTTCGGCATCGCCGAGATCACGAAGAACATCGACCAGCACACGGAGAGGACGCCGTTCTCGGGCAAGATCCACCTGATCCCGACCTGGCCGGAGTTCAAGCGGATCATCCCGAGCGCGCTGCGCGGCAGCCTGGTCGGCTCGTTCCTCGGCATCCTCCCCGGCGGTGGTCCCACCATCGCGCAGTTCGCGGCGTATGCCATCGACCGCAAGGTGAGCAAGTACAAGGACGAGATCGGCCACGGCGCGATCGAGGGCGTGGCGGGCCAGGCGGCCGCCGACGAGGCCGCATCGCGCACGAGCTTCATCCCGCTCATGTCGATCGGCATTCCGGAAAACGCGGTGATGGCGCTCATGATGGGCGCGTTCATCATCAAGGGCATCCAGCCCGGCCCGAACATGATCTCGCAGCACCGCGATCTCTTCTGGGGCCTCGTGGCGTCGATGTGGATCGGCAACTTCTTCCTGATCATCCTGAACGTGCCGATGGTTCGCTACCTGCTGTCGGTGTTCAAGATCCCCTACGTCGTGCTCTTCCCCGCCATCCTGTTCTTCTGCTGCATCGGCACGTACAGCGTGAACAACAGCCTGGAGGACGTCTACATCACGGCGGTGTTCGGCATCCTCGGCTACGTCCTCGTGCGCCTCTCGCTCGACCCCGCGCCGCTGATGCTGGGCTTCATCCTGGGCCCCATGCTGGAGGAGAACTTCCGCCGCTCGCTGCTGCTTTCGCGCGGCAGCTTCTCGATCTTCGTGACGCGGCCGATCTCCGGGACCATCCTCGCCCTCATCGCCCTCTTCGTGATCTGGCAGATGTGGTCGTTCATCAACGCGGTGAGGAAGGGGCACGGGCACCTCCCGCCGGATCCCCACGACGAGACGGTCGAGACGCCCGAGGAGCCCGCGGCCGGCGTGCCGCTCAGGCCGCAGCCGGAGCCGAAGTAGCGCCTAGCGGACCGTGACCTCGTCCCCGGCGAGGCTCACCGTCTTTCCGTCCACGCTCACCTTCCAGCCCTTCGCGTCGTGCGTCGCCACGGCCGTGGGCTGGGACGTCTTCGCGCATGGCGCGCCGACACGCATGAGCGTGATGAACTCCGCGTCCCGGCTCTTCGCGCGCGTGGCGAAAGTGCCGTGCCACTGGTTGGCGGCGTTGCGCGCCATGTCGCTGCGGCGGTTGGGCGGCGTGGTGAACTGGTCGGTCTGCTCGAACTCGACGTCCGGCGAGGCGAGCATCTCCACGCACATCTCGGTGGACTCGCCGTCGATCTCGATCTTGCGATCGGAGAGCTTCTGCATGCGGTGCAGCGCGTGGATGTTCCACTCCCACGTGTGCGCCTCGGGCGCGGCAAGGCTGTCGTAGACGAGCACGGTGCCGGGCCGCAGGTAGACGAGCGAGCGCTGCGCCTTCGTGAGCGCGCCGCCGTACGCCTTCTCGGCATGGCCCACCACGTAGTCGAAGCCGGCGGTGTCCTCGAAACGGCGGATCTCGCCGGAGAACTGCTTGCCGTCGGGACCCTGGCCCTTGCCGCCGTCGTAGGTGATCGCGTTCTTCGCGCGGGTCGTCTTGTACCAGTTGGTCCAGTGCGGCGTGCGGTAGTCGTCGTAGTAGCCGCTCGCGATGGCGAGCCGCTCGCCCTTCGCGTTGATCACGAAGCTGTTCTGGTCGGCGTGGCTGTGGTTGAAGGCGCCGTAGGGGCTGCTGCGGAAATACACGGAGACGCGCATCGGGTCGGCCAGGTCGCTGTGCATGGCGGCCCACCCGATCGAGGGGAACACCGCGCCGTTCGGCGTGCCGGGCGGGAAGGGCGCCTTGCCGCGCTCCGCGCGCGGTGCGAGCAGGTACTCGATGCGTCCGATGTCCTCGCCGTGCAACTGCGCCGCGTACCAGCGCGCGATCGGCGTGGGCGAGAAGGCCGCGAGCGCCTTGGCCACGCGCGCGGTGAGCTCCGCCTGGTTCTGCTCCTCGCCGTCGCCGAAGTTGCCGGAGGGCGAGCCCGGCGGCAGGAAGTACGCGAAGAAGCGCGCCTGGTTGCGCACCCACTCCTTCTTCGAGAGATCGATGCCGGTGGCGCCCTTGATCACGTACCACGCGAGAAGGTTGCTCGCGGCGTCCCACAGCCCCTGCGTGGTTCCGTTGCCGAAGCCGCCGTCGGAATAGCCCCAGGGACTCGTCCAGACGACCGCCATCGGCACGAGGGTCGTCGCCCACTGGTCGGCCTCGGGGATGTCGCCCGCGACGAGCGACGAGATCGCGGCCATCACGGTGAGGCTCAGGATGCCGTGCGAGTCGTACGGCGCGCGCGTGATCTCGCTCTTGGAGACGTACGCGTTGTACATCTGGGTCACGCGCGTCCTGATGGCGGCGAGGATGATCCTGCGCTCGGCCGGCTGCAGGTAGTCGTAGAGCCAGTCGTAGCCGAGGGCGAGCGTCCACGCGACGTTGCGGTTCGCCGTGTCGTTGGTCTTGAAGCCGATGGCGCCGTAGGCGTCCCACTGCGCCTGCGCGAGCAGCCGGCGCACCGCGTCGTCACCGTACTTGCCCTGGTGCGTGACGGCATACGCGAGGGCCGCGGCGAGCGTGCGCTTCTGCTCGTCGACGGTCGCCTCGTAGTTCACGTTGAGCGACTGCGATTTGGGCTCCTCCTCGACGGGGCGGCCCATCTTGCCGTCGACCTCGTCGAGCATGGCGTGGAAGCCCTGCATGCGCTCGGAGCGCAGCGCGAGGAAGGGGCTGCCGCGATCGCGCGGGAAGCTGCGCGGATGCGGGGTCGCCCGGATGTGCCTGAGCAGCGCCTCGTCCGACGGCAGCACGAAGGGCACGGCGTCGGGCGCGATCGTGAAGCGCCGCGGCTGGCCCTTCTCCTTGTTGGGCATCGAGTCGATGGTCCACGTGTACTCGCCCGGCGCAAGCGCCCGGTCCCAGGCGACCCAGTTGTGGGTGGTGACGCGCTGCTCGTGGTGCCCGTCGGGAAAGGTGAGGGTGAGCGTGTAGGTGAACTTGTCGCCGAGGTTGCCCTGCGGCGGCCAGGTGAAGTCGGGCGGCGTCTGCTCGACCGACGCGCAGTCCGCCGGGCGCACCGGGGCGAGCAGCGGGTCGGAGCGCACGAGGAGGTCGTTCTGGCCGCCGCACTTCGCGGCCGCGGCCGGCTGCGCCGCGGCGCCGAAAGCGATCACGAGGAGAACGAGGAGGCCTGCAAGGGGGCGGACGTGCCGTCGCATCCCGCTACTTTGCGGTCCGCTCCTTTCGGACCATGGACGCCTCGGGGGGCGGGCCGATGGTCCGATCGGTAGGGCCTTTGATGACGCCGAGTGGCGTGCGCGTATGCGCCGGCAAGCCCGCGGGACGTGCCGTCAGCCTTGCAGTTGCGGCAACAGGGAGCGACGCCCTTCGGGCGTGAGCGTGAGCGCGCGGCTGTCGCCTTCGCGCACGAGCCAATGCCGCGCCATGAAGTGGTCGAGGAGCGCCGTGGCGAGCCGGCCTGCGAGGTGGTCGCGACGCTCCGACCAGTCGAGGCACGCGAAGGCGTAGCGATCGCCGCGCAGCACGGCATCCGCATCGATGCCGACTCGCTGCAGCCACGTCCGCCCCGCTTCGGTCGCCACATAGCCGTTCGCGCTCGCCACGAGGCGCCCGCCGTGCACGAGCGTGTCGTGCACGCGCACGCCGAGCTCGCCCGCGAGGTGCCGATAGCACGTGCGCGCGGCCTTGAGCGGGCGATACGGGTCGCGCAGCCATTTGTCGTCGGGGCGCGAGCGCTCGGCGACGGTGGCGAGCGCTTCGAGCGCCCGCGCCACGTCCGCATCGGCGAGACGGAAATAGCGGTGACGTCCTTGTGCCTCGACCGCGACGAGACCCTCCTGCGCGAGCTTCGCCAGGTGCGCGCTCGCGGTGGAGGGGTTCACGCTCGCCGCGCGCGCGATCTCGCCCGCCGGCAGGCGCGCGCCATCGAGGAGCGCTCCGAGCATGCGCGCGCGCGTGGGATCGCCCATGCAGGCGGCGATGCGCGCGAAGCGGGGCTCGATGCGGCGGTGACGGTCCATGTCCCATCGTATACCGCTCGGTGCGGCGGACGTTTCGGCGCGTGCCGAAACGTCCGCCCGCGGACCTCCCCTACGATGGAGGCATGAAAGACAACGTCTCCCGCACCCCGCGCGCCGCGAATGCGGTGCCGCATCCGCGCATCGTCCTGCTCGCCACGTCCCTCGGCGTGCTGATCGCCCAGGTCGACACCTCCGTCGTGTCGCTCGCGGTGAAGCGCATCGGCGCGGACCTCGGTTCCACCGTGAGCGCGATGCAGTGGATGATCGACGCGTACAACCTCGCCTATGCGTCGCTGCTCCTCACGGGCGGCGCGCTCGGCGACCTCTTCGGCCGCCGCCGTGTCTTCTTCTGGGGTGTGGTGCTCTTTGCCCTGGGCAGCATCGCCTGCGCCCTGGCCCCCGATACGGCGACCCTGCTCGCCGGTCGCGCGCTGAGCGGCATCGGCGCGGCGCTCGAGCTGCCGATGTCGCTGGTGCTGCTGACGGCGGCCTATCCCGAGCCGCGCGCGCGCCAGCATGCGCTCGGCATCTGGGCGAGCTGCAACGGCCTCGCCTTCATCATCGGCCCGAGCGTGGGCGGCCTGCTCGTCGACCGTGTCGGCTGGCGCAGCATCTTCTACCTCATCCTCCCGCTGTGCGCGGCCGTGCTCGTGCTCGCGCGCTCGATGCGCGAGGAGCGCGCCAACGAGGGAGGGCGCGAGCTCGACGTCGCGGGCCAGGCCGCGGGCATCGCGGCGCTGGGCGGGCTCGCCTTCGCCGCCATCGAAGGCGCGCATCTCGGATGGACCTCGCCCGCGACCCTCGCGGCGGCGCTGCTCGCCGTCGTGGGTGCGATCGCCTTCGTCCTCGTGGAGCGCGGCAATGCACGCGGCCTCGTGCCCTTCGCGCTCTTCACGAGCCGGCCCTTCGGCGCGTCGCTCGCCGTCGCGGGCCTGATGACGTTCGGCATGTACGCGCTGCTCTTCCTCATGCCGCTCTACTTCCAGGTCGTGCTCGGCGGCTCGCCCCTCGACGCGGGCCTGCGCCTGCTGCCGTTGTCGGTCGCATTCGTCGCGGTGTCGCAGGCGAGCGGGCGCATCGTGCATGCGTTGGGCTTCCGCGTCACGATGACGGCGGGCATGGCCGCGATGGGCGCGGGCGAGCTGCTGTGCTCCGTCGCGGGCGCGCATACGCCTTACGCTCTCGCCGCCGCGGCGCTCGTCGTCGTGGGCGTGGGCTTGGGGCTCAACACGGCGCCGGTCAACAACGTCGCGGTGGCGCATGCGCCCGCGGCACGAAGAGGCACCGCGTCGGGACTCCTCAATACCGCGCGGATGGTGGGTGCCACGCTCGGCATCGCGATCCTGGGTGCGGCCTTCGCGCACTTCGCCGGCCAGTCCGGCGGCGCCGCGCGCTTTCCCGAAGGATTGCGCGCGGCCCTGGGGCTCGGTGGCTTGATGGAGCTCGCGGGCGCGGTGGTCGCGGCGGCCTTCGTGCCGCGCGAGCTGCCGCGCTGAGGGCGCGCTATCGCGGCTTGCCTTCCTTGCGCACCATGAACGTTCCGCTCGCGCGCGCGATCGTCCGGCCGCCGGCGTCGGTGATCTCGCCTTCGCAAAGCGACACCGTGGTGCCGTGGTGCACGCAGCGGCCCTCGGCCAGCAGCCGCCCCTTGGCCACGGTGATGAAGGTGGTCTTCATTTCCACCGTGATCGCACCGACCGCCTGGGAGTCCATGCTCTTCGCGGCGTAGGCCATCGCGACGTCCATCAATGTCATCAGCACGCCGCCGTGCGCCGCGTTGAAGCTGTTCATGAGCTCGGGCCTGAGATCGAGCTCGAAGCGCGCGAGCCCTTCCTTCAGCTCGACCAGCCGCAGGCCGAGGAGGTTGGCGAAAGGGACGACGCGGCCGAGGTGCTTGTCGAGATCGGTCTTCATGCGCGGCGGTAAACTGGAGGGCGCGGAAAGAATACACTGCGCCCCATGGACCTCAACTATTCGCCCGAGGAGATCGCCTTCCGCGAGGAAGTGCGCGAGTGGCTGCGCGCGAGCCTGCCGCAGGAGCTGCGCGACAAGGTGGCGACCTACGCGCACCTCTCGAAGGAGGACCTGCTGCGCTGGCATCGCGTCCTCGCGAAGAAGGGGTGGATCGCGCCCTCGTGGCCGCAGGAATGGGGCGGCACCGGCTGGGACCCGGTGCAGCGCTACATCTTCGAGGAAGAGGCGGGCTATGCCGGCGCGCCGCCGCTGGTGCCTTTCGGATTGCTCATGTGCGGCCCCGTGCTGCTGCGCTTCGGCACGCCGCAGCAGAAGCAGCATTTCCTGCCGCGCATCTTCAACGGCGACGACTTCTGGTGCCAGGGCTATTCGGAGCCGGGCTCGGGCTCCGACCTCGCCTCGCTTTCCACGCGGGCGGCGCGGCAGGGCGATCACTACGTCGTGAACGGCCAGAAGACGTGGACCACGCTCGCCCATTACGCCGACTGGATCTTCTGCCTCGTGCGCACCGACTCGGGCGCGAAGAAGCAGGAAGGCATCTCGTTCCTGCTGATCGACATGAAGACCCCCGGCATCACCGTGCGCCCGTTGCGGCTCATGGATGGCGGCCACGAGGTGAACGAGGTTTTCTTCGACGACGTGAAGGTGCCCGTGGACCAGCGCGTGGGCGAGGAGGGCATGGGCTGGACCATCGCCAAATACCTCCTGGGCCACGAGCGCATGAACACCGCGCGCATCGGCACGTCGCGCCGCGAGCTCGACAACCTCAAGGAGTTCGCCGCCAAGCAGAAGAGGGGCGGCAAGTCGCTCCTCGAGGACGTGCGCTTCCGCGACGAGGTCTCACGCCTCGAGGTGGAGCTGATGGCGCTCGAGATCACCAACCTGCGCTTCCTCGACCAGCTGCGCGGCGGGCGGCCGCCGGGCGCCGAGGTGTCGATGCTGAAGATCAAGGGCACCGAGATCCAGCAGCGCCTGACCGAGCTCATGATGATCGCCGCCGGTCCCGCGGGCGACAGGAGCTTCGCCGACCGCTACGCCAACTTCCGCAAGACGTCCATCTACGCGGGGTCCAACGAGATCCAGCGCAACATCATCGCCAAGATGAGCCTCGGCCTATGAAGCCCGACTTCACCCCATGAAGTTCGATTACACGGAAGAGCAAAGGCTGCTCGCCGAATCGGTCCGCCGCTTCGTGGCCCAGGACTACACGTTCGAGGCGCGCAAGGCGATCGTGAGCTCCGCCGCCGGCTACAGCCCCAAGGTGTGGTCCACCTTCGCCGAGCTGGGCCTGCTCGGCATCCCGTTCGCGCCCGAGGACGGCGGCTTCGGCGGCGGCGCCGTCGACCTCATGCCCGTCATGGAGGCGTTCGGCGAGGCGCTCGTGGTGGAGCCTTTCCTTCCCACGATCATGGGGGCGCGGTCCGTGGCCCTCGGCGGGAGCGGCGAATTGCGCTCGCGCATCCTGCCCGCGGTGATCGAGGGCCGTGCCAAGCTTGCCTTCGCCTACCTCGAGGCCGGAAGCGGCGACGATTCGTCGGGCGTATCCCTCCAGGCGCACCCCGAAGGCGGCACGTGGCGCCTCGACGGGCGCAAGCTCGCGGTCCTTCACGCGGAGGCCGCGGACTACATCGTGGTCACGGCGCGCACGCCGCGGGGAGTCGGGCTCTTCCTCGTCGATCGCGCGGCGCCCGGCCTCGCGCTGGAGGGCCGGCCCACGTTCGACGAGATGCGCGCGGCCGACATCGACTTCGCCGACGTGCGCGTGGACGCCTCGCGCCGCATCGGCGGCGACGACGAGCTGGCGCTCGTGGAATCCGTGATCGATTTCGCCACCGCCCTCGCATGCGCGGAAGCGGTGGGTGCGCTCAAGAGCGCGAACGACGCGACGCTCGAATACCTCAAGACGCGCAAGCAATTCGGCGTGCCGATCGGCGCTTTCCAGGCCCTGCAGCACCGCATGGTCGACATGGTGATCGAGTGCGAGCAGGCGCGCTCCATGGCGAGCCTCGCATGCGCGAAGGTCGACGCCGGGCGCGATGCGGGCGAGCGCGCACGGGTCGTGTCCGCCGCCAAGATCCGCATCGCGGACGCCTGCCGCAAGGTGAGCCAGGAATCGGTGCAGCTGCACGGCGGCATGGGCATGACCGACGAGCTCAAGGTGAGCCACACCTTCCGCCGCCTCACGGTGCTCGGTTGGCAGTTCGGCGACGCCGCCCACCACCTGGAACGCTTCGCGCGCGCCGGCTGAGGTTATCGATTCTGACGCGCGGCGCCCGGCCTGCCGCCCGCGCGCGAAACGAATCGCCGCGCGCGCGGTCTTCGATGGCATGGCCGCTCCCGCTCCCCCCGCGTCCGCCGCTCCGGGACCCGCACCTTCTTCCGCGCCCGCGCCGCGCCGGGTGCGCCGTCCCGGCGGCAAGCAGATCAAGTGGATCATCGCGGCGATCGTGCTCGTGGCCGGCGCGTTCCTCGGATTGCGTTACTGGCACGAGTCGAGCCTGTACGAATCGACCGACAACGCCTACGTCGGCGCGAACCAGGTCGAGGTGACCGCGCAGATCACCGGCACGGTGACGCGGGTTTACGTGCGCGACCAGCAGCACGTGAAGGCGGGCGATCCCCTCTTCGACATCGACCCCGCGAATTACCAGCTCGCGGTGAGCAAGGCGCAGGCGGCGCTGGAGCTCGCGCGCCAGGGCACCTCGCAGCTGAGCGCGGGCGTGGCGTCGGCCGAGGCGGCGCTCGCGCAACGCCGCGCGGAGGAGCTCAATGCGCGCAACACGTGGCTGCGCAACCAGCAGCTGATGAAGAGCGGGTTCCTTTCGCCGCAGGGCGCGGAGCAATCGCGCACGGCGGTCGTCACGGCCGAGGCCGCGACGCGTGCCGCCGAGGCGGGTGTCGCGCAGGCGAGGGCGCAGCTCGGCGCCACCGGTGACCAGAACGCGAACGTGCAGGCGGCGGCCGCGGCGCTCGACCAGGCGAAGCTCGACCTCTCGCGCACGCACGTCGCGGCTCCCACCGACGGCGTCATCGCCAACTTCAACCTGCAGCCGGGCAACGTCGTGCAGCCCGGCGTGGCGCTCTTCGTGATCGTGGCGAGCCAGGAGTTCTGGGTCGACGCGAACTTCAAGGAAACCCAGTTGAAGGCGATCCATCCGGGACAGCACGCGACCGTCACCACGGACATGTATCCCGACCATCCCTTCGAGGGCGTGGTGCAGAGCGTCGCGGGCGGCGCGGGCAGCGCCTTCTCGCTCCTGCCGCCGCAGAACGCGACCGGCAACTGGGTGAAGGTCACGCAACGCGTTCCGGTGCGCGTGCGGATCGAGAACCCCGACCCGCAGCATCCGCTTCGCATCGGCACGAGCGCGACCGTCAAGGTGCGCAAGGAGTAGCCGTGTTCCGGAAGGTGCTGCTCTGCTATGACGGCACCGCCGAGGGGCGCCGCGCGCTGCGCCAGGGTGCCGACGTGGTGATCTGCATGAAGAGCGAGGCTTACCTGCTCGCCATCTGCCAGAACGCCGTCGCGAGCGCGATTCCCGAAGGCGTGAACGCCATGCTGTGCGAGGACGAGGACCGGCGCGCGCAGTCGCTCCTCGACGAGGGCGTGCAATGGCTGCGCGAGCGCGGCGTGACGGCGCACGGCGCGCTCGAGTTCGGCAACGCGGTGGATCGCATCGCCGAGACCGCGGGCGCGCTCGGCGCCGACCTGATCGTCGTGGGTCACAAGGCGCGCGGCCCCCTCGCGCGCTGGTGGAGCGAGTCCGACGAGGCGACGCTGCTCGAGCGCGTGAGCTGCAGCATCCTGGTGGCGATGTCGTCGGATGAGTAGCGCAGGACCCCCACCCCAGCCGTCTCCCAGGGGAGAGGAAGACCTCCCCACCGGCACCGAGCGCCTGATGATCACGTTCGCGGTGATGTCCGCGACGCTGATCCAGGTGCTCGACACCACCATCGTCAACGTGGCGCTGCCGCACATGGCGGGCCAGCTCGGCGCCTCGACCGACCAGATCAGCTGGGTGCTCACGAGCTACCTCGTGTCCTCCGCGATCGTGATGCCGCTCACCGGCTACTTCGCGGACATCGTCGGGCGCAAGCGCTTCCTGCTGATCTCGGTGACCGGGTTCGTGATCGCCTCGGCGCTGTGCGGCATCGCGCAGAACCTGGTCGAGATCGTCGCCTTCCGCCTGCTGCAGGGCGTCTTCGGCGCGGCGCTCGTGCCGCTGTCCCAGGCGATCATGGGAGATGCGTATCCACTGCACGAGCGCGGCAAGGCGATGGCGATCTGGGGGCTCGGCGTCATGGTCGGCCCCGTGCTGGGACCAACGCTCGGCGGCTGGCTCACGGACGTCGCGAGCTGGCGCTGGACCTTCTACATCAACGTGCCGGTGGGCGCGCTCTCGATCTTCCTCGCGTCGACCTACGTGCGGGAGACGGACAAGCGCGAGCGGCGCATGGACTGGACCGGCCTGGCACTCCTCGGCACCGGCATCGCGGGGCTGCAGTACATGCTCGACCGCGGCACGCAGCAGGACTGGTTCGCGGCGAACGACATCCGCATCGCGACGGTGCTCGCGGTGGCCGGTGTCGCGGGATTCGTCTTCTGGAGCGTGGCACGCGGCGGCCGCGCGCTCTTCGACGTGCGCATCTTCGAGGACCGCAACTTCGCGGTGGCGTGCATCGCGATGTCGGCGCTGGGCCTGGGGCTCTTCGGCGGCATGGTGATGCAGCCCATCCTGCTCGAGAGCCTGCTCGACTATCCGATCGTGACCACCGGCCTCGTGATGGCGCCGCGCGGCGTCGCCACCGCGATCGCGATGATCGTGGTGGGGCGGCTCGTGAGCCGCATGGACGCGCGCATCATCGTCGGGGTCGGCATGGTCGTGAGCGCGATCGCCTCGTGGACGATGACGCGCTGGTCGGTCGAGGTGAGCCCGTGGGCGATCATCTGGCCGGGGCTGCTGCAGGGCTTCGGGCTGGGCCTCATCTTCGTGCCGCTCTCGACCATCGCCTACCTCACGCTGCCGCGGAGCCGCATGGCCGAAGCGGCAGGCATCTACAGCCTCGTGCGCACGATCGGCGCGTCGGTCGGCATCTCCATCGTCACTACGCTCATGTCGCACGAATCGCAGGTGAACTGGAACGAGCTCGGCGCGAACATCACGCTCTACAACCCGGCGGTGCGCGCATACCTGCAGTCGCTGCACCTGTCACCGACGGACCCGCACGCGCTCGCGCTCATCGCCGGCCAGATCGCGCAGGAATCGCTCATGAACGCGATGCTCGACGCGTTCAAGCTCACGGCATGGAGCTTCGTCCTGATGCTGCCGCTGGTCTTCATCATGCGAGCGGGACGTCCGGGCGGCGGCCCGCGGCCGCCTGCGGTGGCGGACGCGCACTGAGCGACAGGGGTCAGACCACGGTCAAGATGTGAAACAGCAGGCCGGGGGGTGCTGTTTCACATCTTGACCGTGGTCTGACCCCGGTCGTTA
>Ga0157369_10002826_pt1 | contig 20718 bp, 21 predicted proteins | sample C25metaG_FD_113461 | JGI IMG/M metagenome (GOLD analysis project Ga0157369, IMG submission 113461) | Corn rhizosphere microbial communities from Kellogg Biological Station, Michigan, USA - C2-5 metaG | ecosystem: Host-associated > Plants > Roots > Rhizosphere > Soil | place: USA: Michigan...
GGTCCCGGTCGAGCTCGCGGCACCCGGTGATCCGGCAAACCTCCGCCGTGCCGCGGTGTGCGACAGGCTGGCACCTCCACCGCACCGCAAGGGAGCACACCATGGGAAAGGTCGTCTCGTCCGCGATGATGTCGCTGGACGGCTACATCGCCAAGGCCGACAACACCATCGGCCGGCTGTTCGACTCGCTGGGCAACGGCGAGGTGGAGATCCCGACCGCCTCCCCGGACATCACCTTCCACATGACCGAGAAGACCGCGCGGTACTGGCGGGCGTGGATGGACTCGGTGGGCGCGATCGTGGTGGGCCGCACGCTGTTCGACTTCACCGACGGCTGGGGTGGCCGGCACACGATGGACGCCCCCGTCGTGGTGGTCACCCACGAGGTGCCGACCGGGTGGGTCGACGCGCACCCGGACGCACCGTTCACCTTCGTCACCGATGGCGTCGCCGCGGCGATCGACACCGCGCGGGGGATCGCCGGCGACCGGAACGTCGCGGTCGCCGCCGGCACCATCGCGCGGCAGGCCCTCGAGCTCGGGCTGCTCGACGAGGTCGCCGTCGACCTCGTCCCGGTCGTGATGGGGCAGGGCAAGCCCTACTTCGGCCAGATGGGCGTCACCGACGTCATGCTCGGCGACCCGACGACCTGCATCGAGGGCGACCGGGTCACCCACCTGGTCTTCCCCGTGCAGCGGTGACGGGGCCGGGCGGCCCCGGCTCCGCTGCCGCTCAGTCGGTGCCGGGCGGCCCGTCGAGGACGGTCGGCACGTAGTCGAGCAGCTGGAGCCGCCCGTCGAAGGTGCGGCTCTCGACCAGCTCGAGGCGCACGTCGGGATAGCCGTCGTAGACCCGCTCGCGCCCGGTGGCGCCGGTGATCACCGGGAAGACCACGAGCCGGAACCGGTCGACGAGCCCGGCCGCGAGCAGCGACCGGGCGAGCGACAGGCTGCCCAGGGTTCGCATCGGGGTGCTGCCGTCGCGCTTCATCGCCCGCACCGCCTCGACGGCGTCGGTGTCGACCAGCCGGCTGTTCGGCCACGCCAGCGGCTCGGTGAGCGTCGAGGAGAAGACCACCTTCGGCACCGCGTCCAGGCCGGTCAGGCTGTCGGCCTCGTCGGGCCGGTAGGCGTCCTGGTCGCCCGCGGCCTCGGACGACATCTGCGACATCAGCCGGTACGTCGTCGCCCCCATCAGCACCTCGTACGCGCCCTCGGGCTGCTCGCCGAGCCAGCCGAGGTACTCCGGCCCCTCCAGCCCCCACCACCCGGGCCAGCCCTGCGCCGAGGCGTACCCGTCGAGGGAGGTGATCAGGTCGACCATCAGGTCGGGCATGGCGTCGTCCTCTCGGTGGCGTTCCCACCCATCGTGCCGCGACGGGCCGCCGGACGGCGCTTTCGGGGTGGGCCGAAGCGCTCGGTCGGCCGACGACCGATACTGGAGTCGTGAGACGGGGATCGGCGCTCCACTTCGGCCGCGGGGGCACGGGCCGGGTGCTCGCCGTGCTCGTCGCGTGCGCGGCGGCGCTGGCCGGCTGCTCGGGCGCCGACGAGAGCGCCCCGAGCGCCCCGGCATCCCACGACTACCTGCCGGGCCTGCGGGCATTCCCCTTCGTGCCCGCCAAGGCCACCTCGGCGCCCGTGGTCGTGATGATCCCGGGCGGCGCCTGGCGCGGAGCCGACCCCACCGGCCTGCAGCCGCTGGCCGCCGCTCTCGCCGACCGGGGCGTCGTCGCCGTGCCGGTGCACATCCGCACGGCGGGCGACGGGGTGGTCTTCCCGGTGCCGGTCGAGGACGTGCTCTGCGCCCTCGCCGACGGGGTGGCCACCGCCCGCGCGGCCGGCATCGAGCCCACCCGGGTGGCCCTGCTCGGGCACTCCTCCGGTGCCCACCTCGCCGCGCTGGCCACCCTCGACCCGGAGCAGTTCACCCCCCACTGCGAGGACCCCCTGGTGCGGGCCGACGCGTTCGTCGGGCTGGCCGGTCCGTACGACATCCGCACCTTCACCGAGGCCGCGTCGGCGCTGTTCCGGCCGGGCGCGAGCTTCGCCGAGTGGGACGCCGCCAACCCGGTGCTGCTGGCCGCCCACCACGCCGACGTGCCCGTGCTCCTGCTGCACGGCAACGACGACGAGCGCGTGCCGGTCGGCTACAGCAGGGACTTCGCCACGGCCCTGAGCGCCGCGGGGCACCCGACCACCCTCACCGTGCTGCCCGGCGAGGACCACGACTCGATCTACGCCGCCCAGGTGGTCGCGCCGAGGATCGCCGAGTGGCTCACCAGCCTCCCGCAGGACTGACCGACGCGCTCAGCGGACCCGCACGGTGACGTCGCGCTCGCCGGTGGTGGCCTCGATGTCGCGCTCGGCCTGGGTGATCAGGTGGTCGGCCAGCCGGCGCAGCGCCCGGGCGACCGCGACCTCGTCGCCGATCTGGGTGACCTCGGCGTCCGTGCCGCTGCGCCGGCTGGTGCCGCGGGCGGTCAGCGCCTCGGGTGAGTCGGCGAGCAGCGCGACGGTGGCGGTGGTGTCGTCACCCTGCTCGAAGATGGTCACCCGAACACTCCACTCGCGCAGCGTTCCCAGCTCGGGTCGGGCGACGACCTCCTCGTGCTGCACGGAGGTCGACTCGGTCACCTTGAGCACCGCACCGGGGCCGGGGAACATCGTGCTGGTGTGGCCGTCCTCCCACCGCACGACGTAGGGCGGTCCGCCGTCGGGGCCGCGGGCCTCGAGCACCTCCCCGGCCCGGGTCGGCTGGTCGACCAGCTCGCCCGCCAGGATGATGCGGTCTCCGGCTGTGGCCCTCATGGCTGCTCCTCACGCGTGTCGTCACCGTGCCGCGGGAGTGCCAGGGCGGTGGCGACGGCCACGGCACCCACCGGCGATTCTCCTCCTCGGCGGCCCGATGGGCACCCCCCGCCGGGTGGCGCGCGTCACCACGGCGACCCCTCGCCGGGCGGCGGGTACCGGGTTAGTCTGCGGGCCGGGCCCGGCGGCCCCCGCGGCTGCCGCGCCACCCCTGTCCGTCCAGCAAGGAGACCGACGACCGTGCGCCGACCGGACCTGACCGTGCTGGCCATCCCCGCCTTCGTCGGCGCCATGGCGGCGGAGGTCATCTGGCAGCGCCGCAACCCCGCACCGCCCGGCACGACCCGGGCCGGTGACTACGAGCTCGCCGACACCATCGCCAGCCTCACGATGGGCGTCGGCAGCCTGGTGGCGCCGTTCGTCTCGGCGCGCCTGCTCGACCCGGTCACCCCCGGCCGGGGCCGCTACGCGAAACTGCTCATGGGGGCCGCCGTCGCCGCCTCGGCCGCCACCACCGTCGCCGACGTGCTGCGGCGGCGTCGCGAGCAGGGTGGACTCCCGGATGCCGGCACGCTGCCCGCCGCGGACCCGCGCGCCCCGCGCACCGGGCCGGATGCCGCAGCCCACCTGCGTGACGCACCGCTCGGCCGCCGGGTGACGGGGGCCACCGGGGTCTCGGCCGTCGCCTCGACGGCGCTGACCGTGGCGACGACGTGGTCGGCGCAGACGAGCGGCACCCGGCTGTTCGCGATGACCGGGCGCGACCTGGGCACCGGCCTGGTGGCGAACGCGGTCGCGATCCTGGGCTGGGACGCCATCTACTACTGGAACCACCGGTTCAACCACGAGAGCCGCTGGCTGTGGGCGATGCACGTGGTGCACCACAGCAGCGAGCGCTACAACCTCTCGACGGCGCTGCGCCAGCCGGTGGCCGAGGGGCTGACGATGAGCGTGCCCTACGGCCTGCTGGCCCTGGCCGGCGTGCGGCCCGGCGTCATCGAGAACGCCCGGGCCCTCAACCTGATCTACCAGTTCTGGATCCACACCGAGGCGGTGCGGTCGATCGGCTGGCTCGAGCACGTGCTCAACACCCCCTCGCACCACCGGGTGCACCACGGGGTCAACCGGCAGTACCTCGACCGCAACCACGGCAGCATCCTGATCGTCTGGGACCGGCTGTTCGGCACCTTCGAGCGCGAGGACGAGCGCGTCGTGTACGGCCTCACGACGAACATCGACACCTACAACCCGGTCACGATCGCCACCCACGAGTGGTGCGACATCGCCCGCGACGTCGCGGGGGCGAGCACCTGGCGCGAGCGCTGGTCGTTCCTCCTGCGCGGCCCCGGCTGGGCCTACGACCGCCGCGCGGCGCTCCTCGGCGCGGCCGCGGCCAAGGACCCCGTCGCCGCCTGACCACGAACCGTCGACCGCCGCCGGTGTCCGGCGTCTCGTGAACCACGATCCCGGGTTCCGGTCCGGCACAACGGGCTAGCCTGACCGTGAGGGCGACCGTCGTCGCCCGTCCATCCCGGAGGGAGCGCTCGTGAAGATCACCGACAACGTCTTCGTGGTCACCGGCGGGGGGAACGGGATCGGTCGCGAGGTCGCGCTGGCGCTGCTCAGCCGTGGCGGTCACGTCGCAGCCGTCGACCTGAGCCGCGAAGGGCTCGACGAGACAACCGAACTCGCCACCACGGCATCCACAGACCGGCTCAGCACCCACGTCGTCGACATCACCGACCGGGCTGCCGTCGAGGCACTGCCCGACGCGGTGCGCGAGGCACACGGCCGGATCGACGGGTTGGTCAACGTGGCCGGCATCATCCAGCCGTTCGTGAAGTTCGCCGACCTCGGTTACCCCCAGATGGAGAAGGTGCTCGCGGTCAACCTGTGGGGCGTCATCCACACCTGCAAGGCGTTCCTGCCCCACCTGGTGCTGCGCCGCGAGGCCTGCATCGTCAACGTCTCGAGCATGGGCGCCCTCGCACCGGTGCCCGGCCAGACCATGTACGGCGCCAGCAAGGCGGCCGTCAAGCTCTTCACCGAGGGCCTGTACGCCGAGCTGCGCGAGAGCACCGTTGCCGTCACCGTGGTGTTCCCCGGTGGGATCGACACCGGCATCGCGCAGCACTCCGGGGTCGCCATCCCCGGGATGGACGCCGCACCGGCCGACCTGGCGGCCAGCATGACCAGCGCCCCCGAGGCGGCCCGGCAGATCGTGCAGGGCATCGAGAAGGGCAGCTACCGGGTGGTCATCGGCAAGGACGCCCGTGGGCTCGACCGGCTCTCCCGGTTCTCGCCGCAGCGCGCCACCGACCTGATCGCGAAGAAGATGGCCTCGCTGCTGGCGCAGTGACCCGGGCACACTGTGCGCATGGCCACGCCCTACACCGTCACCCGCACCACCACCATCGAGGCGCCCGCCGAGCGCGTGCACGCCCTCGTCAACGACTTCCACGAGTGGCCGAAGTGGTCGCCCTGGGAGGACCTCGACCCCGAGCTGCGGCGCACCTACTCCGGCCCGGATGCCGGTGCGGGGGCCGCGTACGCGTGGGAGGGGAACAAGAAGGCCGGCAAGGGTGACATGACGATCACCGCCGACGCGCCGCAGCAGGTCGACGTCGACCTGCACTTCGAGAAGCCCTTCCCGTCGAGGAGCCGGATCGAGCTGGCGCTCACGCCGGTCGGCGACACGTCGACCACCGTCGAGTGGCGAATGCACGGCGAGCTGGGCGGGATCATGCGGCTGTTCTCGATCGTGAAGTCGATGGACTCGCTCGTGGGGCCCGACTTCGAGAAGGGGCTGGCGCGGCTCAAGCGGGTCGCCGAGGCGGGCTGAGCCGCACTGGCCCGCCCGAGGGCCCGGAAGCCCGTCGGTCAGGCGATCCAGGTGCGGGTCGCGCCGAGCACCCGCTCGCCGTCGAGGTCGGCGAGCGACATGCCCACGAAGGCCGTCGCGCCCGGAGAGGTCTGCCACCGGAACGTGTACGAGCTCGCGGTGGCGCAGGCGGCGATGGCGGCGCCGGCGTCCGCCGCGCTCTGGGCGTTGGCGAAGGCACCCTCGGTGCGCGCCACGTAGGCCGTCAGCAGCTCGCCGTACGGGTCGTCGGCGTCGGCCGGGCGCTGCACGTTGGCGACGAAATCGGACGCGACGGCGGCCGGCTCGACCACGCTCACCCACACGCCGAACCGCTCCGCGACCACGGCGAGCGACTGCATGAAGCCCTCGACGGCGAACTTGGCCCCGCAGTAGGCGTCGGCGAACGGCTGCCCCACCGCTCCACCCACGCTGGTGACGGTCACGACCCGGCCGTGACCGCGCTCGCGCATGCCGGGCAGCAGCAGCTTGGTGAGCGCGACGACACCGAGGTAGTTGACCTCGAGCTGGTCGCGCACGGTGCTCATGTCGAGCTGCTCGGCGGTGCCGACGCAGCCGCGCCCGGCGTTGTTGACGAGCACGTCGACCCGCCCGTGGTCGCGCAGCACGCCCTCGACGCAGGCGCCGGCCCCGACCGGGTCGGTGACGTCGAGGGTGCGCACGTCGAGCTGCACCCCGGCGGCGGCGGCCGCCTCGAGCAGGGCGGTGGCCCGGCCGGTGTCGCGCATCGTCGCGACCACCGTGAGGCCCTGGCGGGCCAGCGCGACCGCGGCCTCGAGGCCCATCCCGCTCGAGGTGCCGGTGACGAGGGCGATGTCTGACATGGTGGCCTTCCGGACGGTCGGGTGTCGGCCCACGCTACGCCCGCCCGGTCGCGCGACAGGCGCCACACCGGTGGGTGCCGGGGGAGGGTGGCCGGGCGCGGTTAGGCTCCGGTCGTGGGCCACCCCTCGTCACCCGAGCTCCTCACCCTGCACGCCGTGCGCGTGGCCGGGATGGCCGATGCCGCCGCCGTCGCGCGCCGCACCGGGCTCGCCCGGGCGGTGGTCGAGGACCTGCTGCTCGACGACGAGGCCCGCGGCTGGGTGAGCCGGATGGCGTTCGCCGACCTCGCCGGGTGGTCGCTCACCGAGACCGGGCGCCTCGAGGGGGAGCGCCGCCTGGCCGACGAGCTGGACCGCACCGGCACTCGCCCGGTCATCGAGGGGGTCCACGACACCTTCGCGCGGCTCAACCAGCGGTTCCTGTCGACGCTGACCCGGTGGCAGATCCGGCCGCAGCCGTGGGACCGGCTGGCCGCCAACGACCACGACGACCCGGTCTGGGACGGTCGCGTGCTCGACGAGCTCACTTCGTTCGGTCGCCGGCTCGGGCCACTGTGCGCCGCGCTCACCGCCGCCCTCGACCGGTTCGCCGGTTACGACGACCGGTTCGCCGCGGCGCTGGAGGCCGCCGAGGCGGGGCGGCTCACCTGGGTCGACGGCGTGCAGGTCGACTCGTGCCACACCGTGTGGATCCAGCTGCACGAGGACCTGCTCGCGACCCTGGGGCTCGAGCGCGGCGCCCTGACCTGACCGGGCGGCCTGGCGTCATCCGCCGGTGCTCACTCGCTCGTCGTCCCAGCCCACCATCACCAGCCAGGCGAGCAGCACGACCTCGCCGAGGACGGCCGGGAGCAGGGCGCCGGCGCCCGGCAGCACGTCGGGCAGCGGCAGCCCACCGCCGACGGCGGCGAGCACGGATGCCGTGCCGGCCACGGCGGTGCCGGCCACGACCGCCCCGGGAACACGACGCGCGTACCACAGGGCGATCGAGGTGACCAGGAGGTGCACGCCGAGCACCACGAGGGCCAGCGACCAGTCGGAGCGGAACCCGGCCACGCCGTCGCCACCCGGCCAGAGCAGCCGCCCGGCCGCGGCCGTGAGCAGCACGGCGTAGCCACCGCGGCTGACGAGGGCGGCGTACGCCGGCGAGGGGGCCCGGCCGCGCAGCAGCACGTACAGGCCCCAGCCGACGACCACCTCGAGGGCGGCCACCGCGACGAACGCGGCACCGACCAGCGCGCGGGCGCCGGGCTGGTCGGCGGTGTCGAGCAGCGCCGTGGCGGGCACCGACAGCGCGGTGAGAGCGGCGAGGGCCACGCCGGCCACGCGGGCCGTGCGACGCTCCCGCAGCGGCACGCCGTGGGGAGTCCTTGTCGCCGTGAGCTGCCGGGTCCGGGCCGTCGTCGTCGTCACCTCGCCAGCGTGGCGCGGCGCGGGCGGCGCGGTCTGTCCGGGTCGACCCTGAGTCGACCCGGACCACACCCCGGAACGCCCACCGGCCCCGCAGTCCCCTCACCTGCGCGGAGCCTTCGTCAGATCGACGCCCTCGGGGTCTGGTCAGGTGACCCCTCGCTGGTGGAGTATCCAGTCCATGTCTCCGACGCGCATCGACCGCCGCTCCGCACTCAAGGGCCTGGCCGCCGGTACCGCGGCCCTGACCGTCCCGCGGGTCTTCGACCCCGCCGCCGCCGCGGCCCCGGCATCCAAGGGCATCTTCGGGTACGGCGTCGCCAGCGGTGACCCCACCGGTACGTCCGTGGTGCTGTGGACGCGGGCCACCCCGCCGAGCGAGGACGGCGAGCCGGTCGCGACCCCGGGCAGCGGCCGGGGCAAGCCACTGCAGGTGCACTGGGAGGTCGCGCGCGACGAGCACTTCACGCACGTCGTCGCCAAGGGCCACGTGAAGACCTCCGCCGACAGCGACCACACCGTCAAGGTCGACGTCACCGGGCTGAAGCCGTACACCCGCTACCACTACCGGTTCGAGAGCCGTGGTGAGCGCAGCCCGGTCGGGCACACCCGCACCGCGCCCGACGTGCCCGGCGAGGTGCACGCCCTGCGGTTCGCGCTGGTCAGCTGCAGCAACTACACCGGCGGCTACTTCACGGCCTACCGCGCCATCGCGCAGCGCGACGACCTCGACCTCGTGCTGCACGTGGGCGACTACATCTACGAGTACGGCAACGGGCTCGACCGCTACGGCCCGGACGCCTTGATCGGCAAGCGCGACGGCAAGCCCGAGACGGAGACGATCGACCTCGAGGGCTACCGGCTGCGCCACGCCCTGCACAAGGCCGACCCCGACGCGCAGGCCGCGCACCGCGCGCTGCCCTGGATCACGATCTTCGACGACCACGAGGTCGCCAACAACGCCTGGGCCAACGGCGCCGAGAACCACCAGGCCGACGAGGGCGCCTACCTCGCGCGCCGGGCGCAGGCGATGCAGGCCTACCTGGAGTGGATGCCGTTCCGGATGCCCGACCAGTCGGTGCCGCACCAGGGGACCCGCTTCTTCAAGCGGTTCACCTTCGGCGCCCTGGGCGACCTGTCGATCCTCGAGACCCGGCAGAACCGCAGCCAGCAGGTCGCCGTGCCGGGGGTGCCGTTCGACGGGTTCGTGCCGATCGGGGTCAGCCCCGCCATCGACGGGGCGATCGCCTCGCCGTTGCGGCACCTGCCCGAGCCGGAGCAGATGACCTGGCTCAAGGACGGCGTCGCCCAGCAGGGCAAGCCCTGGCACCTGCTCGGCAACCAGGTGATGGTCGCGCCGGTGCTCTACCCGGGTGCGGCGCTCGGCGCCCCGGGACTGACCTTCGTCAACGGCGACCAGTGGGACGGCTACGCCGCCGACCGGGCGAGCCTGCTCGGGCACCTCGCGGCCCAGCCGGCCAGGGCCGGTGACGTCGTGGTGCTCACAGGCGACATCCACGCGTCGTTCTCGTGCGAGATCCCGGTGACGGCGACTCCCGGGTCGGCGACCTACACCTCGGCGGCCGTCGAGTTCGTCTGCCCGTCGGTGACGAGTGACGGCTTCTTCGAGGTGCTCGGCGGAACCGCCCAGCTCGCCGGCCAGCCGCCGGAGGTGGTCGTCGCGGTGACCCGGCAGGCCATCGGCGCCGCGCAGCAGCTGAACCCGTGGCTGAAGTTCATCGACGGCGTCAGCCACGGCTTCGTGGTCATCGACGTGACACCCGAGCGGGTGCAGGCCGACTACCACCACACGCCGGTGCCGACCAGTGCCGCGCCCGACCCACGGGTCGACCCGTCGGTCGTACCGGCGTACGCGCGCAGCCTGCAGACCCTGGCGGGCACGCACCGGCTGACCGCGGCATCCGGGCCGGTGGGGGCGCGCACCGACCAGCCCGCCTAGCCCGATCGGGGTGAGCCGGGCCACCAACGCGTGACACGGGGGGCCGGCGGGCGCTGGAATGGGGCATGCCCCAGAAGATGGCCCTGCGTGCCTACATCGACCAGCTGCGCACCGAGGGCTACACGGTGCGCGACGACCACGGCGACGACCCGGTGCTCATCGCGCCGGGCGGCAGGGCGGTCGAGACCTGGCGCGAGGACTACCCGTACGACGAGCTGATGACGCGCAACGGCTACGAGGTCGAGAAGTACCTGCTGCAGATCGAGCTGCTGAAGTTCCAGTACTGGACGATCGACACCGGCGCCAAGCACGTCGTCGTCTTCGAGGGCCGGGACGCCGCCGGGAAGGGCGGCACGATCAAGCGCTTCACCGAGCACCTGAACCCCCGGGCCCTGCGGGTCGTCGCACTCACCAAGCCGACCTCGACCGAGAACGGGCAGTGGTACTTCCAGCGCTACGTCAACCACCTGCCGACGGCCGGCGAGATCGTGCTCTTCGACCGCTCCTGGTACAACCGGGCCGGCGTGGAGCGGGTCATGGGCTTCTGCACCGACGACGAGTACGGCGTCTTCATGGGCCAGGCGCCGATGTTCGAGCGGATGCTGGTCGAGTCGGGCACCACGGTGACCAAGCTGTGGTTCTCGGTGACCCAGGACGAGCAGCGCACCCGGTTCGCGATCCGGCAGATCGACCCGGTGCGCCGCTGGAAGCTGTCGCCGATGGACCTCGAGAGCCTGGACCGGTGGGAGGCCTACACCGCCGCCAAGGAGGCGATGTTCGAGTCCACCGACAAGCGGTACGCCCCGTGGGTCACGGTGAAGAGCAACGACAAGAAGCGGGCCCGGGTCAACGCGTTGCGGGCCTTCCTCAACCAGTTCGACTACGCCGACAAGGACCCTGATGTCGTGTTCGCCCCGGACCCGCTCATCGTCGGCCGGGCCAAGCACACGACCGGCGACTGACCTCGCGGTCGAGACCCCTGGGGGCGCCCGCTCAGGCGGCGTTCGTGGCGGTTCCGGCGCCGGCACCCGGAAGGGGTCGCGGTCCGGTCAGGTCACCGACTCGTGGCCGTGCCGGCTGCGCAGCTCGCTGACGATCCGGCCCTGCCGTCGCCGGGCCGAGCGCTCACGCGGGCCGGCAGGCCCACGGCATCCGCGGAGCAGGTCCTCGGTCTCGGCCAGCTCGGCGATGAGGTCTCGGATGGAGGGCTGCGCGGTGGTCGCCATGTCCTTCACCCTCGTGCCGCTTGTTCGGTACCGGCTCGGGTCCGGCTGTGGGGTCGCTGTCAGCGTCGGCGGCGTCGGCGGCGACGCGGGCCGGGGTCAGGGGTTGTCGACCGTCGTGCGGCCCTTGGACTCGACGTACGCCGCGAGGCGCGCCTCGGCATCCGGGCCGAAGAGGATCTCGGCGACCTCGCGCAGGCCGGGGGAGTCGAGGATGTCGCGGTCGCTCACGACGAGGTCGATCTTGCTGCGGCGCCGCATGAAGTCGTCGAGGGTCACGACCATCTCGTGCTCGGCCGCCGTGTAGAGCTCGGCCCGCAGGTAGTCGGTGGAGCCCATGACGTCCTGGCCCATCGTGGGGTCGGCGCGCACCATCTCGAGCAGGTCGAAGGCGCGGCGTCCGTAGCGCCGCCAGAGCCGGTCGCTGAGCGGCTCGACCTCGGGTCGGGTGCGCAGGGCGTCGAGGCGCATCAGCCGGGCCTGCCGGTAGAACTCCTTGCGGGTGGCCTTGGCGGGCTCGCCGTACCAGTTGCGCAGGTCCTTCTCGAGCGGGATGCCGAGCGCCTCGACGTGGTCGGCGACCTCCTCGCCCACGTTGAGGCAGTCGGTGAGCTTGCCGCCGAAGATGGTGACGACGGCGCGGGCGGTGTCGCGCTCGACCTCGTGCTTGCGGCTCAGCGAGGTCCAGTCGGCCTCCTTCTGGTCGCCCGCCCCGGCCCTGACCACGAGCGGACGGACGCCGGAGCGCTCGGCGATGACGTCGTCGACGGTCAGCGGTTCGGGCAGGTCGAGCCGGGCGTTGATCTGGCCGAGCAGGAACTCGCGGTCCTCGTCGGTGACGTGGGTGAACGGGGTGTCGATGCGGGTGTCGGTGGTGCCGATGACCGACCGGTGGCCCATCGGGATGACGTAGAAGAGCCGCTGGGTGTCGTCGAAGAAGGCGAGCACCCGGTCGTGGCGGGTCGTCGTGAGCCGCGGGACGACGAGGTGGATGCCCTTGGAGTAGACGATGCGGTGCCTGGTCTGCAGCCCCCAGGAGGTGTTGAGTGCGTCGACGAACGGGCCGACCGCGTTGACCACCACCCGGGCCGAGGTCGTGACCTCCTCGCCGGAGTCGGTGTCGCGCAGCCGGCACACCCACCGGTCGGCCACCCGCTCGGCGGAGACGAGCTCGACGTAGTTGGCGACCGCGGCGCCGGCCTCGACGGCCGAGCGCACGAAGGAGAAGACGAAGCGCGAGTCGTTGTCGACGAGGTAGCAGTCCTCGTACTGCACGGCACCGCGGGCCGTGCTCGTGTCGATGACCGGCTCGACCTCGTCGAGGCGCTCGGCGTCGAACAGGCGGGGCGGCTTGGTGCCGAACAGGCCGATGCCCCAGTACGCGGCCGCCCCGAGCGCCGCGAACCACGGCCGGTAGGGAGCGCTGCGGTCGAGGGTCGCCAGGAAGGAGATCTCCTTGATGTTGTCGGGGTAGGCCCTCATCAGCCGGTTGCGGCTGCGGCACAGGCCGAAGACGAGGGGCAGCTCGTAGTTCTCGAGGTACTTGAAGCCGCCCCACACCAGGTTGCTCGACTCCTGGCTGGTGAAGCCGCCGAAGTCGCCGCGGTCGATGAGCGCGACGGACGCGCCGCGGCCGGCCAGCGCCGCGGCCGAGACGGCCCCGTTGATGCCGGCGCCGACGACGAGGACGTCGAACAGGCCCCCGTCGATCCGCGCGATGTTGGCTCGCCGCAAGGTCATGCCCCCAGCCTCTCACCGACGCCCCGGAGCGATGGCAACGTGTGACGATCGCACCCCCGGGCGAATCCGTGCGAGCGTCCCCGACGTCACCCGGATGTCGGGGAACCTCGGCCCCGCGGCGTCCCGGAGTCCGACAGGTCCGCCGGGTCCGACAGGTCCGACAGGTCTGACAGGCCCGCGGCCAGGCGGGTCAGGTGGCGCTGCTCGGCCAGGTTGGTCGCGCGCGCCGCCGCGGCGAGGTAGTGCCGGCGGGCCTCGGCCCGGTCGCCGCGCAGCTGCGCCACGTGACCCCTCACCGCGTGCAGCCGCTGGTGGTCGCCGAGCGCCGCGTCGAGCCCGTCGAGCACCGGCCCGGCGGCATCCGGGCCTTCCGCCTCGGCCAGCGCCACCGCGCGGGCGAGCGTGACGAAGGGGCTCGGTGCCACCTCCTCGAGCAGCCCGTACAGCGCGAGCACCTGCGGCCAGTCGGTGTCGGCCGCGGTGGGGGCCCGGTCGTGCACGGCGGCGATGGCGGCCTGCACCTGGTACTCCCCGGGCCCGCGGCCGGCACCGATCGTCGAGTGCAGCAGCGCCGTTCCCTCGGCCACCAGGGCCCGGTCCCAGAGGCTGCGGTCCTGCTCGGCGAGGGTGACCAGGTCGCCGGATGCCGTGACGCGGGCGGGCCGCCGCGCGTCGAGCAGCAGCATCAGCGCGAGCAGGGAGGTGGCCTCCGGGTCGTCGGGCAGCACCCGGTGCACCAGCCGCCCGAGCCGGATGGCCTCCGCCGAGCGGTCGGTGCGGGTGAGCTGGGCGCCGCTGCTCGCGGCATAGCCCTCGTTGTAGAGCAGGTACACCACGGCCAGGGCGCGCCGGACGCGCTCGCCCAGCTCGTCCGTCGCGGGCAGCTCGAAGGTCGCTCCCGACTCCCGCAGCGTCCGCTTGGCGCGTGAGATGCGCTGCGCCATCGTCGACTCGGGCACGAGGTAGGCCGTCGCGATCTCGGTGGTGGTCAGGCCGCTCACGGCCCGCAGGGTGAGTGCGACCGCCGAGGCGGGCGAGAGCACCGGGTGGCAGCACATCAGCAGCACCGTGAGCGAGTCGTCGTGCTGCGCCACCTCGGCACCGTCGGGCTGCGTTGCCGCCCAGTCGCGCTCGCGGCGTCGGCGGGCCGCGGCGCTGCGCTGCTCGTCGACGAGCCGGCGGGTCGCCGTGGTGACCAGCCAGGCGCTGGGGTGGTCGGGGATGCCGTCGCGCGGCCAGGTCGTGTGCGCGGCGACCAGGGCCTCCTGCACGGCGTCCTCGGCGGCGGTGAAGTCACCCGAGCGCCGGGTGAGGATGCCGACGACCTGCGGCGCGAGGTCGCGCAGCAGGCCCTCGGCAACCGGGTCGGAGCTCAGTGCCCGCCCCCCACGCCCTCCAGCCACTCACCCATCTCGGCGGCGTCGGAGGGCCCGTCGTCCATGACCCGTCGCACGTGGATCGGCTGCTGGAGCGGGACGCCACCCGGCCCCGGGACGGCGGAGACGAGCGTGGCGATCTCGATGGCGCGCTCCTCGGTCTCGACGTCGATCACCTGGAAGCCGGCGGCCCACTCCTTGAACTCCTGGAACGGGCCGTCGGTGACCACGCGCCCACCCGCACCGTCGGAGCGGACGATGTGCGCCGCATCCGGCGGGGTGAGGATCGTGCCGTCGACGAGCTCGCCACTCTCCTCCAGCTGGGCGTTCAGTGCGCGGTAGTAGTCGAGGTGCGCGGTGATCTCCTCCGGCTGCCACTCCTCCATGGGGGAGTCGACGACGCCGGGCTCGAAGGTGACGATGAGCAGGTACCTGGCCACGGGGGCCCCTTCCGGTCGACGGGCTCGGGGGCCCGTTCTGTCGATGCTGACACCCTAGGGACGGAGCCGCCCCCGGGGCCTCGACATCGACAGCCGGAGCAGTGGTCGCACGGGCTCGACCGATGCTTCGGGATCCGAGCGCCAGCTCCACGCCGGTGCGACGTACCGTCGGCGTGCCGCCGCGACCGGCCGGCCGTCAGGGCGTGACGGTGACCCCGGTGAGCTCCTCGCTGCGCTCCCAGAGCAGGCCGGCGAGGGTCGCGTCCTGGGCCAGCGTGCTCTGCCTCGCCTCGCCCACCGCGCCGCGGGTCTCGCGGAAGCCGGTCGGCCCCGAGTAGGAACCCGGTGCCGCCTCGGTCGCGGCGAAGAGGATCGCCTGTGCGCCCTTCTCCGGGCTGGGGAAGATCAGGCGGACCCCCCACTGCGAGAGGGTGCCGATCACCGGGATCGCCCCCAGCCCGTCGCGGCTCGCGATCAGGTTGGTGCCGGAGACGCCCGGGTGGGCGGCGGTCGAGGTGAGCTTCGACCCGGACGCCGTGGCCCGCCGCTGCAGCTCGAGCGCGAAGAGCAGGTTGGCCAGCTTGGAGCGCCCGTAGGTGGTGTTGGGGTTGTAGCCCTGCGCGGGGTTGCCCTCCAGCACCTTGCCGTCGCCGGAGTGGTGGGCGATCGACGACACCGTCGTGACCCGCGGCGCCGGCGCCTGGAGCAGGTGCGGCATCAGCAGGCCGGTGAGCGCGAAGTGGCCGAGGTGGTTGGTGCCGAACTGCAGCTCGAAGCCGTCGTCGGTCTCGCGGCGCCGCGGCGGGGCCATCACCCCGGCGTTGTTGACCAGGAGGTCGAGGGGGCCGTCGAACCGCTCGGCCAACGAGTGCACCGAGGCCTGCGAGGCGAGGTCGAGCTGCTCCACCCGCACCGTGCCCGTCGCACCGGCGGCGCGGATCCTCTTGGCGGCGGCCTCACCGGCGTCCGTGTTGCGCACCGCGAGCACGACGTCGGCGCCGTGCCGGGCGAGCTCGCGGGCCTCGATGAGGCCGATGCCGGAGTTGGCGCCGGTGACCAGTGCCGTGGTTCCGGACAGGTCACCGATCTGGTCGGGGGTCCAGCTCACGACGGTTCTCCTCGGGTGCGGCGGTCAGGGCGGTGCGGAGGTGCGGGGCGGTGCCGAGTTCAGTATGCGTCGCGCCCCCACTGCCGGATGCCGCGGTACCCGGCTAGCGTGGCCGGTGGACCCGTCGGGAGGTGGTCGAGGTGCCGGTCGGCACACGCGTGGCGGTGATGTCGACGTGCATCGGAGACGCGATGTTCCCGGATGCCGTGCGCGCGACGGTTCGGCTGCTGCGCCGGTTGGGGTGTGCGGTGGAGGTTCCGGAGGCGCAGACCTGTTGTGGGCAGCCGATGGTGAACACGGGCTACCTCGACGAGGCGGTGCCGCTGGTGCGCACCTTCGTGTCGGCGTTCGAGGGCTACGACCACGTGGTGGTGCCGTCGGGGTCGTGCGCCGGGTCGGTGCGCCACCAGCACTCGTTGGTGGCGGCGCGCTCGGGTGACGTGGCGTTGGCGGATGCCGTGGCGCGCACCTCCCCCCGGACCCTCGAGCTGAGCGAGTTCCTCGTCGACGTGCTCGGGGTGGTCGACGTGGGGGCGTCGTTCCCGCACCGGGTGACCTACCACCCGACCTGCCACTCGCTGCGGATGCTGCGGGTGGGGGACCGTCCGACGCGGTTGCTGGCGGCCGTGGACGGGATCGACCTGGTGCCGCTGCCCCGCGCCGAGGAGTGCTGCGGGTTCGGGGGGACGTTCGCGGTGAAGAACTCCGAGACGTCGGTGGCGATGGGGTCGGACAAGGCCGCGCAGGTGCGCTCCACCGGTGCGGAGGTGCTGGTGGCCGGTGACTCCTCGTGCCTGATGCACGTCGGTGGGCTGCTGTCGCGGCAGCGGGCCGGCATCCGCACCCTGCACCTGGCCGAGGTGCTGGCCTCGACCGCAGACGACCCGGCGCCGGTGCGGTCATGAGGGCGATTGCGGGTGGGGCAACTTCGACCAATAGGTCGATCTTGCCCCACGCGGGTGAGGCAACTTTGACCTATTGGTCGATCCTGCCCCAGGCGGGTGGGGCAACTTTGACCTATTGGTCGATGTTGTCCCGGCGGGGGGTGGGGGCGTGACGGCGCGGGAGGCGCCGGCGACGTTCCTGGGGATGCCGCCGTTCCCCGTGGCGGCTCGGGCTGCCCTGGCCGACACCCAGCTGCGCCGCAACCTGGCCCACGCGACCGGCACGATCCGGGCCAAGCGCGCTGCGGTGGTGGCCGAGGTCGACGACTGGGAGGCACTGCGGCAGCGCGCCGCCGCCACCAAGGACGCCACCCTCGCGCACCTCGACGAGCACCTGCTGACCCTCGAGGCGGCCTTGACCGCGCGCGGTGCGACCGTGCACTGGGCGCGCGACGCCGCCGACGCGTGCGCGGTGGTCGCCGACGTGGCCCGGGGGCACGGCATCCACGAGGTCGTGAAGGTCAAGTCGATGGCCACCCAGGAGATCGAGCTCAACGAGGCGCTTGCGGCACACGGCATTGCGGCGTGGGAGACCGACCTGGCCGAGCTGATCGTGCAGCTCGGCGACGACCTGCCCAGCCACATCCTGGTGCCGGCGATCCACCGCAACCGGTCCGAGATCCGCGACATCTTCAACGAAAAGATGGCCGGTGCCGGGCGGCCGGCGCCGGAGGGCCTGACCGACGACCCGTCGGCGCTCGCGTCGGCGGCGCGGCTGCACCTTCGCGAGAAGTTCCTGTCGACCCGGATGGCCGTGTCGGGTGCGAACTTCGCTGTGGCGGAATCGGGCACGCTCGTGGTGGTGGAGTCCGAGGGGAACGGCCGGATGTGCCTGACCCTGCCCGAGGTGCTCGTCACGGTGGTCGGCATCGAGAAGCTGGTGCCCACCTGGGCCGACCTCGACGTGTTCCTGCGGCTGCTCCCGCGCTCGTCCACCGGGGAGCGGATGAACCCCTACACGTCCACCTGGTCGGGTGTCACGCCCGGTGACGGGCCGCAGGAGGTGCACGTGGTGCTGCTGGACAACGGCCGCACCCGCGCGCTGGCCGACGAGGTGGGGCGCCAGGCGCTGCGCTGCATCCGCTGCTCGGCCTGCCTGAACAGCTGCCCGGTCTACGAGCGGGTCGGCGGGCACGCCTACGGCTCGGTCTACCCCGGCCCGATCGGCGCCATCCTCAACCCGCTGCTCAAGGGAGTCGGCACCGACCCCCAGGTCGACTCGCTGCCCTACGCATCGACCCTGTGCGGAGCCTGCGCCGACGTCTGCCCGGTGGCCATCGACATCCCCGGCATCCTCGTGCACCTGCGCGCCAAGGTCGTCGACGCCCACCGCGAGGACACCGTCCCCAAGGCCGAGGCGGTCGCCATGCGCGCCGCGTCGTGGGGCCTGGCGGATGCCGGCCGGATGCGTGCCGGTGAGCGCCTCGCAGGCGTGGCCGGGCGCCTCGGCCGCGGGCGGGGGATGCCGGGTGGTCGCCGCGCGCTCGCCTGGCTGCCGTGGCCCGGGTCGCGCTGGACCCAGGCCCGCGACCTGCCGCTGCCCCCGAGGGAGTCGTTCCGCTCCTGGTGGCGCCGCGTGGGCCGCGAGGAGGGGCAGCGATGAGCGCCCGCGACGACGTGCTCGCCGCGGTGCGCGGCGCCCTCGGCCCGGGTCGTGGCGACATGGCTGCCCCCGACGGCGCGACCTGCGACGCCCTGCCGGTTCCGGGATGCGCCCCAGAGCTCGCCGACCGGGCCGCGATGCTCGACCTGTTCGCCGAGCGGGTTGCCGACTACCGCGCCACCGTGACCCGCTGTTCCGCAGCCGATCTCGCGGTGACGGTCACGTCGGCGCTGGAGGGCGCGGGGTCCGTCGTCGTGCCCCCCGGGCTCGAGCTCGACCTTCCGGGAGCCGTCGTCGACGACGGGCTGACCCACGCCGAGCTCGACGCCGTCGACGCGGTCGTGACGTCCGCGGCCGTCGGCATCGCCGTGACCGGCACCGTCGTGCTCGACCACGGTGCCGGGCAGGGCCGTCGCGCCGTCACCCTGCTGCCCGACCTGCACGTCTGCGTCGTCCGCGAGTCCCAGGTGGTGCCTGACGTGCCCGATGCCCTGCCGCGCCTCGACCCGCGGCGACCCCAGACCTGGATCAGCGGACCCTCCGCCACCAGCGACATCGAGCTGAGCCGGGTCGAGGGCGTGCACGGCCCCCGCCGGCTGCACGTGGTGCTCGTCGCCGACTGACGTCCCTGGTGCCGAGTTGGGTGCTCAGGTGGTCGCCAGGGCGGCCATCTCGGCACCCAACCCGGGTCGGGGTCCCGTTCAGGAGCCGGGGGTGGAGGTCTCCGAGCCGGGGGCCGCCTCGCGCTCGTGGAGGTTGCGCAGGATGCAGAACTCGTTGCCCTCGGGGTCGGCCAGGATCACCCAGCCGGTGCCGGGCCCGTACTGCCCGCGGTGGTCGGCCACCTCGACCGCGCCGTGCGCGAGCAGGCGGGCGAGCTCGTCGTCGCGACGGCCCTCGACCGGCTCGAGGTCGAGGTGGATCCGGTTCTTCCCCGACTTGGTCTCGGGCACCTCGATGAAGAGCAGCTGGTGGGAGCCGTCGCGGTTGACGATCATGCACTCCTCGTGGCCCGGGAGGTTGGGGTCGCCGTCGACGTCGACGTAGTCGAGCACCCCCTTCCACCACTCGGAGAGCGTGTACGCGTCGCGGCAGTCGATGGTCGTGTGGGACACCCGTGCGGTCATCCGGCAACCCTCCCACCGCGGGCGCCCGCCGCACCATCCGAAATCTGCGCCCCTCGCCTCGCTGGGGGCGGCCGGTCAGACCACGATCGCGGCCCGGATGCCGTCCGAGAAGACCTCCGGGGGGTCCGGCAGCCACCGCGCATCACCCGTCGCGCGACGGTGCGCCGACCAGGCGACCGCACACGCGTCGAGCACGTCGTCGGGCGCGTACCCCGTGCCCTTGAGCACTGACGGCCGGGCGATGCCGGCGCCGTCGAGGGCCGCCAGGCGCGCCTGCTGCCCCTCGGGGGTGCGCTTGCCAGGAAGCGGGCAGCCGGTCATCGTCGTGAACGACACCTCGGGGTGCACCTCGACGACCTCGACCGTCGGCCGGCTGCGCAACCACGCGTCGACCTCGAGGATCTTCGCGCGCAGGGCGAAGGCCTGGGCGCCGACTCCCTGCCCGCTGAGGCCACGGTTCACGCCGTCGGCCGCGGCGCGGTCGGTGGCGACGTAGGCGGAGCGGGTCAGGGTGGTGAACACCGAGCTGGCGCGCCCGGGCAGTGCACGACGGGCCAGCACGTCGGCCTGTCGGATCGTGCTGTCCGGCAGCCCGATCGGGATGTCGATGCCCACCACCTGCACGTCGAGGTCCGCGCGCACCGTCTCGACCAGCAGCTCGATGGTCGGCGCCACCACCACCCGGGGCCGCGGTGCCCCGGGGACCAGCACGGCGCCGACCCAGCCGCCGGGGCAGCCGTCGACCCCGAGCACCGGCACGGTCACCTCGATCGGCGCCACCCCCGGCGCAGTTGCCGTCCCGGATGCCGGTGCGGGTGCCGCGGCGGCCGGGCCCGCGCTGTGCAGCCCCTCCAGGGCTCCCAGCACCAGGTCGAGGGTCACCCCGAACTCGTTGCCGAACGCGTAGCCCGGCTGCAGGGCCCGGCCCTGCGCGAAGGCCGTGAAGTGGGGGTAGGCCTCCTGCACCTCCGGCCCGAGCAGCTCGGCACCCAGGGCGGCGAGGTCGGCCTCGCCCTCGAACGGCAGGCTGACCTCCTGCTGCATGAAGCCGTAGAGGTGCGCGTCGAGCAGGGCGAAGGCCGTGCCGGCCGCCACGAGTGAGAACCCCTGCGCCGCAAGGCAACCGAGCACCGCATCGTGGTGGCGCAGGTTCTCCGGGCCCGGGGTGCGGCGCGAGTCCATCAATCCGACGGCCCAGCGGTGCCGCAGCAGCACCTCGCGCCCCGAGACCGACCTCGCGCGCAGCTCGGCACGCCAGTCGCCACCGACGAC
>Ga0157369_10002828_pt1 | contig 20716 bp, 18 predicted proteins | sample C25metaG_FD_113461 | JGI IMG/M metagenome (GOLD analysis project Ga0157369, IMG submission 113461) | Corn rhizosphere microbial communities from Kellogg Biological Station, Michigan, USA - C2-5 metaG | ecosystem: Host-associated > Plants > Roots > Rhizosphere > Soil | place: USA: Michigan...
AATATCTTCTTTTGTACCGTGCAATTGAAAAGCTGCGCTTGAAGGTTCTTTAAGGCTTTGAAAATTTGCTGCCATGAAAACGGGACTATGAAAGCCTGTCTGTCGGGCAGACAGGGATTGCGACGCAACGGTTGACGCCATGAAACGATATTGCTTATACCAAAATAATATAGGTTTTTACCATCCATGCGATAGAATTTTTTATACTGAAAAAAGAGAGTGCTAATGCAAAAAAAGTTTGATGTAATTGTCGTTGGCGAATTAAATGTTGATTTGATATTAAATCAGATTGAGTCTTTCCCGGAAGTGGGCAAAGAAAAGCTCGCAGAAAATATGACGCTTACATTGGGAAGTTCCTCGGCAATTTTTGCAAGTAACCTCAGCGCTTTGGGAATGCGCGTGTCTTTTATCGGTAAAGTGGGGAATGATGTATTTGGCAATTTTTGTAAAGAACAACTCGAAGCGAAAGGCGTTGATACTTCTATGCTGATGATGAGCAATAAATGGAAAACTGGCGCTACCATTATTCTGAATGCTGATGAAGACCGGGCGAATGTAACTTACCAGGGCGCTATGAAATATCTGGGCATTGGTGACATAACAAGCGAAATGTTAAGCACAGCAAATCACCTGCACTTTTCATCTTATTTTTTACAGCCGGGTTTTAAAAATGAGTTACACAATTTATTTAAGATGGCAAAAGAACTTGGGTTGAGCACATCCTTCGATGTGCAGTGGGATCCGGAAGAGAAATGGGAACTTGATTATAAAAAAGTACTGCAGTATGTAGATGTGTTTTTGCCAAATGAAACAGAACTTTTACAACTCACGGGTACAAAAACACTGGAAACCTCGATAGATGCAGTACAGGACGCTGCAGCGATTACGGTAGTGAAATTAGGAAACAAAGGTTCCGTTGCTGTTTATAATAAAAAGACATTGTTTAAAGAATCATTTTTAAACAAGCAAGTTGTGGACGCCATTGGCGCAGGCGACAGTTTTAATGCAGGGTTTATTTTAAAATTTTTACAGGATGCTCCCTTAGAAACCTGCCAGTTGTTTGGCAATTTAATAGGTGCTATTTCAACCACTGCAGCAGGAGGTACTTCAGCTTTTACCGATCTTAAAACTATAATGAAAATTGCCAAAGAAAAATTTGGATATGATGAATAAACCAACGCTGCAGCAAAAATGGAAAGAACTTCAACTGCAAGGGCAGGCATTACTTGCAACAAACTTTTATAATCTTGAAACGTTGCAGGGTGTATTGCAAGCGGCAAGTGCAACAAAGAAATCCATCATATTACAACTTACAAAAAGCTCAATAGATTATATGGGGCTTTCTGTTGCAAAACAACTTGCAGAATCAATGTTGAAGTTTTACGGTGTTGAAGGATGGGTGCATCTTGATCACGGTGATTCGTACGAGTTGGCAGCCGCATGTTTGGATGCGGGTTTTGAATCGGTGATGATTGATGCAAGCGAAAAACCGTTTGATGAAAATGTGCGCATCACGCGAAGTGTTGTAAAAATCGCAGAGAAATATGGAGCAAATGTAGAAGCGGAACTTGGCTATGTTGCAAAGCTTGGTCAGAGTACAAATGAAAAAGGTTTTACCGAAGCATCGGAAGCAAAGTTGTTTGTAGAAGAAACGGGTGTGAATGCATTGGCGGTTGCGATTGGCTCTGCGCATGGGTTTTATAAAGAAGAACCCAAACTCGATCTTAAGCGACTCTCTGAAATACGAAACGCAACAAGTGCGGCGCTGGTGCTCCATGGCGCTTCAGGCATTCCTCATGAAACATTGAGAGAAGCGATCCGCAGAGGCATTTGCAAAATAAACCTTGCGACAGAGATAAAAAATATTTTCATGAAGACGCTAAAAAACAAACTGGCGAATGAAGAGGAGATAGACCTGCGAAAAGTATTCCCTTGTGCAACTACCGCTGTAACACAACTTGTGAAAGATAAACTTCTTGCCATTGAAATTGATTAACACAAATGAATAGACCATGAAACTTCAAAAAAACACGAGAAAATTTTTGCATGTTTTTTTTGCCGCCGGGCTTGCTATGCTGCACTCCTGCGACTCCGCAACCGATAACAATAAATATTATACGGCAGATGATTTCTACAAAATAAAAAAAATAGATGTGCATGCTCATGCGCTTTCCCCCAGACCGGAATTTGTGCAGCAGGCAAAGGAAGATAATTTTATTCTAACCAGTATAAATGTTGAAGTTCCTGATCTGCCGCCTATAGATAGCCAGCAATATTATGTACTTCAATTGCATCACGAGTTTCCAAACAATATTTTTTTGATTACAACCTTCGAAACAAAAACCATTAATGAACCGGGCTGGGCTGACAGGCAACTTGACTATTTGAGAAAATCTTTTGATAGCGGTGCCCTTGGAATAAAAGTTTGGAAAAATATCGGGATGGAGATAAGAGATAAAGACAGCAATTTTATTATGATAGATAACCCCGTCTTCGATCCAATCTTTAATTACCTCGAGCAAAATCATATTCCTGTGATTGGTCATCTTGGTGAGCCAAAAAATTGCTGGCTTCCTTTAGATTCAATGACCACAAATAACGACAGAGAATATTTTGCACAGCACCCGCAATATCACATGTACCTTCATTCTGACTATCCTTCTTATGAAGATCAAATAAATGCACGCGATCATTTGCTCGAAAAACATCCCAACCTGAAATTTATCGGAGCACATTTGGCAAGTCTTGAATGGGATGTTGATGAAATTGCGCAGCGGCTTGATAAATTTCCAAACATGAGTGTTGAAACCGCCGCACGTATGGGACAACTGCAGTATCAATCGCTTGACAACTGGCAAAAGGTTCATGATTTTTTTATCAAGTATCAAGATAGAATTATGTATGGAACCGATCTTGAGCAATCGCATACAGACAATCCTGACAGTGTAAGAAAAAACGCGCATGAAACTTGGACAAGAGACTGGAGATATTTTACAACCGGCGACAGTCTTCAATCAACATTGGTAAATAAAAAATTTAAAGGATTGGATTTACCAAAAGAAGTAATTGATAAGATTTATTTCACCAACGCAAACAAATGGTATTTTGAGGAGAAGCAATAAGTGATTGTACAGGATGATGTGCCTTAACGATGATGCTCTATTGATTACCTGAATTGTTAATTGCACTTCGGCTTTATTAAGGCCAACGCTTATTTTAAAGCGCAGAAGATATTTGCCGCCGCTACCATTCTACCATCAGTTTTGTTTGATCCTTTTCAAATTCTTTTTGGAAAAGACATATAAGCTGAACAGCACAGATCACATCTATCCATTCTCTCTCGGCAAATAGCTATTTTAGATAATATGCCAAAAAGAGGCTGTCAAGCAGGACAGCCTCTAACCATAACTAATTGCTATAAGACAATTTTCCTTTATAGCCCTCAAAACTTTATTTCCACGGCGTAGCCCTCCATTCTACACTTCCCGGGTGTTCGTGCGGAGCATTGGTATTAGCATCCCACCACATTCTACTTAGCAAATCATCTGTGCCGCCCATTCTGTCAACAGCTTCCTGAAAATGGTGACTGTTAACCAAGCGTTCGTTATTTGGATAATGCTGCCTTCTTGGAGAAACGCCATGAAATGTGCTTTGTTCATTTTCGGCAACAAGCACCCGCGGATAACCTGTTCTTCTCCATTCAGTCCATCCCTCCAATTCATTAGGATAAAGTGCAATTATTTTTTGATTAATGATCTGTTCAAGTTGTTCTTCTTCTGAACCGGTTAGCATGGTTACCGGGGATGCAAGAAAGGCATCGATCTCACTTTGCTTCATTTCTTTATAATCAAGAAACTTATTTACATCGAAGCCCGACCCGTAAACCAGTTCTAATAAGTTAGGCATCATTTCTTTGCCTTTGTTATAAAGGTCCTGTGTTTCGGTAATGCTTGCTTCAATGCCTTTTTTGAAATAAACATTGGGATCCTGGCCGCTTATTAAACCAACAAGAGCAGCTTCTGCCAGTGCAAAATAAACTTCTGAACTTCTTAAAACCGGTTGTTCAATAACTGGCACATACCAAAATAAGCTAAACAATGAAGTAGATCCTGCACCATAAGGATATTTGTTTTCGACCGGCACATTACCCAATAATGGCTGGGCGCGAAATCCAAAAAGAGCATGAGGAGGATTTAACGTTGCCCCGTTGAGCACAGCAGTATCAGCAATTACTTTTGTACGGGGATCAAGAGGGTTTGTAGGAGGCGAACTTCCAATCAACGCGTCCAAAAGTGCTTTGCCTGCAAGCTGATGACCTACATAATCCTGTCTTTCAGCCGGATCGGCGCCATTTGCAATATTATTGTATGCTGGGTTGCGGTTTGCTTCAATATCATCGGTAGTATATATTGAGGCATCATCTTCTCTGGTTGTTATAAGATCCGCTTCGGACAGGTCACTCACATTGTCCTTAGCTATTTGTTCATCGGCATAACGAACATGTAAAGCAAGTCTTAAACGTAGTGAATTGGCAAATTTTTTCCATTTGGTTACATCGCCTCCATAATAAAAATCGGCATCATCATAGCTTGCTTTTGAAAGATCGAGTTCTGCAGCAGCTTCCTTCAATTCTTTAAAAAAATCCTGGTAAATATCTTTTTGCAGATCATACTTAGGGCTTGCAATTGCTTCCTCCGGTGATTTATTCGCTTCGAAATAAGGAATGTCACCATAGATGTCTGTCATCTGTGAATAAATCCAAACTTTCATAATGCGTGCAATTGCTTTTTTATTCACCATTTCAGGATCATCCTGTGTTTTGCGGATAATAGCTGCCAGATTATTACAGTAGGATGTATAGGTTGCATTCCATGCACCATCATCAAAATGATCAACAAAAGGGGCATTATCAACACGCACCGTCATGCCGCAATAATTTCCTACATCTGCGGCACTCATGCCTCCTTTTATTCCATATTGCACACCGCTTAATAAAAATTCAGGAGCAACAAGTTCCTCAGAAACAAGAGCCGGATTTGTATTCTCCTCCTGAAAATCTTTCGTACACGATACCGTCAAAAACAAAGCAAATAATATGAAACTGAAACTTTTTATTTTATGATATGCTTTCATCTTTTTTAATTAACAGGTTGTAAAATAGTACTAGAAAGTAAAATTGAGATTAATGCCATAGCTTCTTGTGGTTGGCATGCTGAACACTTCAACCCCTGTGGCTTTGGCACTGGTATTAAGATTTGTTTCAGGCGAAATACCCAAACCCTGCATATGTTCTTCGATATACCAAAGATTTCTGCCCACCAATGCAACCTTTACACTTTTGAAAGGAGTTTTATGAAGAAACGTCGGTTGAAATGTATAATCCAGTACAACTTCTCTCAACATTACAAAGCTGCCATCTAATATAAATTCCTCACTTACCTGCCCCCAGGCTCTGTACGACCATGCGGTTTGTCCATCAACAAGTTTTGCATTTGGTTCGTAGCCGGTTACGTGTCCATCGGCATCTTTCACTTCTACAACACCGGGCAATGGTTCTGAATGCTCCCTATATTGTTCGGTGAATTTTCCTGTACCGTTCGCTACCATACGATACTTTGTATCGGAGTTGATTTGATTGCCCTGCACAAAATCGATCAAAAAGTTCAGTGAAAATCCTTTATAAGAAAAAGTGTTGTTTAAGCCGCCTGTCCATTTGGGAGTAACATTGCCAAGGATGCTTAAAGTATCTTCCCTTGCATAAGAACCGTCGTCATTAACAATTATTTGCCCGTCTGGCGCCCTCCTGTATCTGTAGCCCACTATATTGCCGAACCGTTCTCCGGTCCGTGCTTCAATCTGGGCAACTTGTGATGTTTCATTAAGGAAAAAGGTTTCTATTCCCGGCGCCAGTTCAATTACTTTGGAATAGTTTCTCGCATAATTAAAAGATATATCCCAACGCAATCCATTTCTTAACTGAACCGGAGTAGCCTGCAAGGCTATCTCAATTCCTTTATTTTCAATGTTACCGGCGTTGACAATCTTAGTAGTGTAGCCGCTTGCTGTTGAAATGGAAATAGGTACGATTTGATTTTTTGTATTGCTTTTATATACTGTCACATCCAATCCTGCACGGTCTCCGAAAAACCTTAAATCAGTGCCCAGCTCGATAGATTTTTTCAATTCATTTTTTAGGTTAAATAATGCTATGGTGTTGCTTTGATATGCGAGGCTTTGTCCGTTAAAAGGTGTAGTGCCGAGGTAATAACCAGACTGTGTTAAATAGGCGTCTCCATCATTTCCGGCCAATGCATAAGAAGCCCGGAGCTTTCCATATGTAAGGATCTTTGAGTGCAGGTTAAATGCGTCTGTGAAAACAAAGCTGCCTCCCACCGAAGGATAAAAGAAGGAGTAATTGTTTTCCCCTAAGGTAGAAGACCAATCATTTCGCCCGGTTATATTCAAGAACAAATAATTTTTATAGCCAATTTCACCAGATGCATAAACAGATTGAATTTCCCTTTCTACCAAAGAGTAATAAGGAGTCACTTGTCTTGCATTACTTATGTCGTAAATACCCGGTACTTTAAAATCTAATCCTTCCCATCCCTGCTGCCTGTAACTTCTTTTTGAAATAGCCGCGCCAACAGAAAGTGATGCTGTAAGATTCTTTAAATTATTTTTGGTGGCGGTGAGCAAAACATCGCTGTTTGTTTCTTTTGTAAAATACGTTTCATCGACAAGCCGGCCACTTGTGGCATCAGGGAAACCTACCGGTCGCCTTGACCGTCTTGTTTCAGTGTATTGATCGATCCCGGTTCTTGCCATTAGACTTAACCAGCTTGCAAACTGGTATTTAGCTGAAACAAAACCAATGATACGGTCTCTATCCGCGCTATTTTTATTTTCATTTACAAGATAATACGGGTTCACAGATATTGCGGGCCAGCTACCGGCTTCACCGGTTTTTTCGTAATACTCTTTCAGGAACGGCATAGGCACGTAACGACCCATTGCGGCAAGGTCTCTTACTACATTATTTGAAGAAAAAACACCCAGCCCGGGAGGATTATCTGACTTCTTGTGTATGTAATTAATTTTACCTTCAATTGATAGCTTTGAAGTGATGTTAGCTGCTGCCCTTAAAGTGATGGACTGCTGATTTTCTTTATGATTTGGAATAATTCCTTTTATGGTTGTATTATTAACTGATAACCTTGCTGAAGCTTTTTCGTTACCCCCGGAAGCTGCTATAGAATTGTTTGTGACAAGACCATCTTCAAAAAAATCTCTTACATTATTTTCTGGTTGAGGCTCCATAGCAAAAGTGGTGGGCGGAGCATTCGGATCGAAAACAAAAGGATTAACATACAATTGTCCTTTCATTGCAGGCCCCATACTTTCGAAATGCCAGTCGGGTATGGTTTCGTAATTTACACCGTCAATAGTAACTACGTCTCCGTATAAGTTCATATCCTCATAGCCTGTCATATACTTATTCTGAAGCTTTGGAAAGAGATTTAATTTATCAACTGTAACATTTGAATTTACTTCCACAGCAATGCCTTTTCCTGCCTTTCCGGATTTTGTTGTGATTACAATTACTCCATTGGCACCCCGCGAGCCATAAAGCGCCGTTGCATTAGGCCCTTTCAATACATTTATTGATTCTATGTCCTGCGGATTGATGTTACTGATGCCGTCTCCAAAATCACGTCCGTCTGTGTAAACCTGGCCTTCATTATATTTAGTATTGTCCAAAGGGATACCATCCACAACATATAAAGGTTGATTTTCACCAGTTAAGGAACTAATCCCGCGAATTATTACTTTGCTTGAACCACCAACACCTCCGGCGGAAAGTGAAACCTGCACACCTGCTATTTTGCCTGTGAGGTAATTGGCCACATTTACATCTCTTGCATTAGTAAGATCTTTTTTAGGAAGTTCCTGAGTTGAATATCCAATTGTTCTTTTTTGTTTTGTAATGCCTAATGCCGTAACAGTAACATCAGTGAGTTGTTTTGAACTGGCCACCAGCGCTACATCAATAACAGATCTGTTATTTACTTCAAGCGTCTGAAGATTATAACCCGTATATGAAAAAGAAATCCTTGCTTTTCCATGCGGCACACTGATGATATACTTTCCTTTCGCATCGGTAGTTGTGTGTTTTGAAGTTTCTAACACTGTAATAGTAACGCCCTCCAGAGGAGATCCGTCATCTCCGTTATTAACGGTACCTGAAACTGTGATTTCTTGTGCTGAAAGAGGGATTAGGTAAATAAATAGTGTGCAAATAAATAAGGCACTTTTAAAAAAGAATTTTCTTTTCATTTCGCAGCAGGTTTTGATTTGAAACAATTTTTAAAATATGAAGATAAAATAAGGGATTTGAAACAAAAAATATTTTTTTTACCTTGTTAAGCATTAAAATTTTACGAAACCTTTTTTTATTTCATATAATTTTAAAATTGAGTAAAAAAATTACATTTGTGTTAAAATGTACTTATGAATAAGGGTGAAGGCAAATCAACTGTAAGCCGGAGAATTAAAATTTTAGAAACTCTTAAATCCGATGGACAAGTAAATGTAAAAGATCTTAGTGAAGCCTTGGGTGTAACAGGAGTTACCATTAGAAATGATCTTGCACAGCTTGAAAAGAAGAATATATTGATAAGAGCGAGAGGCGGTGCGATTAAAATAGATCAGAATTATTTAGATGAAGATTTCCCCTTGTCAGATAAACAAAAAAAGCATCTTCTTGAAAAAAAAGAAATCGGAAAAAAAGCGGCAGAATTGATTGAAAATGGTAACACTATTATAATAGATTCCGGATCTACCACTTATCAGCTCGCAAAAAATCTAAACAGTTTTGAAGATCTTACCGTAATTACCAACGCCCTGAATGTAGCCACTTTACTGGCAGAATATAAAAATATAAACGTAATCGTACCGGGAGGCATTTTACGAAAGAATTCCGTTTCGCTTATCGGCATTCTTGCAGAAAAAGGTTTTAAAGATTATTTCTGCGACAAAGTGTTTCTCGGCGTCGATGGGTTTGATCTTGACTTTGGTATTTCAACGCCAAGCCCAGAAGAAGCACACCTGAATCAAATCATGATCGAAATTTCAAAAGAAGTTATTGTCGTTACTGATTCAAGTAAATTTGAGAGACGAGGCTTTGCGTTTATTGCTCCGGTCAATAAAATCAATAGTGTAGTAACAGATAAAGGCATCCGTACCGAGCATAAGACAAAACTTGAAAGTTTAGGGGTAAAGGTGATAGTAGTTTGATTGTTTTCTCATCGTGTAAATCTTCCTGAAAATTTTTTCTCTCTATGTTCCTATTTCCGGGAATACGAAAAGAAAGGATCCCATTCTCTTCGATAGACGACACCTGACAAAAATCAATGTTTGCAGTAACAAAAATCATTTTTTAGATCCTGCTCTTTGTGCAATTTTATTCCTCATTAACATAAATATTCTTTTTATGAGAACAATAGTTGCACCAACAGATTTTTCCAGCGTTTCTATCAACGCACTAAATTATGCTGCCGATCTTGCTGCGGCAATAGAGGCAGATCTTATTTTATTACATGTAGTACAAATACCAATAACAGTTAGTTAGAAGGGATTTCAGAAATTGCGCCGATTATTTTTTTCTTTTGATGACATACGGGCAAGATTGAATAATTATAAAAAGGTTTTGCGAAAATCACCTTGCAACTTCCCATCTGAAGTCGTTTATAATATCACGAGTTAATCGACTATGGCTGAGAAATTTTTCTCCGTAAAACTATCATAGGTGATGATAAAAAATAATGACCGTAATTGTGCGTTTATCTGATTTTCATTAGGAAAAGCTTTTTCTTATGTATTATGAAAAATTCCAAATTTATTACCGGAATATATTTGCGACGTATGCTTATTAATAAAGAAGTTTTGCAACAAAAAATAATTATTCAACGATGCTTAAATAATTAGGTTTGACAAAAAGCTAATCGAGATTAAATCATGCATCCCCGATTATCTTCGAAGGAGATTTTTAAAAAGAGTAAATTTTATTTAAACGATATTCTGTTTGCAATACTTTCATTAGACCTGATATCCACAATAAAATTCTTAATACTGTCGCTATGTAGAATGTAAACGAAATACATAAAAAAAGAGTCAATTGCTGACTCTCTATTTCAGTCGGGAGGACTGAACGCACCAAAAGTTTTTAATAATATATTTATCAAACTGTTGCGATAAAGTCTTTCTATTAGTTCACTTTTTTGTTCACGTTATAGAATAACGAAAACTATTTCTGTTTAAAGGTAATAAATCATATCAGTTTAATTCAATTTCAATTATTTATAATTTGAAAATTATAGAATTAAAAAATGAATGATTCAGATTTTCTTTCAAACGGATCATTTGGGCACTTAATCAAAAATTATAACCATAATCGTCTGGTAAATGTGTGAATGATATAACTATTTACCAAAATTCTATAACAATTACTCGCCTGAATACTTTGACCTTTGTGTCGTCGCATTTTTTGTATTTAATTGGCAAGATGTGAATATCTTTTCAGTATTAATGTATAATCTATGAAAAAATTACTTTATCCCCTCGTAATTATAATTGTTATAACATTGGCGTTTGGTTATTTCGGTTTTTACGCAAGTAATCTTGTGCACGCACTTCTCGTTATTGCCATTATTTCAGTTTTATCCGCATTTATTTTCCCCCGAAAATCAAGAAAAGCAAATTAAACCTTACGAAATCGTTGAATGCATTGAAAAGGTTACCTGCGTTGTTAATTGTGCAATAAAACGCAAGACTAGGTCTCATAATTTAAATGAGTTATTTGAATGTTATTTTTCAGAAAAACAGTTACTGCTAAGCGTCAACGTACATCAGAAATGAGAGCAAAATATCCGGAGCTGTATAAAGTTTTTCAAGGGCGTTGCAACACTTTAAAGAATATTAAATCATGTCGCAATGCTCTCAAAAAAGTATTATGATAAAATAAAAGCGTAGTATATATGCTTTAGAAAAATTAAATTTGTTATGGTTACACCAAAGTTTGCAACGTCAAGTTTGTCTCTTCACGCTGTGTTAAAAAAGAACGTAAATGAGTATTTTCAACAACGAAAAATGTCGCCTGCCGGGAATTATAAATTATATATCAAAGCGGGTATCCTTTTGATCAGTTATGTATCAATTTATATCCATCTTATATTTTTTACACCAGATGCATTCTTCGCTATTATTGAATGTATCTTATTAGGTATATTAACGGCGTCCATAGGGTTTAATGTAATGCATGATGGGGCTCATGGCAGTTTTAGCAAATATTCCTGGATAAATAAACTGGCAGCATCAAGCTTAGATTTTTTAGGCGCAAGCAGTTTCATGTGGAATATGAAGCATAACGTGATTCACCATGCTTACACAAACATCGATGGTATAGACGATGATATTAATGCACGCCCTTTTCTTCGTTTATGCGATACACAAAAACTCTATAAAATTCACCGTTATCAGCACATCTATTTCTGGTTGTTATATTGTTTTCTATATTTGTTTTGGGTATTTTTTGCTGATTATAAAAAATACTTTTCACATAAAATAGGTAATGTGCCTTTGCAAAAATTGAAGCTGAAAGATCATATTTTCTTTTGGGGTTTTAAAGCGTTGTATATTTTTTTATTTATAGGCTTACCAATCTATTTTTGCGGTTTCACTCCATGGTTAATCGGCTTTCTCATTAATGCTGGAGTTGCCGGCTTTTTATTAAGTATAGTTTTTCAACTGGCGCATACCGTTGATGAAACTTCTTTCCCGGTTCCATTACAACCATTCAATAAAATAGAAGATGAATGGGCGTTGCATCAATTAAAAACCACTGCAGATTTTGCTACAAAAAATAAATTTATCAGTTGGTGGCTCGGAGGTTTAAACTTTCAGGTAGAACATCATTTATTCCCGAAAATATCACACATCCATTATCCTGTTGTAAGCAATATAGTAAGGAAAACATGTGCTGCATTAGGAGTGCCATATCTTGAACATAGTAAAATGCATTTGGCAATTGCATCACATATATCTTATTTGAAGAAGATGGGGCAAAATTAATACTTCATTGTCCTATTTATTTACTGCTGTACTTTGTAGCAGTAAAAAACCCCGTTAAGAATAACGAGGTAAGGGTTAAATCAAAGTATCTGAAATCGTATTATCAATGATAATTCGAAAAGGACTGACAATTGTCAATAAAATCATAGAGCACGGTCAGCATACTTTCCATTTCCAAAACTGGATTTTTATATTAGTTAAGCATTACACAGTTAGAGATTTATATTACACAATTCACAGTTTTATCGATATAAAAAATCAGATGCATTATAAAAAAACTCTCTACAAGCAACAAAGGATATTTTTCTTATATTCTCAAAGGGCAAGGAACAAAAAAGAGGTTTTTTATTTCGTGCTCATAGGTTAGCAATTATAATCATAGAACATTTATTCTTCTTATAAAAAATTAATGGATGATCGCATTGAAACAAGAACTGCTACATCTACGTCATTCATTTCAAAGATTATCAATTTTTTTATGCAATTCAGCTTGTTGACATACTCACTCACCAATGTCTTTAGCGTGGTAATTTTTTTACGTAATAATCGACAGCAGCCTCTTCTTTATTTTCAATTGCTTGCTCGCATTTCATTTCTTCCATTCTTATTTCATATTTCAAATCAGAGACATATTTATGCTATGTATTTTACACATTTCAATAGGGAATGTAAATAGCATGTTATTTGAGTTAAATTCGTTTTTTCCCAATGGGTAATACGGTGAAGTTCTACATAAAAAATATGGTATGCATACGGTGCAAAATGATTGTGAAGGACGAATTATCAAAACTTGGGCTTCATTATACAAGAGTAGAATTAGGTGAAGCAGAAATTATTGAAAATGTTACAAACGAACAGCACGATAAAATGAAAGCCGCTTTGCAAAAGTGGGGTCTCGAATTAATGGACAGTAAAAAAAGCGTGTTGATCGAGAAAATAAAAAGCACTATTATCGAATTGATTCACTACTCCGAAGAACCATTGAAAAATAACTTTTCTGCTTATTTGAGCGAAAAATTAAACTACGATTATACTTATCTCTCCAAATTATTTTCGGAAGTGGAAGGCACTACCATAGAACACTTTATGATTACCCATAAAATAGAGCGTGTAAAAGAATTGATAGTGTACGACGAGCTCAATCTCACAGAAATAGCATGGAAACTGCACTACAGCAGTGTTGCTCACCTTTCTAATCAATTCAAAAAAATTACAGGTTTAACGCCTACGCACTTCAAACTGCTTAATCAAAAAAGACGCAATAATCTCGAGAATCTGTGAATGATGTAATGTATATCTATAATTGTGTAACGCTTATCAAAATAAAATAGTCCACCTTTGAATTTACATGCAAACGGGTACAAAAAGAGAAATTTAAAAGCTCCCTCACCATTATAAGTGGTGCAGTTAAAAACACGTGAAACAGGCTGATAATAAGAAGGCTGATAATAAATGGTAGCAGAAGAAAGGAAAATAAAACCGAATGCAAAAGATGCATTCTGTTTTACTTATGGGTACCCATAAGACACTTTTTAAAAAAATTCTGAAATTAATCACTACATCAAACAGAAACAAAAACAAGAAAAAAGCAGAAAAAGAGGAAAAAGCAAAAGAGGAAAATTTTTATTCACTTGTTAAGATCACTTCACCATCACAGCAACGTAGCATACGGTGTTTAATTGTACTTAAGGAGTATTTCGAGTAACCTAAAGATGCATAGCCAAAAAATGCAAGTACTTCTGCAGACGATGATATAGATGATTGCTTACTCTTCAAAGAGGCGTTAAATGAACTACCGGTTTCTTCACATCTCGCTACTGTAAAGAATGGCGAACAGCTTTTACAGTTGCTTGCAAAGGAAACAGTTGATCTTCCGGATGTTCTTTTCCTCGATCTTAATATGCCACGTAAAAACGGAGTAGAATGTCTGGAAGCAATCAAACTTATCGAAAGGCTTAAGATGCTGCCGGTAGTAATTTTCTCTACTTCTTTTGAAGCAGCTATAATAGACCTGCTTTATAAAAAGGGTGTGCAATATTACATTCGCAAACCGGATAATTTTAAAGAGCTTAAAAAAATAATTCATCATGCACTTACACTTTTACAGCAGAAAAAAGATTTACAGCCGTCAAGAGAAAATTTTGTTCTTACAGTTGATTAGTACAAATTTTTAAAGAATCCCTGTTATGAAATCCTCTGAAATAACTTTTAAAAAAAAGCTCATTAAAAAAGTAAGCAAAAATACCTCTCCTCCGGTAAAAGAAAATAAAAAGAACCCATTTACAGTGGTTGCCATCGGCGCTTCAGCAGGGGGATTGAAGGCGGTAACACAGCTTTTGCGGTATATTCCCGCCGATACAGGCATGGCGTTTATCTACGTACAACACCTCAGTCCAAACCATAAAAGTTTCCTCACTTCTATTTTATCCAAGATAACTAAAATGAAGGTGCAGGAAATACAAAATATGGAACACATGGCTCCCAATAATTTGTATGTGATCCCAAATAATAAAGAAATTAAAGTGATTGACGGGCACATTCAATTACTGCTGCGCCGTAAAAGTATTCGTACCAATCTTTCAATTGATTTCCTATTCTCATCCCTGGCTGAAACGCATAAAGAAAATGTTATTGGTGTTATTCTTTCGGGCAACGCCAATGACGGCACACTTGGGTTAAAAGCAATTAAAGATGCGGGAGGTAAAACCTTTGCACAGGATGATTCTGCACAAGCACTCAGCATGCCTAAATCAGCTATTGCTTCGGGCGTGGTTGATTATGTTTTGTCACCTAAAGAAATTGCAGCAGAATTAAGCCGCCTTAGCATGAATAGTTATGTGGGTGCTGATGGTAAACTGATGTTTAAAGCTGATGCAGTTTCAGATGACGATTACGGATTGAAAATTATTTTTGAGCTTTTACACAAAAAAAGGGGTGTAGATTTTAGTCATTATAAAATTCCCACCATTAAGAGGCGGTTGAATAACAGAATGCTTCAGTCTGGTGTAAAAACAATAAAGGAATATGCAGACCTGTTGATAAAGGATAACAAAGCAATAGACCTACTTTACAAAGATTTACTTATTAATGTGACGAGTTTTTTCAGAGACACAGAAGTGTTCGGATATTTAAAAACAAGTTTACTACCCAAGCTTCTTAAGCCTAAAATAAGTAATGAAGAACTGCGAATATGGGTACCTGCCTGTTCCACCGGTGAGGAAGCGTATTCAATTGCAATGCTTATAATAGAATTGCAGTATGATAATCCCTCGAAAATGCCTGTCCGGATTTTTGCAACAGACTTGAGTGAACAGGCAATTCGTGTTGCCCGCATGGGCGAATATCCTGAAAGCTCTATGAAAGGGATTTCCAGAAAAAATATAGAGCGTTTCTTTACAAAAAAGGGCGACAATTACTGCATTAGTAAAGAAGTGCGCGAAATGTGTGTATTCGCGCCGCATAATATTTTGCGTGACCCTCCCTTTTTGCATATTGATTTTATCAGTTGCCGTAACCTTCTTATTTATTTTGACCTAGTTGCTCAAAAAAAAATACTGGCAACACTGCATTATGCTTTGGATGAAGGAAAATATTTAATGCTTGGCAAATCCGAAACCACAGGAGTGTCATCCCCGTTTTTTACCCAGGTAAATAAAAAAATTAAGATATACTCGCGAAAGAAAGATCCAGGTATGCGAAAGATACCTGAATTAGCTTCCTATTTTCCGCGTACAGATTTTTATGATAAAAAAATAAATCCTTCTCCAAAAAATATACATGCAATTCCAACCGGTATAGATAGCGCTATTGATTCTCTTCTTCTTTCCAGTTATATGCCTGCATGCGCAGTTATTAATAAAGAGATGGAGATTCTTCAGTTCAGGGGTTTAACTTCGTTATATCTTACGCATCCTCCGGGCAAAGCCAGCCTGAATATCCTAAAGATGACGCGCCCTGAATTTGCTTTCGAATTGCGGGACGCGATTCTTAAAGTAATAAAAACAAATCAGCCGGAATGCAGATCGGGTATTGAAATAAAAGTTGATTCTGTTTTTCGCTTGATGTCTTTGGAAGTGCGCCCTCTTAAAATTGATTGGGACGAACCTTTGCTTTTTATCGTTTTTACATTGCACGAGAAGGTAGAACACTATAGCAAAGATGATAATGACAAAAAAAATAATTCAGCCCTGAATAACAGCAGACTGCAAAAGATGACTGAAGAACTGAATAGTTTACGAGAAGCAATGAATTCAGTTATCGAATCACAGGAGATAGCTTTCCAGGAATTACAGGCAAGCAATGAAGAAATCGTTTCAAACAATGAAGAATTTCAAACATTGAATGAAGAGCTTGAAACATCAAAAGAAGAAACTGAAGCGACTAATGAAGAGCTTATTGCTACGAACCAGGAATTGAAAACACACAACCAATTGCTGGCAGAATCTTATAATTATTCTCAAACCATTATTGCTACTATTCATGAACCACTGATAATTCTTGATAGCAATCTTCATGTAAAATCTGCCAACCAGGCATTCTATAAAAAATTCATTCTTAATAAGGAAGATATAGAAGGGAAGCCTTTTTTTGAATTGAGTAGTAAACAATGGAAAATTCCGAAGCTACACGAGCTGCTTAACAATATTCTTTCTAAAAATTCTCATTTCGAAAATTTTGAAGTTACACATGTATTTTCTCATGTCGGCAAAAAAACGATGTTGCTTAACGCAAGTCGTATCGTCCAAAAAACTCATAAGGAAAAATTAATTCTTCTTGCCATAGAAGACATCACCGAGCTTTTCATCCGTCAGCAAAAAGAAAAGGAATTGCTTGAAGAAAATATTCAAAAGACCAACTTACAAAATGAGAAACTGGAAAAAGTTGTTGAAGAAAGAACAGAAAAAATAACAGAGATAAATGAATCTCTCCGGAAAAAAAATGAAGAGCTCGAAAGAAGCAACAAAGAACTTCAATCATTTGCTTACGTTTCAGGACACGATTTGCAGGAGCCACTTAGAAAAATGGGATTGTTTGCTTCGCGCATACTCGAAAAAGAATATCAAAACTTATCTGCCGAAGGCAAAGATAATTTTAACAGGATACAGTCTTCTGCACAACGAATGAAAACACTTATAGAAGACTTGCTCCTGTACTCGCAAACGAGCGGCGATGAGTGCAGATTTGAAAAGACTGACCTGTTAAATATTGTAAAAGCAGTAAAAGCAGAACTTGCAGATGCCATTAGAGAGAAACATGCCATTATACACACAAGGATAATGTGCAAAACAAGAATCATCCCCTTTCAGTTTCGCCAGCTTATGCTTAACCTAATTAGTAACGCGCTTAAATTTTCAAATCCCGAACATCCGCCACAAATATTTATAAAAAGCAAAGTAGGTAATGGCAGTAAACTAAGTAAGGAAAACACTGCTTTGTTAGCAGAAAAGATTTCACCACAAAAAAAATATTGCCATATCAGCATCGCAGATAACGGCATAGGTTTCGAACCTCATTTCAGTGAAAGGATATTTGAAGTGTTTCAAAGACTTCATGGGAAAGAAGAATATACAGGAACAGGAATAGGACTGGCAATTGTAAAAAAAATAATTGACATCCATCATGGAATTATAACCGCAACCAGTGAATTAAATAAAGGCGCAACCTTCGATATTTATATTCCTGTTTCGTGAATTATGTTTTGTGTGTTTGGGTTGCAGCGATTGTTTATTTCATATTTTAAATGTGAGATGTTATAACCGATCTATTGGCTTGTCTTTCCATACTTAATAAAGGAGTACAGTAGTTATATCATGTTAATGAATTGCCTTAAAGAATGGCATGAAAACCGTTCCAACCACCGAATAATTTAAAAGAAAGTGTTTGATACAATATGTGAATCATGTAACCTATTTCTTCAATTGTATAACATTTCCGTGGTATAGCAACTTACCTTTGTAGATTAGTTATCCCGCGTACTATGCAGTAAATAACTACAAATCATCATTTCGATAAAAGAATACTTTCCCTTCCTTGCTAACATTTAAAGTGTTTCATTGCTGAATTATAAAAACTGACACGACAAGAAATAATTTGGCAAGGAAAATTTTTATTGTCGCCGATTTAAAAACAAAAATATTATGTATAACACAGAAGTTGAAAAATCAAAAGTGCACATTACTGTAGAAATAACTGAATACATGTCTCATTCCATTGTTAGCAAAACAATCATAAAAAAATTAACAGGCGATATTAGTGTAATGTCTTTTGATAGCGGCGAAGGATTAAGTGAAAAAATTTCTCCCTTCGACACATACCTTCAAATTATTGATGGAAATGCAGAGATAGTGATTGATTCAAAATCGCATTTACTTGAAACGGGCCAGTCAATTATAATACCCGCACACACAAGCAATTTAATAAAACCAAACGAGCGGTTTAAAATGATGTCTACTGTTATAAAAAGCGGGTATGAATAATCATAAGCTTAATAAGATGAATGAAACATATTAATACTTAATCAACCAGTATAGCTTAATAGGAAAAATTAGTAAAATTCGGAACGTCTAAAACAGAAAGAAGTATGGAAAACATAAATAATATTGTCATCAAAAAATTGAATCATCTTATAGCAGTTGCTGCATACAGCCAAAACAATTATATAGCTGCTGCCGCAAATGTGAAAAATGAACTGATAAAAAAATCGTTACTGCAGAATGCAAAGGAAAGAACAGCAGATATTGCTGAACTGAACTCAATTATCAGAAGTTTAGGTGGCTTTGATAATGAAACCAACCAAATTGTAAAGGATACCGATGATATAGAGAAAAATGTTAAATCAAGTTTCACATTAGTTGATGAGGATACGCTTATTAACGAATGTATTATAAAAGATAATGCTGTCGCAAACGCTTACGCCGAAGCGCTTGCTGACAATAAGATTTTTGGAAGCATAAGAGATATATTAGGCTATCAATTAAGCGGTATCAGAAATAGCGTGAAATCAATTCGGTTTTACTTAAGAAAAGTTTTCATAAATATTGAAGGGTACTCAATTCAAAATCGTGATGCACAACATCAAATGGAGTCATCCACTCTTCGGATACCGTAATGATGAAGAATTAGTTTTAAATACACCCTTAGTAACCACAGGCAAATGCTTGTGGTTTTTTTGTGTGAGTGCCTCTGGTTAATGAGAGTAGTAGCTGTTAAGCGATTTTTCTCTTATTTGTTCCCTTCTAGTTTTTAGCAGTACTATAAATATTTGCAGAAGATTTAATTCTGCTTCCTGTTCAGTTTTACCTTTAGCAATAGCGTTCGAAAACCCCTTGTAATGCACCTTGCAATAATCAGCATTTTTATCTTTCTTAAATATAGGCGTAAACTTAACCTCATTTTTTAGATCAGCTTTAATTTTCATAATTCTCCAGGTTTCATTTCAAAATTCATTCAATAATTTAAATTCAAAGGATGAGGTTGCAACGGTTTAGAAAGAAAGGATAGGGAGATTCGGAAACACCACGAATACATACAATGTTGTAAAGAACTCTTGCAAAAAAGATTGCAAATAGAATCAAAGAAAGAAGCTTAATACTTATTTTTGATTTCAAAATCATCAATGATTTTTTTCGCGTAAAAAATTACCTGCTTTGAAATGGAAGGTTCAGTTGGGGAAGTATCTATCCATTGTTTTGTTGTATAATTCTTAAAAAGCGTAAAGGGTAAATAACCTCTCAACAGCATGTAATATTGATAAACAGAGTCTTGTATCTTTTTTGGATTTGCACCCACAGGAAAATGAATTTCTGTTCTTTCTGCTGCTCCGCAAAATTCACCCCAGTGTATATTGATGGTCATTTGTACAAGGTAGCCTTAATTTAACCATTAACCACAAAAAGAAAATGATAAGTATTTTATTTAACAAAGGATAGAAGCTACAAGAATAAATACGTTACTGCTATTATACAGTTTAAAATTTTATAGGCATTAATTAAGCGAGCCTTTATAACAAGAGCCTTTTAAAAACGCCATTGGAAAATAGAGCGGTGAATATGTGATTTATGTAATTTTTTCAACAGTTTATGTAACGCTTGCCCCGACAACATTACTCAATTTTGTAAAGCTGTTTCATTTACCAAACAATTTCCGGCAAACCGCATAGTGATAAGAAAAAGTATTTTTTGGGTTGAAGACAATGAAGATAATCAACGATTTTTTGTTGAAGCTGTAAAAGAAATTGATCAATCTATATGCATTTACATGGCAAAAAACGGAAGAGAAACTCTTGACCAACTTGGTAGTATGAGCCCTCTCCGCGACATTATTTTTATGGATATTAACATGTCTCTTATGAATGGCTTTGAATACCTTACACTTTTGAAAAAGCATGTTCATTTAAAAATTATTCCCGTTGTTATTTTAACTAGATCGAATAACCCTGCGGAAACTGAAGTTGCAAGAGAGCTTGGTGCAATTTTTCTTCTTATTAAACCCTCTGATCCGCGTTTATTAAAAAATAATATTAGGGACATACTGAATCTTTATCAAAAGAACTATGTGCATGTGGTTATTCCTTTTTTACAAGAAAGCA
>Ga0157369_10002829_pt1 | contig 20711 bp, 19 predicted proteins | sample C25metaG_FD_113461 | JGI IMG/M metagenome (GOLD analysis project Ga0157369, IMG submission 113461) | Corn rhizosphere microbial communities from Kellogg Biological Station, Michigan, USA - C2-5 metaG | ecosystem: Host-associated > Plants > Roots > Rhizosphere > Soil | place: USA: Michigan...
CGGGATCATCTGCTCGATCGGGCGGAATCGATCGGAGGTGTGGCGTTCGATCGTCGAGTCGCGCGCGGGAATCGGAAAGTTGTCGAAGTTTCCCGGCGAGACGTTTCCGACCGACGTCGCGGCGGAAGTCGGCGAGATCGACGATCTGGTCGATCGACGGACAACGAAGCGGATGTCGCGCAGCGATCTGCTGGCGGTGATCGCCGCGAATGAAGCGATCGAACAGGCCAACGACGGTGCGACGTCGCCGCTCGCGCGCGAACGCGCCATCGTCTCCACCGGCACGTCGACCGGCGGCCTGCTCGAAGGGGAAAGTTTCTACTTCGACCGGCTCGTGCGTGGCCGCAGCCGCGTGGCGGTTTCGCGCGTGCTGCAGCAGCCGACGTCCGGTCCTTCCGACGCCGTCGCCCGCGCGCTGAACCTCGGCGGCGGCGTGATCTCGAACGCGACCGCTTGCGCGTCGGCCGGCGCGGCGATCGGAATGGCCGGCGATCTTCTCCGCTCGCATCACGCGGACGTCGCCATCGCCGGCGGCAGCGACGCGCTCTGCCGCCTGACGTACAGCGGCTTCAACGTTCTGCAGGCCGTCGACGTGAATCCATGCGCTCCGTTTTCCGCGGGACGCAAAGGCATCACCCTCGGCGAAGGCGCTGCGTACCTCGTCATCGAGCGGTGGGGCGACGCGCTGGCCCGTGGCGCGACGATCCTCGCGGAGCTCTGCGGCTACGGCGCGACGTGCGATGCGCATCATCCGACCGCGCCCCATGAAGACGGCCGCGGCGCGCAGGCGGCCATGCGTGGCGCGTTAGCCGAGGCGAACGATGGTCAACAGGTTGACTACATCAACGCCCACGGTACCGGCACGTTGCTCAACGACTCCGCCGAGACGAAAGCGATTCTGGCCGCCGTCGGCGATGCCGTTCCGGTGTCGTCGAGCAAGTCGTACTTCGGCCACACGCTCGGCGCGTCCGGCGGCGTGGAGGCGGTCATCAGCGTTCTCGCGCTCCAGCATCAGCTCGCCCCGCCGACGCTGCGCCTCGATACGCCGGCCGGCGATTGCATGCTCGACTACATCCCCCACACGCCGCGGCCGATGGCGATGACGAACGTGCTGTCGAACACTTTCGGCTTTGGCGGCTCGAACGTGTCGTTGCTTTTCCGGTCGGCATCGTAAAGTAGCGGCATGAGTAGGGTTGCGGTCACGGGTATCGGGGTCGTGGCGCCGGGCGCAATCGGCATCGAATCGTTTCGTGCGTTGCTCGACACGGGAACGAGCGCTGTCGCGCCGGTCGAACGGTTCGACACCGAGGGACTTTCGGCGCACAACGCGGCGCTGGTGGTCGACTTCAAAGCGCGCGATTACATCCCCGCCATGAAACTGCGGCGGATGAATACGCTCTCACGTTACGCCGTCTCCGCCGCGCGGCTGGCCATCGATGATGCCGGCGTGTCGTTGCCCAACGATGCCGGCGTGGCCCTCGGCACTGCCTTCGGTCCGGTGCAGACGTCGGTCGACTACATGCAGGAGTACGTCGCGAAAGGCGCCGCGCTGGCGCCGCCGCAGCTTTTCGCGGAGTCGGTGGCGAACGCCCCTGGCTCGCACATTGCGATTGAGCATGATTTGCGCGGCTTCAATGTCACCATCACGCAGCGCGAGTCGTCGCTCCTCGCGGCGGCGATGTTCGCGAGTGGACAGATCGTGAAAGAAACCGTTCCGTCGGCGATCATCGGAGGAGTGGAAGAGGTCAACGAGATGGTTTTCGCCGTTCTCGACCGCGTCGGCGCGCTTGCGCATGCCGAGGGCGAGCTGCCCGAGGCGATGCGGCCGTTCGACCGGCGGCGCAACGGAATGTCGATCGGCGAAGGCAGCGCGATTTTTGTGGCCGAGGCCGAGCCGGCGCGCGAGCCATACGGATGGATCGCCGGATTCGGTATCGCCCGCGATACCACGGCTTCGATCTCCGATTGGGGTACTGGCGACGCGCAGGTCGTCGCGGCGATGCGAGCCGCGATCGATGACGCGGGCATTGCGGTTTCCGACGTCGATGCGATCTATGCCTCGGCGAATGGAACGAAGCGCGGCGATCGATTGGAGAGTCGCGCAATTCAACGGATGTTCGGCGATGCCGTTCCGGTCGTTGCGACGAAGGGATATTTCGGCGAGTACGCAGCGGGCGGTGGACTGCAATTCGCAGCGGCGTTGCTGGCGATGCGCGATCAGAAGCTGCATGCGTCGTTTGGTTTCGGCGAAGCGGATCCGGAGATGCGGTTCACGCCGGTTCGTGAATCGCGGCCAGCGAGATTGCGCAACATCCTCGTCAACTCGATTTCGGCCGGCGGCGGCGTCGTTTGCGCGGTGATTTCGAAGGAGCGCGCATGAAAGCGTTCGCGCTCATTCCGGCGCTGAATGCCGAGGAGAGCATTGCCGCGGTCATTCGCGACTGCAAAGCGGTCAATGAAGACGTCGTGGTCATCGACGACGGCTCCGCGGATCGGACGGCGGAGATCGCGCGCGCGGCGGGAGCGCAGGTCGTGAGTCATCCCGTCAACCGAGGCAAAGGCGCGGCGCTCAAGACGGGATTCGCCTACGCGATCGAGCACGGATTCGATGCCGTCATTACGCTCGATGCGGACGGCCAGCATCTGCCGCGCGAGATACCGAAGTTTCTGGCCGCGTATGCGGAAACGGGTGCGGACCTCATCATCGGCGGACGCGCCCATCTCTTCGGCGAGATGCTGCCGCGCCGACGATTCGCGAATCGTTTTTCCGCGCGCTGCATCGCGTACGCGGCGAAGACGAGCGTGACCGATTCGCAGAGCGGTTTCCGGCTGTACTCCACGCGGCTCCTGCGCGCGATCCGTCTGCGCAGCGACGGCTTCGACCTGGAAAGTGAAGTGATCGTGCAGGCCGGTTGCCGCGGCTTCAAAGTCATCACCATCCCCATCGACCTCGGATTCGTCGACGGCCAGTCGACGAGCCATTACAAGCCGCTCGGCGACACGTTGCGCATCGCGTGGACGGTGATTCGCGCGCGCTATTTCTGGCGGTGAGGCGTTTTTTTTTCGGCCTGCCAAGCCTCGCAAGCACAGACAAGAGTGTCTGTGCCACACGCATTCTGCCGTAAATACCCGGCGTTGATTACCGGCAAAGCCGGTGTGGCACAGACACTCTTGTCTGTGCCTTGGCAAGTTTCAGTGCCTGGACCTGCTAACCACCAGTCTCAATGCGCGGGAGCCGGAGCCGGCAGATCGCTCTTCGCCAGCGGCTTGCGCGGCATCAACTCCGGACGGTTCGCCGCTTCCCACACGAAGGTGGCCATGACCACCGCGGCCTGCATCAGGTCGTCGCGCTGCAGGCGATCGTAGACGTCGTAGTTCGTGTGATGCGTGCGCTGCTCGTACTCGACTTCATCCTGGATGAACTGGAAGCCGGGGAGGCCGACGCCGTCGAATGACACGTGGTCGGTGCTGCCGGTATTGCGTTCGGTGACCGTCGTGACGCCGAGATCCTTGAGCGGTTCGATCCACGACTGGAAAATCGGCGCGACGGCGTAATTCTCCTGCGCGTAGATGCCGCGAATCTTGCCGGTGCCGTTGTCGAGGTTGAAGTAGGCGGAGAGCTTCTGCCACTCCGGCTTCATTGTCAGCGGTCCGGCATTGCCTCGCATGGCGGCTGGGACATCGCGTTCGGCGGCGGTCGGCTCGGGACGCGACGCGAAGTGTTCGGAGACGTACGCGCGCGATCCGAGAAGGCCTTCCTCTTCGCCGCTCCAGAGCGCGATGCGGATGGTGCGCTTCGGGGCGATGCCGATCGCTTTGAGGATGCGCACCGCTTCCATCGCCACGACGGTGCCCGCGCCGTTGTCGGTAGCGCCGGTGCCGCCGTGCCAGGAGTCGAGATGGCCGCCGAGCATGACGATTTCGCCCTTCTTGTCGGTGCCGGGGATCTCCGCGATCGTGTTGTACGCGTTCTTGTCGCTGTCGTAGTACGTCGTCTTGACGTTGACTTCGAGCGTGACGTCTTTCTTCAGATCGACGAGGCGCGCCAGCCGGTTGTAGTGCTCGGTCGACATGACGATCGACGGCACGGGGTAACTCTCGCCGTCGCGCTGCGTGCCCGCGCCCTGCACGTGGAAGGTGCCGAAGTCGGCGCTGTCGGAGTCGATCATCACCAGCGGCTTTTCCTCGGCCAGGAACTTCGTGAGCGCTTTGCGGAAAGCGTTGCGTTTGACGATGTCCTCGCGCGTGAAGCGCGGTTTTCCGGGAAGCTCGTAGTTTTCGAGATCGCTGAGTTGCTTCTCGTTGTAGCGGTTGAACTGCGCCTGATCGTGCGGCTTGAGCTCGCGAGGATCGCCGTTGAGGACGATCTTGCCCGCGAGTTTGCCGCGATATTTTTCGATGTCTTCAACCGTCTCGATCTTCACGCGAATCGGCTTGCCGGAGATCACGCCGTTCGTTCCGGGCGTCCATGCGCGCGGCAGCGCCCAGAGCTGCGCGACGTCGGGAGTGGTCATGCGGACGGTGCATTCTTCGTACGACCAACCGCGTCCGAACGGGCCCCAGCTCTCGAGATGCGCGTTGGTGAGGCCGAACGCGGTGAGCTTGTCGCGCGTCCATTCGTTGGCGCGTTTCATGTTCGGCGAACCGGTCAGTCGCGGTCCGACGAAGTCCATCAACTCCTCGGCGGTCTCCATGACCTTCGAGTTGCGGAACCCTTCCTGCCGGATGCGGTTCTGCATCGTCGGATCGGGCGTGTCAGCGGCAAAAACGGAGGTCGCGACGAGGACAATCAGCGCACAAAGCTTTTTCATGGCCGCGCAGTCTAGCGGAATTGTCATCGTGGGTCTGCCGTGGGCGGGGTTAGCAATACCAGGTGCTGCACCTTGCCAAAGCACAGACAGGAGTGTCTGTGCCACACTGGCTCTCGCCAGTACCACCAATCTTCAAAACGGCAGGGTCAATGTGGCACAGACACTCTTGTCTGTGCTGCTGATGCTCGGGACGCGCGTGAAAATCGAGGCGGTGCTGACCCAACCTCAGAGCTCCAACTCACCCCAATCGACGGCGGTCGGCACGTTCGATTTCGCGAAAATCGTGTTCAGCATTTCCGTCGGCGTGTAGATGCGGACGTCGCCGAACTCGCTGGGACGGCGGTTCTTCATCGTGAACAGTGCGCGTTGCGAGGCGTAGTGGAAGTTCGCGTGGAAGTCGTCGTCCTTTTTCTGTTCGAACATCGAGCGTAGGACGTTGAGCTGGTTGGAAAGATGGTCGGCCGGGTCCAGCGATGCCACCGACTTCTGCTGTTTCGCGCTTTTGCGCCGAGGCTGATCGATGCCGATGGCCATCGCGCGAAGATCGTCGAGCTCCTGCGCGACGCGATTGTGCTTCGCTTTCTTCTCGTCCGGAGGTAGCAGCAGTGCGGGAATCTTGTTGCAGTTCGCGCGGTGGATGGCGTCGCTACGCGTGATCCAGCCGAGGTTCGTGACGCCGCAGCGCGCGGAAACGTTCGCGGTCAGGTTCTCGATGAACGGCTTCACCGCGGTCTGGAACGAATCGTCGACGCCGTTGAAAAGATTGAGGACGTAGTGGACGCGGAACTCGTCGAGCGTCTGCTGCACGGTGCGGGTGATCGGATGATCGCCCAGGTTGCCCGCGAGATCGTCGGCGAACGCATCGAGATTGCCGACGGATGAATCGTAGACGTCCTCCACCTGATCGATCAGCTCGTTGATCAGGCGCCAGAAGTCAAGTTTTCCATCCACCGTAGAGAAAAACGGCGACTCCTTGCTGAAAATCAGCCGCAGTTTGCGGAAGAGGATCGCTTTGACGATGTCGGAAGCCGCGAGTGTTGCGCTGGGGAGATGCGGCGTGAAGATCAGGACGCCGGAGTTGGAAAACGGCAGGAAGTCGATGACGTTCGAGTCGAGGCCGGCGCGCATGTCGAGGATGACGTAATCCGCATCCAGCCCGTTGATCGCTTCGATCAGGCGCGCTTTGTTCGCGGCACCGAAATTCGTGATCTCGTCGATGAGGTGCAGCGGCCCGGCCACGAATCCGAAATTGCGGAACTCGCCCTTCGGATCGAGCTTGTCGTTGAGATGCGTGACGCAGTGGTTGAGCGACTCGCCTTTGCGGAAAAAGTGGTAGAGGTCCTTCTCGATCGGGACGTCGATGGCGTTGCGGATGGCCGAGGTGCCGGTGTCGAGATCGACGAGCACAGTGCGGCCGTGGCGCGACAGCGCAAGCGAGAAGTTGATGGCGAAAGTCGTCTTGCCGACCCCGCCTTTGCCGGAAGAGATCGGGATGATCCGTTTGATGGCCACGCTTGTTGGGGACTTCGCGGCGGAGTGTAGCACCGGGCTTTGCTGCTAAAATCGCGCAACCAGTGCTCCCATCATCGTTCTACCGGAAGTTCACGCTCTTCGCGGAGCTGGATGAGCGCGAGCTCGCCTCCATCGCCGCCGTGGCCAAGACGCGCCGCTACGCGAAGGACGACGCTGTCTTTCATGCGGACGAGATCGGCGACGTTTTCTACCTGATCCGCGAGGGTCAGGTGAAGGTGACCATGATCTCGCCCGAGGGGAAGGAGATCATCCTCTCCATCCTGGCCGCGGGCGATTTCTTCGGCGAGATGGCGCTCTTCGACAACGAGCCGCGGTCGGCCACGGTCATTGCCATCGAGCCGCTCGAGGTGGTCTCGATCTGGCGCAGCGACTTCCTGCACATCCTCAGCGAAAACTTCGGGATCACGCAGAAGGTGCTCGGCGAGCTGTCGAAGCGCTTGCGGCACGCATCGAACCGCATCGAGTCGCTGGCGACGATGGACGTCTACGGCCGGCTTGCGCGCTTCTTCCTCGACCTGGCGCGGCAGAGCGGCAAGGTCCTCGACAACGATTACATCGCCGTGATCCGGCCGACGCATCAGGCCATCGCCAACATGATCGGAACGTCGCGCGAGACGGTGTCGCGGCTGATCCACGATCTGATGAAGCAGAACCTGCTGCTGTCCGAGGGGAAAACGATCTACCTCCGCAAATCGGCGCTCGACCAGTTCCGCGCGGAGCTGTGAGCCGGCACGGCCGGCGGCGTTGGTTGCCCAAGGCTCCTTCAACGTTGGCGCACGAATTCGCGTTCGCGTAACCTGCGCACCTTGATGTTGACCATCCCGAACGCCCTCACCCTCCTTCGTCTCTTCGCCGTCCCTGTCTTCATCTATGCGTCATTTCGCGGCGAGTACCGGATTGCGTTCTTCATCTTCGCCGGCGCGGCGGTGACCGATTTTCTCGACGGCGTCATCGCGCGGCGCTTCAATCAGCGCTCCCGCCTCGGCGCGATTCTCGATCCTGCCGCCGACAAGACGATGATGGTTTGCGGCTATCTTTTCTACACGTTGCGCGATGGACTGCCGGTCTCCGGGATCCCGGTCTGGCTGACCTTCACCGTCTTCATCCGCGACTTCTTCATCATCACGATCGCGTATCTGCTCTACACGAGAGTGAACGTGAAACGTTTTCCGCCGTCCTGGGCCGGCAAGACTTCCACGGTCGTCCAGGCCGTCACCCTCGGCATCGCCATCGCCGCGAACGCGTTCGGTCCGCGCCTTCTCCCGTTCCTGGAAATCCTCTTCCGCATCGCGCTCCTCACCACGCTCTACTCGGCGTGGGACTACCTGCGCAAAGGGAAGGCGATGCTGCCGGCGCGTCCTTGACCGCATCCACACCGTTGCCTAGAATGCGCGGCTCGCGCCGGAGAAATAGATGATCGGCGCGAGCAGTTAGCGGGAGTCCCGAGCCTCCATAGCTCAATTGGTAGAGCAGCAGACTCTTAATCTGTTGGTTCTAGGTTCGAGTCCTAGTGGGGGCACCAAATCAAGTACGATGACGAGGACTGGGCGCGCGCTCGGTCCTTTTTGCATTCGGGCGAAAGTGGCGGAACTGGCAGACGCGCTGGACTTAGGATCCAGTGGCCCAAAGCCGTGCGGGTTCGAGTCCCGCCTTTCGCACCAATCCAGCCGAAAATCCATCCGAAGGTCGTCAGCGAATGCTTCTGAATTATGAAGATGTCTCCCCGGTCAAGAAGATTGTCGAAGTAGAAATCCCGGCCGATCTGATTTCGTCCGAGGCGCAGCGCGTCACGGCGGACTTCAGCCGCCAGGCCAGCATCCCCGGATTCCGTCCGGGCAAAGTGCCGACCGGAATCGTGCGCACCCGCTTCGCCAAAGAGATCCAGGAGCAGGTGATGGAGCGGCTGCTGCCGCGCACGTTCCAGGAGGCGATCGCCGGCAAAGACGTCGAGATCGTCGGCGAGCCCCATCTGCAGCACATGGACGCCTTCGTCGTCGGCGCGCCGGTCAAATACAAAGCCGAATTCGAAGTGAAGCCAAAGTTCGAGCTCGGCGAGTATCGCGGACTCTCGATCGACGATCCGAAGATCGACGTCGCCGAGACCGACATCGGCAGCATGATCGAGCGTCTTCGCGATCAGGCCAGCGCGTATCGTCCTGTCGATGACCGCGGCCTCGAAGATGGCGATATCGCCATGATCGAGATGACGACGTCCGGCGAAGGGCTCGACCCCGACACCCGTGGCGGCCACTTCCGCCTCGGCGAAGAGACTCCGCTCCCCGAGCTGCACGAAGCGCTTCGCGGCAAGAAGCCGGGCGAGACGGCGTCGTTCGAGAAGACCTATCCCGAGGATGCGCAGAACGAGCAGTTCCGCGGCCGCACCATCAAGCACGACGTCACGCTGAAAGAGATCCGCGTTCAGGAGAAGCCCGAGGTCTCCGACGAATTCGCGCAGAGCACCGGCGGGTGGGAAACGGTCGACCAGATGCGCGAGGCGATCGCTGCCGACATCCGCAAGCACCGCGAAATGGAGGCGAGGCGTCTCAAGCAGAACCAGATCGGCGAGATCCTCCTCGGCGCGCACGACTTCGAAGTGCCGGAGACGCTGGTCGAAGAAGAGCTCGGAAAATCGCTGCAGAACTACGCGCGCTTTCTGGCCTCACAGGGCGTCGACATCGAGAAGGCCGAGATCGACTGGCGCAAGATGCAGGAAGAGTTTCGCCCCGAGGCCGTCAAGCGCGTGAAGCGCGCGCTGATCCTCGAGCAGATCGCGAAGAAAGAGAACCTCATCGTCAGCGATGTCGAAGTCGACGCCGAGATTCGCCGCGCGGCGAAGGAAGCCGATCGCGATTTCGCCGAGGTCAAGCACCGCCTGCGTCACGACGGCGGCTACGAAGCGTTGCGGATGTCGCTGAGCCAGGAGAAGGCGCTGGACATGGTGCTGCACGAGGCGACGGTGCGCAGCGCGTAAATGAAGCTGCCGCTCGACGCGCGCCTTCTGTTCACCGCGCGCATCGTGCGGCTGTTCGCGTACGGCTTCGTCGCGGTCGTCCTCGTTCTCTATCTGTCGGCGATCGGTCTCGACGATCACCGCATCGGCCTGCTGCTGTCGCTGACGCTCGCCGGCGACGTCATCGTCTCGCTCTACCTGACCACGCGCGCCGACGCCCTCGGCCGCAAGCGGACGCTCCTCGCCGGCGCACTATTGATGATCGGAGCCGCGGTCGTGTTCGCGATCACGCGCGACTTCACGCTGCTGATTCTGGCGGCGACGATCGGCGTGATCAGCCCGAGCGGCAACGAAGTCGGACCGTTTCTCGCGGTCGAGCAGGTCGCGTTGACGCAGGCAGCGCACGGCCGCGACCGGACGTCGCTCTTCGCCTGGTACAACCTGGCCGGATCGTTCGCGACCGCCGCCGGCTCGCTCGCCGGCGGATTTCTCGCCGGACGCATGCTGTCGCACGGCTTCGGCGCCGTCGCCAGCTACCGCAGCGCGATCATCGCCTACGCCATCCTCGGCGGAATCCTGGCGACGGTCTTCGCTGCTGTGTCGCCCGCAATCGAAGGCGAACGCATCGCGAAAACGACCCGCGGCCTCTTCCGCCTCGAACGATCGCGATCGGTCGTGACGCGCCTATCGGCACTCTTCGCGCTCGACGCCTTCGCCGGCGGCATGGTCGTGCAGAGCATCGTCGCCTACTGGTTCTTCCGCCGCTTCGGCCTGAGCCCCGCCGCCCTCGGCACGCTCTTCTTCGGCGCGAACCTCGCCGCCGGCGTTTCCGCGCTCAGCGCCGCGCGCATCGCCAAACGTTTCGGCCTGCTGAACACGATGGTCTTTACCCATCTGCCGTCGAACATCCTGCTGATCCTCATCCCGCTGATGCCGACGCTGCCGCTCGCGATCGCGGTCCTGCTGCTGCGCTTTTCCATCTCGCAGATGGACGTCCCGACGCGCCAGGCCTTCGTCATCGCCGCCGTCGATCCAACCGAACGAACCGCCGCCGCCGGAATCACCGGCGTCGCCCGAACGACGGGCGCCGCGCTCGCGCCCGTCATCGCGATGCCGCTGATCGCCAGCCTCACACACAGCTGGGTGCCATTCATCGCCGCGGGCGGCTTGAAGATCGTCTACGACCTCGCGCTGCTCCGCAGTTGCCGCGGCGTCAAGCTCGAAGGCTGACTTTTCACCAGCAGTTGATCTTCCCAAGCCTCCCGAGCATCAGCAGCACAGACAAGAGTGTCTGTGCCACACCATGCTGCCGTACTTGCGCATTGCTGGTACTCGCGAGAGCGAGTGTGGCACAGACAGACACTCTTGTCTGTGCTTTGGCAAGATGCAGTATCTGAGGTTGGTAACCGCGGTAACGCTGGCCAGCGGAAAGCGCGATTCAGCGCCACCGTCATCCCTCCTGCCGGCTGATCAACGTCACGCGGCTCTGCTCGACCACAACCTGCACATTCGCGCCGATTGCGAACCCATGCTCCGCCAGCCACCGTCCCGACAGTCGCAGATACGGCACGACCGCCTCGGGCATCGTCCGCCGAGTGATACGGCGCGACGACAGCGTCACGACTTGCGGAGCCCGCGCCGGCCGCTTCTTGCGCCGGGCCGCCCCGCGCTTGACAGGCTTGCAGGGCCGCCGCCGCCGCGCACGGCGGAGAGCGGAGACATAGCGGACGGCGTTCGACAGACGTGGGGACATGGCCATCACCTCCATATCGATTGCATCAGCGGAATGTCATTCGGATTCGGACGGGTGGCCGAGGCTATGTGAACCAACGCTGCCGCCCGGCCACGCCATCGCCTCAGCGAGGCCCGGGATCACGCGCGCGAGCCGCTCATGATGCAGATCGGTCAGCTCCTCGAACATCCGCATCAGCATCGTCTCGACCGGCTCCCGCCCCTCGTCGGCCAGCACCTGAAGCGCCCCGATCTGATACCGCGGCAGGCGGACCGTGAGCGTCCGCGTCCGCAACGCCGGCGGCAGGACCAACGCCGCATCCCGCTCCAGCGCCTCTTCGATCGACGTCAACGGCCACTGCTGCATCGCATACGCCGCCAGCTCGCAACGCTCAATCCTCGTCCCGCCGGACGTCTCAACGACCTCGATGTCCCCATTCCGGATCGCCGCCTTCATCTCCGCGAACGACCACCCAAGCAAGTCTGCCGCGACACCAACCGTGACGCACGGCTCCCGATGTAGGAAGATGGCCCGGATGCGTTGGATGAGGAGTGGATCAAGCATGATGTGCGATCTCTCGTTGGTAAGCAATAGATTAACACGCTCGGTGGGCCGATGCAACTTCAAATCGCGCAGAGGCTATGGCGGAATCTGAAGGAGAGTTGTTCGGCGCGCGCCTTCGTGAGCTACGCGAGCAACGTGGCGAGAGTCAGCGATCACTCGCCTCTCTCATGGGGATGAAGCACCCCTACATCAGCGAGATGGAGCGCGGACTAAAAGTGCCCACGCTAACGACGATGATCCGTCTGGCGGTAGCCCTGAACTGCGAAATCACAGATCTCGTCGACGTCTTTGCTGGCCGCGATCTGCGGATGTTCATCGCGAAGCGCTAGTAGGCGACTCTACGCAACGTCGACTACCGCGCTAGGCTATCAACGCCGTGACGCATCCGACATGCTCCTTTGCAGGTCGTTGGCCTCCCGCACTAAACGCAGCGGCGCGCTATGTCGCGCAGCCCCGTAGGCAGTTAGAAAGACGGAGGAAGTCAAGGCGGAATTCTGTTACTGTCAGTCCGTATGAGTGATGAAGTCACCGACTCGGATCCGAATATCGATGACATTGAAGGCGCGCGCGGTGCGATGCTCGCTTTGTTTCCGGCTATCTTCGCGAAGGCAGTTCTCGAAGCTTCGGCGAATGACCGGCAAGAGCTCATCCGAAAGTTCGCGCACAGTCCATTGCTTGATTGGCGTACGGTCCAGCGTGTTCTCGGTCTGGCAGCGAGCAGCCAGAGCGACGCAGCGACAGACTCGCAGCTTCTTCTAGTAAGCGCCAAACAACTGCTGCGAGTGGTCATTGCGGAGCGCACCGACAAAGCAAAAAACGGAATCTCTATTCAGCACTCGTTCAATGGGGAGATCGTGTCGTCCACGGGACATGCTCTGAATGAAGGCGTAACTCAGCTGTTCACGAATCGCGTTATGTTGGAGTACATCGATAGAGACCCATCAATACTCAATGGGGTCGATCGAACGCGTATTGACGACTTGTTTGCAGCCGGGCCTTATACGATAGAAACCAAGCTGGCACAGACTCTTATCGCGATGGTGGGCGAGAAAACAGTCGGCAAGGCCTATTTCGGCGGTGTCGCTGATCTAGAAGCGCTGATGCTTGCGGTCGATGAACGCGTCGGCGCAGGCGCTTTTCTGAAACTCCTCCAAGCGGCTGATTGCGCCGACTGGCGCGCAGCTTTCGGAGTACTCAACTCATGACGGACTCTGAGACTGACGCGGTAATTGAATCATACGACGGCCTGTCTATCGCTCACCTGGGCGCGACGCTGAAGTCTACGTATCTCGAGATACTCACCGCAAACGCTGATATTGGAGATCGGTTCGCATCATTACTTATTCCTGCCGTCGAACAAGTATCGCGTGAGTCGGCGGAAGCACTCGATGCGGCATATCGGTCCGGGTCGCCGCCCATGCGTGACGACGCTGATACCGTAGCGACGCGTTTCATCGAGCAGTTCGTGCAGCGCTCTCGCCTTGCATTATGTCGGGAGTTCGCGCAAGGAAATGACGTATCCGCATTCGGAAAAGGAATGCTGGTCGTCCTTGTGCCGACGGTTCTCACACTACTCGGGGCGTCACCAGCGTATGCAGCGCTGGCCATTCCGGTATCTGTTGTTGTTGGCAGGATTGGATTCGCAGCAATATGCAAAGATCACCAGATACGTAGGGAAACCGAAGAGTTTGTTCGAGAGCGCCTTGACTTACACCGGCGAAATCTTCTCTCGCTTGAGAGAGCTGTTCTTTCTACAACGGAGCATCGCGCATTGATTCTATTTCGAACATCGATCGCGTACGAAGAGGAAAAGACTCAGCAGCTCGAAGACCAACTTCGACAACTTTTAACAAACGGTGATGCCTAACTTACGGACTCGCCACGCCTCTCCGACATCCAACCGGCCACCTTCCGCAGCGCGGGCGGCGTCGACGAAAACATGAAAGAGCTCAAACCGATCGCCATCGCCCTCTCTCTCATGCGAGAGCTCGGCGCGAACGACGACGCTCGCTATGCGCCGCGAACCCCACGTCGGAGATTCGCCTTCAACCATCGTTCTGCCTCTTCGCACAGTTCCGGCACGAAGACGCGGCCTAATGTCGCCGCCGGAACGTGGCCGGAGGAATCCCTTGTGAGTCACCACGCTGAGTCTGTCAACGCGCTCGGCTATCTTTCCGCTCTCCGTGACGACCCACATTGGACGGTGAGTGGTGTCTACAATGTCATGAGCTAAATTTACGAGCGCGAGAGGTGGTTTGTCATATCGCGCACCAGAAGAACTGACCATTCGTGGAAGCTCACATGATGAAAGTTGACGCTCTGACGCGTTCGATAACGGTGCAGTAGCGTAAGCACATGTTCTTTTTCGGGGCGGGCGCATCGATTACGTCAGGCGTTGTCTCAGCACAGGATTGCATCTGGCGCTGGAAACACTTGCTTTTTGTTTCCGCACATCCGAATTTGAATCCCGTGACATTCGGTAGCCCTTCACTACCGCACGTTCAAGATCGGATTCAGGCTTGGCTAGACCGGCACCGAACGCACCCCGAACGTGGTGCACCGGAAGAATACGCGCACTATGTCGAGGCGGCTTTTCCGCGGCCTGAGGCGCGGCGCGCAGAGTTTCAGCGGCTTCTCGCGAGCGCAAGCCCGCACGTTGGTTATCGGATCTTCGGGATGTTGATGGAAGCGGGCAAGGTGCGATGGGTATGGACGACGAATTTCGACGATCTCGTCGACAAGAGCCGTGTTGCAGATCGTAAACGCCCGTTTCTGCAAGCCGGAATGGACAGTAGCAGCCGCGTCTCCGTCGCGCCTGATGGAGAGGAAGTCGTTCAGGTTTTTCTTCATGGCGACTACCGGTACGATCCGCTTCGCAATACAGCCGACGAGCTGCGAGCGCTAGACGAGGAGCTCCGCAGCAAACTCTCGGAACTCGTTCAGTCTTACCCGCTCGTGATCATAGGCTACAGCGGCCGAGATGAAAGCGTGATGTCGACGTTGCGTGAGGCGTACTCGCGAAAGGCGCAAGATCTCTACTGGTGCCTGCTTGAAGGCGTACCGATTCCCGCCGAGGTTCGTGAGCTGCTAGGCGTCGCGGAGCGCGCAGGCAACTATGCATCGATCGTGACGTACGACGGCTTCGATGACCTAATGGTTCGGCTCGGTCGCATGTGGCTACCAGATTCCGCGAGCCAATCGGCAATCCAGTCGATCTTGGCGACGCGGGAAACAGTTGGCCGCTTTCGACTACCGGATGGAGTAGCACCAGATGCCGATTGGATCCTGGGGAATGCCTTAGAGATAGAGCTGCCTCGAACAGTTTTCGAAATTCGAGAAGCTGTGATTCCGAAGGAGGGGGCCTGGCGCTGGCTGCGTGAGAAAACTGTCGGCACTGGAGTGAGCGCCGGATTGTTTAAGGGTTCGATCCTCGCCATAGGGGAGCGATCCTCGATCGCACAAGTCTTCGGCGTGCCATCGACCAAAGTTCGTGAAATCACGATGCGTGATGATGATCTGGCGACAAATGCAGCTCTCCAGGGCGCGTTGCTGTCTGGCCTTGTCGAAGGTGTGCGAGGTAGCTTCGAACGTGTCGGTCGCTACGAGATTGCCGGGTCAAAGGTGTTGACCGTCGTGTATGAGGGGGCACCTTATCGGTATCGTCAGTCGCTGCGACTGTCATTACAACGTGCCGCCGGAAAGTCGTATCTGGCTTTAGAGCCGAATGTCTCTATCATCGACGAGCTTGATGACGATACCCGTAAAGCCGTCACGCGAGAAATCCTTTGGAAGCAACGGAACTACGAGTATTTCAACCAACTGAAAGAGTGGAAGGCACAACTCTTCCCGACCGATTCAAGCTACGTCGTGAGATTTCCGTCCGCCTCGTCCGGAGGCGCGGAATTTCGCGTGAATAAGAAGGGCCCCATCGTGGCGCGCCTGCATTCGTATCGTCCGAGGCCGGCCGACCCACAACTTGATCGGCAGTTTCGAAAGTTGGAGCGCTTCGGAGCGATCACCGTCTCAGAACCATATCTTCGATTTGCCAACTCGAAAGCAATTCACCCGATTCGTGGTCTCGCGACCGCGGGAGGTCCCGTCGACGCAAACGATCCGGCCCAGATCAACTCGGCTGCGATTCGCGTTGGAGTGATTTGTTCCAGCGGGTACGGGCAAGGACTCGTAAGATTTCTCGGAACCCTCACGACGATCCAACGGGTGTCTGGGTTCGACCAGGACAGGGAGTATCTAGTCGACTATCCCGGCTTCAGCGCCGCCTACAAGACCGCGTTGACCTTTCCTACCGCTCCGTCCGATGGTCGCTGGAGAACGATTCAGCGAGCCGGTGGTGTCGCGTCTATGGATTTGTTTCGCCAAGTGGTGGATTCAGTTCGCCGCGCCGTCGATGAGTTGCAGGCAGCGGGTGGGGCGGACGTGGTGATCATCCACGTCCCGCCCGAGTGGTCCGCGATTGAGCGGCTTGAGGTGAAGGGCGAAACGTACAACCTGCACGACCACATCAAAGCCGTGTGTATTCAACGCGGAGTCCGTAGCCAACTGCTGCGCGAGACGAAAATCAAACCGCCGTTTACCGCGCGCATGAGTTGGTGGTTGTCGTTGGCAATCTTCACGAAGGCGATGCGCACGCCTTGGGCGCTTGATCGCTCAACAAAGGATGTCGCGTTCGTCGGTATCGGCTACTCGTATTCGGCCGAAGACAAGCAAGATCCGGTTGTCCTTGGATGCAGCCATGTCTTCGATGCAAACGGGCTTGGATTGCGCTTTCGCCTCAGCAACCTGAATGCTCCGATCTGGGTTCCAGACTTAACATTCGGAGGGCGCCGCAATCCGCACATGTCGCGCGATGATGCGGCGCGTCTCGGCAATCGCACTCGACAGCTTTTCTACGAGATTCATCAGACCTTGCCGAAGCGAGTTCTCGTGGCGAAGCGGACGCCGTTCCTGCAGACCGAGACGGAAGGCCTGCTAAACGCTTTGAACGATGTACCAGAGGTCGATTTGGTGACTATTCGGTTCGATGACTCGTGGCGCTTCTGCGCATACAACCCGCGCAAAAAGCAGGCGCACGGGTTTCCTGTCCGCCGCGGCACGGCGCTAGTGCTCAATGACAACGAGGCACTTGTCTGGCTGCATGGCAGCGTCATGGAAGTGGTCCCAGCCGGCACGTACTTCCAAGGGAAGTCCCGGATCCCGGTTCCGGTCCGTGTAACGCGCTACTCGGGCGACACCAACATCGAGAGCCTGACTTCAGATCTCGTGGCGCTCACAAAAATGGACTGGAACACCTTTGCGCTTTATCGCAAGCTTCCCGTCACTGTGACGACGCCGAACGTTATCGCGAGAATCGGAAGGTTGCTGCCGACGGTGACGGCGGAGTCGTACGACTACCGGTTGTTCATGTAGGAGGCCGCCTTCTGCCGGTCACGCGCAGCTCACGCTTCGCGAGCGTGGTCTCGTCCTGCGATCATTGCCGCCTGGTCAGCACCAACGTGCCGGATGGGTCGTCGTTGCGGTCATGACCTATGAGGTCCGTGTAGACGAGGGTCAAGGCCTTCGGTTTGTCGTTCGGGACGAGGCCGCGGATGATGCCGCTCTCGCCGTGGAGGTTTTCGTAGATGAAGTAGACCTTTCGGTCACGGACCACGCCTGCCACGGTGGTGAAGGTGGTCGCCTGGGCGCCGGTGAGCTCGCCATTCATCTGCAGGACGGGATCGCCGCTGCGTTGTCGAATGGTCACGACGCCCTTTTCGACCGTAGCCTTGGACGTCCGCAATTCGAGTGACCATTCGCCTGCGAGCGAGATCGGTGTCGTTACGCCGGGATCAGCGCGAAGCTTGTAAAACGCGCCGAAGAGAATGCTGAAGACCAGGACGAAGCCTGCGAGCGATCCGCCGTACTTGATCGTGCCGCCGAGAAGCTTGCTCTGTCCTTCTGCCTGCGACTGCAGAAACCGGAAGAGGACGAAGGTAAGCACGAGGGTGACGAGGGCTAGCCCCGTCACGATCACGAAAAATCGGACATCATTCAAGTGCCTGCGGTCTCCCTCGGGCCGAAGTGTATCCGCAGATCACGCAGATTGAACGCAGATGGAGGACGGTTTCTCTGCGCACATCTGCGTCATCTGCGGATGGTTCCTTCGGTGTCGCAACGCTACGCGCTCGGTGTGCACGTGCACACCTTCGGTGTCGCAACGCTGCGCGGTCGGTGCGCACGTGCGCACCTGCGGTGTCGCAATGCTGCGCGGTCGGTGCGCGCGTGCACACCTGCGGTGTCGCAATGCTGCGCGGTCGGTGCGCGCGTGCACACCGGCGGTGTCGCGGTGCTGCGCGCGTGGTGTGCAGGTGTGCGCAGATGTGGCGGCAGTGTTACGTCTGCGTGCATTCGCGCGCGCCTCTTGACATCGCGGCTCAGCCTGCCTATGTTCTTCGCTACAACTTCGACGATCGTAAGATTTTCGATGTTGGCGGCTGTCGACGGTATGGGCGTGCTGGATAGCACATAGTCCTGTACCGGCGCGGGAGTTGAGTTATCTCCTCCTGCCGCGGGCACTCGGGGTGTGTACACGCCTCGGGTAGACATCAACCGGAAGAATCGGCGCGTCGCCGAAACTTCCAGCCGGTGGCCGCTCGCACTTGTCGACAAGTCCGTGACGCCCCCTCCGGCCTGACTGCTCGCGTTAGGAGGATTTGTCATGAGTAACACCATGAGTAACGCCACTGGTACGCCGGACACGGATCCGGCCAAACTGAATGCCGACGCCGTCATCGCGCAGTTGCGAACCATGCGTTCGCAGATCGAGGACGTCGCGCCGCTGTCGAAAGAGCAGCGCAAGCTGATCCAGCAGCGTCTCCGCCTGCAGCCGAAGACGGTCGTCGAGGCATCCATCAACGTCATCGGTGTCTTGGAGAACGTGTCGCAGGCGATCGGGCAGCCGCTCGACGACGTCCGGCAGTTGCAGGACGACTCGCTTCGATGGGAGGCGGTGGCTGATGAGGCCCGCGCGTTCCTGAAAGGCATCGAGGGAGCGAACCTCAATCGCCGTCAACGCCTGGCGCTCATCGCCACGCAGGCGTACGCGATCGGGTCACAGCTGGCGAAGGACCCGGCCAAGGCTGTGCTCCTGCCGCACGTCGAGGAGGTCAAACGGCTGAAAGGCGTCTCGCGCCGCAAGAAGGCGGCGCAGGCACCCCAAACGCCTCCGCCAGCTTCGCCGCCGGCGCCGCCCCCCGTCACGTCCACCGCACCGCACGCGTAGAGTAAGGAGATAGTGAACCCGGGCGCGCTTGCCGGCGCGCCCGGGTTCCATGACGATCATGAAGAGCGACAACGCATCCGAACGTGCCGTGGCGCTGGTTCAGGAAATGGTCGACGTCCTCCAGCGCACCGGCGAGGCCCCTGCGTCTCCGCTGACCGCGTTCCTGACGGCCGCAGACAGACGTGAATTTCGGCGCCGTGCCGCGCGCTTGCGCGGGCAGAAAGTGGAGCCGCGCTACAAAAATCTCCACTCCGCCGAGGAGCTCGCGGACCTTTATGAGCGGACCGCGCAGCGCGACGAGATTCTCGAGAAGGCGCGACGGGATCTCCAGCGAATCTCGGCTGAGCTCAAGCGGATCCGCAGTGAAAAAGACCGCGACGTCGAAAAAGCGATGGTGGCGTTGGTCAAGGAGGCGGAGCGGTCGGCGGAAAAACACGGTCCGCGCAGTGAGGCCGCTCAACGCTTCCGCTGTCTCCAGTTAATGGGGTGGATCGGCCAGCAGGCCACCGAAAAGAGGCGCAAGCCGGGGGCGAAGTTTCCCTGGACGGTTTTACCAGCCGGCGATCCGTTGGTGGAAGCACGTTATGTTTTGACGGCCGCCGAGGTCCTCGATACTCCGCCGCCGGGCGAAGCGGTGATCGCCGTCCCGCCGGAAGGGAAAGACTCCGGACGCGAGCGCGCTCTCATCCGCATCGGCGTCCGCGAGGCCTCGTGGATCGGCAGCTTCGAGATCGGTTCCACGAGCGACAGCACGGTCCTCATGATGCCGGACCGCAAGCATCTGTTCGTATCCGCGCAAGGGGCCGGCTACATCATCGATTTGCTGTCGCGAGCGCTGGTGGAGACGATCGGCACCGAGGTCGTGGAGGTGATCGGCTTCCCGATGGGGCTGTTCGTCGTCAATCACAACGTGAGCCTGGAAGCGTTCGGAAGGAACGGCCGTCTCTGGAAAACCGGCCGCATCAGTGCGGGAGGTTTTCGGGGGATCGTGGTTACGGAAACCCGGCTCATCGGTGAGGCGCGGCATGCATCGCGAGGGGACTGGTGCGGTTTCTCCCTCGACATGGCGACGGGCGAGGTCCGTTTCGCGCCGGCGACGGCTGTACCGAAATCGGTGGAATAGGACCTACCTCAGGGTCGTTACGGCTGGTCCCTGAGCGGTACGGGATCTTTGGAAAACAGGCCATAACTCGAATCTGCACAGCAGGTTGTGCAGCGAAAGGGAGGCTGGAATAGCGGTGGGGGCGGACAGGTTGTCGACGATCCCGCGGCACGGAATAGTCAACGGCGTCACCGAGTTGATAACCGAGCTTGCGGTAGTTGACAACGAGGTGGCGGGGACGTACACTCCCCGGTCCCTGCAAGCGGCGAAGGCAGTTCGAGCCCGCAGATCTTTTCCAGCAGCAATTCGAGAGTGGTAAGCGTGTCCGCGTCAGACGGATCGGCTTCATGAGCATGAAACCGAGCCGCTTGACACGGACGTGAGGGTCTGGCAGGATTGCCGCCCTTTCGCGGACGTCGGTTCCTTGACAACTGAATAGGATAGCAACAAAGACAACGTGATTCCTTTCGAGGTTCACAATTGTGGACTTCAAATGAAACATGCGGTTCGCTTCGTGCGAATCGCAACCGAATAACAGTCAGTCGTAAAGACTGATGTCAGACTCAAGCTTACAGTTTGCAACCCGCGGCGAAAGCAGCGTGGTTGCTGCAAGTTAACTGGAGAGTTTGATCCTGGCTCAGAATGAACGCTGGCGGCGTGCTTTACACATGCAAGTCGAGCGAGGCGGGTAGCAATACCCAGTCGAGCGGCGAACGGGTGAGTAACGCGTGGATTATCTGCCC
>Ga0157369_10002830_pt1 | contig 20709 bp, 20 predicted proteins | sample C25metaG_FD_113461 | JGI IMG/M metagenome (GOLD analysis project Ga0157369, IMG submission 113461) | Corn rhizosphere microbial communities from Kellogg Biological Station, Michigan, USA - C2-5 metaG | ecosystem: Host-associated > Plants > Roots > Rhizosphere > Soil | place: USA: Michigan...
CCCCCCCCCCCCCCCCGATCCCCTTGGGGGGCGGTCGGGCTTTAGCGAGGCTGCGAAGGGGGGGGGGCAGGCGAAAAAAATGCCCGCAGGGCCCCCCCCCCCCCCCCACACTTAGATCCATGTCGCGGCTGACACTGCGTCCGTGCTCTTTTACTCGGCGCCAGCTGTCGGTTCGTCAAAGGTGTCAGTCAATGGCACAAACACCCCCGGCGAGGTTTCGGCGTAGCCAAACGCCCCATAGAAGCGGTCCAGTTCGCGCCGCTTCAAGGCTTTGCCGGTGAATACGCTGACGTACTGGGGAATTCGCCGGAACCGCACCACCACGTCTTCGGTGGTTTTCATCGAGATGTAGCCGATCTGTGTGAGGTAGATGGTTCGCGCGCGCACATCGGCGGCTTCGTCATCGTAGCCAAAGCGCCGGAACATGCCGGCCAAGGCGTTGATGCGAGTGTCGTCGGCCAGGGCGATTTCGGCGCTGACCTCCCCCGACTGCATTGCCCAACTGCGCACGGCAAATTCGAACTGCGAGTCGAACAGTTCCGGGTTCAGCCAGCATTCGAAGACGTTGAGGATCGCCTCGCAAATACTCTCGGCATAACGCTCGCACTGGCGCACCAGGTTGCCGGTGTTCTTGTCGCGCCAACGGGTCAGCAACGCGGCGAGCAGTTGCTCGCGGTCTTCATAGAACCAATAGAAACTGGTACGCGACAAGCCCAGTTGCTTGGCCAGCGGCATGACGCGCACGGCGTCGATGCCGGACTCTTTCAGCGCTGTGTACGCGGCGTCCAGCCACACGTCGACCGAGCCTCGCCAGCCCGTGTCCTGGGTCTTGCCTCGGGGTTTTGCGATCATCCGGGGGTCACCTTGCCTGGGAATTGCAGGCCACTCTACACGCCCAGCTGCATGGTGCACAGGGAGTGTACAGCGACGTACATTTCGACTCGCCCTGGCGCACCGCCTTTTGCGCAACCTGGAGGTTTAACGCACTAAATTGAACGAATCTGACCCTGTTCCGCTCAATACTTCAGGACACACAAACACCCACACGGACGAGGTTGAGGTAGCGGACATGGCAGCGAAAAAGTGTGAAGCATCGACCACACCTGGCTGGGACGAACAACTGGCCGGCAACACCGAACTGTTCTTCGAAGCCGATCGGCTGGAGAAGGCAGCCTACGACATCATTGGCACCAGTCTGGCCGACGCAGCCGCGTGGTTGCGCTTTAGCGAGGCCAAGCAGATTGCCGACGCAAAGCGTACCGAGGCGTACCAAGACTTGATGCGCATACGCCGGGGCATGCTGGACCGAGACTCGCGGCCCTCCCCCCGCGCCGATCACCCTCCCCAGCGCGGCCCCTCCGCCGCTCATTGAGACTGCACGCGTCTCACCCACCGCGAGAAAAAATATTATACAAACCCGCCCCGCTCCCCAAACATCCAGGGGCAGCCCGCGTCAGCGGAACTTCCCTGGTTTTTTAGAGCAGGCCCCTCTATGGCACGATTTAAAACCACGCTGTTGGCTTTCCATTTCCTGACAATCGCAGGCCTATTCATGCCCTCATTGAATGCCCACGCCAACACCCTCGACTCAACTGTGGCAACCCCTTCGCAAGACGCCGTCTACCAACTGCGCATCTACGAAATTTTCGAGACCAACAAGGTTGCGTTTCATCAGCGATTTCGTGATCACGCCATGCGCATCATGGCCCGCCATGGGTTCGATATCATCGCCCTGTGGGAAGCCAAGACCCAACAGCGTACCGAATTTGTCTACGTGATCAGATGGCCTGACGCCGATACGATGCGCCAGGGCTGGAAAAACCTGATGGCTGATCAGGAGTGGTCCGCCATCAAGGAAAAAAGCGCCGCGGAACACGGCGCGATGGTGGGCGAGATTCAGGAAAAGGTGATGGCGTTGACCGACTATTCACTGATACCCGCCGGCCTGCCACGGCCATGACGCAAAGGTAACTTACAGTTCCTTGAAGCGGTGCCGCGGTATTCCCGGCACCGGCAACCGGATGCTGTAGATATTGCCCGCCGCCGGATAGTCCGCGTGCTCCGCCGCCGACATGCCGAACTTGGCAGTGGTGATAAACAAGGTGCGCCTATCCGCCCCGCCAAAGCAGCAACTGGTGGGGCGTGGCACTGGCATTGGCAAGGTCTGGAGCAGGACGCCATTGGGGTCGTATTGGAGCAGGCAGCTGCCATTGAACTGGCAAACCCAGAGGTTGCCCTCGACATCCAGGGCCAGGCCGTCCGGGCGCCCCAGTTCAGCCGGGGTCTGGGCAAATACCGAGACTTGTTCCAGGTAGCTGCCATTTGCCGGGTAACGGGCACGGTAGAGGGTCCGGGCTACCGAGTCGACGAAGAACAGCTCGCGCCCATCACGTGACCACACCAGGCCGTTGGGCAGGCTGATGTTGTCCAGTATCACCGAGGCGTTCAGGCCGGCGTCGTAGCGGTAGAACTTGCCCGTATTGCGGCTGTGCGCCTCATCCATCAAGCCGGTGATGAAACGGCCCTGGGGATCGCAGGCACCATCGTTGAAGCGGTAGGACGACAGCGTGATGGCCAGCTTTGAGTGCTGGATGACCCGCAGGCGGGTGCGGTCGAGGATGGCAACTCCGGCATTCTGGGTAAAAATCAGATTGCCCTTTTCGGTCAATGCCAAGGCGCCAATACGCGAAGGCGACTCATACAACCGTGTCAGGTTGCCCTGTAGATCCAAGGCATTGATCTGGCCGCCACTGATGTCCACGAACAGCAGGCACTGGTGGGTTTCATCCCAGACCGGGCTCTCACCCAGGTCAGCCTGGCAGGGCGAAAAAAGACGAAGCTCTTCCTGAGCAGGCATAGTCAACACTCCTTGATCTGGTCCCAACGCTGGGCGACTTGTTCGGCAGTGGCGGCCTTCACGCGAGCCAGATCGACGGGATAATCGACACCCGGGTTTTCCACAAACCGCGTCGCCGTAAACTGGCCATTGCTGGCGCGCAGGACGTAACCGGAATCCTGGCATTGCTGCGACGCCAGGAACACCACGCCAGGCGTCACCCATTCGGGCTTGAGGTTTTCCGGTTCGCCCGTCACGCCCCACATGCGGGTCTTGGCCACGGGTGATATCGCATTGACCAGAATGCCCGACTCCGCACCTTCCATGCTCAACGCATTCATGATGCCCAGTTGCGCCATCTTGCCGGCGGCGTACGCCACCAGGCCGGGTTGCGCATAGTGCTGGTACATCGCACGGTCTGACGAGGTCAATATCACCCGGGCGGCAGTAGAGTGTTGGAGGTGTTTCCAGGCATGTTTGCATAACCAGATCGGCGTGTAGATATTGATATCCACCGCGCGACCTATGAATGTTGCATCAGCCTCATCAATGGGTTGATAACCGACCCAACCGGCGTTGTGAATCAAAATATCGAGTTGACCAAACGCCTTGATGGCCGTCGCCACCAACTGCTCGCAACCCTGTTCGGTGGACAGGTCGCCGTGATGTCCGACCACGTTAAAACCCTGGTCTGCAAGGGTGCGAGCCGCTTCCATGGCAATCGAGCCATCGCCCCCCGTGCCCAACTTGTCCGCACCAATATCACTGATCACGACATTGGCGCCCAGCGTAGCCAGGGCTTGCGCGTAACTGAATCCCAACCCTCGGCCTGCTCCCGTTACAACTGCGGTCATTCCTGTAAAGTTCATTGGCTATTCCTCTTGAGTGCCACTTCACCTTAACAATGTATATCGGTGCTGTTTAATACTAACGGCGGCGCAAGTTGATACTTGGCTCATATCAAGTTGATGTTTATTGCGCGCAAACCCGGGATGAACGACCCCTCCATGAACTTCACTACGGGATTCAGGTCTGCTGGGTAGTCTTGCAAGTTTTGGATCCAAAGTTTAACTGGGCGATGTTTATTCCTTAGTCGAACACTGGATTAACGGTACCATTGCTGCACCTAGTCCACTGATCAGTTCAAATGAAGGAACAGAAGAAATGATCGAAACCCGCCTGCTACGCCAGTTCATTGCCGTGGCTGAAGAGCTGCATTTCCACAAGGCTGCCATCCGCCTGCACATGGCCCAGCCCCCGCTGAGCCAGGCCATCAATCGCCTGGAAGACAAACTGGGGTTCAGTTTGTTTACCCGTAATAAGCGCGGGGTCAAACTGACCCCGGCCGGCGGTGCGTTCCTGGAGGCCGCGTATAGCACCCTGAAGGCGTTGGAGCAGGGCATCGAACACGCACGTCAGGTGTCCGAGGGGATTGCCGGCAAACTCACTGTGACTGCGGTGTCGATCGCCTACTACGAGTCACTGCTCAGTACGCTGCGCCAGTTTCGCGAGACCTTTCCCAAGGTCCAGTTGGTCATCAAGGAGATGCCCTCCTCCAGCCAGGCCAAGGCCATTCTGTCGGGAGAGGCGGATATTGCCTTCATGCGCAAGCTGCCAATTTCGGCGGAAAACGTCGAGTCCCGCCTGTTGCTGGATGAAGAGATCGTGATGGCGCTGCCCGCCCATCACCCTAAGGCAAAGGACGGCCAGATAGACTTGAGGGACTTCGCCGGCGAAGACTTCGTGTTCACCCCCGAAGCCCTGGGTACCGGCTATCACAGTCAGCTTATTGCATTGTGTGAAGCCGCCGGTTTTTACCCCAAGGTGGTGCAAGAGGCCGCACAGATCCATACCCTGATCGGCCTGGTAGCCTGTGGCTTCGGGGTCGCCCTGGTACCCGAGTCGATTGCCAACTCAATCATGCGCGACAAGGTACTGTTTCGCCGGATCTACCCGGTGACCGCCTCCCCCAACCCGGCAATCGGCCTGTACATGAGCTGGAACACCCACAACGAATCGCCGTTGATGGACAGCTTTATTTCCATGCTCGACTTCAACGCCGCCCCCGGGGTTGAGGGGGCACTGGCCGTACAGGTTGGTTAGAGTGCCAGCCGGTAATCCTTGAGCCATGCGGCAAGGGACAAAGCGGTTTCCAGGTTATTGCGCTTGAGCTGGGAGTTGAAGGCCCCCACAGGCTGTTCAAGCTCGCGACGCAATTGCGTGCGATCAATGATCTGGAAAACCGCGTTGTCGGCTTGTTGCAACAGCGCACGGGTTTGCGCGCGCAGGAACTGTTCATACGCCAGGTTGGCAGACGTCGGGTAGGGACTCTTTTTGCGCTGCATGACAGCGTCAGGTACCAGGTCGGCACAGGCCTGCTTGAGCAACCACTTTTCCACGCCCTCCTTGCCCTTGATGCTCCAGGGTACGTTGTAGACGTACTGCACCAGTTCATGGTCGGTGAACGGCACACGCACTTCTAGACTGGCGTACATGCTCAAGCGGTCCTTGCGATCCAGCAGGATCGGCAGCCAGCGATGCAGGTGCATGTGGCAGACTTCGCGCATCTTGCGCTCCTCAAGGCTGTCGCCCGGCAGATGTTCGACGCTGTCCACCGCCTGGCCATAACTGCTGCGTTGGTATTCGGCGAAATCACACAGTTTGTTGAAGTCCGGGTTGATCATCTCGGCCTGCAGCAGCTGCATGCGCGACAGCCATGGAAAGCGCTGGGCTTCCAGGGCCTGGGGGTCGCGGAACCAAGCGTAGCCACCAAACACCTCATCCGCTGCTTCGCCGGAAATGGCCACGGTGGAGTGCTCGCGGATGGCCTTGAACAGCAAGTGCAGTGAGGTGTCCACATCGCCGAAGGTCTGGGCGGAGTCGTTGGCCCTGAATACCGACTGCCGCGCCACCTCGCTCACCAGTTCCTGGTTGTCGATCAGGATGGTCTGGTGATGGCTGCCGATCGCTTCGGCCGCCGCCAGCGCAAAGGGTTGGTCGCGGTCAGGGCGAAAAGTGTCGGCACGGAACTGTTCGGCCTGGCCGACAAAGTCCACCGAAAACGAGTTGACCACACCGCCTTGTTCGGCTTGCAGTTTTTTCTGCGCCATGGCGGTGAGGACGGTCGAGTCCAGGCCGCCGGAGAGCAAGGTACAGACCGGCACGTCGGCATACAGCTGTTCGCCCAGGGCCTTTTCCAGCAAGGCGCGGGTTTTCTCGACGGTTTGTGCGTCGGTGTCGGTGTGCTCATGACGTTCGACAGCCCAATAACGCTGCACCTTCGGTGCGCGCCCCGCCAGCAATTGCAGGCTATGGCCCGGAGGGAGTTCGCGAATGCCCTTGAAGGCCGTTTGCGCGGTAGCCTTGGACAGGGACAACGCGTCCACAAGGCCGACAACGTCCAGCGCTCGCTGGAACTGCGGATGGGCGAGAATGGCCTTGGGCTCCGAGGCGAACAGCAGGCCAGCGTCCAGCGCCGCATAAAACAGCGGCTTGACGCCCAGACGGTCGCGCAGCAGCAGGAAACGCCTCTGGCGCTCATCGAAAATAGCCATCGCAAACATCCCGGTGAGGTGGTCGACGCATTGCTCACCCCACTCCAGATAGGCGTGCAACACCACTTCCGTATCGCTGCGAGTCGTGAACTGGTGCCCGGCCTTGCTCAAACGTTCACGCAGTTGGACATAGTTGTAGACCTCGCCGGTGTACACCATCGCCACCGTCGCCCCGCCCGCAGTGGTGAATGTCATCGGCTGCACGCCGCCGCTCAAGTCAATGATTGCCAGCCGCCGGTGCCCCAGTAGCGCGTGCTGCCCCTGCCAGATCCCTTCGGCGTCCGGGCCACGTCGCGTGAGGCTGGCGGTCATTTCGGCAACCAGTGGACGTTGATCTTTGAGGTCTCGCGCAAAGTCGACCCAGCCTGTAATTCCACACATATCAAAGGATCCTTATTGGTCGAGTGCAGCCGCCGGCAATGGGCCACGCAGCGTTTCAAGTCGTTTAGCCAAGTCGATCAATTGCAGCTCGCTGTCGCGGCGCCCCATGATCTGCAGGGCCAAGGGGGCCTTGCCGTCAGCACTGAGCATGATCGGCAAGGTGATTGCCGGCAGGCCACTGAAGCTGGCTAAGGGTGTAAAGCCGATTTTGCGTGAGTAATCCGGGTCGGCAGGCGACGGAATGGTCGAATCGCCCGGCAGCGGACGGCGCACATCGAATGGCCGGCAAGGGTCGATGGGAAACACCACCACGTCCACGCCTGCAGCGTCAAAACAACTGTCAATGGAGGCACGCACCGCCTGCATGCGCGCAGTTATCTGCTGATACTCGGCGTCGCTCACCCCGGCACCTACCTCCAGCGCGGCCTGGGTCGACCAGTGCAAATCGGCATCGAAAATTTCACGCCATACCTGGGAAGCCAGCCACGCGTCCCGGGCACATAACTGCCACGCCGAACCACGGCAGTCCCACAGTTCGGGCAACTGCATGGGCACTTGAGGCATACCCAGGTCTGCCAGGAGGCTTTTTGCCTGGTCCATCATCGCCAGCATCGGTGCCGTGGTGACACCGTCGTCAATGTGGCTCAACACGCCAATCCGGTAGGTGCCGGCCAGCGGCTTTTGCACGCCCAGGTGTCGCTCAAGCCCCAGCCTGGGCATCAGGAAGTCCAGGTCATCGGCGGTACGCGTGACCCAGCCGAGGGCGTCCATGGAGGGTGACAACGGGAACACACCGTCCAGATTGGAGGCCTTGTGGGTCATGCGCAGCCCCACCATGCCGCAATGGGCTGCAGGCCAACGCACGGAGCCGAGCACATCGGTGCCCAGGGCGATGTCACACAGGTGTGCGGCCACGGCAACCGCCGAACCGGTGCTGGAGCCGGAGGGGTCTATGCTCGGATACAACGGATTGCGCGCCCCGCAGCCGAAACCGATATTGAGTTCGGTGGTGGCGACCTTGTACAGGATGCGCACCTCGGGATGTACCGCCCACAAGGCGCTGGCTGACACATCGGGATAGTGCCGGTAACTGCGCAACCCCAGACGCGTGGGCATGCCCGCCACGTCGACGGTGTCTTTGACCCCCATGCGGAACGTGGCTGTGTCGTCGGTCACACTCGAGACCAGGCAACGGTATTGGCTGTCCGCCGAGCCTGCCCAGTGGTTGTACTGCCCGGCCCATTGATGCCGCAGTTGCGGCTGTTCCAGCAGCAAACTGTAGCGCTGGCGCAACGGTAACCTGAGAAATTCCGGCACCGCCATGGCCTGTTCACGTTGGCTCGCGTGGCCGGACAGGTAGGCAGTAATGCTCTGCTCTGCAGTACGGATGCTCATGACTCTCAACTCCCTGTTTGCTGGATAGCCCAAGCCTGCGGCTTGCCGCTGGCCGACAAGGGCAACTGCTCGACGCGTCGAATCTGCACCGGCTTGGGAAAATGAACGCCCAGGCGCTCGATGGCCTGGGCAAGGCTCGCCTCCGTGAGTGTGGGCGAGCTGAAAACCACTTCGTAGGCCTCACCGCGCAACTCATCGCGCAGGGGCATGCACGCCAGGTGCTGGCACTGGGTCACGGCACTGATTTCAGCGCGCAGGACACCCAGGTCCTGGCGCACACCATTGATTTTTATCAGCTGGCTGGCACGCCCCAACCACTGGAATTGCCCATGCCCAACCGCCAGGATCCAGTCGTCGCTCTGGTGCGTCAGTGCCGACACTTGTCCCTCAGCGGCCCTTGCGATTCGCGGGCTGTGCACGTTGAGTCGCGACTCCACCCCCACCGGGCTGAGCAGCGAGACATCCTCGAATACCGTCCAGGCCGTGGCTGCCTCGCCAATGGGACGATGTGCAATGGCACCGGTCTCGGTCGAGCCGAGCAGTTCGATAAACGTCGCGCCCTGGCCGGCATAACGATCAACGATCGCGTACGCCTTGGAAGGCAGCGCCGAAGCGCTATGCAGCACCAGTACGGGCACCTGCGGCACCAGGCGTTTGAGCAGCGATGCGAGCAATGTCCAGGTGCTGGCGATACACAGGATCACTGTCGGCCCCCTGACCTGCAGGTCCGGCAGCAGGAGTCCTTCCAGGGAGCAGGATTGCAATCGGGCCCGGGTCACATCGGCACCGACCTGCCCCAGAATCATGCCGTAGCTGTGTTCGGTAGGGGCGAACGACAGGATATCCGTGACACCCGCGGCCCACGTACCGAGGATCATCCGTGCTTCCTGCTCCATCTGCCGCCGGGTGCGGGCCCACTGGCGCGGCGCGCTGGTAGACCCCGAGGTACGGAAGACATGCTCCGCGCTCATCGCCTACACCGCCTGCAAGGTGGCAGTGTCTTCCAGGCGCTCCTTGACGAACTGCTCCATTTTTTCCAAGGTCTCGAACCAGTAGCGAACGTCGTCGCCGACATAGTCCACCTCGATACCAAACCGCTCCTCGATGATGGTCACCACTTCAACCGCCATCAGGCTGTCGAAACGCTCGCCGATAAAGTCGCGAAAACTCTCGTCCGCGCCAATGCTGCGAACTTCAGGCCCCAGTAGTGTTTCCAGGGCGGTGCGGATATCGTCTTTTACAGTGCTGACGTTAGTCATGTTATTAACCCTTGGTGGCAGCGTTAGTCAGTGTTTCATCCGTGGCGTAAAAAACACTTTCAGGAAACACATCCTCGTACTGCAGATAAAAGAATGAATCGGCAAACTGCGTGGTAAAGAAGTTGAACAGTTGCGTGGCAAAATCCTTGCGGAAAAACTGATCACGGCTGGCGGCTATGGAGGCGCGAATAAAGAACACACGACTACGCTTTGTTTCACCATGGTTGATCGCCATGGGTAGGCCAGCACTGAATACACTGTCTTCATCCAGCGCACTAAAAATCACCATGCAGTGCCCCGGATCCAGCCCATGGCCCTTGAGTTCCCGGGCAACTTTCAAGGCGATTTTCTTTTTCTCGCTTATTCCCAGAAACCCGGAGCGAATGTTGATCGTCGGCACATGAGCCTCTCAAGACAAATACAAGTTAGGAAGTACCGGCAACTGCCCCTTGAACCACTGCCCTACCAGACTGCCCAGGCAGGTGGACAGCGCGTCGTGCCCTTCGCGGTACATCGGTGACCAGGCGTAACCGCCGTCCGTCTCGACGTTTTCCAGGAAATACAGCACGTGAGCGCGGTCGACCTCGAGGCCAAAATCGCAGGACGCGGCCATGGCTTCGTAGGTACTGAGCAGGTCCGGAATGCGATTGCCGGTATTGGCGAAACCACCCTGCTTGACCTTGTGCCGCCGCAACAAGGCAAGCATTTCGTCATCATCGCGGTGGCCCAGGTATCGCAGGCATTTGAGCGCCTGGACACTGGATCGGAACGTCGGCACACCGCCCGGGAAATTGGCGAAGGCCAGCGGTTCCTGGGTGACGGCGCAACGCCTTACAAAGCGCTCCAATTGCCCGCAGTCGATTCCGTCACTGCGGCCCAACCGGGTGATGATTGAAACCGCGGAAGCCGTCGACACCATGTCCGAGCCTCGCCCCTCCCAGAAGCCGAAGCCGCCATCGGGGTTCTGGATCCGCCCCAACCACGCCAACACGGCCTGCCGCGCCTGCGGCGAGTCGCGCAGCGCACCGGCCGCCAAGGCCCACGCCGTACAACGTACTTCTGCGCCACGGCCGGGCATATACATGACGCCGGCTTCGTTGGGCAGTTGACAGCCCTCGATCCACCTCACCGCCGAGGCACGGGCCTGCGGGGAGAGGCGGCCATCCAGGACGGTGGCGGCAGTGGTCAAGACATCCGCCGCCGCGCTTTTTTCACGGTAGGTGTAGCCGCCATTGTCGACATAAAGCTGCTGGACAAACCGGCTGACGCCCAAGGCCAGCCCACTCACATCCTGGCCCAGGGCCTTGAGCGAACCGACCGCACAAAACACCGCCCATACGTCTTCACAGTCATAGCCTTGCCAGCGCACAAACCCGCCTTCAGGGCCACGCAACGACTCGATCCACGCGACGCAATCGGCACTGTGCAATGGCGCGGTTCCCAGTGCGGCGAGGGTCGCAGTGGTGCGATAGGTGGCCCACAGGCACGGTGTATCCGCCGCTTCACTGAAACGAAACCCGCCCCCTTCCAGTTGCTGGGCCTGCATCCACTGGACCAGTCGATCCATATCCCATGCAGGCACCCAGTCGCCTTGCTGGCTGAGCGCCTTCCAAGCCATCACGCCATAAAAGCACGCGCGCACATCGGCCTTGTTACGCTGGGCAAACGCGGGCGACCAACTCAGCCCGCCATTTTCACACTGCAATGCACTGAGCCACTCGAGCAGCATGGCCGGCTCTTTCACTTGACCGTGGCACACATTGATCAAGGTGCGTACGGCGTAGTGCGTCGCCCACACGTCCGCGCCCTGCCCCGCGCACATGGCGTAGGCCTGCCCGTCCCACAGGCTGTCCAGCCATGGTTCGGTCTTTTCCGACACCTGTTCCAATGCGCCGAGATCGTTGAGGGTTTCCGTGCAGTAAAACGTTGCCCAGGCATCCGAAGGCATGCCTTTGCTCCAGGCATAGCCACCATCGCGATTCAATCGCGTCTCGATGTAGCGACGAATCTGCGGCTGGTCGACGGAATGCAACTGATCGATCCAGGCCAGGCTGCGGATGGCCGCATACGTGCACCAGAGGTCCGGTTGGCCACTGACCACCGCGCGGCCCTCGGGGAAACGTGGCGGGATCGGACTGAAGGCATTCATTGCTGGCCACCGACAAAGCGCAGGTTGGTTTTTTTCCAGCTTTTTTGCGAGGCGCCACTCTTGCTGACCGCCGCCAGGTTGTTGACGAACAGGATCCTGTCCCACTGCAGGTTCATGCGTTCCTGGGAGCACTCGCGCAACGAGTCTGCGAGCCCGGCTTCCAGCGCGTTGTCCCAGACCACGTCGCGCTCCAGGATCAGGCTGGCACTGTCGGTCGTACGGTCCACCTCGATCATGTAGCCGGTGGCGTTGCTGGTGCCGTAGACGATTTCCTCGATCTTGCGGATTTCAAGGTCCACTCCAGAGACCATGACAGCGTCGGAATCTCGACCGTTGACCATCATTGTCGGTCCAGGCAAACCGACTGCACACTCGGACGTGATGGTCACGCTGTCGCCGGTGTCCAGGCGCAACAGGGGGCGGGCGTAAAGATTCAGCGGCGTGACGACCAGGCGCCCGCTGGCGCCTTTGCTCAAGGGTACGATCTGACCGCTGGCGGTCACCAATTCGAAGTAGTTGGTACCCGTGGTCAAACGTTGCACCTTGCCCTGGGTCACCGCCGCCAAGGTGCCGGTTTCGGTGCTGCCGTAGCTGGCGTCGTGAATATCGCAAGCCCACCACTGCGCCAGTTTTTCCCGGAATGGCCGGGTATTGACCTCGCCCAGCAACATGATCGCCTTGATCGACTCACTGACACGCTCCAGCATCTGCCGCTGCTTGAGGTAGCGCGTGAGCTGGACGAGGACCCCCGGCGCGATAAAGATCACCGTCGGACGGTACACCTCGAACATCTTGCACAGGCGCTCCCAATCGGTGATACCGGTGGTGAAGGGGTAGGCACGCACATGGGAGACATCGAGGTATTCGCACACATTGGCGATCAAGTCGCCCACTGGAACGATGTCTGACGGCATCAGATTGGCGACCCGCGAACCGGGCTCGATAACGTGGCGCCAGTGGAACGCTACCGACACCGCGTTCCAGATGATGTCTTCCTTGAGCCTGGGGCTGGGGGTCGGCTCGCCGGTGGTGCCGGTGGTTGCGTAATACTTGGCGGCCTGGCCGTATTCAACGGTGCAGAATGCACGTGGAGAACCTTTCAGGCTGGCCTTGGGTGTCAGCGCCAGGGCCTGGAACCCGGCAAAACTGTAGTCACCCAGGGCGTGGTAGAACTCGCTCTTGCGAGCACGTTCCCATACGGCCCGCAGTTTTCGCTCATAGAAAGGGGCGTCGGGGATCAACTCCCCATGACGCAGGATTTCGCTTTCGGCGCCCTGCAAAACCCCATAGTAATGATCGTTATGCACTAACATTAACTTGCCCTCGTTAAAAAACCCCAGCGAGAATTGGCGAGCCGAGCGATAAAGTAAAATACTTTCGCGGTCTATTTGTAAGAGCCTGCAGATATCAGAGAAAACGCCCGATACTTGGCGACCCGGCGATATTATTTAGTTAGGGTCGTGCCCCCGCGATACGCGAGTCGCCCGCACATTACAACTAACTAAACAGTTCAGAGTTCTCTAACACTGGGGGTCACCACGCGCCGACTAATACCCGCCAAAAGTATTAAACAGAGACTTTTATAGTATTTCTCATCTCACTGTTCTCACCGCACTATCACCGCCACCTTGCAAAAACGAGTTCCGGGCATAACCACGGCAGTCGCTTAAAAGACGGCGCCAACTTAGTGCATTTGCACCGGTGGGACCTTCGACTTATGCACCGACAAGGAGACGCTGAATGCTGACGACACACAAACACTTCCAGGCCAACGTCACTGGCTGGACACCCGACACGTGGCGCTCACGCACGGCCCTGCACCAGCCCGTCTACCCCTGCCCCACCGAACTCCAGCATACCTTGCAGCGACTGGCCCAGCGGCCCGCGCTGGTGAGCGCTGGCAAGATCCTGCAACTCAAGACCTTGATCGCCCAGGCGCAGGACGGCCAAGGCTTCATCCTGCAAGGCGGCGATTGCGCGGAGTCTTTTGACCACTGCTCCAGGGAGACCACCGCCAGCCAGGTCAAAGTGCTGCAACAAATGACTCAAGTACTGATGCAGCGCCTGCAAATGCCGGTGATCTGCCTGGCGCGCCTGGCTGGGCAATACGCCAAGCCACGTTCCAGCGACAGCGAAACCCTGGGCCAGGAAACCCTGCCGGTGTACCGCGGTGACATCGTCAACGGCAGCACGTTTAGCCCACAAGAACGCCGCGCCGACCCGCAACGCCTGCTGCAGGCTTACAGTTGTTGCGCTTCAACCCTGGGGTTTGTCCGTGCCCTGTATGAAACCGGTATCGATGACCTGCTCAAGCCCGCGCACTGGAGCACGGCATGGATCGACGCGCACCCTGAGAGAGCCGCCTTCCATCGCACAATCCAGGTTGTGCAGCACACCGCGCAATTCATGGCGGCGCTGGCAGGCAGCGACACCGACCGTTTTCTGCACCGTGAAACCTTTGTGTCCCACGAGGCCCTGCTGCTGGACTACGAGCATGCCCTGACGCGCCAAGAACCGGGTTTCGACGGCTGGTTCAACCTGTCCACGCACTTTCCCTGGATCGGCAAACGCACTGCCGACCTGGAAGGCGCGCATGTGGAGTACTGTCGCGGCATCCGCAATCCATTGGGCGTGAAAGTGGGTGCCGAGGTCAGCCCCGACGCCTTGCTGGCGCTGATCGAGCGACTCAATCCCCACAACGAACCGGGCCGACTGACGCTGATTCACCGCATGGGCGCTGATCAACTGCGCAAGGCACTCCCGCCCTTGCTCGACGCCGTCACTCGCTCAGGCGCCAAGGTGCTATGGCTATGCGACCCCATGCACGGCAATACCGAGACCCTGGCCTGCGGTACAAAAACCCGACGTTTCGAGCAGATCATGGGCGAGATCGAGGTGGCCTTCAGCGTCCATCGCGAACACGGCACGCGTTTGGGCGGCCTGCACTTGGAGCTCACAGGGGAGCACGTCACCGAGTGCCTGGGCGGGGCACGCGACCTGCAGCCCGAGGACCTGTCCCGTCGTTACTTGAGCAAGGTCGACCCGCGCCTCAACTATGAACAAGCCCTTGAACTGGCGTTGCGCGTTGCACACCTGACCTGAACCCGCCCTCCTCCCACCACTGAGTTCCTATGCCAGCTGTCATCTATATTTTTTCGCTCTGCACCTTCACCTTCGGCTTGTCCGAATTCGTTGTCGCCGGCTTGGTATCCGCGATTTCGCTGGACCTGCACGAGTCCATTTCGAACGTCGGCTCGGCCATTGCAGCGTACGCCCTGGGTGCCGCCATCGGCGCCCCGGTCATCACGGCCATGCTGGCCAGCTGGCGCGACAAATCCGTCTTGCTGCTGACCCTCGCCGTACTTGCCGTCGGCAGCGTGGTTATCAGCCTGGCGCCGGATATCCTGACCTTGCACGGCGTACGCTTCATCATCGGCTTGGCGCATGGCGTGTTCATGGCCGTGGCCTCCAACGCGGCAGTCAAACTGGTCGACCCGATGCGTGCAGGGCGCGCGCTGTCGCTGGTGTGGATCGGCCTGACGCTTTCGATTGCCTTTGGCGTGCCGATCGGCACCTTCTTCGGCAGCTACTGGTCCTGGCGGATAGTGTTCCTGGCTATCGGTGGCCTGGGCCTGATCAGCACGGTGGGGCTGGTCCTGCTGATGCGCCGGCAACCCACCGCGTCACCTAACGCTGGCCAAGGCTTGAAACAAGGCCTCGCCGCCCTGTTGCACCGCGAACTGTTGATGGCTGCCACGATCGCGATGCTGGTGAGCGTCGCCACGTTTTCGTTTTTTACCTTCGTGTCGCCGTTTCTGCTGGACATCACCCGTATCCAACCGCAGGTGCTGAGCCTGGCGATGCTGGCGTTCGGTGTCTGCTCCATTCTCGGCAATGTGCTCGGCGGCTATCTCGTTGATGCATTCGACGCGGACCGATGCTTGCTCGGTGGCTTGAGCGCCTTGATGCTCAACCTGATGAGCTTGTATCTGTGGGGGGACTCGATGATCGCCACCCTGACGCTGGTGGGGCTATTGGGGGTAGTGTTCTTTGCCATTGTGACCATGTCGACCCTGCGCATGCTGCGCCTGGCACACCACTATATTCCGCAATCCAGTGCCGTGGCGTCGGGACTCAATATTGCGTCGTTCAACCTCGGAACAGCGTTGGGTGGCGTCGGCGCAGGCTGGGTGATTACCCATTTCGGTCTCGCCTACATCCCCATCGCAGGCGCAAGTGCGGCCCTGTTGGCCATGGGTACACTTGCCCTGCAAATGAAAAGCCGGCCGGGGCTGCAGGAGGCCTTGCGGGAAAGCCCCTGATAGCCAGGGGCCGCCGATCACGGTTTGGGGGCCTCAGTCCGACACTTGCTCGAGGAAAATAAGCTGCAAAGGCTCCTTGAGCAAACCGTCGGCCGCTGCTGCAAATGCCTTGAAGTACGGCGTGGCAAAATGTGCGTCGAGGGCGGCCTGGTTCTTGAAAGCTTCCCGCATGTAGAACGTACCGGGCTCGTCACGCAGCTCAAACAGCACATAGTCAAGGTTACCGGGCTCGGTGCGCGTTGGTTCAACCAACGCCAACAAGCCTTGCTTGAGTGCCTGCTGCTGGCCGGGCTTGGCCTTGAGCACGGCGATGGATACCAAGGGTTTTTGCATGGTGGGCACTCCGTTGGGGGAAAGGCTCGGGTGTTGGCTGGCGCAGCCTGCGGTCAACGACACCAGCAGCGTCAACCCCATCGACCTGATCAAGGTGTTCATGCAAACCCCTCCAGCACAATCTTGCCACGCGCCTTGTTACTCTCGACCAACGCATGGGCACGGCGCATGTTGGCCGCATTGATAGCGCCGAAATGCTCACCCAGGGTGGTCTGCAAAATGCCTTGGTCGATCAGTGTGGAGATGCGATTGAGCAGGTGATGCTGGTGGATCATGTCCGGGGTTTCGAACAGCGAGCGGGTGAACATCAACTCCCAGTGCAGGGACAATGACTTGAGCTTGAGCGGCATCACATCCAAGGTGCGGGGATCATCGATCACCCCCAGGCGCCCTTGGGGTCGCAACACTTCGATCAATTGCGCCAAGTGCTCCTCGGTGTGCGTCAGGCTGGCCACATGACTGACCTCGCCAACCCCCAGCGCTTGCAGTTGGGCCAACATCGGCAGGCGATGGTCGATCACATGATCGGCGCCCATGCGCTTGACCCAGTCGACGGTCTCCGGGCGCGAGGCAGTACCGATCACGGTCATGCCGGTCAGCTCGCGGGCCAGTTGCACCAGCATCGAGCCCACGCCGCCAGCGGCACCCACCACCAGCAATACATCGCCGTCGCCGCCGTCTTCGCGCACTCCGAGGCGATCAAACAACAATTCCCAGGCAGTGATCGAGGTCAGCGGCAAGGCCGCCGCGTGGGCAGCGCTCAACGACTGCGGGCGGTGCCCGACAATACGCTCGTCCACCACCTGCAGTTCACTGTAACTGCCTGCCCGGGTCAGCGAGCCGGCGTAGTAGACCTTGTCCCCCGGCTTGAACAACCGGACGTCGGCGCCGACGTCGCGCACGGTACCGGCCGCGTCCCAGCCGAGCACCTTTGGCTCCTTGGCGAAGCTGCCGGAGCGGACTTTGGTGTCCACCGGGTTGACCGCGACCGCCTCGACTTCTACCAGCAAGTCCCTGGGGCCAGGCGTGGGTGCGGCGATGTTGACGTCTTGCAGTGAGCGCGGGTCGTGGATGGGCAGACCGTGTTCGGTAAAGGCGATGGCTTTCATGGCAGCTCATTGATGAAGGAAGTGGCGAGCATCTTTACCGTTCCCACTACAAAGAAAAATCCACACAATGCAGCAACACTTTCACTCTGGAAGAGAAAATGATCCGTATCGATGACCTTGGCTTGTTCCTGCGCAGCGCCGCCCTGGGCAGCTTTACTGCCGCCGCAGTCGAGGCCGATTTGCTACCGGGGCAGGTAGCCGCTGCAATCAAGCGTCTGGAGCGGGAACTGGAAGTGCGCCTGTTCACCCGCACGACGCGCAGCCTGCGCCTGAGCGCTGAAGGTGAGCAGTACTTGCCCACGGCACGGTCAGTGCTCGAACACCTGGAGCAAGGTCGGGCCAACCTGCACGGTGACAATGCGCCGCTGCGTGGCACCCTGCAGATCGCCGCCCCGTCGGACCTGGGGCGCAATATCCTGCTGCCGTGGCTCACCGAATTCCGCCGGCTGCACCCGGAGTTGAACCTGCGCTTCCTGCTCTCGGACCACGTGAGCAACCTGTTTCGTGACCCGGTGGATGTGGCCATCCGCTACGGCCTGAACGAAGACGCCAACTATATCGCCCTGCCCCTGGTGCCCGGCAACCGCCGGGTACTGGTGGCGTCCCCGGACTACCTGGCACGCCAGGACGCGCCCCGAACGCCGCAGGACCTGTCGCGTCACACGTGCCTGCCCTACCTGCAAAGCGGTCGGCTGCATGACCGCTGGCAACTGGGCACGCAAACCGTGCACGTCGCCGGCCCGCTATTCAGCGATGACGCGGATGTGGTGCGCCGATGGGCCCTGGAGGGTGAAGGGATCGCCTACAAATCCTGGCTGGACGTCAGCGCCGACGTCCAGGCTGGCCGTCTGGTGGTACTGCTGACCGACTATCCCGGTGATGTGTACCCCCTGAGTTTCGCCTGCCCCCATCGCGGGCAGGTCTCGCGATCAGTGACTGCGCTGCATCAATGGCTGAGGCAGCGGTTCAGTGCTACGGCGCCTTTTGCGATCGAGCACTAGCCAACCGTCGTGACGGTACTCATCAAATTATTGCTGACTCTTGCGCTTCCGGTATTATGGTATACCATCATACACAAACCCACCGTACCCAGATGGAGCAGCCATGAGTTTCGAAATCCGCAAGATCGTCAGCTACGTAGAAGAAACCTTTATCGAAGGCGGCAAGGCTTCTGACACGCCGGTGACCATGGTCGGCCTGGCGGTCGTCCTGAAGAACCCGTGGTTGGGTCGCGGCTTTGTCGAAGACCTGAAACCCGAGATCCGTGCCAACTGTTCGGATCTCGGCGCGCTGATGGTGGAGCGCCTGGTCGGCATCATCGGCGGCGCAGAGAAGATCGAAGCCTATGGCAAGGCCGCCGTGGTCGGTGCCGACGGCGAGATCGAACACGCCTCGGCCATCATCCATACCCTGCGCTTTGGCAACCACTACCGAGAAGCGGTCAACGCCAAAAGCTACCTGAGCTTTACCAACAAGCGCGGCGGCCCGGGCACGTCGATCCAGATCCCGATGATGCACAAGGATGACGAAGGCCTGCGCTCGCACTACATCACCCTGGAAATGCACATCGAGGATTCGCCGCGTGCCGACGAAATCGTCGTGGTCCTGGGCTGTGCCGATGGCGGTCGCCTGCACCCACGCATCGGCAACCGTTACATCGACCTGGAGGAACTGGCCGCTGAAAAAGCCCAGTAATCAAGGCTCGTCACTCAAACAAAAAGGTATGCAGGAGCGCTCCATGATTCGGCTCACCGCTGAACGCACCCCGGCTGGCACCAGTTATCTGGCGACCGGCCAAGGCCAGCCTGTGGTTTTGATCCACGGCGTGGGCCTGAATAAAGAAATGTGGGGCGGGCAAGTCGTTGGCCTGGCCCCGCACTATCGCGTGATTACCTATGACATGCTCGGACACGGCGCCAGCCCGCGGCCGGAAAACGGCACACCGTTGCTGGGGTATGCCGACCAACTGCTGGAGCTGCTTGACCACCTGCAATTGCCCCAGGCGACGGTGATCGGTTTCTCCATGGGCGGGCTGGTGGCACGCGCGTTTACCCTGCATTACCCCGAGCGCCTCAAAAGCCTGGTGGTGCTTAACAGCGTGTTCAATCGCAGCCCCGAGCAGCGCGCCGGCGTTATCGCGCGCACCGCCCAGGCCGCCGAGCACGGGCCGGATGCGAATGCCGAAGCCGCCCTCTCGCGCTGGTTCAGCCGTGAATACCAGGCAGCCAACCCGGCGCAGATCGCGGCGTTGCGCCAGACGCTGGCGGGGAACGACCCACAAGGCTACCTGACCACCTACGAGCTGTTTGCCACCCAAGACATGTACCGCGCCGACGAGCTGGGCAACATCAAGTCTCCCACCCTGGTAGCGACCGGCGAACTGGACCCCGGCTCGACACCGCAGATGGCCCGCCAATTGGCTGATCGGATTCCGGGCGCCACCGTGGCTATATTGGCCGAGCAACGGCATATGATGCCGGTTGAATCGCCGCGCCTGGTCAACCAGCTGTTGCTGGACTTTCTCGAAACGGCACACGCCCAACAACAAACGATAAAGGGGATCGTGGCATGACGCTTGAACGCTTCCAGATGTGCATCGCCGGTGAATGGGTCGATGCCCTGTCCGGCAAGACCTTTGACAGCCTTAACCCGGCCCTGGCAGCACCCTGGGCGCAACTTCCGGATGCCGATGAAGCCGATGTGGAGCGCGCCGTACAAGCCGCACAGACGGCTTTCGACAGCCTGGCCTGGCGTGGCCTGACCGCCACGGCACGCGGCAAACTGCTGCGCCGCCTGGGTGACCTGATCGCCGAGAACAAGGAACACCTGGCCCAGTTGGAAAGCCGCGACAACGGCAAGCTGATCCGCGAGACACGCGGCCAGGTCAGCTACCTGCCGGAGTTCTTCCACTACACCGCCGGCCTGGCCGACAAGCTCGAAGGCGGCACCCTGCCACTGGACAAGCCCGACCTGTTTGCCTACACCGTGCACGAAGCCATGGGCGTGGTGGCAGCGATCATTCCGTGGAACAGCCCGCTGTACCTGACCGCGATCAAGCTTGCGCCTGCCCTGGCGGCGGGCAACACCATCGTGATCAAGCCGTCGGAGCACGCCTCGGCGACCATCCTCGAACTGGCGCGCCTGGCCCTCGAAGCCGGCTTTCCCGCCGGTGTGGTCAACGTGGTCACCGGCTACGGGCCGACCACCGGCGCGGCGCTGACCAGCCACCCGCTGGTGCGCAAGATCGCCTTCACCGGCGGTGCGGCCACGGCGCGGCATGTGGTGCGCAGCAGTGCCGAGAACTTCGCCAAGTTGTCGCTGGAACTGGGCGGCAAGTCGCCGAACATCATCTTTGCCGACGCCGATCTCGA
>Ga0157369_10002831_pt1 | contig 20703 bp, 18 predicted proteins | sample C25metaG_FD_113461 | JGI IMG/M metagenome (GOLD analysis project Ga0157369, IMG submission 113461) | Corn rhizosphere microbial communities from Kellogg Biological Station, Michigan, USA - C2-5 metaG | ecosystem: Host-associated > Plants > Roots > Rhizosphere > Soil | place: USA: Michigan...
CGTGCGCTACGAAGGCACGCGCATCGTTCCCGTGCACTGAGGATGGAGAATCTGCCCACGCTCGCCTCGCGACCCGCCCCCCAGGGGGCGGGTCAGTTTCGGCCTCCGCGGGCGGTTTGCGCCGGCGTGGCGTCCACGTGGCGGCCTCCCGTCCACGCGCGCGACCGCTCCCTTCGGGCGCTGGCTTCGCCCCGCGCGCGTGGAGCTCCCGAGGCGGCCCGGCGCAACTGACATCCGCCGCCGCGGCAGTGCGCCGCGGCGGCTTCCCGCCGGGATCTTCCTTCCGTAACGCATGGACCTGTTCGTCTCCGCGCTCGTCACCGGCGTTGGCCTCGGCAGCATGTACGGCCTGCTCGCGCTCGGCTTCTACGTCACGTACGCGGTCTCCAACACCGTCAACTTCGCGCAGGGCAGCACGATGATGCTGGGCGCCGTCGCCGGATTCACGTTCGGCGTGACGCTCGGCTGGCCGTGGGTGCCCGCGATCCTCGCAGCACTCGCCGTGTGCGTTGCCTGGGGCATCGTCGTCGAAGCGATCGGCGTGCGGCCTTTCGCGCGCCGCGGCTCGGATCTGTGGCTGATGGCGACCGTCGCACTCGGGCTGATCCTCGAGAACGTCGTGCTGTTCACGTTCGGCAAGGACCCGCGCGGCATGCCGCAATCGTCGCTCACCGCCGAGGCGTTCTCGGCAGGCGGTTTGCGTGTATCGATGCTGCAGGTCACGATCCCGATCGTGGGTCTCGCCATCGCGTTCGCGCTGCACGTCCTCACCCGCCATACGCGGACCGGCAAGTCGATGCTGGCGATCGTGCAGAACCCCGACGCCGCGCGACTGATGGGCATCGACGTGCGCGCCGCGGTCGTCGGCGCCTACGCGGTCTCGGGACTGTTCGCCGGCATCGCGGGCCTTTTGATCGCACCGCTGTTCACCGTCTCGTCGGGCATGGGCACGCTGTTCGGCATCAAGGCATTCGCCGTGGCGATCCTGGGCGGCATCGGCAATCCGTGGGGCGTGATGCTCGCGGGCCTCATCTACGGCAGCGCCGAATCGCTGATCACCGCGGCGTTCGGCTCCACGTACACGCAGATCGTGACGTTCGGGCTCGTGATCGTCGCGCTCGCGCTGCGTCCCGACGGCCTGTTCGGTCGCGCGGGCGTGAAGAAGGTATGAATCCGTCGCGGGCGCGAACGGGTCCCGGAGCGCGAAGTGCTGCGGGCAGTCCCGCGGCCGCCGCGAGCGAACCGGGCACGCGGGCGGCGCCGCGTTCGCGCGCGAGCGCGATGCGAAAGGGCTCGAACCGCGGTCTGCTGGCCACGATCGTCGGCCTTGCCGTCGTCGCGAGCGTCGCCTCGTATTTCGCGAACGGCTACCAGCAATACGTGATCGCGATGGTCGCCGTCACCGCGATCGTCGGCGTCGGGCTCAACGTGCTGCTCGGGCTCGCCGGCCAGCTCTCGCTCGGCCATGTCGGTTTCTACGCGATCGGCGCCTACGCGTGCGCGATCCTGACAACGCGCTACGGCCTGAGCTTCTGGCTCGTGCTGCCGCTCGCCGGCATCGCCGCCGCCATCGCGGGCGCGCTCCTCGCCGTGCCGGCGCTGCGCGTGCGCGGCCCGTACCTCGCGATGGTGACGATCGCGTTCGGCTTCGTGATCGAGCAGAGCGCGGCCGAGATGAAGGGACTGACCGGCGGGTGGAACGGCATCATGAACATCCCGCGGCCGACGTTCGCGGGACTGCCGATGGACGAATTCGGCATCGGCGTGCTCGCCATTGCACTCCTCGCCGTGCTCCTCGCGCTGTTCGCGCGCCTGCGCGCAAGCACGTGGGGGCTCGCGATGCGCGCGACGCGCGACGCCGAGGTGGCGAGCCAGTCGATCGGCCTCGACCTCGTGGCGATCCGCACGATCGCGTTCGTGATTTCGGCGTTCCTCGCCGGAATCGCCGGCGCGATCTTCGCGATCCTCGGCAACTTCGTGAGTCCCGAATCGTTCCCGTTCTTCCAGTCGATCACGTTCCTCCTCGTCGTGCTGATCGGTGGCGCGGGCAGCGTGCTCGGCCCCGTGGCGGGTGCCATCGTCGTCGTGCTGCTGCCCGAGCTTCTGTCGTTCCTCGCCGAGTACCGGCTGCTGTTCTTCGGCGCGCTGCTCCTGATCGTGCTGTGGCTCGTACCCGAAGGGATCATCGGGTCGATCGAGCGGCGGCTGCGCAAGCGCGAGACGCTGGCGGCGCAACCCGACGAACGCCGCGTCGCGGCGTTCCTTTCCGGCGATGGAGAGCGCGCTGCACGCGCGCCGGGCGAGGCCGCGCCGGGCCTCGTCGTCGAGGGTCTCGGCATCGCGTTCGGCGGCACGCAGGCGGTGAAAGACGTGTCGCTCGCGGCGAAGGCGACGCAGGTCACGAGCATCATCGGTCCCAACGGTGCGGGCAAGACGACGCTGCTCAACCTGATCGGCGGCTTCTATCGCCCCGACCGTGGCAGCGTCGCGCTCGCGGGCAACCTGCTGCCGAGCGGCATCACCTATCGGATCGCGCGTGCCGGCGTGGCGCGCACGTTCCAGACGACGCAGCTCTTCGCGCGGATGAGCGTGCTCGAGAACGTGCTGATCGCGCTCCGGCGCGGCGCCCTCGGCGGATTGCACCGCGCGCTGTTGCGCGGCGGCGCGAGCGACGACGCGCACGCGTTGGCGTGCGCGCTGCTCGCGTACGTCGGCTATCGCGGTCCGGTCGACCGCCCGGCCGGCGAACTGCCGCATATCGACCGGCGCCTCGTCGAAATCGCGCGCGCGCTCGCGACGCGGCCACGCGTGCTGATGCTCGACGAACCGGCCGCCGGCCTGGGCGAACGCGACACCGCGCACCTGGGCGAGCTCCTGCGGCGGATCGCGGGGACGGGCGTCGCCGTCATCATCATCGAGCACGACATGAGCCTCGTGATGGGCATCTCCGATCACGTCGTCGTGCTCGACGCGGGGCGGCGCATCGTCGCCGGCACGCCGGTCGAGGTCCGTGCCAACGCGGAAGTCCGCACGGCCTACCTCGGCGAGGGCGAGCTCGCGATCGCGCGTACCGCGGCGAGCAAGGGCGACGGCCAGGTGGTGCTCGCCATCGACGACGTCGCCGCCGGTTACGGTGCGATCCCGGTGCTGTCGGACATCCGCCTCGAGGTCAGGCGCGGCGAGCTCGTCGCGCTGCTCGGTGCCAACGGCGCCGGCAAATCGACGTTGATGCGCGCGATCGCCGGGTTGCATCGGCCGGTCACGGGGCGCGTGCTGCTGCTCGGCCGCGACATCGGTGTCTACCCGGCGCATCGCATTGCGCGCAGCGGCGTGACGCTGGTACCCGAAGGCCGGCAGGTTTTTCCCGAGCTCTCGGTCGCCGACAACATCCTGATGGGCGCGCTGGCGCTCGATCGCCGCGAAGCCGCCGCGGAGGTGGAGCGCGTCATCGTGCGCTTCCCGATGCTCGACAAGCTGCGCGCGCGGCGCGCGGGCCTTTTGTCCGGCGGCGAGCAGCAGATGCTCGCGATCGCGCGCGGCCTCGCCGCACGTCCGCAGATCGTGCTGCTCGACGAGCCGTCGCTCGGCCTCGCGCCGGCGATCGTCGAAAGTCTCTATCGCGTGCTCGAGCAGTTGCGTGCCGAGGGCACGACGATCCTGCTCGTCGACCAGATGGCGCGGCTCGCGCTGTCGATCGCCGACCGCGCGTACGTGATCCGCTCGGGCCGCATCGTGCAGCAAGGCAGCGCCGCGGAGATGCGCGACGACGACGCGCTCGAGAAGGCGTATCTCGGCTGATGGCACATCCCCCCACACGCGCGCCGCTCGCTGCCCCCCGGGGGGCGGGTCAGTCGGTCGGGGCGGCCCTCCCCGACTGGGATGAACGTCCCCCCACGCTCGCTCCGCTCGCTGCCCCCCGGGGGGCGGGTCAGTCGGTCGGGACGGCCCTTCCCGACTGACGGCCATGCCGGACACCGCCGACCGGGTCCTTCGCAACGCGCGTGTCGACGGGCGCGACGATGCCGTCGACATCACGATCGTCGCCGGCAGGATCGCCACGATCGAGCCCGCGCGCGCCGTCGATCCGGCAACCGCCCTGCCCGACACGGCCCGCGGGGCACCCGGCCCGGCGTCGCTCGATCTCGGCGGCCGTTACGTGTCGCCGGGCTTCGTCGAGACGCACGTGCACCTCGACAAGTCGTGCATCATGGACCGTTGCAGCGCGCACGAAGGCACGCTCGCCGAGGCCATTCGTGAAGTGGCGAAAGCCAAGGCCGGCTTCACCGCCGACGACGTGCATGCGCGTGCCGCGCACACGCTCGAGCGCGCGATCCTGCAGGGCACGACCCGCATGCGAACGCACGTCGAGGTCGACCCCGGCATCGGCCTGCGCGGGCTCGAGGGCGTGCTTCGCCTCGTCGACGAATACCGCTTCGCGATCGACATCGAGATTTGCGTGTTCCCGCAGGAGGGGCTCACCGACAACCCGGGCACCGAGGAACTGATGATCGCGGCGCTCGAGCGCGGCGCGCGCGTCGTGGGTGCGGCGCCGTACGTCGATCGCGACCCGCATGGCCAGATCGACCGCGTGTTCGCGATCGCGCGCGACTTCGACGCGCCGGTCGACATGCACCTCGACTTCACGCTCGACGTGTCGAGGATGGACGTCGCGTACGTCTGCGCGAAGACGCGCGAGCATCGCTACCAGGGCCGGGTGACGATCGGCCACGTGAGCACGCTGTCGGCGCTGCCGGCGGCGCGCTTCGACGCGATGGCGGCGATGCTCGCCGATGCCGGCGTTGCGGTGACCGTGCTCCCGGCGACCGATCTCTTCCTGATGGGCCGCGGCATCGACCACGACGTTCCGCGCGGCGTCGCTCCCGCGCATCGGCTCGTGCACGCCGGCGTGAACGCGTCGCTGTCCACGAACAACGTGCTCAATCCGTTCACCCCGTTCGGCGACTGCTCGCTGATCCGCATGGCGAACCTGTACGCGAACATCGCCCAGCTCGGGCAGCGCGCCGAGCTCGCGCTTTGCCACGAGATGATCACCGGCCGGGCAGCGCAGATCCTTGGCGCGACGGAGCACCGGGTGGCGGCCGGCGCCGCGGCCGACCTCGTCGTGCTCGACTGTCGCGACGCGACGCAGGCGGTCGCGCAGATCGCGACGCCGCTCTTCGCGTTCAAGGCCGGGCGCATGACGATGAGCCGCGCACCGGCGGTGCTGCACCGCCCGTAGCGGGCTGGCGCATGCGGGCACCTGTCGCTTCCCGTACCGCGCTCGTGACGCGCACCGCGACCGCGACGCCGCCGCGCAAGCGCGATCCGATGCTGACGCGCGACCGCGTGCTGCGCGCCGGCATCGTCGAGTTCTGCCGGCACGGCTACATCGGCGCGCGCATCGACCAGATCGCGAGACGCGCCGGCTGCAACATGCGCATGATCTATCACTACTTCGGCAACAAGGAAAAGCTCTACGTTGCCGTGCTCGAGCGGGTGTTCGGCGAGCTGCGGCTCGAGGAAAGCCGCCTGCACCTCGAGCACCTCGACCCGGTGACCGGCGTGCTGCGGCTCGTCGAATTCACGATGGATCACCTCGGCAGGCACCCCGAGTTCATTGCGCTGCTCGGCAACGAGAACCTGCTGCGCGGCAAATACCTGCGCCGCTCGCAGCTCGTGCCGCGCGCCTCGGCGCCGCTGCTCGAAGCGATCCGGACGTTGCTTGCGCGCGGGTGCCGCGAAGGCGTTTACGCCCGCGACGTCGATCCGTTGCAGCTCTACGTCAGCATCCTCTCGCTGTGCTACGTGCACGTGTCGAACCGCTATACGCTGTCGATCACGTTCAACCGCGACATCACCGACCCGGCATGGCTCGCTGCGCGCCGCCGGCACGTGCAGCAGATGGTGCTCGCCTACCTGTGCGGCCGCGACGCCGCCGTGGCCGCGCCGGTGGCGTTCGCGAAACCCGCGCTCGCCTGAGATAATCGCCGCTCGACGCGCGCGAGGATGCTCATGCCGGCCACCGCAATGAATCACTTCACGATCCTGACGGACGACGTGCGGTCGACCGTCGATTTCTATCGCGAGCTGCTCGGGCTCACCGAAGGTCCGCGCCCGCCGTTGCAGTTTCCCGGCGCATGGCTTTACGCCGGGGGCGCGCCGATCCTGCACGTCGTCGGCGGCCGCGGAGCCGACGAGCTCAGGGCCGGCGTCATCGATCACATGGCGTTCTCGGCGACCGACCTGTCGGACACGCTCGCGCTGCTCACGGCGCGCAACATCGCGCACACGTGCCGTCGCCAGGCGGTTTCCGGCACGTGGCAGGTCTTCTTCCACGATCCGAACGGTGCGCGCGTCGAGCTCGATTTCGCCGCGGACGAGCCGCAGCACGCACCTGCCGCCGCCGCGACGTGATCTCGCGCCATCGCCCACCACCCGACGTCGCGATCGACCATCTGATCGTCGCCGCGGCATCGCTCGAAGCGGGCGTCGAGTGGGCGCAAAGCCGGCTCGGGGTGCGCGCGCAACCGGGCGGCAAGCACGTGGCGATGGGCACGCACAACGCGCTGTTCGGGCTCGGCCCGCGGCTGTTTCTCGAGGTGATCGCAGTCGATCCGGCGGGCGTCACGCCGGCACGGCCGCGCTGGTTCGATCTCGACGAGCCGCGCATGCGCGCGCGCCTTTCGGAATCGCCGGCGTTGGTCCACTGGGTCGTGCGCGCGCGCGACATCGCGAACGACGCGAGCGCAAGCGGCGTCGACCACGGCACGATCACGACGCTTCGCCGCGGCGCTTTCGAATGGCAGATCAGCGTGCCGGACGATGGCCACCTGCCCGGGCGCGGCCTCGTGCCCACGCTGATCCAATGGTCCGGTCGCGGGCATCCGGGCGACCTGCTGCCCGATGCGGGCCTGCGTCTCGTCACGCTGGCCGGCGAGCATCCGGACCCGGCGCCGGTGCGTCGCGCCTTGACCGCGCTCGGCCTGTCGGAAACGCTGAAGGTCACCTATGGGCGCGCGCCGCGGCTTGCCGCGATGCTGCGCACGCCGCGGGGCACCGTGACGTTGTAGGCGCCGCGGCACGCGCGAGCGGCGTCGCGCAAGCGGGCGCTAGTAGACGAAGATCCAGTACGCGAGTGCCGCGATCAGCGCGTACTTCACCGTGCGGAACACGGTGCGGTTGCGACGCTTGAGCCGCGTCAGCAGGTCGCTGCCCTGGCCGAACAGCGCGTAGATCCGGTTCAGCACGCCGACCGGCTCGGTCTCGGTGTTCTGCGTCGACGCCGCGCGGATCACCGTGCGGCTCACGAAGCGGTTCACCGCCTGCATCAACCTCGTGCGCAACGGCCGCTCGACGTCGCAGAACAGGATGATCCGCGTGACGTCGGTCTTGTTTTCCGCGGAATGGATGAACGTCTCGTCGAACAGCAGATCCTCGCCATCGCGCCACGAATACGGCTCACCGTCGACGAAGATCCGGCACGCGTCGGAATTCGGGGTCACGAGCCCGAGGTGGTAGCGCAGCGATCCGGCGAATGGATCGCGGTGGCGGTTGAGCGTGCCGCCGGGCGGCAGCAGCGCGAACATCGCCGCGTTCACGGTGGGCAGCGACTCGACGAGCGCCACCGTTCTCGGGCACGCGGCCTGCGCCGATGGCAGCGGCTCGCCGTACCACTTCACGTAGAAGCGCTTCCAGCCGTTCTTGAAGAACGAGTTGAAGCCGAGGTCGTTGTGGCCGGTGGCCGCCCGGATGTGACCGTCGTCCATCAGCGCGACCGCCTCGTCGCGGATCGTCGTCCAGTTGCTGCGCAGGACGTCGAGCTCGGGCAGGCTGCGCGGATCGAGAATCGGCTTCGGGGGCACCGCCGAGAACAGGTACATCAGCGCGTTGTACGGCGCCATGATCGTCGAGTGGTCGGCGAACTGCTTCGTGAGCTTGTGCCGCACGCGGCCGCGGAAATGGACGAACAGCGCCGACGCCAGGAAGACGTACAGCACGATGAATTTCGGCGCGAGGATGTTGGCGATCACGAGGGTCACGCGCGGGTGCGCGGCGGACGCATGCGGGACGCATTGTACGCTTCGCGTTGCAAAGCCCGCGAGCGCCGCGATGCGCGCGCCCGGCGGCCGAGAACGCCCGCGACGGGCACGCGCCGCGCAGCCGCGCGTTGTCTACTTCGCCGGTTCTGCGTTGCTCGCGAGCTGCGCGTAGACCAGCCGCCCGATCTGCAGCAGCTGCGCACGATCGAGCCGGCCGGACAACGCATAGGCGCACTGGTCGTCGACCCAGTAATACACGCCGATGCCATCCTCGATCGCGTAGCGGAACGCCGTTTCGTCGCTGCCCGGCGCGAGCTTGCGCGCCTGCAGCGAGAGCCGCTCCTTCGCCGCGTTCTCGTACATGAAGAGCGCCGTCGGCCGCTCGTTGCCCGCGACGAGGCGTCCGCCGACGAGCGCGTAGCCGGCGCTGTTGAGATCGGGCGCCTGCAGGTGGTAGTCGAGCCGCTTCGACAGCCATGCGACGAGCCGCTTTTCCTCGGGCGCCCAGATCTCGACCGGCCGGTTGACGTCGGACGCATACAGCGCGTGCGTGAACGCCGCCTGGCGCGCGAACGTGGTTGGCGTGCCGGCGATTTCGAGCTGCGCATCGCGCAGGTACCATCCGCCGGCGGCACCCACCGCCAACGTCACCGCCGACACGGCGGCCGTGGCAAGCCATCGCCACGCGCGACGCGGCGGGGCGGGCGCGCGCGCGGCGTCGATCAGCCGCGGCGGCAGCGGGTCGCCCAGCATCGGGTCGAGCGCATCGCGCAGCCACGCGTTCTGCCGCTCGACCTCGCTTGCCTTCGCGGCGAGCGCCGGGTCGTGCGCGAGCGCCTGCTCGACCGCGGCGCGCCGATCAGGCGGCGTCTGGCCGTCGGCCCACGCGTGGATGTCGTCGTCGCTGATCGGTTGCCTGCTCACTGGATCACCCTTCGCGCTGCGCGCTTCGGGACGGATTGACGCCCGGGACGGCCCGGCGCGCTCATGCTTGTGATGTTGCGTTCATCGTACGATCTTCAAAGGCGTCACTGGATCGGTTTCGGCCGACGCGTAGCGCCGCAGCTTCGCGCGGGCGCGCGAAAGCCGCGACATCACGGTACCGACGGGTATGGCCAGGATCGTCGCGATCTCCTCGTAGCGCATCTCCTCCACCGCCGCGAGCACGAGCACCTCGCGCTGCTCGGCGGGCAGCCGCGCCAGTTCGCGCAGCACTTCCTGGAGCTCGACGTGCGCCTGCTGCGGCGCGCGCACCGGAACCTGCCACGCCGCCCCCGCCTCGCCGTCCCCGTCGAGCGAGACGTTCTGCGCATCGCGCAGCGCCAGCGCTCGCTGGTTCACGAACACGTTGTGCATGATCGTGAACAGCCAGGCGCGAAGATCGGTTCCCGCCGCCCACAACCGCCGCTTTTCCCAGCCGCGCGCAAGCGTTTCCTGCACGAGATCGTCGGCGCGCGTCGCATCGCCGGTCAAGACGCGCGCGTACCGGCGAAGCCGCGGTATCGCGGCAAGCAGGTCGGGGTGCGGCAGCGGAGCGTCGACGCTCATGGAGGACGGACCCGCGAGGCGGGCTTTGGCGGGCGGCGCGCATGCGTCGTTCGCCGCGTCCAGCATGTTACGCCCAGACGTTCGGAACCGTCACTCCCCGGGCTGCGATGCGCGCGCCGGCGGCACTGCACCGGCGATCGGAGGGCGGCCCTCGAAACGGGCGAGGATCGACGAGGCGGCAGCTGCATGAAAGTCGGGTCACGGCACCGCCGCAAACAACGGCTTCGCGTCGGCTATTCCATGTCGGGGCCGGACCGGCGCGAGCGTGCCCGGCCGCCAGGCGTGCGCTACATCAGGAACAGCGTCGCAAGCCCGAGGAAGATGAAGAAGCCGCCGGAATCGGTCACCGCGGTGATCATCACCGATGCGCCGACCGCCGGGTCGCGGCCGAGCTTCATCATCGTCATCGGGATCAGCACGCCCATCAACGCGGCCAGCAGCAGATTGAGCGTCATCGCGAGCACCATCACGAGGCCGAGCGACACCTGCCGGTACAGCATCACCGAAACGACGCCCATCACGCCGCCCCACACCAAGCCGTTCAGCAGCGACACCGCGAGCTCCTTGCGGATCAGCTGCCGCGATTGCTCGCGCGTCACCTGGCCGAGTGCCGCGGCACGCACGATCATCGTGATCGTCTGGTTGCCCGAATTGCCGCCGATGCCGGCAACGATCGGCATCAGCGCCGCCAGTGCGACGAGGCGCTGGATCGAGCCCTCGAAGATGCCGATCACGCGCGAGGCGATGAACGCGGTGACGAGATTGACGGCGAGCCACGCCCAGCGGTTCTGGAACGATTTCCACACCGACGCGAACACGTCCTCCTCGCCGCGCAAGCCGGCGAACGCGAGCATTTCCTCCTCGCTGCGCTGGCGCACGAAGTCGAGCACTTCGTCCACGGTGACGCGGCCGACGAGCATCCCGTTCGTGTCCACGACGGGCGCCGACACGAGGTCGTAGCGCTCGAACGCGCTCGCCGCGGTCTCGACCGGCTCGTGCTGCAACAGCCTGACGACCGGCGGCTCCATCACGTTGGCGACGAGCGTGTCCGGCTGGCTCACGATCAACCGATTGAGCGGCAGCACGCCGAGCAGCCGCTCGTCGCGGTCGACGACGAAGAGCTGGTCGGTCTGCGACGGCAGCTCGTCGAAGCGGCGCAGGTAGCGCAGCACGACTTCGAGCGTGACGTCGGAGCGCACCTGCACGTCGTCGAAGTCCATCCATGCGCCGACCATGTCCTCGTCGAACGACATCGCCGCGCGCAACTGCTCGCGCTCCTCGACGGGCAGGCTCTGGAACACGTCGTCGATCACCTCCTGCGGGAGGTCGGGCGCGAGCTCGGCGATCTCCTCGGCGTCGAGCGCCTCGGTCGCCGCGACGAGCTCGTCGGTGTTCATCGTCGAGATCAGCGATTCGCGGACCGCATCCGAAGCCTCGACGAGGATCTCGCCGTCGCGGTCGGCCTTGACGAGCTCCCAGATGTAGAGGCGCTCGTCGAGCGGCAGCGCCTCGAGGATGTAGGCGATGTCGGCCGGGTGCAGCCGCGCGAGCGTGTGCTCGAGGTCCGCCTTGTTCTGGCGCGTTACTTCGCTGTGCGCGATGCCTTCGCGCGCCGCTTCCGGCGCGTGCTCGAGCTGCTCGTGGATCAGGCCTTCGACGAGCCGGTGCTTGCGCAGCAGCGCGGTGACTTCGGCGAGCGCGTCCTGCACGTGCTCGCGCGGCTCGGGGCGGTCGGCCACCGCTTCGTCGATGCTGTCGGCCATGGAGGGGAGGTTCGCAACGCGGTGCTGGCTCGGGAATTAATCGGGGTCAGAGATGTATTCGCCGCATGCGGCGTCGAGTCCGCGAACGGCGACGGCGAAATACATCTCTGACCCCGATTAATTCTACGGCAAGTCCGCCGCCGGCATCCGCGCGAGAATGATGCCGATCTTGCGATCGAGTCCGCGCGCGCCCTGATGATGCTCGTAGAAGCGGGGATTGGGTGCCATCGCCGCGAGCCGCGCCGCCTGCTCCGCCGACAGGCGCGACGCCGATTCGCCGAAATAGTGCCGCGCCGCGGCCTCGGCGCCGAACACGCCCTCGCCCCATTCGATCACGTTCAGATACAACTCGAAGATGCGGCGCTTGTCGAGCATCGCCTCCAGCATCAGCGTGATCACCGCCTCCTCGCCCTTGCGCAGCCAGCTGCGCGACCCGGAAAGGAACAGGTTCTTCGCGAGCTGCTGCGTGATCGTCGAGCCGCCGGCGACGATGCGCCCGCGCTTTTCGTTCTTCGCGATCGCGTACTGGATGCCGTCCCAGTCGAAGCCTTCGTGGTCGACGAACTTCGCATCCTCGGCGGCGATCATCGCGGCGAAATACAGGTGCAGCACGACGAAGGCGAGCACGCAGGAGCCGGCCGCGAGCAGCAGCGCCCGCGTCAGCGCACGCTTGCGCTTCAACGGCTCACTCGCTCGAGAACTCGTTGCCGGGCGCGAACGTCCACGTGCGCGTGATGCTCAGGATGTCGGTGTCGCGGCGGATGTCGTCCGGGAACGGCGCGTACGGCCCGGCCATCTCGACGATCTTCACGGCCGCCGCGTCGAGAATGCGCTTGCCCGACTTGCGATTGACCTCGACCTTCTCGACGCTGCCGTCGGCGCGGATGAATACGGTCAGGATCAGGCTGCCGTAGAGCTTCTTCTGCCGCGCCGCCGTCGGGTAATTCGTGTTGCCGATCTGCTCGACCTTCATCCGCCAGTCTTCGACGTAACGCGCGAAACGGTACTCCCTCGCCTGCGCACCGATGTGCTTGCGCCGCGGGATCTTCTGGTACTCGTCCATGTCGCGGGCGATCTTCGCCTCGAGGCGGATCGCCTCGAGCGTCTTTTGCATGATGTCGTTGGCGGTCGGCGATACGGTCGGCTCGGGCTCCGCGAGCGGCTTGGGCTCGGGCATCGGCACCGCGGCGACGGAGCGCAGCTGCGTCAGCATTTCGTGCGTCGTGTTGTCCTGCACCTCCTGACGCGACGACGCGACCGCCACGTCGTGACGCTGCGTCTCGTGCAGCGCCGGCAGCGGCGTCTTCGCCTGACGCTTCTGCTCGGTATTGCCGCCACCGTCGAGATTCGCCTGCGCGAGAAGATCGGCCTTCGTGGGCTTGGTCAGCGACCGCGCATTCACGAGCGCCACCTCGAGCGGCGGGTTCGGATCGTGGTCGCGGCCCGCGCCGATCGTGAAGTGCAACGACAGCGCCACCGCGTGCAGCGCAACCGACACGGCGATCGCCACGCCGATCGCCGACATTCGCCGCGGCGTGACGAGCGCTTGCGCCGGGATGCGCGCCCACAGCGCGCGCGCCGGCCGGACGGTTGCCGGGGCGGCAACCGCCTGCTGCACGGGTTTCGACGCTGCAACGCGAGCGGGCAAGGCGCGATCGTCTCGACGGATAACGTTCGGCCGGCCGATTGTAACGTGTCCATGCCACTGTCATGGGAATTGCCGCGGTCCGCCGATCGGTCCTGGCGCTCCGCGTGGCGGCGATCCAACGGTTTCAGCGGGTTTGGGCGTCGCCGGCCGGGCCCGCATACCGGCATTCGAACGTGCAGGCGACCAGATCGACATTGCCGACGGCCACCCGGACGGGCGTATCGGCCGGTTGCGCCGGCATGTCGGGCAGCCGCACGACGAGCGGAAGCCGCTCGAAGCGCACGAGCGTGTCGCGGATCACGCGCGCGCTGCACTGCGCAGCGCCCTCCTGCAGCAGCCAGCGCAGGCACCAATAGCGCTCCATCCGGTCCTGCATCTCGGCGTACTGCGCGTAGGTCGCCTCGAAATCGGCGAGCGCCGCGAAGAGCTCGGCATCGTTGTCCGCATACGGCGCGCGCCCGTCGCCGACGAGCGCAAGGAGCTGCCGCTGGTTGACGAGATCGCTGTAGCGGCGAAGCGGCGAGCTCGCCCACAGGTAATGCCCGACGCCCAGTCCCTGATGCTCGCCGGGCCGCGTGCTCATCTTCACCTTCCCCCCCGATTGCACGCGGTAAAGACCGGGGATGCGCGCGAGCGCCAGCAGCCTGCCCCACGTGTGGTTCACGTGGATCATCAATTCCGCGACGAGCTTGTCGAGCGGGTTGCCGCGCGTGCGCTGCGTGATCGCAACATGCCCCGGCTCGCCCGCCCCGTGGCCATCCCAATCGACGTCGAAGTTGTAATCGATGCGCGCGACGTCGGGCTTGCCGCGCTGCTCGGAAAGCCGCGTCGCGAGCCGCCACAGCGTGCGCAACTCGGCCGTCCAGGGCGGCTCGACGTCGGCAGGCGGTGTCGCGAACGTCTCCGTCAGCGTGTCGTGGCGCAAATTGGTGGCGACGGGCACGCGCTCGAGCGCCGTCCGGTGCCGCAGCGGCGCTCCCTCGGCGTCGGTTTCGATATAGAGCGACAGCGCCGGCGGCGTGCCGCCTTCGGCGAGCGTGAAGAGGCCGACGACCTCGTCGGGCAGCATCGTGAGCTTGCGTCCCGGCATGTACACGGTGGACAGGCGCTGCCGCGCAATCGCGTCGAGCGAGGTGCCGCGCGGGATCGCGATCGCCGGACAGGCGATGTGAATGCCGATCTCGTGCCGGCCGTCGCCGGCGTCGCGCACCGAGAACGCGTCGTCGATCTCGGTCGTCGACGCATCGTCGATCGAGAAGGCGCGCACCGCCGCGACCGGCAGTTCGGGAACGTGCGGCAGCGCCCCCCAATCGGGAAAGTCGACGCCATGCGGGAATGCGTCGACGATGAAGCGGCGGAAGTGATAATCGTGTGTCGACGCAATGGCGCCGCATGCGCGCAGCACTTGCACGGGGCTCGTCCGTGCCGCCTCGCTCGCCGCATTCAGCGCCTTCCATTCGGGCGCATTCTTGTCGGGGCGGTAAAGCAGCATGTCGAGCCTGGCGGCCAGCGCCGGCGGCAACCGGGACGCCGTGAGCTCGGCCGTCCATTGCGCGATCTCGCGTGCCTCGCGCTCCTTGCGCGCAACGGATGCGAGCGCCGCCTTCAGCGCATCGGGCGGCGCCTTGCGGAAACGGCCGCGCCCCTTGCGATAGAAGTACATCGGCGCGCGCGCGAGCGCGAGCGCGACCGCGGCCGATTCGGCCGGCGAGGGCGTCGCGCCGTAGTACTCGCGCGCCAGCTCCTCGAAGCCGAACTCGTCGTCGGGCACGACCTCCCACAGGAAGTTCGGATCGAGCTCCGCGACGAGCTCGTGCGCGCGCGCGATCGTCTCCGCGGCCGAGGGCTGCGCGAAGCGCAGGAGCACGTGCGCCGCCTTGATCTTCTGGCGCTTGCCGGACACCGCCTCGACGTGCAGCGACGCGTCGTGATCGGCGAGGAGCGCGCCGGCCTTCAACTGGCCGTCATCCTCGAACAGCACGTTCATCGGAATGGGGATCGCGCGGCGGATCCGGTCGGTGACGAGCCCGGCCGCGGCGTGGAGAGAGGGCGGGATTATAGCGGGGTAGTATCCGGAGCTCGGGGATCAGGGATGGGGACAGGCCGATGGACGCGAACGCGATGGAATACCGGCGGCTGGGAAAGAGCGGTCTCGAGGTGTCGGTCGTGTGCCTCGGCACGATGATGTTCGGCGATCGCACCGATGCACGCGAGGCGAACGAGATCGTCGCCGCGGCCGGCGACGCGGGCGTGAACTTCGTCGACACCGCCGACGTTTACGCGAACGGCGCGTCGGAAACGATCACCGGCGATGCGATCCGGTCGCAACGGGCGCGCTGGATTCTCGCGACGAAGTTCGGCAACGTGATCCCTGGCGACGCGAACCGGCCGCCGTTCACCGGCGGTGCGTCGCGGCGATGGATCCTCGCGGCATGCGACGCGAGCCTTGCGCGCCTTCGCACCGATTTCATCGACGTCTACTACCTGCACAAGGACGATCCGGGCACGCCCCTCGACGAGACGGTCGCGGCGATGGGCACGCTGATCCAGGCGGGCAAGATCCGCTATTTCGGCGTATCGAATCTTCGCGGGTGGCGCATCGCCGAGGTCATGCGCTGCTGCGAGCGGCAGCGCGTCGCGCCGCCGGTCGTCTGCCAGCCGTATTACAACCTGCTGAACCGGATGCCCGAGGTCGAGGTGCTCGCCGCCTGCGACCACTACGGCATCGGCGTCGCATCGTACTCGCCGATCGCCCGCGGCGTGCTCACGGGCAAGTACGCGCAAGGCGCGATCCCCGAGGACTCGCGCGCGGCGCGCAACGACCGGCGGTTGATGCAGACCGAGTTCCGCGACGAGTCGTTCGCGATCGCGCGGCAATTGCAGGAGCACGCGGCGCAAACGGGCCGCACGCCGGTGCAGTTCGCGCTTGCGTGGTTGTGGGCGAATCGCATCGTGACCTCGGTGATCGCCGGTCCGCGCACGCTCGCGCAGTGGCGCGACTACGTCGCGGCGATCGGCACGCCGTGGAGCGCCCACGACGAGGCGCTCGTCGACGCGCTCGTGCGCCCGGGTCATCCGTCGACGCCGGGCTACAGCGATCCGCAATATCCGATCTACGGCCGCCGGCTCGACTGACTTCGCGTCCCACGCTCGCCGGGGAGGCATGCGAATGGTGGCGAAATGGGTTTACGCGGTGCTCGCGATGGCGGCGCTCGCCGGCATCGGCATCGGCGTCGGCGCGCAACCCGTCGCGCCGCGGACACCTGTGCGTGCGACACCGGTCGACGCGGCGTGGTACGCATCGCTGCCGGTCGATCCCGAGGCGGCCACCGCGGCGTTCCTCGCGCGTGTCCCTGTCGCCGCGACGGCGCGCGCCGACGCGCTGTGGCACGAAGGCTACGCGGTCCTCGCGCTGCGCCTCGCCGTCCTCGCCGCGTCGATCGCGCTCGTGCTCTACGGCGGCGTCGCGGCACGCATGCGCGACGCCGCGCACCGGTTGACGAAGCGGACGTGGCTGCGCGATGGCCTGTTCGCCGTCGGATTCCTCGCGATCCTGCTCGTGCTGAGCCTTCCGGTCGAGATCCATGCCGGCTTCGTTCGTTACCGCCATGCCGGTCTCTCGCACGCGAGCTTCCCGCAATGGCTCGGCGACTACCTGACGCAATGGGCGGTGAACCTCGCGTTCTACGTCGTCGGGATCGTCGCAATCATAGCGACCATCCGGTGGCGCCCGAACGCATGGCCGGCATGGGCCACGCTCATCTACGTCGCGCTGTCGGCGACCTACACGGTGCTCTCGCCGCTTTACATCGAGCCGCTGTTCAACCGCTTCACGCCGCTGCCCGACGGCGGCGCGAAGGAGGCGATCCTTGCGCTCGCCCGCGCCAACGGCGTTCCCGCCGGCGAGGTGTACGTCCGCGACGCGTCGCGCCAGAGCGTCGTGCTCAACGCCAGCGTGTCGGGCCTGGGCGGGAGCGCGCGGATCACGCTCGACGACAACACGATCCAGCGCACGCCGCCGGCGGAAGTGGAAATGGTGATGGCGCACGAGATCGGGCATTACGTGCTGCGGCACGTCTTCAAGGAGACGCTGCTGCACGGGGTCGTGATGGGCATCGGGTTCCTGTGCATCGCGTGGGCGATGCGCGGCCTGGTCGCGCGCCGTGGGCCGCGATGGGGCGTCGCCGGCACCGGCGACATCGCGGCGCTGCCGGTCTTCTGGTTCCTGTTCGCGCTTTGGGGCTTCATCGCGCTGCCGGCCGACAACGGCATCCAGCGCGAAGACGAGGCCGAGGCGGACCTGTTCGGCCTCAACGCATCGCGGCAGCCGCTGGGGCTTGCCGAGTTCATGATCCGCGACGCCGACGTGCATCCACTCGCGCCGGGCGCGTTCGTCGAGTGGGCGCTGTACACGCATCCCGCGCCGGCCAAGCGGATCCGCGTCGCGATGCGCTGGCGCGCGGAGCAGGTGCGCGCCGCCGGCGCTACTTCGTCTCGAGCGCCTTGATCACGTCGTCGGTGATGTCCACCGGGCGGCCGACGAACAGCGCGTCCTGCAGGATCAGGTCGAAATGGTTGTCCTTCGCGTACTGCGTCAGCACCTTGTCGAGCCGCTCCTTCAGCTTGTCGAGCTCCTCGAACTGGCGGGCGCGCAGGTCTTCCGCGAACTGCTGGCGCAGCCGCTGCACGTCGCGCGTCGAAAGATCGAGCGTGCGCTCGCGCGCCGCGGCGTCGCCAGGTGAAAGCGTCGCGCGATCCTTCGCGAACTGCGCGGTGTCCGCCTGCACCTGCTGCTCCTTGTGCGTGATGTCGGCGTCGCGCGCCTTGAACTCCTGCTCGATGCGCGCCTGCGCCGCCTGCGCGGGCTTCGACTGGCGCAGGATGCGCTCGACGTGCATCACGCCGATCTTGTAGTCGTCGGCGGACGCGGGCATCGCCACCAGGCCGACGGCGAGCGCGAGGATGGCGAGACCGGCGCCACGCCGGGAACAGCGGATCTTCGGCATGGCTCCTTCGAACATCGGTGCCGGCGCGCGGTTCCCCGCCCGGCGAGGGTGGCCATGCGCTGCGGCGGCCGCGGGTGTCGCGATCATTCGTTCGCGATGCCGTGCGGCACATGACCGGCCGACACGTGCAGCGCCGCCGATTCGACGTGCCGCGTCTGATCGTCGAAGAAGATGTCGGCGCCGAACGCGCGCAGGAACTGGCCCTTGTCGAGGCCGCCGAGAAACAGCGCCTCGTCGATGCGGATGTTCCATGCGCGAAGCGTGCGGATCACCCGTTCGTGCGCGGGGGCGCTGCGCGCGGTGACGAGCGCCGTGCGGATCGGGCTGCGATCCTCGGGGAAATCCGACTGGATCCGATGCAATGCGGCGAGGAATTCCTTGAACGGGCCGCCGGACAGCGGCGTCGCCGCGGCGTCGCGCTCGCTTTGCGCGAATGCGGCAAGACCCCGCGCGTGGTACACGCGCTCCGCCTCGTCCGAGAACAGGACGGCGTCGCCGTCGAATGCAATGCGCAGCTCGTCGGTCTCGTTGCGAAAGACGCTGGGGAAGATCGTGGCCGCGGCGTAGCCGTCCTCGAGCGCACGGCGCACGTCGTCGGTGTCGGCCGACAGGAACAGGTGGGCGCCGAACGCCGGCACGTAGCGCGACGTGGACTCGCCCTTGGTGAATGCCGCGCGCGTGATGTCGAGCCCGTAGTGCTTGATCGCGTTGAACACGCGCAAGCCGGTGTCGGCGCTGTTGCGCGAGAGCAGGATCACCTCGACGTACTGCTTCGCCAGGCGATTGAGGCGCAAAAGCTTGGTCACGAGCGCGAACGCCGGCCCCGGCTCGAGCAGCTCGTTCTCGTGCTCGATCTGGTAGCGGTGATAGCTCTCGACGCCGCGATCGGTGTACACGCGATGGCTTTCGGCGAGATCGAACAGCGCCCGCGAACTGATTGCGACGACCAGCTTGCCGGCAAGCGTCGGCGCGACCGTGCGCACGGGACTCGCGCCCTGAAGAGTCTCAGCCATTTCCGAATACTAACGGTTGCGCGCCCGACCCGCGCCGGCGGAACGCGCGCCGCAGCCGGCTATGCGGCGCGCTTCAGGTCGCGCTCGAGCTCGCGGAACACCGCGTGGATTTCGCCGATCGCCCAGGCAAGATCCTCGCGCGGAATGTTGAGCGGCGGCGCGATGCGCACGACGGTGCCGTGCGTGTCCTTCGACAGGATGCCGCGGGCAAGCAGCCGGTCGACGACCGGACGTGCCGTCGTGTAGCGGGCATCGACTTCGATGCCGACGAAGAGGCCGCGTCCGCGCACGTCGGACACGACGTGCCCGCGCAGATCCTGCAACTCGGACAAAAGCCACGCGCCGAGCTCGGCCGAGCGCTCGATCAGCTTTTCCTCGAACAGGACGTCGAGCGCGGCGATCGCGACGGCGGCGGCGAGGGGATTGCCGCCGAACGTGCTGCCGTGATCGCCGGGATGGAACACCTGCATGACATCGTTCGTCGCGATGAAGGCCGACACCGGCAGCAAGCCGCCGCCGAGCGCCTTGCCGAGGATGACGCCGTCGGGCTCGATGCCGTCGTGCTCGCAGGCGAGGAAGCGGCCGGTGCGCCCGAGGCCGGTCTGGATCTCGTCGCAGATCAGCAGCACGCGATGCTCGCGGCAGATGTCGCGGCAGCGTGCGAGGTAGCCCGGCGGCGGCACGACGATGCCGCCCTCGCCCTGGATCGGCTCGACGAGAAACGCGGCCGTGCGCGGCGTGATCGCCGCCGCCAGCGCGTCGGCATCGCCGTAGGGCACGGTGGCCAATCCCGGTGGGAACGGCCCGAAGCCGTCACGGTATTGCGGCTCGGTCGAAAGCCCGATCGCCGCGATCGTGCGGCCGTGGAAGTTGCCGGCGCAGCCGATGATCTCGGCGCGGCCGTCGGGAATGCCCTTGACCTTGTGGCCCCATTTGCGCGCGGCCTTGATCGCCGTTTCCACCGCCTCGGCGCCGCCGTTCGCGGGCAGCGCGCGGTCGAGCCCGGTGAGCTGCGCGAGGCGCTCGAGCAGCGCCGGCAGCTCGTCGTTGAAGTACGCGCGCGACGTGACGCCGAGCTGGCGTGCCTGCGCGATCAGCGCGCCGACGATGCGCGGATGCGCATGCCCGAAGCTGACCGCCGAGTAGGCGCTCATCAGGTCGAGGTAACGATGACCGTCGACATCGGCGAGCCAGCTGCCCTCGCCGCGCGCGAGCACGACGGGCAGCGGATCGTAATTGCGGGCGCCGAATTGGCGCTCGCGCGCGATCAGATCGAGCGCAGCGTCGGAGAGCGGCTCCGCCGCGGCGTCCCGCCCGATGCGCGAGCCCGAAGGGCCGCCCCGAGGGCGAGCACCGGAGTGCGAAGCACGAAGGTCGTCGTTGCGGGTTGCCATCGCAACCTCCTGTCGGGCGAACCGGCCGCACAGCGAGGCCGGTTGGGCTCGAGTTCGTGCGCGGGCAGTGGTTAGCCGCGGCTCGTGACCGCGGCGTAGGGGACGTAAAGCATAACGCGCGCCCGCCGCCGCTGGCTAGTTGCGATGCACAAAACCGGGTCGCCCCGTCGCGCCGCAAAAGCGCAGGATCGCGGGTATCCGCGCGTCGAACCCGGCGTAAGCGTGGTCACCGCCGCCCTGCACGGACTGCCATGCGCCGGCGTAGAAACGGATCGCCTCCCGGTAGTCGAGC
>Ga0157369_10002832_pt1 | contig 20700 bp, 20 predicted proteins | sample C25metaG_FD_113461 | JGI IMG/M metagenome (GOLD analysis project Ga0157369, IMG submission 113461) | Corn rhizosphere microbial communities from Kellogg Biological Station, Michigan, USA - C2-5 metaG | ecosystem: Host-associated > Plants > Roots > Rhizosphere > Soil | place: USA: Michigan...
CCCGACTATTCGAGCGCGTAGAAGCGTTCGAAGCTTCCCGACAGGCCCCGGGCCAGGCCCAGGTTCCGGGGCGGCTTAGCGGGGCGCCGGTTCTGATCGGTTTTTGCTGCGACGAAGGCGTGCGCCGCAATCAAGGGCGCATCGGGGCTGCGCATGCGCCGCGCGCGTTGCGTCGCGCGCTCGCCGGTTTGCCCGCGCATCGGTTGGCCCGATGCTTCGATGCCGGCGACGTCCTTTGCGAGAGCGAGGATCTCGAAGCGGCGCAGGCCGCGCTCGGCGAGCGAGTGAGGGAGGTGTTGGCCTCGGGCGCGCGACCCATCGTCCTCGGCGGCGGCCACGAAGTGGCGTGGGGCACGTACACCGGCCTGCGCCGCTGGCTCAACGAACCGGCGCCGTCGCATGCTGCGTCGGATCGTCCACGGCGGCTGCTCGTCGTCAATTTCGACGCGCATTTCGATTTGCGTACCGCGCGCCCCGGCAATTCGGGCACGCCTTTCGATCAAATCGCACGCGATTGCGAGGCGCGAGGCACGCCTTGGCGATATGCGTGCTTCGGTATCAGCGAATTGTCGAACACGCCGGCGCTGTTCGTCCGCGCCGACGAAATCGGTGCGCACTACGTGCTCGATGTCGCGATGCGGGAGCGGGATCTCGACGATCGGCTCGCCGAACTCGATAGATTGATCGACGAAGCCGACGATATCCATCTGACGATCGATTTGGATGTGCTGCCCGCGAGCGTCGCACCGGGCGTGTCGGCCCCGGCGGCGCTGGGCGTACCGCTTGCCGTAGTCGAAGCGATGGTCATGCGCGTGCGCGCATCGGCCAAGCTGCGTGCGGCGGATCTCGCCGAATACAACCCGCAATACGATCAGGACAATCACGCCGCACGGGCGGCGGCGCGGCTCGTCTATCGGCTGCTGTGAAGGTACGTAGTGAATGAGCATGCGTGGCGAGCCTGCTTGCCGCGCATGAACGTGCAGGGGCAAGAGTAGGGGGCGCATGCGCGCCCAACCGCCATGAGATCGATCAGTGCCGATGCAAAAAGCTACGCAACGGATGGCGCCAATCGACGCGGCGCGGCGAGCCGTCGCGCGCCTGCCGGACATGGTCTTGCCATAATTCGTCGGAGAAAAGAAAAGCGACGATCAACAATGGCAGCACGAGGAACGCGCCCAAAATCACTCGCTCGATCACGATGAGCCTCCCGTGCCTGACTTAGGCGTTAAGCGGAGAACGTGAGGTTTATTCTAAGCGCATGTCGTGACGCTCGTACGACGGCCATTCGCGCGCGCGTGGGATCGCGCGCATTGGCATGTGAGCGGGGAGGGGCGCCTCCGCGTTAAGCCGGGCGCCGCCGCCTTTCTCGGAGTCAGGCCGCGGCTAAAATCAAACGCGGCGAATACGGCTGGCATCGTTTTTGTCCGGTAGTTAAACCGTTATTCCGCATTTTTTGCGCGCGGCGTTTACGATCTTTATGTGCGCTGCGACAAAATGCCTTTTGCGATTTATTAGATCGCTTAATTGTTTTTTGCGCCGCTAGGGATAATCCCGGAGAGTCCTTACTGGATATGACACGGGCGGCTTAGATGTGGCGCCATGTGGTTGCCGCACCCGCTTGCTACTCACCCGTATCGCATGGGAGCCGGCCCGTCGCACCGGTGCGACAATCCGTCGCTTTTGCAAACGCACACAAGATGTGCTTGTGCTTTTTCACCGATGTTCTACGCTCAAACACGCGGGTTTTGGATTGCCTTTAAATACATAGCTAACCATAGTGAAAACCCGCATGGAGGCGTATATGAAAAAGCAAGCCGGCATGATTTTGATGCTCGTGGGGTTGGCCGCTGCGGCTACGACAGCGCAAGCGCAGGACAATGTGCTGCAGCCTCAGCAGACTTTTCAATTCAGACCGAACGCCTACGGGTGTCTATCGAAGGATAAGCTAGACGCCGCCTATCAGCATGCGCAAGCGGGCGAGCAGCAAAAGATGCAGGAATATTTCTCGGGATTCCAATGTCTTTCGGCGCCCGAGCATTCCGATTTTAGGATCGTCCGTGTGGTTGGCCGAGATGTGGAATTCGTGAATGCCGCCAACCAAGATACGGAAGGCCTCTGGACGCACGCGGAATTCATCAAGCAATAGGCTAGCGCGTGCTCGCCTAGCGGCCGTAGCGGGTGGCGCGGCCGTAGAGAAACGGCGATCGGCGCCGGCCTGATGGCCTGTGCGGGCGGCGAGCCGCGTTTGCGGCGCACGAGTCACGCCCTTCATTCGTAGGAGAACGGCCCGGCCCACACCTGGGCCGTTTGCCATTGGTGCGCTCGTTTTCGCTATCATCACGCGCCAACGGCGGTTGTGCGAGCGATCGCGCACCGCGCACCGATTCGCGACCGATTCGCGCAAACGAGCCCTACCGACGCTGCATGGCCCTCAAATCCACGATTTACAAAGCCGAGATCCAAATTGCCGACATGGATCGGCACTACTACGGCGATCACGCCTTGACCATCGCGCGCCATCCATCCGAGACCGACGAACGGATGATGGTGCGCCTGGCCACCTTCGCCTTCTTCGCCGCCGAGCGACTGGAGTTGGCCAAGGGGCTCTCCGATACCGACGAACCCGACCTTTGGCAAAAGGACCTCACGGGCGCCATCCAAACTTGGATCGAAGTCGGGCAACCCGACGACCGACGCCTAGCCAAAGCCTGCGGACGAGCCGACCAGGTGTATGTGGTGGCCTACGGCGGCCGCACGTCGCAGATCTGGTGGGAGGGACTGCGCGGCAAAGTCGAGCGGCTGCGCAACCTCGAAGTGTGGTCGCTCGCGGAAGGGGTGGGCGAGGCGCTCGCGAAGTTGGCCGAACGCACAATGCGTTTGCAGGTCACGGTGCAAGACGGCGCCGCCTGGCTCACGACGGCCAACGCGGATCCTGTGGAACTGCAATGGACCGTGCTCAAGGCGCGCAGCGGCGTGTAGGCGTTCGATTAGGCGGAGACGGGGTGCGCCGTCTGCGCGACGGGCGGTCGCCATTCGCCGGTCGTCGGGCGCAATCCCGCCCGCCGATGGTCGCGTCTTCGCCTTAAAAGCCTCGAATTTACAACGACGTCGCCCGCGCCGATTCCGGCGGCCCTTTGAGTTCGACCATATTCCCTTCCGGATCGAAGAGGTATAGCGACTGCCCGAAGCCGTCCGCGCCGTATCGGCGCCCCTCTTCGCCCAGCCGCGCGCCGTGCGCCGTCAAGTGCTCACGCAGCTGCGCCGGATCGTAGTGCTCGACGCGTAGGCAAAGGTGGTCCATATTGCGCCCCGCGCCCGGCGTCCCGCTATCGCTGCGGTCGATTTTGGCGCCGACGGCCAGCAGATCGATCAACGAGCGGCCCGCCCGCAATTGCGTGAGCCCGATCTCGGGCTGCTCCTTTTCGATCGCGCATCCGAGCGCTTCGCAATAAAAGCGCGCCAGGGCCGCAGGGTCCGCAGCGCGGATGACGACGTGGTCGATTTCGCGAATGATGGGCTTCATCGGAATCTCCTCTTGTCCGCTCGAGGGGCGGGGCTGGCCGGAGCGTGGCTGACTCGGCCGCCGCACGGTTGCAGTCTAAAGCAGTGGGCGATCGGCTCGGAATCTCGGCGCGCGGCGTCTACTCGAAAAGGGAATGTTTGTCGACATAGTACCAAACTATGTACAATGCCAACTGTAAGGTGCCGAGTCGGCGACCCGCCCATGCGGTCGGCGGTCGGCATGCCCCCGTAATGTCGTCTGAAATGCGACCACAAAGACCGATTCGCCGGCATTCCAGCGTATAACGCCTGACTATCAGGCATGAGAGCCCACATGAACATTTTGACTTTTAGCGAAGCTCGTGCCGGCTTTAAACAAGCGCTGGACGCCGTATGTCGCGATCACGAACCGACCATCATCACGCGTCAACGTGGCGAGCATGTCGTCATGATTTCCCTAGAGGACTACAACAGCATCCAGGAAACCCTGTATCTGTTAGGCAGCACCGCGAACGCTGAACGACTACGCCAATCCATCGCCGAGTTCAAGGCAGGCAAGACCTTCCCGAAGGACTTGCTGACCAATGACGCAAAAGAGGAAGACGAGCAACAAGACGGCGGCCGTGAATAGCTGCAAGGTCGCCTGGAGCACCAATGGCTGGGAAGACTATCTCCACTGGCATAAGCACAATCGCTCGATCGTCGACGAAATAAACGGCCTCATTGAGGAAATCCGCCGCGATCCATTCAAGGGCACCGGCAAGCCGGAACCACTCAAAGGCGACTTGACCGGCTTCTGGTCGCGCAGAATCACCAAGTCCGACCGGCTCGTCTACATCGTTCAGGAAGGCGTGGTGTACGTGATGCAGTGCCGCTATCACTACTAGACGGGCATCAGACGAAAGCACCGGAAACGGTGCTTTTTTGTTAGAACCGCCGTGCGGTCGGAACTAGAACCGGCCGTCGACGCAAAACCAACAGACAAAAAAAACCCGCTCACGTGGAGCGGGTGAATCCATATCAGGAGGAGACATGGAGGAGACAGTTCCTACTATACACAGGTCGATGGTGCAACGCAATATCTTTTTTATGACGGAAAATGACGAATGATTCTATGGGGGCTTTCACCATGTCGGCGCATCGCATAGCGGCCGCGTCCGGCAAGGGCGCCGGCCTCCATCCAGCCTAAGCAACGGGCGATAGCCGTCGCGGCGCAACGGTAATAGGGCGCGATCAACGCCGCCCGACGCGAATGAGACCGCAACATTCGGCGCGTACGGCTTCGCCTGCACGCCTAGAGTAGGCGTCGTATGCTCTGCCGATATCGAGGACCACTCATGGACACCGCCTATCACACCGACACCGAGCGCTGGGACGCCATCGTGGCGCGCGACGCGCGCGCCGACGGCGCGTTCTTCTACGCCGTCGCCACGACGGGTATCTTTTGCCGGCCCTCCTGCGCGTCGCGTCAGCCACGCCGGGAAAACGTCGCATTCTTCGGCTCGGCCGACGAAGCGCTCGCGGCAGGCTTTCGCCCTTGCAAACGCTGCCGCCCGGACGGCCTGCCGCGCGACATGGCTATCGTCGAACGCGCCTGCGCCGCACTCGACGCCGATCCCCAAGCCCGGCTCACGCTCGCCCAGCTCAGCGAAGCGGTGCATGTGAGCCCGTTCCATCTGCAACGGCTGTTCAAGCGCATCGTCGGCGTCTCGCCGCGCGAATATCAGGCCGCCCGTCGCGGCGCGGCGTTGCGCGAGGCGTTGCAGCGCGGCGAGGACGTCACCCGTGCGGCGCTCGATGCGGGCTTTAACTCGCCCTCGCGGCTGTACGACAGCGTCGCCGGCGAACTCGGGATGGCGCCGTCCGCCTATCGTAAAAAGGGAGAGGGGCTGCGCGTGTTCTATGCAACCGCCGCCACGGCGCTCGGCCAGGTGCTCGTCGCGGCCACGCAAAAAGGCATTTGCCGGATCGCGTTCGGCGATGATCCGGTCGAGCTCGTTCAAGCGTTGCGGCATGCGCTCGCGGCAGCCGATCTCGTCGAAGACCGCGCGCGGCTTGCCCCGTTCGTCGAGCAGATCGACGATTACCTGCGCGGCCGGCGCGAAACGTTCGACCTGCCGCTGGACGTCAGCACGACCGCGTTTCGCCAACGCGTCTGGGACGCCCTGCTGCGCATCCCTTACGGCGAAACGCGTAGCTACACCGAGGTGGCCGCCTCACTCGGGCTGCCTCATGCCGTGCGCGCCGTCGCGAGCGCATGCGCCTCGAATCAGGTCGCACTCGCGATTCCTTGTCATCGCGTCCTGCAAAAAGGCGGGGCCTTGGCCGGCTATCGATGGGGGCTCGCGCGCAAAGCGGCGTTGCTCGATGCCGAAGCTCGGCACGCCGCCATCGCGCCGCTCGTCGAAGAGGTGCCCTTGGCCGAGCGACACGATCTGGACGACGCCGCTTGAGTACGCTCCTCGCCGTCAGCTTCGAGCTGCCCTTCAAGGCGCCCTACGATTGGCCGCGCGTACTGCGATTTTTCGCGGGGCGCGCGACGCCGGGCGTCGAGGTGGTCGAGGACGGGACTTATCGGCGTGCGATCGAATGGGACAACGCGAGCGGCACGCTCGCCGTTGCGCGCCATCCGCGTAAGCGTTGTTTGGTCGTCACCGTCGAGGGCGAGGCCAGCCGCCATGCGCAGGCGCTGGCGCCGCACGTGGCGACGATGTTCGACGTGAAAGCCGATCCGAATGCGATCGGCCTTCACCTCTCACGCGATCCTTGGCTGGCGCCGCTTGTGCAAGCCGCACCGGGCTTGCGACTGCCCGGCGCCTGGTCGGCGTTCGAACTCGTCGTGCGCGCGATCGTCGGGCAGCAAGTGAGCGTCAAAGCGGCGACGACGCTGATCGGCCGCCTGGTCGCGCGCGCCGGCGAACGTATCGACGATCATCCGCATCAGGGCACCGCTTGGCGCTTTCCGACGCCGGCGGCGCTCGCCAGCGCCGATCTCGCGCAGATCGGCATGCCGGGCAAGCGCGTCGCCGCCTTGCAGGGCGTTGCCCGCGCCGTGGCCTGCGGCGAGGCGCCGATCGACGATGTCGATGCGAGCCGGGTATCGACTAGCGCCTTGGCCGACGCGCGAGCGGCCTTGCTCGCGTTGCCCGGCATCGGCCCCTGGACCGTCGAGTACATCGCCATGCGCGCATGGCGCGACGTCGACGCCTTTCCCGCCACCGATCTCGTGCTGATGCAAGCGATCGCCGCACGCGATCCCGCGCTGTCCCGAGCGCCGCTTCAGCGCCAACGCACGGAGGCTTGGCGCCCATGGCGCGCCTACGCCGCGATGCATCTTTGGAACGAAATCGCCGATCGCGCGCAGGGCGATCGCGGCGGCTAAGCCCCGCCCAATCTGGCCTCAAGCGAGCTTCGCGGCGCGGTGTTAAAGTGCCCGCTACTCAAAAATAATTGCATCGAGGCGCCGCTCGGAAGTGACGCGGCCGGCGCCCGATCGGCTTCGATGTCAGATATCCAAACACCACTTCAGTCGGAAGCATTCGCGCAGCGTTTGTCGGCGCTCTCGTCGCCGCAAGCGCAGGGCGTGCTCGCCCGTGGCTTGCGCGGCATCGAGAAGGAAAGCTTGCGCGTCAGACGCGACGGGGCGCTCGCGATGACGCCTCATCCGCGCGTGCTCGGTTCCGCGCTGACGCATCCTTCGCTGACCACCGATTACTCCGAAGCGTTGCTCGAGCTGATCACACCGGCGCAAGAGAGCCCCGAGCAGGTCATCGCGCGGCTCGACGAGCTGCATCGCTTCGTCTATGCGCAGCTCGGGGAAGAGCTGCTGTGGACCGATTCGATGCCCGGCGCGCTCCCGGCCGACGACGAAATCCCCATCGCCGAGTACGGCGTCTCGAACATCGGGCGGCTCAAGCACGTCTATCGGCACGGGCTCGCCCTGCGGTATGGGCGCACCATGCAGTGCATCGCCGGAATCCATTACAACTACTCGCTGAGCGACGAGGCGTGGCGGCTGCTCCACGCACAGCATCCGTCCTCGGCGAATGCCGTCGATTTTCAATCGGCGTGCTATCTCGCGCTGATCCGCAATTTTCGTCGGACGAACTGGCTCTTGATGTATTTGTTCGGCGCTTCCCCCGCGCTCGATCGCGCGTTCCTGCGCGGGCGGCCGAACGCGCTCGAATCGTTCGACGAACATACGCTCTATCGGCCCTACGCGACGAGCTTGCGCATGAGCGATCTGGGCTACTCGAATACAACCGCCCAAGCGGCGCTGCAGCCGAACTACGATACGCTGCCCGGCTATCTCGATGCGCTCGCGCGTGCGGTCAGCGAGCCGTATCCGGCGTACGAAGCGATCGGCACCCATCGCGACGGCAGTTGGGTGCAGATCAATACGAACGTCTTGCAGATCGAGAACGAGTTCTACTCGACGATTCGTCCCAAGCGCGTGACGTATTCGGGCGAGCGCCCCTTGCATGCGCTGGCCTCGCGCGGCATTCAGTATGTCGAAGCGCGCTGCCTCGATATCGATCCGTTCGAGCCGTGCGGCATCAGCGTCGAAACGGCGCGCTTCCTCGACGCCTACTTGCTCGTCTGCGCGCTCGAGGATAGCCCGACGCTGCCGCCGGCCGCCTATGCGGAAGCGAACGCCAATTTCGGGAGCGTCACGCTAGAGGGGCGCAAGCCGGGGCTCACGTTGATGCGCGAGGGCCGCGCGCTGTCGTTGCGCGATTGGGCCAAGGAATTGCTCGATAAGATCGAGGCAGCGGCGCGTGCGCTCGATGCGGCGCGCGGCGATGACGGATATGTCCGCGCGGTGGCCGCGCAGCGCGCGAAGTTGGCCGATCCCGAATCGACGCCTTCGGCGCGCGTGCTGCGCACGATGCGCGAACGCGGGCAGAGCTTCTTGGCGTTCGGGCTCGCGCAGAGCGAAGCGCATGCTGAGTACTTTCGCGCGCGGCCGCTCGACGAGTACGCCACGCGCGCGATGCACGAGCTCGCCGAACAATCGCTGGCGGAACAAGCCGAACTCGAAGAGCGCGACCGCTCAGCCTCGTTCGACGATTTCGTCCACGATTACCGCAACTACTCGGTGGAGCGCTTCAGCGTCTGAGCGGGGCGCTTAGCGCCTCGTCGGCAGGTCGAGCGAACGACTGCGCGCCCGGCGCGTCGAATCGCCTAACGACAAACGACAAACCGACGAAAAACCGACGGAGGGCGTTCGCATGAAATCGCTGGGATCAATCGTCGCCTGCCTGCTCGTCGCGGGCTGCGCGGCGAACAATCAGGTCAAGCCGGAAACGATGCAGATCGCCACCGCGCCGCTCGTCTGCCGCGGCGATCAATGCACCCTTTGGTGGCAGCGCGCGCATCAATGGATCGCCGAGCACGCGCAGTATCCGCTGCAGACGGATAGCGCAACCGTCATTCAAACGGCCGGCCCGGCGGGCGGCAGCGGCGCGCCCGCGTTCCAGGTCACGCTCGCTCGCAATCCGGATGGATCTTCGACGATCGGTTTCGCCGCGCACTGCGATCGTCCGCTGATGGGTTGCCGGCCCGATCCTTGGCAAGCGGCGGCGAATTTCAAGCAGTTCGTGAAGACGGGCGTCGAGGCCGTGGGATCCGGCGCGCCGGCATCCTCGACTCAGCTGCCGTCCGCACCGGTCCAATAATCTCGGCGGGCAGGGCGCTCGGTCCTGGTTCTGGTCGCCGCAGACGATCAATGCCCCATGGCAGCCCCGGCGCCGCGTTTGGGCTTGGTGATCCAAACCAGCCCGGCCAGCAATACGAACGCCGCGCAAGAAATGCGGAAGAAATCGTTCGTCGCCATCATGTAGCCCTGCTGCGTGACGAGCGAATTCAGCTGCGCGCTGACGCTATCGCCGGCCAGTCCGAGCGTGCTGAGCACGTTCTGATAGGCCGTCGTATTCGACGAATACGCATTGACCGATTCGGCCAGCACCGCGTGGTGGTAAATCGCGTCGTTCTCCCAATACGTCGTACTGATCGCCGTGCCGATCGCGCCCGCTAGCGTCCGCAAAAAGTTCGAGAGCCCCGATGCGCTCGCGAGACGCTCGTCCGGAATGCTCGACAGCGTAATCGTCGTCATCGGCACGAAGAAGCACGCGACGCCGATGCCCTGCACGATACGCGGCAAGATCACATGATTGAACGGTACGTCGAGCGTGAAGGTCCCGTTCCACACAGAGACGATCGCAAAGATGGCGAAGGCAAAACTCGCGACCGCGCGCAGGTCGAGCCGATGCAGATTGCGGCCGAGAATCGGCGAAAGGACGAGCGCGAGCAAGCCCACCGGCGCCGTCGCCAACCCGGCAAGGCCCGCCGTATAGCCCATCACCGTCTGCAGCCAGAGCGGAAAGATCACGACCGAGCCGAAGAAGGTCATGTAGCCGAGAAAGATGATCAGCGCGCCCAAGGCGAAGTTGCGGTCCTTGAATAGCGTCAGGTCGATGACGGGCGTTTTCTCCGTGATTTCCCAAGCGAGCAGGAAGGCGAGCGCGACGATGGAGATCAGCGCCAGCGAGACGATGAAGGTCGAATTGAACCAATCGCGATCCTTGCCGAGATCGAGCATCATCTGCAGACACGACACGCCGATAACGAGCAGCCCGAGGCCCACTGCATCGATCCGCTGCTTCGACGTCTGCGTTTCACGCCCGCGCAGCAGAAAGTAGGCGGACGACGCCGAGATCAAGCCGATCGGCAAGTTGATGTAGAAGATCCACGGCCAGGAATAGTTATCGGTGATCCAGCCGCCCATCACCGGGCCGAAGATCGGCGCGACGATCACCGTCATCGCCCATAGCCCCAACGCCAAGCCGCGCTTTTGCGGAGGATAGCTGCGCATGAGGATGGTTTGCGACAGCGGCACCATCGGCCCCGACACGAGCCCCTGCAGTAACCGGAAACCGATCAGCGACGGAAAATTCGCGGCGAGACCGCACAGCGCCGATGCGATCGTGAAAGCCAGCACCGACATCGTAAACAGCCGCACTTCGCCGACGCGGCGCGCCAGCCAGCCCGTCAGCGGCACGGCGATAGCCGCCGCCACCGAATACGACGAGATCACCCACGTGCCGTCGCTCGTGGCCACGCCGAGGCTGCCCGAGATCGTGGGCACCGCGACGTTTGCAATGGAGGTATCGAGCACCTCCATGAAGGTGCCGAAGGCCAAACCGATCGTCAGCAGGGCCAGCGTGCCGCCCTTTAAAGGCGCCGGGCCCGCCTGCGACCCGGCAGGGAGGGATGCCGCATTCGACATGCGCGTTCTCCTTATTCTTCATCGTAAATCTAGCCTCGGTTTGAATCCCCGGCCTTCAGGCCGGTGAGTCGGGACCCCGGCCTGAAGGCCGGGGTTTCGGCGATTCTTTGGGAGGGGTGCAAACCCCTTCCAAAAGGGTCTTGCCAAACCGGCCTGAAGGCCGGTTGTGGACAGTTGCCGGGGCAGGCCGACCGCCTGCCTCGCTCGATGTGAGGTGCGTTGGGCGCAAATATGGCCAAAATTGCTTGCCCTGTCAATATTTTTCTATGCAATGATGGTTGAGGCTGGTATTGCATCGGAGCGAACGGGGACGGGGCGAGGGCTGGAGGGGCAGCGCCGTGGCTCGTAATGGTCGTAACGTGCCGTAACCCAGGGCCCGTGCGCGGTGCGCTACCATCGGGCGCATCACATCGAACCTATCGCCGGCATGTCGCCTCAACGTTTTACTTCTCCCTCTATCGTGCGCTGGGCAACCCTTCGCGCGACGGCGCTCGGCTGCGCGGCCGCGGCGCTCTTCGCCGGTTGCGCCGTCGGTCCCGACTATCGCCGCCCCAGCACGCCGGCGCCGGCCTCGTACAAAGAAACACCGGCGGGCTGGAAAGTGGCCGAGCCGCTCGATGAGGCCGACCGCGGCCCTTGGTGGTCGATTTACGGCGACGCTCGGCTGACTGCCCTCATCGAGCAGCTGAATGCGAACAACCAGACGATTGCGCAATATGCGGCAGCGTACCGCCAAGCGCGCGCACTCGTCGGCGAAGCGCGCGCGGCTTACTTCCCGACGCTCGGCCTATCGGCCAGCGCCTCGCGCTCGGGGCAGCGGCTGTCGAGCGGCGGGGGTGGCGGCGCCGGCGGCGGCACGCTCGGAACGACGAGCTCGGCTACGCGGATCGGCAACGTCTTCTCTACGTCGCTCGATGCGTCTTGGGAGCCGGATCTCTGGGGTAAGGTCAGCCGCACCGTCTCGGCGCAGCAGGCCGGGCAGCAGGGCGCGGCGGCCGATCTCGCCAACGCGCGGCTGTCCGCACAGGCGACGCTCGCGCAAACCTACTTCCAGCTGCGCGCGCTCGACGCAACGCAAAAGCTGCTCGACGAGACCGTCGCCGCTTACGCGCAATCGCTCAAGCTCACCCAGAATCAGTACGCGCAAGGCGTGGCGGCGCGCTCCGATGTGATTCAGGCACAAACGCAACTGCAGTCCGCGCAGGCCGCGGCGATCGATAACGGCGTCGCGCGCGCGCAGGACGAACACGCGATCGCGGCGCTCGTCGGACAAGCGGCGTCGACGTTCTCGATTCCGCCGATCCCGCTCGATACCGAGCCGCCGGCCGTGCCCGTCGACGTCCCTTCGGCGCTGCTCGAGCGGCGCCCCGATATCGCCGCGGCCGAGCGCCGCGCGGCCGCGGCGAACGAGCAGATCGGCGTGGCGATGTCGGCCTACTTCCCCTCACTCACGCTATCGGCGCAGGGCGGCTTCCAAAGCTCGGTGCTCTCGCAGCTCTTCACGCTGCCGTCGCGGTTTTGGACCGTCGGCCCGCAGCTGGCCGCCACACTGTTCGACGGCGGCCTGCGCCACGCGCAAACCCAAGCCGCTCGCGCCGCCTACGATCAGCAGGTGGCCACTTACCGGCAAACGGTGCTCGGAGCCTTCCAGGAAGTGGAGGACGCGCTCGCCTCGCAGCGCATCCTCGCTCAGGAGATTGTCGTCGAGCGCGAAGCCGTCGCTTCCGCCCAGCAAGCGCTCGCGATCGTGACGAACGAATACAAGGCGGGCACGGTGGGCTATGTCAATGTGCTGACCGCGCAAACGACGGCGTTCTCAGCCGAGCAAAAGCTCGCCACCCTGGCGGGGCAGCGGATGGTGTCGTCGGTCGGGCTCGTGAAGGCGCTCGGCGGCGGATGGAACACCGCACAGATGGCGCGCGAGGATGGCGGCGTCAAAGCGCCGCAAGCCGACGCAGCGGCGGCGGTTGCCGCGCCTACCGCCGCCTCCGCTCCCACGCCTGCGCCCGCGGCGAACGACTGATGACCTAGCGCGTGTAGTCGAGCGCGATGGCGCCGTCGCCGGTCGGGCGTCCCAGCAGATTCAGCAGCCCCGCCAGGTTGTCGCGCTGCTGCGCGGAAGCGCTCGCTTGTCCGTGAAACGACGTGGAGCTCGCGGAAATCGCGCCGTGTCCGTCGAGCATCAAGGGGCCGTTCAGCGTCGATAGATCGATCGTCGACGTATCGCCTTGGGATTGGAACGCCACCCGATACGATCCCAACGGTTTGACGGGCGAGACCCGCGAAGTCATGTCGGTCAGCGTGATGACGAGCTGACCATAGGTGCGCTGGCCGAGGATCCGCCAGGGCGTCCAAGCGAGCCGTACGGCGCCGTGCAAATCGAGCGTATTGAAGGGCGCGCCGAGCCCTGCGAGCAGCGCGGCCGGCACGGCGATCTCGCCCGCCGAAATCGTGGCGCTTCGCGGGGCGGCCGCCACCTCGACCGGCTCGGGCATGGCCGGGATCTGCTGCATGCGCATGCTCAACCGGCCCGTCAGCAACGGCCAAAACGCCGTTTGCCATTGCACCCTTCCCGGCAGTAGCGTGCCGGCTCCGGCGTCCCGGCCCGCCGCCAGCACGAGCGTGGCCGAACCGTGCCAGAGCGATCCCGACGGATCGATCAAGTTGACGTGGCCTTGCGTCGCTTTCGCGAATTGCGGCGTGATCCAGGCCGCGGGCATCATCACGAGCAGCGTCAGCCCACTCGATACGATTGCGATGATGAGCCACGGCAAAGCGGCGAGCAGGCGCCGCCATCCCCGCCTCATGCGCCACCTCGAAGCCAACGCGAGGGGAGCAGGCCGCAGGCCGGCACGTTTGCCCCGATAAACGCCAACGTCATTGCGCCGACCTTCCCGGCGCGGTGGCCGGTTGCAGCGTCGCCGTCAGATCGACTTGTCCATCCGCCTTCAATGCGGTGGCGTGCAATTCGATCACGCGCACCTTGAACTGCTTGCGCATATCGTTCAGCCACATCGTCCAGGCAGGGAACGACGCGTTTTTCAAGTCGATCTGCACGGCTTCGCCGGTCAGACGCACCTGCGTGGCGGCCAGGCCCGCTTGCGTCAGCGAGGTGTTCAAAGCGTCGCGCAGCGCGCCGCCCGTGGGGGCCACGCCTTGCGCGGCGGGCGCCAGCGCTCGCGCTTCGTCGGCCTGCGCCGTCATCTGCGCGATTTGGCGTTGCATCGCCGGCAGCGTCTCGCGCAAATGAGTGCGGCCCTGCTGCGCCGGCGCCCACAGAATCGAATAAGCGACGACGACGCCAATGGCCACGCCGCCCCAAGTAAGCAAGAGCTTTTCGCGTGCCGTGCGCGGCTCCCAGAAGCCCGCCCATAGATCGCTCAATGCGCCGAGATTCATTGTCCGCCCCCGTTTCGAATAACCCATTTGCCCGTATTCGTATCGATCGCGCCAGCGAGCCCGTTCTGCGCGAGCCGTTGACCGAACGCCGGGTCGGGATGGACCTCGGGCTTGAAGGTCACGTCGAGCCGTCGATCGTGATAATCGAGCGCCGCAATGCCGTTCACCGGCACGGCGCCGAGCGAGCGATCGAGACGCGCGGCCAACGAGAGGTAATCGTCAGGCGAAAGCTCGCCGGCCGCCACGCGCAAGTGTTCGAGCTGCGTCGTCATTTGCGACGCGGGATCGAGCACGACCGTCGTCTTCGGGAATGCGTTCAACAGCAGCTCCGTCATCTGCGCAGTGAGCGCGTCGCGTTCGCGCGCGAGCATCATCCACTGCACGTTCGCGCCGATGATGGCGACCACGAGCGCGGCGACGGCAAACCCGATCGGCAGCCGCAGCCGGCGCAGCGTCGCGCGATCGAGCCGCCAGGGGCGCGATTCGAACTCGAATTGACACAGATCGAAGCCGCAGGCGATCGCGTTGTGCGCCAGGGTATCGAACGGCAACGGCGTGACGCCCACATGAACGCCGTGCGCGGGCACGGCTTCACCGGCCAACGTAGGCTCGCCGCCCGGCAATGCAGTCAACTCGTAGACGCTGACGGCCGCGCCGCCGGCCAACGCCGCAAGCGTCGTGCCGAGCGCCGAGAGCGGCACCGCCAATCCTTCGCCGTGTGCGCCGCACGCGAGCGCGAGTTCCACGCGCGGCTCGGTCGTATCGACCAGCGCCGGTTCGGGTGTCGCCGTCAGCGCAACGTCGGCCAAGATCGCGGGCGCCGTCTGCGCGACGGTGCCGAGCACGGCCGCGACGAGCGGCTCGCGTGGCGCCAGCCCGGCGCCCGGGGCGAGCGTCGCTCCGGCGCTCGCCCCGCCGGCCAGCGCGGCTTCGCTCTCGACGAGAACGCTCTCCTCCACCGGCTCGGCAACGGCGGGTAGCGGCAAGCAACGCGTCACCGGTACAGCGCGCAGGCTGCGATGGCCCGCCGTGTTGAAGGCTTCGACGATGAAGCGAAACCACCCGCGATCGATGACGGCCAACGTGCGCTTGCCGTCCGCGAGCGGGTGCGGATCAAGGGCGATGTGGCAGGTTTGGGCGTCCTGGATCAGGTAATCCTCGACGACGTTCGGCAGCGCCTGCTTCAGCCGCGGGCCCTTCACGGGCGGCAACGCCGCGGCGAGCATCAGCATGTCGCGGGCGGCGACGATCAGCACCGTCGTGGACGCGCGCGGCAAAAACGCCAGCGCCGCGCGACCGGCGCGCTCTTTGCGCCCGCTCTTGTCGAGCAGCATGAACGGCATCTCGGGGAGCTGCCACTCTTGCGACGGCACCGCCGGATCTCGCGGCGGCAGTAAGACGATCAACGTGCTCAAGGCCCGTTCTCTCCTGGTTTAACGCTGCTTTAGAGCTGATCGCGCACACTCACGACGCGTGTCGTGTGCGTCAGCGGATCGCGGTAAATGAGCGTGGTGCGGTCGACTTCGGCGCGCTCATGCTGCACGCGCCCATGAACAAGAAAATAGCTCGTCGTCACGTCGATGGGAATCTGGCTGATGTCGACTCCGGGCGGCAGCCCACCCGTCCCTTGCAAAGTCAGCTGCACTTGGGCCGTATTGAGCATGAATGCGCTTTGGCGTCGCGAGACGAAGGCCTGCGCGCTCGAGAGCGACATACCCGGCACGATCGCGGCGATGACTTCGGCCGGCGCGGTATTCATGTTGACGCTCGTCTGCGTGGGCAGCACCGTCACGAACGGGCGCAAGCGGGCCACCATCTCAGGCGTGAAGCCGGGTACGTTCAGCAGCGAATCGACGCTCGTGAACTGCAGCGGCTCCGCATCGACGTTTTCGTCCTCTTCGTCCTGAAGGCCGGGCTTATCGGTGGAAGTATCCGTCGTCACCGTATCGCCCATGTCGGGGGCTTGGCGCGGCTGCGGCGGTTCCACTTGGCCCCCTTGCCCCGGTTGCGCCGCTTGGCCCGCCGAGCCGAGCCGGGCGCCGATCGGCATCTGAAACCGCGTGGCCGATTGCATCAACGACGCGCGCATTTGCACCGCGGTCGTTTTCGCGAGGCCGCCGTCCAAGCCGAGCAATGCGAGCAGCCGCGCGAACGATGCCATCTGCAGTTTATTGAGTTGCAGGGCGCCGGGCGCCGGCACCGACACGAGATTGCGCAGGTTGAACTTCGCTTGCGCATCTTCGATCGATCCGGAGATGTAGGTTTGCGCGCCCTCGGCGGCATCGCCCTGGCCCGATTTGCCGAGGAAATCCGACAGCCGAGTTTTCGCGATCGGCACGGCCCAAATGCCGCCGAGATAGGTGACAGTCGGCGCCGTATCGGCTTCCGAACGCAGAATCAGGCGTGTCCAATCGACCGCGCCGCGCGCAACCCACTGCGCTTGCGAGAGCAGCCGTTGATTTTGAATGCGGCGGATCTGCACCTGCTGGCGCCAGAGTACCCCGGCGACGAGGATCGCCGACAGCGTGACGACGAGTAGCGCGCTGATGATCGCCGCGCCGCGTTGGCGCCGGGAGGGCCCACGCCGCCGATCGGCCGTGCGAGTCGAGGATTTGAACGAGGCGAATCGCGCGCGCATCGTCATTCTCCGACGAGGAACATGCGCCGCACGGGCACGTGGAGGGAGGGCGCGCCGATCGACACCTCGAGGCCCGTGACCGCGCGCGGCAACGGCGCGCTGCCGAACTGCGGCACCTTCAGATTGTTGTTGTTGCGCGCGATCTCTGCGCTGACATCGCCCATCTGCGTCGTCCAGCCCACGCGCGGCACATAAAGCCGCGCCGTGATCTTGCCGACGCCGGAGATCAACGGCACCGCGCTCCAATCGCCGCTGCCGCTCGAGGCGGCCATCGCGCGCCGCAGCTGTCCGACCGTCGCGACCGGCGGCGACGCATAGCGCGTGACTCGCCCGTCCGCCACCTGGTAGCGCACGACTTGCAGGCGCGGCGCCTCGCCCGCGAGGCCGAAGGTGCGCACGATCTGCAGCCCGTTGCCGGAAACCGAAACCGCCGGCTGGCCGACTTCGTCGTCGGTCGCGGCTAGCCGGGCGTCGACGCGCAGTTGATCGAAGAGTTGGACGAACACGCGTTCGTCTTCCATCGCACTCGTGATCGCCTGCCGCCCGCGCATGATTTGATCGAGCCCACGCCACGAGAGCACGGCGATGACGGCGAGGATCGCGATCGCGACCATCAGCTCGATCAGCGTGAAACCACGCTCGCGCCGCGCGGCGCGCTTGCCCTTAGAGCGCACGGTTGGTTTCATTGGCGACCACCGTCACGAGTTGGGCGAGGTTGCCCGAATGTCCCGGCGTCGTCACGGATACCTCGACGCGACGAAACACCGGATTGGGGGTCGCGGTGACACGTTGGGTACACGTAAGCGGCAAGTTGCCTTGCGAACAATCGAACGTCTGCGTGCCGACCTCGGGCCAGGTATGCGACAAATGCAGATCGGTCAGCGCATCGTCGGCGCTCCAGCCCGCGAGCAACCGCCGGTGCAGGTCGGCCTCGTCGTTCGCGAGCATGCCCACCGCGCGCAGCGAAGCGGCCAGCGCCACGGCGATGATCGCGAGCGCCACGAGCACTTCGATCATGGTGAAGCCGCGCGTACGAGAGCCGGAAGAAAGCATCGAGGAACGCATGTCATCGCACCTCGTAGCGGCCGTTGCCGGTACCGACGATCGTCGCGCGGCCGACCGACGAATAGAGCGTGACCGTCACCGCTTGGCCGATGCTCTCGACCCCGAACACGATGCGCTCGGGATGGAGATCGGAGCCCGGATAATCGATCGTCACGTCGGTCACGCCGCCCTCCCATCCGCGCTGGCGAAGCAGATCGTCGCGCAACAACGGACGCCAGCCGTCGTCGGTGCGCACGTCGAAGCGATAGCCGCCGGTGACCGGTTGCCAGGCGATGGGGCGCGAACGCACCTGCGCTTCGTCCGAGGCCGATTCGAACAACAGCGCGAGTCGCTGCGCCTGCTCTTGCAAATCGGTGCGCGGATTACGCGTGAGCGAAACGGACGCGAGCGACACCAACAACCCGGCGATGACGAGCACGACCATCATCTCGAGCAGCGTGAAGCCGCGCGAGCGCCGCGCGCAACCAAGCGCTGGAGGCCGTTCGAAGTGCGGGCGGCGCTTCTCGTTCGTTAGCATGATCGCCGATCAGGCCCGAACGTTAGACGCCGCATCGCGCCGTACGTGACATCGCGGCGCCTACTGCCACGAGCCGACGTCGGCATCGTTGCCTTCGCCGCCGGGTTTGCCGTCCGCGCCGTAGCTGAAAATATCGATTTCCCCGTGGACGCCGGGATTCAGATATTGATACGGGTTGCCCCAAGGATCGTTCGGCAAGCGTTCGAGATAGCCGCCGTCTTTCCAGTTGTTCGGAATCGGATCGGTGCTCGGCTTTTCGATCAGCGCGCGCAGGCCTTGCTCCTGGGTGGGATAGCGGCCGTTGTCGAGCCGGTACAGCTTGAGCGCCTGCATCATCGTGCCGATGTCCTGCTTGGCCGCGACGCGGCGCGCCTCGTCGGGACGGCTCATGATCTTCGGCACGATCAGCGCGGCGAGAATGCCGAGAATGGCGATCACGACCATGATTTCGATCAGCGTAAAGCCGCGCTGGCGCCGGGCACGCAGGGCCGCCATTTCGGTACGACGTGGGTTCCACATTTGCATCATTGCCTACCTCTTTCGATAAATTGTCGACGAAGCGCAAGGAACGCGCTTCGCATCGCGCCGCCGATTGTAATGGGGCTCGTCATCAGGGTCGGCCAATCGTGCAAACCCGGGAATAGCCCGTACAATGACGCGCATGAACACTCTCCAAATCCGCCTACTGTCGTTCGCGCTGTTCGCGGTTTTCTGCGCGACGCTCACCTATTGGATCGTCGTGCTCACCGCGCATCCGCCGCCGCCACCGCAGGCCGCCGCCGTCGCGCCGAGCGCCTCGCCCGAGGATGCCGCCGCGCTCTTCGGCGGCAAGCTCACCCACGAGGTGAATCGCAACATCAAGCTCGTCGGCATCCTCTCGCTGCGCGAGGGCGCCGCCGCCATCATCGGCGTCGGCGACGATCCGGCGCGCGCCATCGCTCTCGGCAGCAAGATCACCGATGGCACGACGCTCGCTGAAGTCCGGGCGCGCTCGATCGTCATCGATCATAACGGCGTGCATTCCGAAATTCCGCTGGCGCCCAACGCGGGCGGCCCGACCATCTATGTGCGCTAGCGCACGCTAGGGCTCGGCGCTTGCATCAGGGCGGGGCGCCTTCGCATCGAACGGCGCCCCTTAACCGAAGGGCGCCGGCTCACCGCGCAGCCGGCTATCTGAAAAACAATCGGGTTATCTGAAAAAGCGACATCCCGATTTGTTTCCCGAATCCCCAGGTCCGCTCGATCATCCGCCGACATCTGCACGACGTCACTGCACCATGTTGTTCAGATCGATGATCGGCAGCATCACGGCCAACACGATCACGAGCACGATCCCTCCCATCGCCAAAATGAGCAGCGGTTCGAGCAAGCTCGTCAAGAACATCGTGCGCCGTTCGAGCTCGCGCGATTCGCCTTCGGATGCGCGATCGAGCATGGTGGTGACGTCGCCCGTCGCCTCGCCGGAGCGAATCAAATGCACAAGCACCGGCGGGAACGTTTTCGTGTTGCCGAGCGCACGCGAGAGCGATGTTCCCTCACGCACGCGAACGATCGCATCGTCGACGTTGCCGCGCATGGCGCGATTGTTCAGCGTCTCGCCGGCCGCCTGCAACGCGCGCAGAATCGGCACGCCGGCCGCCGTCAGGATCGCGAGGGTACTCGCAAAACGCACGGTGTTGTAGCCCCGCACGAGCTTGCCGGCGAGCGGCGCCGTCAGCAACCATCGATCGAACGAGAGCCGCGGCCCCGGCTGCGACAAAATCCCGCGTATCGCATAAAAAACGACGGCCCAGCCCAACAGAATCGCCCACCACCAATGTCGGACGAATCCAGACAGCGCCATCATCATCACCGTCAGAATCGGTAGCTGCTGCTTCGAGCTGGCGAATACGTTGACGACCTGCGGCACGACATAGCTGAGCAGGAAGGTGACGATCCCCATGGCGATCAACGTGACGATGGCCGGGTACGTGAACGCCAGCACGATCTTCTGCGTGAGCGCATTGCGCTGTTCGATGTAATCGGCGAGCCGCGATAACACGAGCCCGAGCTTACCGGTGTGCTCCCCAGCGGCGACGAGCGCACGATAGATCTCGGGAAAATCGCGCGGGTGCTGCGCAAGCGCATTGGCGAGCGAATGGCCGCCTAGCACTTCGGCGCGAATCGCCGCGACGAGCTCGCGAATGTAATCGCGTTCCGCTTGATCGGTGAGCACGGCGAGCGCCTCGTCGAGCGGCAAGCCGGCCGTGAGCAGGCTCGCGAGCTGGCGCGTCAAAATGGCCTGTTCGCGCG
>Ga0157369_10002833_pt1 | contig 20696 bp, 19 predicted proteins | sample C25metaG_FD_113461 | JGI IMG/M metagenome (GOLD analysis project Ga0157369, IMG submission 113461) | Corn rhizosphere microbial communities from Kellogg Biological Station, Michigan, USA - C2-5 metaG | ecosystem: Host-associated > Plants > Roots > Rhizosphere > Soil | place: USA: Michigan...
CGCGCTCGGCGCCACGGCGGCAACCTATCTCCTGGGCCATCGCCAGCCGCTCGCCGGGCTGCGCGGACGCGTTCACTCCTGGCGCGGCAGCAAGCTCATCGTCACTTACCACCCCGCGTTCCTGCTCCGCGATCCGCGCCAGAAAAAGGAAGCCTGGGCCGACCTGCAGATCGCCATGCGCGAACTCGGCATCAAGCTCCCGGCAAAGAGCTGACCGGTCGCCTACTTCAGGGAATCCCGCTGCGCCTCAATTTTGTGCAGCGCATCTTGAAGGCCACCGCGCAAAATCAGCATCTTCACCTCGACAACTGCGGTCCCATGGGCCGGCAACGGAGGTGTTGGGTCCACATGCTGGCACGTCAGCTCCGGATTGCTCCACACATTCCCCACCGTGCGCGTGAAACTCGCCGCCACCCATTTCCCGTCGCTGGAGACTGTGGCAATCATCGGCTCGTCCACCTTTTGCGATGCGTTGTAATACGTGATGCCGTCCGAACGCTTCTCCACCAGCCGCGCGGGCACGGGCCACGTATAAGACGCCAGGTACCGCAAAGGAAGCCACTCCTTCAGCGGCATCGTCAACCGCGCCGGAGTGCCCGCCCCCAGCAGTTGGAACCCGCCCGCACCATGCACGTACGTCCTCTCCAAACGCACGTCGTGCAGAATGCCCGTGAGGCGCGGATCGGTCGGCGCATAAACCATGTCGTAGTTCACATCGGAGCAATTGTTGAACTCGTAATGGAAGCGAACGCCATCGTCTTCGAGCGTCGCCCGCGCAAGCATATGAATGCCGCCCTCGAGATCCATCTCGTACTCAAGCGCCCGCCCCGTTTCCTTCCATGCCGGAGCTGAACCGTCGCGTCCGGGTTGCCATAGGTAAAGATGACTGCTCTCTTCCTTGCCTTGCGCGCGCACCGTCACATGCTCGGGAAAGATGACCTGGAACGCGCCTTCGGCCGCTCCATAACCCGGCAGCTCAATCCGCAGCGTGGGATCCGAATTCTGATTGAACACGAGCATTCGCACGCCCGCTGCATTCTCGATGACTTTCGACGACTGGCCCCGCGCGTTTAATGGGCCCAATACCGCAACCAGCAACGACTCCACCAAAATCGCGATTGTTCGAAAGCCCATGGGATACGACCTCCGTTTTCGCCGTCCGTTCATCCTTTCGCGTTGCGGTCGCAACCATCAATCACAGCTTTTGCGTGATCCGCGAAGCCACCCACATGGTCAGAATGGTGAGCCATGAAGTTGCCGGCACGACGAGAAATGCGAATGCGGTATGGTGCCCTGGGCGGCTCGCGGCTATCGCCACATAGATTGCGAGCGACGTGATGCACACCACGAGCGACGAAGCACCTATGGCGGCAGCAATGTCGCGGCGAGCGCTATCGGCCAATCGATTGATCCATGCAAGGCCGGCAAACGGCGTCAACACCCAGATGGCAAACAGGGCCACCAGGAGCAGCGAACTGTTGTGCCGTCCCGTATACAACGTACATGCCAGCGAGCCTGCGGCTGCAACCCACAAGCCAACACGCACTATTCCGCGCATGGTCTAAATCCTTCCAGCGCGCCTACTTGTGTTCGCTCAGCGTGTCGTCCCGCCACAGCGCAACCCCGCCCAGCAGACCCGTCTCGTTCGACACGATCGTTACGTGCTCCGGCAGCTTGAATTCGATCTTCTTCGTGTTCCCGCCGCCCAGGTAAAGATGGTCCCAGTTGAACGTGAAACGCGTTTGCTCGATCGCCTCCAGCAGATACTTGTTCCAGCGCTTCTTGCCGTATCGATCCAGCCCCCGCCGTCCAATGTAGTCCTCGTAGGTGTGCTTCTTCCAGGGATGGTGCCCCAGCTCCATTGCCACCAGACGACCCGAGGTGTAGATCGCATTTCCCATGCCCGTGCCCAGGGTGAGGATCATCTCGATCCCTTCGCCTTTGATCGCCCCGTACCCCTGGATCGCGGCATCGTTGGCCACGCGCACCGGCTTCCTCCACATTCTTTCAAGCTCGTGCTGCAGAGGAAACCCGCTCCACGAAGGATGCAGGTTGAATGCGCTCCAGGTAATTCCACGCTTCACCACACCCGGAAAGCCCACCGATACGCGATCGAACTTCGGCAACGCATCGCGGAGCTTCTGCAATCCCTTCAGCACCGCTCTCGCGGTCGGAATCGCCGGTGTGGGAATTCTTTCCCGGTCGCTTATCGGCTTGCCGGCGCCGTCCAGCAGCATGGCCTTCAACCCAGATCCACCAATATCAATGGCCAATGTAATGGGACCGTGTGGGGAACCGGGTACGGACTTCGAGGCGGGAGTGGGCTTGGCAGACGCTTTAGGTTTCATCACCGGGAATTGTACTGAATAACACTTGGCCTCGCACAGGACACCGGAGCCGCCTGGCGCCCGCGGAGCGGTCTCGCGCCTCATCTCCTACACTGGTCTTTGCCCTTCATGCCTCTCTACTGCGAAGTCGCTCTGCCCGTCCCGCTGGACCGCACCTTCACCTATGCGGTACCTGAGGGCCAGCTTCCGCGGCGCGGCTCGCGCGTCATCGCGCCGTTTCGCAATGAAAAACTCATCGGGGTCGTGTTGCAGGTAACCGGCACTCCGCCGGCGGATTTCGAAGCGCGCTCCATCGAAGCCGTCCTCGATCAGCCTGCCGATCAGCCCGCAGAAGGGCAGGGAAGCGACACCCCGCTCCTCAGCGAAGCGCTTCTGTCTCTCGCGGAATGGATTGCTCAGTACTATCTCGCGCCTCTTGGTGAAGTTCTTCGCGGCATGCTACCACTTGGCGCGGAAGTGCGCCGCACCGTCTACTACCGCATCTCCGATCTCGGTCGCGACATCCTCGCCATCTCCATCGAGAATCAATCCGGAATCCAGTTCGATCGGCACGCAGGTCCCGCCCCGCGCCGCACACGCCCTACTGGATCAGCCCTCCCGCCCGATCATCACGCCATCGCACGCCGTGTCCTCGAACGCCTTGCCTCCGGCGAGCCCGTCAAAGTCTCCACGCTGCGCACCGCCACCGGCGCACCGCTGCCGGTTCTCGCAGCCATGCTGCGCAAAAAATGGGTACTGCGGGAAACCGCCGCCACCGAGCGCGACGCCCGCCGCACCGAGCGCTTCGCCGTCCTCGTTCCCGAAACGCGCCTGCCTGCCTTGACAGCGATTCAGCAGGGCATCCTCGCCGAACTGGCTGCCTGTGGCGGCGAAATGCCTCTCGCCGAGTTCCGCAAGCGCGACCTCTCATCGCCCAGCCTGCAAACTCTCGTGCGCCGCAACCTGGTCCGCATTGACGAGCGCCCCGCCGCCTTTCGCCTCGGCGGCATCGAAGGCGCCACACTCCCCGTCCGCCTGAACGAGCCGCAGACTGAAGCGCTCGCCTCCATCGCCTCCGCCCTCGGGGGATTCCATCCCTTTTTACTTCACGGGGTGACGGGATCAGGAAAGACCGCAGTCTATCTCGCCGCCATGCAGCATGCCCTCGACCGCGGCTTTGCCTCCATCCTGCTCGTCCCGGAAATCGGCCTCACCCCGCAGACCGCCGGCCTTCTCGACGCCGCGTTCGGCAGCAAGGTCGCGCTATTGCACTCCGCGCTCACGCCCGAAGAACGCAGCGAGCAATGGCGCCGCATCCGCCGCGGAGAAGCCCCCATCGTGGTCGGCACTCGCTCCGCCATCTTCGCGCCGGTTCCCAACCTCGGCCTCATCCTCGTCGACGAGGAGCACGACCAGAGCTACAAGCAGGAAGAGACGCCGCGCTACAACGCGCGCGATGTCGCCGTCATGCGCGCCAAGTTCGCGAATGCCCTCGTCGTCCTTGGTTCCGCCACGCCGTCGCTTGAAACCTGGCAGAATTCCGTCCTCGGCAAGTACCAGCGGATCGATATGCGTGAGCGCGTCGCCCAGCGCCCCATGCCAGAAGTCGAGTTGATCGACATGCGACAGGAATTTCAGCAGACCGGCCAGGAAAATCTTTTCTCGCGCTCGCTCATTCAGCAGACGCAGGCCGCCCTCGAACGCGGCGAGCAGGCCATCATCCTGCTCAACCGCAGGGGCTACTCCTTCGCCGTCATGTGCCGCGCCTGCGGCGCCAAGCTTGAATGCCAGAACTGCGCCATCGCCCTCACCCATCACAAGCCGCCCGCGGAAGACGGTCTCGCCCGCGAAGGCCAGCGCCTCGAATGCCACTACTGCGGATATCGCCGTACCGTGCCCGCGCGCTGCCCGCAATGCGACTCAGAGCATCTCTACTATCTCGGCGCCGGCTCGCAGCAGGGCGAAGAGCGCCTCACCGAAATATTCCCCACCGCGCGCATCGGCCGCATGGATCGCGACACCGTCCGCGGTCGCCACGACCTCGAACGACTGCTTGCGCGCCTGCACTCCGGCGAAATCAATCTCCTCGTCGGCACGCAGATGATTGCCAAGGGCCACGACATCCACGGCGTCACACTGGTCGGCGTCGTCGGCTGCGATCACTCCCTCTCCATGCCCGATTTCCGCGCAGCCGAACGCGTCTTCCAGCTCATGACGCAGGTCTCCGGGCGCGCCGGCCGCGGCGAACTGCCTGGCCGCGTCGTCGTCCAGACGTACCATCCCGATCACTATGCCATCATTGCCGCCAGCACGCACGACTACGCCGCCTTCGTCGAAAAGGAACTCAAGTATCGACGCTGGATGCACTACCCGCCCTTCGGCGCGCTGGCCAACGTGCTCATCCAGTCCCAAAAGCTTGAAGAGGCCGCCGCCTGGTCCGCCGAGCTGGGCAAGTGGTTTCAAAAGGCCGCGCCACAGGGCGTGCGCGTCCTGGGCCCGTGTACCGCACCCATCGCGCGCATCAAGGCCATTTATCGCTTTCACCTGATCCTCAAGTCGGCATCACGCAAGCAGCTCAACAGCGTTCTCCGCGCCATGCTAGCCCACGCCGACACCGCGGGCATTCCCCGCCGCAACCTGATCGTCGACGTCGACGCCCAGCGTCTAATGTAGCGATCTGCGCACTCATGCCGGCATATAGTACTGCCTATAGACAACCCGCCAGATCTCGTAATTCGGCCACTGAATGACGAGGATCCGATCATCATGGCGGCCGCCTTTGCGCAGATGGAATGGAAAAAGCCGGAAGCGCAGTATCGGAGGTATCTGCGTGAGCAGTCGGATGGTGCGCGCACCTGTCTGGTGGCCCTTGTTGAAGGACAGTTCGCGGGATACGTGACCGTGAATTGGCGACCTTCCTATCCCGGATTCGCCGAGCAGAATATCACTGAGATTCAGGATTTGAATGTTCTTCCGCAATTCCGCAGGCAAGGTGTCGCATCCCGTTTGCTCGACGGTGCCGAATCGGAAGTGGCGCTGCGAGCCAGCGTCGTGGGAATTGGAGTGGGATTGCACCCGGGCTACAATGCCGCCCAACGGTTATATGTCAAACGAGGCTACATACCGGACGGCCGAGGAATTACGTATCGGGATCGCTACCTGCTCGAGGGCGCACAGGTTGTGCTTGACGATCACCTCATCCTGCATTTCACGAAGCATTTGCGTGTGGAGTGAATCAAATCTTGATAGTTGACGGTCACATCCACTTCGATCCTGCTCAAAATCAAATCAGGGGCCAAACCTTACTGCGTCAACCCCGCCAGCGGATCCACATGCAGCAGCACTTCCATCAGCGACCCATGATCGAACGGCCACGGCGTAAACGTCAGCAAAAAAATCCCCAGCCCCATCACGCCCAGCACCACGCGCCCGCGCGACAGGGGCTGCGGATTGCGAATCTCAGGATGCCGCATCGCCGGAATCAGCATGAACGCGCCCCACAGCATCCAGCCCACCCAGAACACCATGCCTGCCACAAACAGCGCCAGCGGCAGCGCCTTGGTCGCCCATCGGTTCATCCTCGGCGAAATCGCATACAGCACGTGCCCGCCATCAAACTGCCCGCCGGGAATCAGGTTCAGCGACGTGATGAACAGACCAATCCATCCCGCCACCAGCACCGGATGCGGCGCAATATTGTTGAACGACGGAATCGTCGGATCCCATTGCACCAGCAGATGGTGAAGGAACCGGATCGTCAGCGGCTCCCCGCCAAAGCGCACAATCGCATGCGCCGGATTGGCGGGCGCGTGGTAGCTCAGCGCGAACCCTACTGCCACCGCAATCACCGACGCAACATATCCCGCCAGTGGCCCGTAAATGCCCACGTCCATCACCGCGTTGCGCGAGGGCATCCGCGACCGGATGCGGATCACCGCGCCCATCGTCCCGCTCAGCGTCGGAGCAGGCAGAACCCAGGGCAGCGACGCCCGAATCCCGTGCGCCTTGCACGCAAAGTAATGACCGTATTCGTGAATTAGCAGTATGCCCAGCATGGTGACGGAAAACGCCAGTCCCAGCACCCAGGCCTCGGGGTGCGCCATCAGCCATGGCCACGGCCACAGATCGCTGTCCTGCACCACTGGCGGCATTCCATCCAGAAAATTCTGCATGAAGCGCGCGCCGTTCGCCGTGGTCGTCACCACGCTCACAGCCAGCAGCAGCAGGGGAATGGCGGTCCGGCGCTTCGTTCCGGAAGGTTTGTCCCTGGTTTCCTGTGACTGTTCCGCAGGCTTGCTGCTGGGCACAGGCGAAGCAAGGGCAGGCTCTTCCGCACGTGAGGAGTCCGGCGCCGCTATGCTCGGGCCGTCAGGCCCCACTGGGGTCACTCACCATTGCCGGTCGGAGCCGCCGTGCCATTGCCCTCCAGCGCATGAAGATCCTTCCCGGGTTTGAACCGAACCGCCTTGCCGGGGGTGATGCTGACCTCTGTGCCTGTGCGCGGATTGCGCCCGATACCCGTTTTGCGCGCCCGCACGCTGAACACGCCAAAACCCCGCAACTCGATCCGCTCGCCCGCCGCCAGCGCCTGCTTCAGGCCTTCGAATACCGTGTCGACCGCAGCTTCTGCCTTGGTCCGCGGCAGGCCAGTGCGCTCAATCACCTGATGAACAATGTCCTGCTTGATCAAAGGGGGAACCTCGCTCGCACAAGTTGACACCCGAGGCCGGCGAACCCACTTGTGCCGCTCCCTCCGTCTTCCTGCTCACCAGGCAACCCTGACACCCGATGAAGCAACCGGAAACGGTCTCCGCGGACCCGCTCGCGCACTCTACGCTAGTGATGCTACAGGTTTTGCGCGTTTTGGGAAACTGCCGAGTTTGATTCCGGCGGGATTTTCACCTGACTCGCCATCGCGCATTCCCATATCCGGCCCAGCTCCCGCTCCCGCTCTCCGGCCGTCATTGTCAGCGCCTTCCTCGCTCCCGTAAGATGAAATCGTTCCTCAGCCCTGTCAAGAATCTGCCTCGTCAGTCGCAGGTTGTCCCGGCCGAAACTGTCCAGCACCGTCGTTCGTCAGAGAGACAGAGCCGCTCGAGCCAGCTCCCACAGTTCTGCGGAAAGCTCAATCGCGCATTCCTTCCCGCGGGACTTGCCGTACTTGATATCCAGATCCTCAATCGCGTCGAGGGTTCCCTCGCTCACAGCCTTGCAGCCCGGAGTTGTGGCCCTTGCAGCAGCACGCCAAATCGATCCGCATCGGCCTTCTCGCCGGCGAGCCTATCCGCCTCGAAGGCCTCACCATGATCTTCGAGGAGCCCCCACCCGACGGACAGCCGCGACTGGTTCCCACCATCGGCACCCTCGAGGAACTCCTCGCCAATGCCGCTGTAGAGTACCTCGTCGTTGACCTCAACTCGTCCGCCGGCGGCCTCCAGGTTCTCGAATTGGTGCGCCGCTCCCGCCCCACCATGCGCCAGATCGTCATCGGACCCGAGCACGACGACGAAAAAGTGCTCGAAGCCATCGTCGCCGGAGCTCGCGCCTATCTCGACTCCTCCGCCACCCCGCAGACCGTCCGCATGGCCCTGGATGTCGTGGTCAGCGGCTCCATCTGGGCGCCCCGCCGCCTCCTGTCCACGCTCATCGATCGCCTCCTCGGCGTCTCGGAGACCCGCATCTCCACCTCGGGCCTCGAACTGACCGCCCGCGAGCGCCAGGTGCTCGAACTCATCCTTCGCGCCCGCTCCAACCGCGAAATCGCCGAAGAACTCGGCATCGAAGAGCGCACCGTCAAGGCCCACGTCGGACGCCTGATGCGCAAAACCGGAGCTGACAACCGCATCGGGCTCTCTATCCGCGCCCTCAGCCGCTCGCTCGTGGCGGGCTCCGGAAAATCCAGATAATCCGGATAACGTACACCAACGGGCTGCTACGCTCCGGCCCCGGAAAACCGTCGGTGCCGTTAATTACCTTTGGCGAGGCAGATAGGTTACTAAAATCCACTGTCCCTTCGTACTCTTGTTACATTTCACCGTTGCCCCGACACTCAATACAGAAACAACGCAGATCTGGGGAAGGAGTTCACTGGGCAACCAATGAACTCCTCTTTTTTTGCTCGAGAGGCTTGGAGACCCATCCTCCCGCATCTCCCTGCCGCGTCGTTTGAGCGTTGTTCCCCAAAAGCGTGGGTGCATTCACCCAAAAGCGCCCATTGTCACCCTCGATTCCTGCCCCTCAGCACTCCGCCCGCGGCTGCTAGCCTGATCCTGTAGGCCATCGTTCCGTCATCGTGCCGCGCCTCTCCCCGTTCGTGAAGGCGCAACTTCACCGGGTCCCCAACGTCTGAACCAGAAACATGCCCCGCTCCGGGGCCCAAAAGGACACTTAAATGAAGAAATTCCTTGCGAGTTTCAGCTTTCTCCTCCTGCTTACTCCCTTCGCTTATGCCGCCTCCTCCCGCGGAGACCTCCAGGTGCGCGTTGACGACGCCAAGACGGTCCTCGACGAGGTCATGGCCGCGCAAGACAGCACCATCCCCTCCAACATCCTGCAGCACGCCACCTGCGTGGGTGTTGTCCCGGGCCTCAAGAAGGGAGCCTTCGTCTTCGGCGGCCAGTACGGCCAGGGTGTGGTCACCTGTCGCACCGGCCATGGCTGGAGCGCCCCCGTCTTCATCCGCATGGCAGGAGGCTCATGGGGCCTGCAGATTGGCGCGCAATCCACTGACCTCGTTCTGATCGCGGTCAACCGTCAGGGATTCCAGGACCTGCTGAAGAACAAGTTCAAAATCGGCGCCGATGCCGCCGCCGCAGCGGGCCCCGTCGGCCGCAACGGCCAGGCCGCAACCGACTGGAAGATGAACGCCGAACTGCTCACGTATTCGCGCAGCAAGGGCCTCTTCGCCGGCATCTCGCTTGACGGCACGGTGGTCAGCCAGAACATCGACGACACCACCACCTACTTCGGGCACGAATATACGTTTGAACAGATCCTCAAGGGCGGCGTCAACGTGCCTGTCGGCGCCGTCCCCTTCGTCAAGCACGTCGCTCATTACTTCGTCCAGGCCCGCGGCAAGTAGCGCCTCACCGCACCCCGGCCGCCCTGTCCGGACCGCCCAGATCGTCCCCGCTGCATGTCGCCGCGGGGACGCACCCGCGGTTGCATATACGAACGCCAAAATCGATCGTGAGACTTGTCATCCTGAATGCGGCGAACGACCTGCTCCCCGTTACTGCGGCGTAATAATCCCACCCAGCGCATGGCGCCGTGGAAGCACAATTCCGCGGTGATCCACCTCAGGCCGGGCGGCCGGTTTACTCTCAAGCCGCGCATCCACCGCACGCTCCGCGAGCGCGCCTCCGCAGGCAGGGCACCAGTCCGCCTTAACTCCCTGCGCCAGCACTGCATGGCATTGTGTGCAGATTCGTTCCATCGCTTACGAGTATAGCGAGCGCTGCAAGCCCCACACAGGCTGCGAAAGAAAGCCGAATGTGACCAAAACGCGTAAGGGCAGGACTTCAGTCCCGCCGAAAGCCGCGCTCCAGACAGGCTCTATAACAGGGCATGACTTTACAGCTTGTTGAAAAACGCCGCACATGAGGCGTCGTGTAAGGGTGCGACTTCAGCCGGGCCGTCTAAACCGCACACTTCATTGAGTTGGGCTTTTAGCCCCTGAGGTTTTTCCGCAACCGCTGTTACCCCAACATCCTGCTACTTCTTCACCGTCTTCGCATCTGCCGAAGCCGCTACGGGAACCATCCGATATCCCTGCCACGTCGTGGGGATCGGCTCAATCCGCGCCTTCGGCCAGACCCGCGGAATCGGCTCCATCCTGAACTGGTTTCCCGGCTGCCCCGACGCCTCGAGCTTCGCCATCTCGATAGGAAGAACCTTCAGGTCGGGATAGATGTTGTGCGGCTGTGCGGGGTGCGGCTCCCGCTGCGCAAATCCATTCGGCCTTCGCACCATCGCCGGATCAGCCGGCGGCGCCTGATGCTCAGGCGTCAGAATCAGCGGCGTTTCAGGCAGTGCAAAAGCCTGCGCTCCATTACCCGGAATCTGTAGCTTGAATTGCGGCTTGCCGCCTTTCGGAATCGTGGGAAATTGAAAAAGCCCTCCAAAGCCAGGCGCCGGCTTTGGAGTCGATTGGTTCGCCTGCCCAAACGCGATCCCACATCCTCCCCAACCCAGCAGAAGTGCCCATGCAATGCTCTTCATGGCAGAACCCCGCTACATATCCGGACGGATAATCGCCCACAAGGGTAGCACCAACCGTCGCCGAACGGGCATAGCCTATCCGCCGTACTGCTCGTCGCTCACAGGCTCCAACCAGTCGACAACCTTCCCGTTCAGCCGTTCCTGGATGGCGATGTGCGTCAGAGCGGTTGCCGGACCGGCGCCGTGCCAGTGCTTCTCTTCCGGCGCAATCCATACCACGTCTCCAGGCCGCAACTCCTCCACCGGACCGCCCCACCGCTGCGCCCGCCCAAACCCTGCCATCACAATCAACGTCTGCCCCAGCGGATGCGAATGCCACACCGTTCGCGCTCCCGGCTCAAACGTCACGCTCGCTCCCGCAACCATCGCGGGATCGGGCGCCGTGAACAGCGGATCCATCCGCACCGTGCCCGTAAACCACTCTGCCGGACCCTTGCTCGACGCCTGGGTTCCCGCTCGCTTAATTTCCATCTCGTATCTTCTCCTCCGCCTCTTTGCGCGCGGCCCGCCGCAGTCCATGACTATTCCGATTTGAGCGACGCCATATCGATCGAGAAGCGGTACTTCACATCCGACCGCAACAACCGCTCGTACGCCTCATTCACCTTCTGTATCGGAATCACTTCAACATCCGAAGTGATGTTGTGCTTGCTGCAGAAATCCAGCATCTCCTGCGTCTCTGCAATTCCACCGATCAGCGACCCCGAAAAACTCCGCCGCCGGAACAGCAGCCCGAACACCCCCACCGCCAGCGGATTGGGCGGCGCGCCAACCAGCGTGATGTTCCCATCACGCGCCAGCATGTTGATGTAAGCGTTGATATCGTGCTCCGCCGCCACCGCGTCCAGAATGAAGTCGAAGCTGCCCGCGTGCTTCGCCATCTCGTTCGCGTCGCGCGACAGCACCACTTCGTCGGCGCCCAGCCTCTTCGCATCCTCAATCTTGCTCGGCGACGTAGTGAACACCACGGTATGTGCCCCCAGCGCATGCGCAAACTTCACCGCCATGTGCCCAAGGCCGCCCAGGCCAACCACGCCTACCTTCTTACCCTTAGTCACGCCCCAGTGTCGCATCGGCGAATAGGTCGTAATCCCCGCGCAGAGCAGGGGAGCGGTGCCCGCCAAATCCAGGTTCTCCGGCACCCGCAGCACAAAATCCTGGTCCACCACAATGCTGTCGGAATACCCGCCATAAGTCACCCCGCCCGTGTGCTTGTCAGGAAAGTTATAGGTCAGTGTCAGGTTCGCGCAGAACTGCTCCAATCCCGCCTGGCACTCTGGGCATGTGCGGTCCGAGTCCACCATGCAGCCCACCGCGCCCAGGTCGCCCACCTTGAACTTCTTTACCGCTGAGCCCACCTTCGTCACGCGGCCAACGATCTCATGCCCCGGCACACATGGATACACGGTCGGCATCATCCCGCTCCACTCGTTCCGCGCCTGGTGCAAGTCCGAGTGGCAAATGCCGCAAAACAAAATCTCAATCTGAACATCGTTCTCTGTGGGTTCGCGCCGAGAAATGCTGCTCGACGTAAATGGGGAAGTCGCGCTCGCGACCGAATACGCTTTCGCTTGATACATGGGGGATCTCCTTGTCGCTCGGGCATCGATACGATCCGCCATCATGGTATCGAACCCGGCCGTTGCCCTGGTTTTTCTGTCTGTCATCCTTGGTCGCAGCCGACGATCTGCTTCTCTCTTGCGATCCCCTCACCGCGCCAGCGACCCCACCTCCACATCCATCACATGCATGTCCGTATCCCGATCCCGTGCCGTAAACAAAATCCTACCCTCGCCGTCAGCCACGAAACTCGACCCCCCATACGTCCACCCGGCCCACGGCCCGTGCGTCATCTCGCCCACCAGGTCCACGCCCGCCATGGGGCACTGAACCTGCGCCGCGCGCTTCTTCACCAGTTCTTCCAACTCCTTCGAATGCTCCGGCCACTTGTCATTCGTTGCCGCCCACCCATATGGCACCAGCATCAAATCGGGCTTCAGCGCCTTCAGCCGCTCCGCAAACGCATCGGTAAACGTGTCCGCGCAGATCAGCACCGCAATCCTGCCGAACTCTGTCTCCACGACGCCAATGTCCTCCGGCCTTCCTTCCGAATACGGCGGCTTCATCAGCCACGGCAGCACATTGATCTTGCGATGCTTCCACAGCAGCTTGCCGGTCTTGTCCACCAGGATCGCTGAGTCATAAAGCTTGTCCCCATCCTTCTCGTCCATTCCGATCGCGATCATCACGCCGTACTTGCGCGCCAGCCCGGCGATCCGCTCGCTGTCCTTGCCCGGAATCGGCTCTGCCATCTTGTGCGCGTCGGGATTCTCCCACCCCAGAATGGACGACTCCGGAAACACCGCAATCTGCGCATGCTGCGCGGCGGCATCCTCGAGCGCATATTCAATGCGCCGAAAATTGCCTTCGCGGTCGCCATCGATCGCCAAAATCTGGCAGATCGCCAGCCGCACAGTCTTCGTCGCCGGCTTCTGCGCAACCGCGGGAAGGGAACTAACCAACGCCGCAATCGCCACCACCGTACCCAACGCTCTACGCAACACGCTCTCCTCCTCAATCGCAGTAGCCAAAAATAGGTCGTTGTCCAATTTTACCCACGATCTTCTATGAACTTGTCATCCTGATCCGCAGGCGAAGGACCCGCTGTTGTTCTTGCCTTTGCTTTTTTTCTGTCATCCTTGGCGAAGCCGAGGATCTGCTTTCCCCGCACACCCTCTCATCAGGATCTACTCAGATAGCAACCTTCCGAACCTCCTCACCCATCTGACTGCGCGTCTGGGCAAGTCTGCGGGCAACAGGAGCATAAATCCATGCGGACGAATTCCCTGGGGTGAGTTCGGCCCCGTAAGGGCCGCCGATGATAACTCAGTACAAGTTGGCGCCAGCGAACGCAGTCCTGGGTTATCTGCAAAAGATACTCGCAGCCCCGTAAGGGCGGCGCGATCGAGTCAACGCGTATAAGTTTGACGAGTTCAAAAAGCTCCCAGTCGACGAGCAATCGAGACAACAACGGTTGATGATGCAGGCGGTTCTTGTCGACCGGTATCAGCTCAAAGCGCACCGCGAGACGCGCGAAATGCCTGTGTACGAACTGGTCGTCGCCAACCACGGACTGAAGATCGCGGAAAAGGATAACTTCGACGGCCATAGCGGGGGTTCGTTTGTTATGCCTCGGGATTGGCGCAGTTACGGCACGATGGAGGACCTCGCCTCCAAGCTTGCGGGTCCCTTAGGCGGTACCGTGATCGACAAGACCGGTCAGGGGACTAGGAGGTTCCTTTACGAGCTCAAGTGGACTTCGGACGGCCGGATCGGCCGGGCAGGCGGCAGCCCTTCGATTGTTACTGCTCTCGAACAGCAGCTTGGCCTGAAGCTGGTGCCGGCCACAGAATTGGTAGAGGTTCTCGTCATCGATCAAATCGAGAAGCCGACGACGGGACTTGACCCCAACGCCTCTTCACGCCCTTTGTAAAAAGGCGACGGCAACTCCGCACCCGCCAAATTTGCCTGCACCCCCGCCAAAGTGCTACCCCTCGAACATGCCCACCCACACCGACCGCCGCATTCAAGACCTGCTCCGCATCGCCCACCCCATCATCCAGGCGCCCATGGCCGGCGCCGACACCTCTGCCCTCGCCATCGCCGTCTGCCGCGCAGGCGGCCTAGGCTCGCTTGGCTGCGCTCTGCGCATGCCCGATGAAATCCGCGCCTCCGTCCAGGCAATCCGCGCCGTCACCGTCCGCCCCTTCAACCTGAACTTTTTCTGCCACACCATGGCCCCGCCCGACGCCGCCGACATCGAGCGCTGGAAAGACCTCCTCCGCCCCTTCTACCAGCGCTTTCAACTCGACATCGACGCCGTTCCCGCCGCGCGCCTGCGCATGCCCTTCGACGATGAAACCTGCGCCCTCGTCGAAGAACTTGCCCCGCCCATCGTCAGCTTCCACTTCGGCCTTCCTGCGCCCGCCCTGGTCGACCGCCTCAAGCAGCGCGGCATCACGATCCTCTCTACCGCCACCAGCGTGGCCGAGGCCCTATGGCTCGAGCAGCGCGGATGCGACGCCATCATCGCGCAAGGCATCGAGGCCGGCGGCCACCGCGGCATGTTCCTCGAGCGCGATCCCGCCACGCAGCCCGGCCTCTTCGCCCTGCTTCCGCAAGTAGCCGACCACGTCCGCATCCCCGTCATTGCCACCGGCGGCATCGCCGACGCGCGCGGAATCCGCGCCGCCTTCGCTCTCGGCGCTTCCGCCGTTCAGATCGGCACCGCATACCTGCTTTGCCCCGAAGCCGAAATCGCCCCGCTTCACCGCCAGGCGCTCCAGCACGTCGCCGACACCGGCACCGCCGTCACCACCATCTTCAGCGGCCGCCCCGCCCGCGGCATCGTCAATCGCTTCATGCTCGACGCTGGATTCCTTCCCGATGCGGCCCTCCCATTTCCTTACGCAGGAAACCTTGTCGCCCCGCTCCGGCGAGCATCCGAGAAGGCAGCCTCGACCGACTGCATGCAGATGTGGGCCGGCCAGTCCGCAGCCCTCGCCAGGCCCATGGGCGCGGAGGAGCTGACCCAAAAGCTCGCCGCCGAAGCGCTGAATACTCCATCCGCAACCACCACTCGCCTTACTCCCTAATGTCTGTTCCCTAATGTTGATGCCTGCCTCGCGGTCTCTTGTTCCTTTATTCCCCACGTCCGAATACACTGGCCTTCAGGAGTCTTCAGCAGCTTCATGGATAAGTTCCTCGTCACTGGCGGCCGTCCGCTCACCGGAACCATTCGCGTCTCCGGCGCCAAAAACTCCGCGCTCCCGTGCATGGCCGCCGCCATTCTCACCGAAGACGACGTCATCCTCGAGAATGTTCCCCAGGTCCGCGACATCGACACCGAGCGCCGCCTCCTCGCCTCCATGGGCGCCGAGGTCGAGCTCTGGGACGACGGCGACACCCGCCGCACGCGCATCCGCTGCGCCTCGCTCTCCGACCCCGTCGCCCGCTACGAAATCGTCAAGACCATGCGCGCCAGCTCGCTCGTCCTCGGGCCCCTCGTCGCGCGCACTGGCCTGGCCCGCGTCGCCATGCCCGGCGGATGCGCCATCGGCGGCCGCCCCATCGACCTCCACCTCAAAGGCCTCGAAGCCATGGGTGCTCGCATTACCACCCAGCACGGATACATCGAAGCCCGCGCCGATCGCCTCCGCGGCGCACACATCCTCTTCGACAAAATCACCGTCACCGGCACTGAAGATCTGCTCATGGCCGCCGTCCTCGCCGAAGGCGAAACCGTGATGGAGAACTGCGCCCGCGAGCCGGAAGTCGTCGACCTGGCCTTGCTCCTCACCGCCATGGGCGCGCGCATCCACGGCGCCGGAACCTCCACCATCCGCGTCGAAGGCGTCCCCACCCTGCACGGCGCAACGCATCGCATCTTCCCTGACCGCATCGAGGCCGGCACCTTCCTCATCGCGGGAGCCATCACCGCCGGCGACCTCATCGTTGCCGACTGCTGCATCGCCCACCTCGGCGCGCTCATCGCCAAGCTCCAGGAAACCGGCGTCCGCGTCGACACCCTCGGCCGCGACGCCATCCGTGTCCGCCCCAACGGCCCTCTCCGCGCCGCCGACATCTCCACAGAGGAGTACCCCGGCTTCCCCACCGACATGCAGGCGCAATACATGGCGCTCGCCACCCAGGCCGACGGCGTCTCCATGGTCAAAGAGAACATCTTCGAAAACCGCTTCATGCACGTGCAGGAGTTAGCCCGCATGGGCGCCAACATCAAGGTCGAAGGCCGCACCGCCGCCATCCAGGGTAAGTCCCGCCTCTCCGCCACTCACGTCATGTGCAGTGACCTGAGAGCCAGCGCATCGTTAGTGTTAGCCGCCTTAGTAGCTGACGGCCAATCCGTCTTAGACCGCGTCTACCACATGGATCGCGGCTACGAAAGAATCGAAGAGAAACTCCGCGCCGTAGGCGCCAAAATCGCCAGAGTAAGCAACATCCCCGCCCCCCAAAGCGAAGAAGCCCTGGCCGGCTAGCTGCTTCCTTCAACGTGTTTTAAGGAAGCTCGGTTCACCACAAAATCCCATCCTAGGTCTCAGAATCGAGACCTGGGGCACCCGCCGGCGGTGCTTTCAGGCGATTTTTCTTGACTCCGCGAGTAACACAACCTACACTGCCCCCTAACTATGGTCAAGGAGATCAAATGCGACTTAGGCTCATGCCTGTTGCTTTTCTTCTTGCAGTGGGTGTCGTGGTCGCACCCAGGCACGTCTCAGCGCAGATGAACTGCGTGCAGGATGCCGGAAACGTCTGTTTGACTTATTGCGGTACTTTCACTAATACGAATTACGATGTCGGCTGGGGGAAAGGGGAGTACGATACATACTCCACTGGCGTGATTTGTCCTGGCGGGTGCAACTACACCGGTCCGAATGTCATCACGTATTCCAATGGTGCAGAGTGCAGTGGAGGAGTGGGTGAAGAGGGTTTTCTCGTCCCCCGCAGAGATATCCAGCAACTTGAAGAAATTGCCGAAGGAAGACCTGTACTAGTCGTCTCTTGCGCCGGCCGGCTGCTCGCACTTGGCCAACTGTCAGCTTCGCAGAAGCCTCCCCTTGTATCTGTGCACCGACGCCAGCTACCAGAACTGCGTGACCTTCTCCTATCGGGGGATTGACTCCATGGGAACAATTACAAAACTCCTTTGCATTGGTGTTATAGGGATAGCGTCTGCCCTTTGTACCTCAGTAATCGCTCAATCAAACACGGGCTCACCTCGTGATCAGGTTCAGACCTACCAACGCGTAACCCTTGAATACTCAAAGCCACAATTCGTCATGGGATTAAACAGCATGTCCGGCATGGTTGGCAGCTTTCAGTGCACTGCGGGCGACGATGTCGTCGCCCAGGTAAGCGTCGACGCAGGTCAGCCCTATAACTCAGGACATAATGCCAGCCGTCTCCTGCTACTGATCATTCGCCCCGACGGTTCAACCACCTCCTTGCCCTGGCAGTCCGTTCCCGGCTACAGCAGGGTTTATCCGCCCCGCAGGGTCTTCGCTTCCGACGACAGTGTTTATGCGTTTGTGATGGCGCTGGAAAACAAACCTCTGGATGCGGGAAGCAGGCCGTTACGCGTTCCCCTGGTGCTCAAATTCGACGATTCCGGCACCCTGAAAAACGTGGTCCGGCTAGCCACAGATACTCTGCCTGTTTCTTTTGGCGTATTCCCGTCAGGCAATCTGCTCGTTGTCTCCAAGGATCGGCTCAATAGCCGCATGCGGCTCCAAGTGTTGAAATCGAACGGAGACAACGGCTACGATCTGCCACTCGGCGATAACGATTACACGCAGCATCATGGTGCGACGGCAGACGGTCCGCAAGGTGAAGTGAGTTTCTCGGCGGATTTCCTGGTGGGAGCCACTGATATCTACTCGCGAGGACAAAATCTGCTTCTCGTCCCCATAGCTACTGCCACGCTTCCCGTCCTGGAAGTGAGCGAGTCCGGCATCGTGCGGTCGGTTGTGCCCCGACTCCCCAAAGGGAGTGTAATAGCTGAATTTGTACCGTCAACCGGGTCTAATTGGAATATTCGCCTCGGAGGCATCAATGACTCAACCTATAGCCATCCTGATTCATCGGGTACCCTGGGCGGCGCGAGTATGAAGATGTCAACCCTCATGGCAGAATTTAGTCCTAACGACGGATCGCTCGTCCGCGAATTGGATCTCGGTGCGGTGGATGTTTACCCCGCGTGCGCGGAGCCCAATCAATATACGCTGCTCACCGGACATTACGAAGACGGTCAGTTGCAGATCGTTGAAGCTTCACCTCGATAGAAATTGTATTATCGGCAATTTAAAGATCCGGCGCCCACCGGGCGAGTGGCCCCGATCTCAGGACGGGTGGGCCCGGTCCCTAGAACTTGGGGACCGTGGATCGGAGGCCCGAATGTCCAAGCCTTCGACTCTGTCACTCTGTCACTCACAACCTCGTCACTCCGTCGCATCCTATCTCCTTGTACATCCCGCTACATTCCGCTGCGCTGCAAAAGAACCGCCGCCCTATCCTCACTCCATGCGCCCGCTCCAACTCACCTTCCTCGCCTTCTCCATCCTCGCCGCAATCCCCGCCATCCCTGCCCAGGCGTAATCGCCACCTGACATTGGCGTCCAGTTTAGTGGTACGATGATCGGCGTTAGTGGTTGCGAACCGACTGCTGCGATTCGATTCAGCAAATCGATCCAACCTGGATTAGCTCTGCCCGCGTGCATCCAATTATTCGGGAATGAAATTCTGACGGCGTTCGCATGATCCGTCTATACCTCGTTCGGCAAGGCACTCTCTGAAAACTGCCCTACTCTGCCCGGAAGATACCTCTGATTTCCATTAGCGTCGAAAGTCCTTTAGCAAGTTGAGATATAGCCTTCCACAGCAAGCGCCGCCCTGAACACGTGGGCGCTTGCGGAGATATGTCCATGAGCAGAATCCTGGCAGGAATGTGCGCTCTTCTTTTCTCGTTGAGCGCCAGTGTGTTCGCACAATCTTACAAAATGCTCTATGAGTTTGGGGTAGACCCCGCGGGCCCCGGTTCGGCTAACTATTGGAGCACTCTGGTGCAGAGCCGGGGTGGCTATCTTTTTGACACCAGCAACGGACCCATCATCTTCAGGATGACACCTTCCGGAAAACTCACCGTGATAAGCAATAAGGCCGGGAGGGGCGGCCTGAGCATGGGAACCGACGGCCGGTTCTACGGTTCCAGCGTGAGTGGCGGCGCCCATGGCCTGGGAATGGTTTACCAGGTCGATTCGCTCGGCAATTTCAAAATCCTGCACAGTTTCGGAAGCACCAATGGGGACGGCGACAGCCCTGCCGGCGCTCCGGTCCAGAGCTTTGCCGGGAACTACTTCTACGGAACCACGAGTTCCCTGGCCACGCAAAACGATTCGACCGTCTACCGGGTGAATAAGTACGGCAAATACGAGTTCCTCAAAGATGTGCCGAAGGTGTCCGGATCGTTCATGTATTACCCACTGGTGCAGGGCCCCGACTTCTATTTCTACGGGACAGCGCCTGCTGGGGGAGCGCATAACGCAGGATCGATCTTTCGCATCAACTCCGCGGGCAGCTTCGAGGTGCTGTATGACTTCGACGGGACATTGGGCTCGCCCTGGGGCGGCCTGGTCCAGACAGACGATGGAAGCTTCTACGGAGTCACTCAAACCGGCGGCCCCAACGGCACTTCAAGCAGTGGCGGCGTCCTTTACAAGCTCGCGCCCGACCGCACCTTCACGGTGCTTCACAGTTTCGGCGCCGCGGGCGATGGCACCCTGGTACAGGGTGGACTCACGATTGGCAACGACGGCAATCTGTACGGCACCACCAGTTATGGCGGAGCGAACGGCAGCGGCGTACTCTTCCGAATCGCGCCGGACGGTTCGGGATACTCCATCCTCTATAACTTCGTCCCTCACGCAAACGGCAACTATCCCTTGAATCCCCTGACTCAGCACACCAATGGGCGTTTCTATGGAACCACAGGGATGGGCGGAAACAATGATTTCACGGTGGGAGATGGCGTTATCTTCTCTTACGACGCCGGACTGCCGCCATTCGTGTCCTACTTACCGGTGTATGGAAGCGTGGGCGCCAAGGTGGATATCCTCGGCCAGGGATTCACAGCAAGCAGTCAGGCATCCTTCAATGGAGTACCGGCGCAAACTACAGTGGTATATCCGACGTATCTCACAGCGATCGTTCCAGCCGGTGCGACCACTGGATACATTACCGTGACGACCGCGAGCGGAACGTTGAAGAGCAACAGGATCTTCACGGTCCAGCCCTAAATCTCGCGCAGTGCGCACAAACCAAATCGTGGTCCCCCACCCTTGGCACAGTCTCGCCGTGTCAAGGATGGGAGACCACGAATCTCAATTCCTGTGCCACTTCATCCTCGTTCGCTACGTCTGGCTCAATCTCTATCCACAACCGATCGGCCCGTGCCGGGTCGTATCATGCAGGGCGGCAGCAGCCTCTGAACAGGAAGCAACCTGCGTCCTCTCCCGGGCCATCGAAGCAACCGCCGTGGTTCGGTCCGGCGATCTTCAGACCAAGACCCTGAGGTAA
>Ga0157369_10002835_pt1 | contig 20690 bp, 19 predicted proteins | sample C25metaG_FD_113461 | JGI IMG/M metagenome (GOLD analysis project Ga0157369, IMG submission 113461) | Corn rhizosphere microbial communities from Kellogg Biological Station, Michigan, USA - C2-5 metaG | ecosystem: Host-associated > Plants > Roots > Rhizosphere > Soil | place: USA: Michigan...
ACCGGCACGATCAGCTTTGCCGGCATCGCGGTCGCCGCGAAAGCCGGAAACATCGGCCTCGTGTTCGGCATCGTCTTCCTGCTCGCCGGACTCTGCTTCAAGGTCTCCGCCGTGCCGTTCCACATGTGGACGCCTGATGTCTATGAGGGAGCGCCGACGCCCGTGACCGCGTTCTTTGCGTCGGCTCCGAAAGTGGCGGCGATGGCGGTGTTCGTGCGTGCGTCAATGACGGCCTTCCCGGGGGTCGTCACGGAGTGGCAGCAGATCATTGTCTTCGTGTCGATCGCCTCGATGGCGCTCGGTGCGTTCGCGGCGATCGGGCAGACGAACATCAAGCGGCTGATGGCGTATTCCTCGATCGGTCACATGGGCTACGCCTTGGTGGGGCTGGCCGCCGGCACCGCCGAGGGCGCGCAGGGCGTGCTGGTGTATCTCGCCATCTATGTGGCGATGACGCTCGGCGCCTTTACCGTCATTATCGCGATAAAGCGCAATGGCCAGGCGTTCGAGCAGATCAGCGACTTCGCCGGGCTGTCGCGCACCAATCCGGTGCTGGCCTTCTTCTTCGCGATGTTCCTGTTCTCGCTGGCCGGCGTTCCGCCGCTCGCCGGTTTCTTCGGCAAGTTCTACGTCTTCGTCGCGGCGATCAAGGCCGGGCTGTTCACGCTCGCCGTCATCGGCGTGCTGACGAGCGTGGTGGGCGCGTTCTACTATCTCGCCATCGTCAAGGTGATGTATTTCGACGAGCCGCTCGCCAGGCTCGACTCGCCGCGCGTGGAGCTGCGAACGGTGCTCGCGGTCACGGGCCTCTTCAACATCCTGTTCTTCGTCTATCCGGGGCCGCTGGTCAGCGCGGCGACGGCGGCGGCAAAATCGCTGTTTTAGGCGCGCATGATCACGAAAAGTGGAAACCGGTTTTCGCTCGCGACAAACGCGGAACGCGTTTGCGCGGAGATCATGCGAAAACCGACATGACGTTCACGCTCGGTCCGCGCGCCACATCCGCCGGCTACCGGCTGGAGGCCTTCGACCAGGTCGGCTCGACCAATGTGGAGGCGATGGCTCGGGCGCGCGAGGGCGATCGCGGATCGATCTGGTTTGTGACCGCTGAGCAGATAGCGGGGAAGGGGCGACGCCAACGGCCCTGGATATCGCCGCGCGGCAATCTTCCTTGCAGTGTGCTCGAAGTCCTCGATATTGCGCCTGCGGTTGCGGCCACGATCGGCTTTGCGGCCGGACTGACGACCGAGGCGGCGTTGCGCAAGGTTAGCCTCGAAGCTGCGTTACGCGCAGGGCCGGAGGCCCTCAAATACGAGCTCAAATGGCCGAATGACGTGCTTGTTGGGGGCAAGAAGCTGGTCGGAATATCGCTCGACGCTGAAGCCGTGGATGATCACCTGGCCGTTGTCGCCGGTATCGGAATCAATGTCGTGGCGGCTCCGGAGGGAACCCCGACGCCCGCGACTTCGCTCGCAACCCTTGGCGTACAGATCGGTGCCGAAGAGCTGTTCTCGGCACTGTCGGATAGCTGGGTCGAGTTTTACGGCATCTGGGACAATGGCCGCGGTTTTGGTCAAGTCCGAAAACTCTGGCTCGCGCGTGCGGCGGGCCTTGGGCAGGCGGTCGCGATCAAATCGGCGGCGTCAACCGTCGAAGGCACATTCGAGACCATCGACGAGCAGGGCTGCATGATGGTGCATACGTCGGCCGGCCGGTTGGTACCGATCACGGCGGGCGACGTCTATTTCGGCTCAGCGGCTTCCGCGGGAGCGGCGTGATGGCGCGACCGGACGAACTGACTTTTGCGCCGCTCGGCGGCGTCGGCGAGATCGGCATGAACCTGTCGATCTATGGCCTCGGCAATCGTCACCAGCGCTCCTGGCTTGCCATCGATCTCGGTGTCTCCTTCGGCGATGAGGAGCATCTGCCGGGCATCGACCTGATCATGCCGGACATCCGCTTTCTGGAGAAGGAGCGCAAGAACCTCGTCGGCCTCGTGCTGACGCATGCCCATGAGGATCATTTCGGCGCCATCATCGACCTCTGGCCGAAGCTGAAATGCCCGATCTACGCGACGCAATTCAGTGCCGCGTTGTTCGAGGCCAAATGCCAGGCGGAGCGCGAGCCACCCAAGATTCCGGTGATGGTGATACCGTCGGGCGGGCGCGTCGATATCGGCCCGTTCAACGTCGAGTTCATTCCGGTAGCACATTCGATTCCGGAATCGCATGCACTCGCGATCCATACCGAGATCGGCACGGTGCTGCACACCGGCGACTGGAAGATCGATCCGACGCCGATCATCGGGCTTCCGACCGACGAGCGGCGCCTTCGCGAGCTTGGCGATGCCGGCCTGCTGGCGCTGGTCGGCGATTCCACCAATGCCGTGCGGGACGGGCGTTCGCCTTCCGAAGCGGAGGTGGCCAAGACCATTGCCGAGCTCGTAAAGTCGGCCAAGGGGCGCGTCGCGGTCACGACCTTTGCATCCAACGTTGCGCGCATCAAGGCGGTTGCGGATGCCGCCAAAGCCGCCGAGCGCGAGGTCGTGGTGGTCGGCCGCGCCATGGAACGTGTGGTCCAGGTCGCGCGCGAGACCGGCTATCTCAAGGGCGTGCAGAATTTCCGCGGCACCGACCTCTATGGTCATTTCCCGCCGGACAAGGTGCTGGCGCTCTGCACCGGCAGCCAGGGCGAGCCGCGCGCCGCGCTGGCGCGAATTGCCAACAACGATCATCCGCAGGTGACCCTGAACAAGGGCGACACCGTGATCTTCTCCTCCCGCACCATTCCCGGCAACGAGAAGGCGGTCGGCTCCATCGTCAATGGCCTGATCGCGCAGGGCGTCGAGATCATCACCGACCGCACCCACCTGGTGCACGTCTCCGGTCATCCCCGTCGCGACGAGCTGCGCGACATGATCGCCTGGACCCGGCCGCAGCTTCTGATTCCCGTGCATGGCGAGGCGCTGCATCTGTCTGAACATGCGCGGCTCGCGCGTGCCGCCGGCGTGCCGAAGGTTTTGACGTGCCGCAACGGTGACCTGATCAAACTCGGCCCCGGCGATCCCGGCATCATCGATGAGCTGCCGGCGGGACGCCTCTACAAGGACGGCAATATCCTGGAAGAAGCCAAGTCGCGCGCCGTGGTCGAGCGGCGGCGGATGGGCTTTGCCGGCTGCGTCTTCGTGGCCATCGCCATGACCGAAAAGGGTGAGTTGGCCGACGATCCCGAGATTGATCTTGTCGGCATCCCCGAGAAGAATAGTCTCGGCGAGGAGATCGACGAGATCGTGTTCGATGTGGTGGTCTCGACGATCGAAGGCTTGCCGCGGGCGCGGCGACGCGATCCCGATGCGCTCGCCGAATCGGTGCGGCGCGCGGTGCGATCGTCGCTGAACGAGCAGTGGGGCAAGAAGCCGCTCTGCCTGGTGCACGTGCTCGAAGTCTAGTGGCGCGTGTTCCGCAAAGGTGGCAACCGGTTTTGCGATGAGAATACGCGCAAAACCTAGTGTGGAGGGAAGCGATGCTCGGCCGACTCAATCACGTCGCGATCGCGGTCAAGGATGCCGAGAAGGCGGCCAGGATCTATGGCGCGGCTTTCGGTGCCCAGATCTCCGAAGCCGTGCCGTTGCCCGAGCACGGCGTCATCACCGTGTTCGTCACGCTGCCGAATACCAAGATCGAATTCATCCAGCCGCTCGGGGAGGCCTCGCCAATCGCCAAATTCCTGGAGCGCAATGCCGATGGCGGCATCCACCACGTCTGCTACGAGGTCTCCGACATCATCGCCTCGCGGGACACGCTGATCAAGGAAGGCGCGCGCGTCTTGGGCGACGGCGTGCCCAAGATCGGCGCACATGGCAAGCCCGTGCTGTTCCTGCACCCGAAGGACTTTTCCGGCGCTCTCGTCGAGATCGAGCAAAGTTAGGAAGCAAGATGGCCTACACCATCTCAACTGTGTTTGCGATCTACTTCGTGCTGTGGTGGCTCGTGCTGTTTTTGACGCTGCCGTTCGGCGTGCGCAGCCAGCATGAGGACGGTGTCGGCGAGCCCGGCACCGATCCCGGCGCGCCGATCAAGTCCCAGATGGGCCGAAAGTTGATCTGGACCACCATCATCTCCGCCGTAATTTTTGTCATCGCCTGGTTCGCCTATGATGCCGGCTATCTCTCCATCGATCGCTTGGCGAAGCTGATGGGAATGCCGTTTTAGAGCATGATCCGGAAAAGTGTGCAGCGGTTTTCCGAAAAGATCATGCTCATGCAAAAGATAAAGCGGGATGACGATTTGAAGAACCGTCATCCCGCTCGCCTGAACCGCATGCGCCTTGGGGGAAACACATGAAGATGTTCGAGCGTATCGTGGTCGGGCTTCTGGTGCTGATGATCCTCTGCATGGGCGCGGCGTTCTACACCGACTGGAAGCTCGCGGTAGAGGTTCGCTCGCTGAAGGCGTTTGTCGAAGGCTATGTGTTCGCCGAAGCGGTCGCAGCCTGCGAGAAAACGTCGAGCTCGACCCCGTTCAAATGGAACGGCGGCACCAAGACCTCGATCGTCGGACTGAATTCGGTCAAGCTCGACAAGTATACGGTCATCTCGAGCTATACGCTGGTCGCGGACGGCGTCTATTGCGATTACGATCCGATCAAGCACAAGGCCAGTATCGGCAATAATTTCCTCGAGCGCGAGGACTTCTAGGCCGCGCACCGGTACACGGAATCGCTTGCCCATGACGTCACAGCGCCCGCCACACAGCGACCAATATCGGATACTCAAGGACGCGGACCTCAGGGGCTATCTGTCCGGTCTTCCCGCTGTCGCGGCACGGCTCGGAGGGCAGGCGGCCAGCTGGACCATCGACGAGGTCGGCGACGGCAATCTCAACCTGGTCTTCATCATCAAGGGGCCGAGCGGCGGAATAGCGGTCAAGCAGGCATTGCCTTATGTGCGGCTTGTCGGCGAAAGCTGGCCTCTGCCGCTATCGCGCTCACATTATGAATATCTCGCGCTCACGCATCAGGCGCGGCTCGTGCCCCGGTCGGTCCCGGCGGTCCTGCACAACAACGAGGCGCTCGCGCTGGTGGCGATGGAGCTGCTCGAGCCTCACATCATCATGCGCAGGGGACTTGTGGTCGGGACCACCTATCCGCGCTTTGTCGAAGATATCTCCAGGTTTCTCGCGCGAACGCTGTTCTTCAGCTCCGATCTGGCGGTGCCGGCGGCGGAAAAGAAGGAGGACATCGGGGCCTTCGCCGGTAATCACGCGCTCTGCAAAATTACCGAGGATCTGATTTTCACCGATCCGTACCGCGTGGCCGAACAGAACCGCTGGACTTCGCCCTGGCTCGATGCCACCGCCGCACGCTTCCGCGAAGACCTCGATGCCCATGTCGCAATCTCCCGGCTCAAGCTGAAATTTCTGGGATCGCCCGAGGCGCTGATCCATGGCGATCTTCACACCGGCTCGATCATGGTCACCGAGCGCGATACCAGGGTGATCGATCCCGAGTTCGCGTTCTATGGTCCGATGGGCTTCGACGTCGGCGCGGTGATCGCCAATCTCTTGATGGCGTATCTGGCTTCGTCCGGCCATGAGCGCTCAGCGGGAGAGCGAAGCGCGTTCGAAGCGTGGGTGTTGCAGACGGTCGAACGGGTCTGGACGGAGTTCGAGCGCAAATTCCTCGAACTCTGGCGGAGCGAAGCCAGGGGCGATGCCTATCCGCTGACGCTGTTCGAGGGAGGCGGGGGAGCCCTTCGACTCGAAGCGGAGCGGCAGGCCTATATGGCACGCTTGTTTGCCGACACGGTCGGCTTTGCGGCGGCCAAGACCATCCGCCGCATCCTGGGGCTCGCCCATAATATCGACTTCGAATTGATCGCAGATGAAAAGCGTCGGGCGATCTGCGAGGCACGCAGCCTGCGGCTGGCGCGCGACATGCTTGTGAACACCGCGTCCTACAAGACGATCGGTTCCGTGACCGCCGCGGCGCGAGAGGCGCGGAACTGGCAACCCGATTTTGCGAACTAAAGCCTATTCCGCCGTCTTGGCCCGCAGCCGCTGCGCATAGACGTTGATCACGAGTGCGGCGAGCAGGATGAGGCCACGGATCAATATCTTCAGGAAACTGTCGATATTGACGTGGTCGAGCCCGTTGTTGAGCACGCCCAGCACGAACAGGCCGATGATGGTATTGCCGATGCCGCCGCGGCCGCCGAACAGGCTGGTACCGCCGACCACCACCGCGGCGATCGAGTCGAGCAGGTAGGTGTCGAACTCGTTCTGCTGTGCGCTGCCAAAATGGGCGACGCCGAGCATGCCGCCGATGCCCGAGCAGACGGCCGCGATCACCATGACGCTGCCGAGGATCAGGTTGACGTTGAGGCCCGAATATTCCGCCGCCTCGCGATTGCCGCCGACCATGTAGACGTAGCGGCCGAAGCGCGTGTAGGTCAACACGAGATGGCCGGCGAGCAGCATGATGGCTGCGACAATCACGATCCAGGGAATGCCGCCGATCGAGCCTGAGCCGAGGGTCGAGATCAGATCCGGCACCTTGTAGGCGATCTGGCCGCGCACCAGGAGGGCCGAGATGCCGGCCGCGATCTGCATCATGGCGAGCGTCATGATGAAAGAGGGGATGCCGATCAGCGTCAGCCCGAGCGCGTTGACGACGCCGAGCAGGGCGCAGAGCAGCAGCGCAAGCAGGATCGCCGCCAATCCCGGCAGCGGGACGTTGGCGATGTTCACATAGGATTCCTGCATGGTGAAATAGGCGACCGCAATGCCCGTGACATTGGCGATGCTGGCGATCGACAGGTCGATCTCGGCGCAGAGGATGACGAAGGTCAGTCCGACGGCGATGATCCCGGTCACCGACACCTGGGTCAGGATATTGCCGACATTGTCGATGGTGGCAAAGGATGGGCTCGCCACGGCGAAGAAAGCGGACAGAAAGATCAGCGTCAGGAACGGCGCGATGTTGCGCATCTGCGAGCGCAGGAAGGTCGCGACGCCGTGGGGCTTTCGATCCACTGGTGCTACATCACTGCTCGCCATCGCGCCTCTCCGTCATGCCGCTTCCAGGAGGCGGTCCTTGCTTACCGCCTCGCCAGCGAATTCCCGTACCACCACGCCTCGCTTCATCACCAGGATCCGATCGGCCAGCGACAGCACCGTCTCGGGCTCCGTCGACAGGACGACGATCGCGAGCCCCTTTTCGCGGAGAGCGCGGACAATGTTGATCACATCGTTCTTGGCGCCGACGTCCATGCCGCGGGTCGGCTCGCACAGCACAAGCAGCCGCGGCGGATAGGTCAGCCATTTCGCCAGCGCGACCTTCTGTTGGTTGCCGCCCGAAAGCATGCCGAGGTCGAGGCCGACCACCGGCGGCCGGATCTGCAACTGCTCGACCTGGCGCTTGGCGATCATGCGCTCGCGCGCCGGCTTGAGCAGCAAGGCCGAGATCCGCTCCAGGATGCTGATCGAGATGTTCTTGTAGACCGGCTCCTGGTGGAACAGCATCGCGCGCCGGCTCTCCGGCACCAGAGCAACGCCTGCGCGCCGCGCCGCCGCCGTATTCGAGAAGGCCTTGATGGCGCCATCGACCGCGAGCGTTCCGCTGTCCGGTTTCAACTTGCCGAACAGGATTCGCGAGAGCTCCAGCTGCCCGCAGCCCATGAACCCATAGATGCCCAGCACCTCGCCTGAACGCGCCTCGAACGAGACATCCCGCAGGCTGCGGTTATGCGAAAGCTGGTCGACCTTCAGCACAACCGATCCGGCATTGGACGGCGGCAGCATGAGATCGTCGGTGTAACTATGCTCCAGCGCCTCGCCGCCACGGCCGATCATGGCTTCGATCAGCGCGCCTTTGGTGGTCGAGCCGGCTGCCGTCTCCGCGACCTTGCGGCCGTTGCGGAACACCGTCACCGTGTCGGAGACACGCAGGATGTCCTCAATGAAGTGCGAGATGAAGACGATCGCGGCGCCATCCTCGCGAAGCCTCCGCAGCGTGGCGAACAGGCGCTCGACCTCCGGCGGGGAGAGCGCCGAGGTTGGCTCATCCAGGATGACGATGCGGGCGCCGGAGAACAGGACGCGCGCAAGCTCGATCAATTGCTGCAATCCGATTGGCAGGTCACCGAGCCGGGAGAGCGGATCGACATCAATGCCGAAGCGCGCGAGTTGCTCGCCGGCCTCGCGCGCCATCCGCCGCCATTGCACGAGGCCGAGAGCGTTGGTCGGCTGGTTGCCGAGAAACACGTTCTCGGCAACCGTCAGATCGGGCGCGACACTGAGCTCCTGATGCACCATCGCGATGCCGGCCGCGTGAGCATCGCGGGTGGAGCGGAAGCGGGTTTCCTGTCCATCCAGCAGGAAGCGGCCGGAAAACTCCGGATGCACGCCGGCGATGATCTTCATCAGCGTGCTTTTGCCTGCGCCGTTCTCGCCGACGAGACCATGGATCTCGCCGGGGAGAAGCGCGAAGTCGACCCCACGCAGCGCCTCGACGCCGCCGAAGGTCTTGCCGATCCCCTTGAGCTCGAGGAGGGGGGAAGCGCCTTCCGGCATGGCCGGCTCAGATCAGGAAGTGATCCTCCATCCACTGCATGCCGGGTGCGTTGGCCTTGGTTACGACGGGACCGTCGGTGACGACGTTCTTCGGAATGCCCTGGCCCGTCTTCTCGCCGGCAACAACGGCGGCGACGCCCGCAACGATTGCCCCGCCATGGATACGGCAGGAGGGATTGCGGACGGTTGCGAACATCCGGCCTTCGCTCACCGCCTGGATTGCCGGCGGCATGGCGTCGACCCCGCCGATCAGGATGTTGGTGCGGTTATGCGCCTTCATGATGTTGTAGGCGGCGAGCGCCATGTCGTCATTGTGGAAGAAGGCGGCATCGATCTGCGGGTATTTGGTGAGATAGGTTTCCCACAGCCGCGCGGTCTTGGAGACGTCCCAGTCGGCCGGCTGCGTGTCGAGCACCTCGATACCGGGATATTGCTTGATCACCGAATTAAAGCCCTTGGCGCGGCCTTGCGCGCCGGTATGGCCGAGCGCGCCCTGCGTCATGATGACTTTGCCCTTGCCCTTGATCGCATTGACGAGGGCTTGCGTCACGGAAGCGCCCATGAACTCGTTGTCGGGAGCCAGGAAGGAGTGGACTTTAATTTGATCGAGAGGAGCAATAAGCGTGTCCATGTCGATCACGGGCGTGCCGGCGTCGATCATCTTCTGCACGGGCTGGGTCAGCGTACCGATGCCGAAGGCCTGGATCGCGACGAAATCCCACTTCTGGGACGCCATGTTGTCGATGGCGGCGCGCTGCTTGACCGCGTCAAGCTGGCCGTCGAACCAGGTGACTTCGACATTGAAGAGCTTGCCCCACCATTCCGCGGCTTGCTTGCCCTGGGCGCACCAGGTGGCCTGCAGGCCGGCATTGGAGAAGGCGGCCTTCAGCGGTTTCTCCGAACGTCCCACTTCGGCCGCAAGCGCGGCGGTGCTCATGCCCATGCCGCCGAGTAAGGCACCGGCCGCACCGGCGGTCGCTACCGCCTGCAAAAGGTCGCGCCTCGTGGTTGAGGATTTATCATTGTCGGACATCGCTCACTCCCTTGTTGCCAGTTGTCGCCGACGGCGTCGTTGCTCGCGCCGCGGATCAAAAGCAGTGTCTCACAATCGGAATGTTCCCGCTAGCGTTGCAGCACGCGAGCGGATGGGAGGTTAGGCGTAGCCCTGCGCCGCCGTATCCTGAACATCGGCCAGCAATTGCCGCCATGCCGCATCGATCAGTGGCGACCATTCGGAGCCAGGCAGGTCGCGCAAGGTCGCGGCGATTTGGCAAAGAACGCGACGAACAGATCGCGTGGCGTGCCAGCGCACGGTCCGCCAAAGTGTGTGCGGTTTGGCGATAAGACCATGCGCCGATTCAAAAATTAGCGCGCGATCGGACGCAAAACCGGTGCCCACTTTTGCTGATCGTGCGCGTGCATCGTGCGAGGACAGCTCGCATTCGATCATGCGGAATTTGCCGCTGCGCGGGCCGGCGAAATCAAGGATCGATTCGATGGTCATGCCGAGCATCGATCCCTTCACCAGCTCGCTGCCCTCGGTGCGAAAATCGCGCACGTCTCGGGATACGCGTCATGCAGGCGCGCGTAGACCAGCGGTGTCAGATCCTCGCAGCGCGTCGCTGCAAGCTCAAAGCTTTCTTCGATCGGATTTGTCGATGACATGATCTGCAATCACGATGAGTGATTGCGAAAAAAAGAGCAGGGCTGCAAGCCCTGCTCCAAAAATTGTGTCGACCCTGTTTTCCCGCGAATTCGGATTTGGTGTTGATTGGCGGGGTGACGCTGCTTTTGCGCGTCAGGGTTCCTCCCGAGACTTGGACCACCAGGCCTCTGCCTTTCGGCGAGCCTGACGCCAAAGTCGTAGACCATCTTTCCTGTCTTGTCATCATTTTCGGTAACGAATGTTCAAACTTCACGCAAATTAGGAAATGATTGGAATTTGCCGGTCCCGAAGAGCGTCTGGTACGCATCGATCTAGATAATGGTATTAAAGTAAGGAGGTTCTCCCTGCCGCAGAGCGGGCGAAACCCCTCCAAAGTTCGGTTATTTCCCACCCAAACAGAAAGAAAATCGGTCATTTCGGCGGTTGTTCCGTGCCCTGTGGCAGTCTGGACCTCGACTTGGCACCAGGGCGGTGATTAGTTGAGGCATTCGCCTTGGGCAGCTTCCCGAAATGCGCCGTCGGTTCCAGAAATACCTTCCGATCGTCCTGATCGCGCTGATGGTGCAGATTTTTGCTCCGATCGGCGCGTGCTGGGCGGCGGCAATGGCGGCGTCCGACCCGCTGGCCACCGCTGAAATCTGCCATGACAGCGGAACCGCCACGGGCCAGACGGGGGATCAGTCCGGCGAGCATCGTGGGCACAGCGGTGCCTGCGCTATCTGTTGTCTTGCCAGCGCCGGCGCTTCGATCGATACGCCCACACTCGCTGCGATCGCACAGCCCTATCGCGAAACTGCACGCGTCGTCTGGCATGAGCAGGCCGCGGACCTCGACATCTTCCGTGCCGGCTCCAACACTCAGGCGCGCGCGCCACCGTTCTCTTCCTGACCTAAAGCCAGCCGCCGGTACGTCGCAGGTCGACGCCGGCACATGCTCGTTTGCGGCAGGCGCTCTGGCGTCGCCGTCAGGAAGGTTGTCTAGAAATGTCCCGTGTTCATGCCCTCCGTCGCGCGAGGGCCGCGGCAGCTCCACTGGCGCTGTTGGCGTCGGCGGAAGCTGCCAGCGCGCAAGACAAGTCGCAGCTATTGCCGCCGGTGACCGTTGAGGCACCGAGGACCGAGCAGCCGAGCGGCGTTCACCGGTCCGGGCCGCGGATCGCGGCTGCGACCGCGCGCCGGTCGAAGAAGCCGGCGCCCGTGCCGCAGCAGCGCATCTTTGTTCCCGTTTCCACGTCACCGGACGAGGCCAACAGCGCTTCGCTCGGACCGCCCGCGACCGTGACGCGCTTCCAGCTTCCGCAGGAAAGCTTCGGCATCAACGCGAGGCAGATCGAGGAGACGATCAACCTGAAGGACCCCGAAGACGCCGTGAAATACATGCCGAGCCTTTTCGTCCGCAAACGCAATGACGGCGACAATCAGGCGGTGCTGGCGACCCGGAGCTGGGGCCTTTCTTCCAGCGCACGCTCGCTGATCTATTACGACGATCTGTTGATCTCGGCGCTGATCGGCAACAACAACACCAATGCCTCGCCGAAATGGAATCTGGTCTCGCCCGACGCGATCGCGCGGATCGATTTCCTTAATGGCCCGTTCTCGGCCGCCTATCCCGGCAATTCCATCGGCGGTGTGCTGCTGATCACCTCGAAAATGCCGGACAAGCCGTTCGCGACCGCCAAGGAAACCGTTTCGGTGATGCCGTGGAACCAGTACGGCACCAGGGACGTCTATCCGACGAGCCAGACCACCGCGGCCGCGGGAAACCGCGAGGGCAATCTATCCTGGCTCATCGGTGCCAACCATCTGGACAGCTATCAGCAGCCACTGACCTACACGACCAATGGCCCCTCGGCGGGAAATCCGCTTGGAATTCCGGCGGGCACCACTGGAATGTTTCCTGCGGAGAACAAGCAGGGCGTCATCGCCAATATCGTGGGCACCGGTATTCTTGCGCATTCGCAGCAGACGTCGGGCAATTTGCGTCTCGCTTACGATCTGTCGCCGCTGGTGCAGGCGACATATTCATTCGGAGTCTGGAATAATCATCAGGTGTCCGATCCCCAGACCTACCTGAAATCGACAGTGACGGGACTGCGGACCTTTGCCGGTATCAGCAGTTTTGCCGGCAGCAAATATATCTGGGACGAAACCCATGTCAGCAATGCGGTTTCGATCAAGAGCAATACGAAGGGAGTCTTCGACTTCGATCTATCGGCGTCGAGCTACAACTATCTTCAGGATACCCAGCTCAATCCCTTCACCGTCGTGCCGTCTCCGGGTCTCGGCTATTCGCTGAACGGCAAAATCACGCGCATGGACGGTACGAACTGGCAGAACGCCGATGCCAAGGGCATTTGGCGACCATTCGGCTTTGACGGGCCACAGGAAGTCAGCTTTGGGGTGCACGCCGACCGCTATCAACTGAACAATCCCGTTTATGCGTCCAATGTCTGGTTTGCCACGCCCCCCGGCGGTACGGGACGACTTTATTCCGACGGCGAGGGCATCACGGACACCCAGGCCTTGTGGGTTCAGGACGCCTGGAAGATCCTGCCAAATCTGAAGCTGACGTTGGGCGGCAGGTTGGAAAATTGGGAAGCGACCAACGGCTTCAACCTGAATACGACGACGACCGCAGCCGGGGCGATCGCTTCGACTGCATCGATCAATCAGCCCGGCCTTTCATCGACCAACTTCTCGCCGAAGGCCTCGCTGTCCTACGATCCCAACAAGGACTGGAATATTACCGGCAATTTCGGCGAGGCCTATCGCTATCCGACCGTCATGGAGCTCTATCAGAACCTCGCGGTAGGCGGCGTTGCGACCTTTGCGAATCCCAACCTTCTGCCGGAGCAGGATTTCACGGGCGAACTCAATATCGAACGGCACTGGAATGACGGTCGGGTCAGGTTGACGCTTTTCAAGGAGCGTACCAACGAAGCGATCATCTCGCAGACCAATCTCGTGACCAACCCCGCCACTGGAGTGCAGACGCCGACGACCGTGATCAGCAATGTCGACGCCATCCGCATGCAGGGCGTCGAATTGTCGGCCGACAGGGACAATGCGCTGACCGACCGCTTGCAGCTGTTCGGCAGTGTCACCTACGTGGACTCGCGGATTCTTTCCGACCCGAGTTGGGCCGGTACCAATCCGCTGACGGGGGCGCCGACCACAGTGGTCGGCAAGAGGGTCCCTAACGTTCCCGACTGGCGGGCCAAGCTCGGCTTTACCTATCGTCCCAACGACAGTTGGGCCTTTACCGTCGCTGGGCGCTACAGCGGGAAGCAATACTCGACGCTCGACAACTCCGATATCGTCCACGTCTACGGCGCCTTTGACGACTTCATCGTGGTCGACATGAAGGTTCACTATAACGCGACCAAGAACTTCGCTTTCGACTTCGGCATCGACAATCTCTTCAACGAGCAATACTTCCTGTTCCATCCGTTCCCCGGCCGAACCTACGTTCTCGCCGCGAAATACACGTTCTAGGACAGGGACCAACACCGCAAGAAAATGGAGCTTCACATGAAAAGGATGATGACCGGTCTGATGTTCGCGAGCCTCGTCGCCTGCGTGCTCGCGACGGCCGCGCGAGCGGAGGACGTCAAGGCCGGCGACCTCGTGATCACACAAGCCTGGGCACGAGCGACGCCTGCCGGCGCCAAGATCGGCGGCGGCTTCCTCACCATCGAGAACAAGGGCACGGCGCCGGACAAGCTGATCGGTGTGAGCGCGGACGGTGCCGGCAAGATCGAGGTGCATGAGATGACGATGAACAACGGCGTCATGAAGATGCGCCCGGTCGAGGGCGGCCTCACCATCGATCCCGGCAAGACGGTCAAGCTCGGGCCGGGTGGCCTTCATCTGATGATGATGGACCTGAAGAGCCCGCTGAAGCAGGGCGACAGGATGCCGGTGACGCTCCAGTTCGAGAAGGCCGGCAAGGTCGCGGTCACCCTCGACGTGCAGGGTGTCGGCGCGCAAGGGCCGGCTGCGGGCGGCGGCGGCGCGATGAAGAAGATGTGAGGCAAGGATGGGGGCAAGGATGATCATCCGTCTCTCGATCCTGGTCGCGGCAGCGCTCGCCGCCGCGCCGGCCAGCGCACATGTCACGCTGGAAGGAAAGCAGGCGGCGATCGGCACGGACTACAAGGCCGTGTTCATCGTACCGCATGGCTGCGCCGGTTCGCCGACGGTCAAACTGCGGGTGCAGATTCCCGAAGGCGTGATCGCGACCGAAGCGAGGCCGGTCGACGGCTGGAAGCTCGACACCGTTAAGGGCAAGTACGCCAGCGAATATGACGTCAAGGGCTCGAAGGTTTCCGAGGGCATCAAGGAGGTCGCATGGAGCGGCGGCGAGCTGCCGGACAAGACTCGCCAGGATTTCGTGATCGAGACCTATCTCACCGATCGTCTCAAGCCGGACACGACGCTGTATTTTCCCGTGGTGCAGGAATGCGGGCAGGGAGTGAGCCGCTGGATCGAAATCCCGGCCGACGGAGCGGCGCCAGCGCATGAGGGCAAATGGCCGGCGCCTGGCGTGAAGCTGACAAAGCCTTGATGCGTGTAGTTGCGTTCGTTGCGGCACTGTTGTTGCTGATCGGCTTTGCGAGCGAGGCGTCCGCCCACGCCTCGCTCGTCTTCGCCGAGCCGCGCGACGGTGCCGTGCTGACGCAGGCGCCAAAGACGGTGCAGCTCCGCTTCAACGAAAGCGTGACGGCGGGCGCGATCAACTTGATCGATGCTTCCGGCAAGCTGCGCACGGACGCCGTCGTCGACGCCAAGGACGAGGCAATCGACGTCACGCTGCCAGCCGACCTGCCGAAAGGCACGCAGATCGTGAGTTACCGCGTGATCTCGGCGGACGGCCATCCGGTGACGGGATCGATCACCTTTTCCATCGGCGCGCCCACGGAAAACAAGCCGCCGCAGGAGAGCGGGGCAGGGATCGACGGCCTCATCTGGCTCACGCGGCTTGGTCTCTATCTCGGCCTGTTCGCCGGGATCGGCGGGGTGTTTTTTGTCAATTGGATCGCGCGGGAGCAGGTGGCTTCACCGGTGATCCATGTCTCATTGATCGTCGGTATCGTGAGCGCGGTGGCCTCGCTCGCACTCGAGGGGCTCGATGTGCTGGGACTGCCGCTATCCCAGGTGCTGTCGGTTACTCCCTGGAAGATTGCCCTCGGTACCAGCCTCGGACCGTCGCTGTTGATCGCAATCGCCGCGCTGATCGCCGCGATGGTCGCTCTGCGCGGCGATGTGACCGGGATATCGCGCACACTCTCGGCACTTGCACTCGCAGGCGTCGGTCTATCATTGGCGGCGAGCGGACATGCGGCGACTGCACCGCCCGAGCTCCTGACGCGGCCAGCGGTGTTTCTTCATGCTACCAGCGTTGCCTTCTGGCTTGGTGCACTGGTGCCGCTGGTCGCCATGCTCCGGAAACCACGGCTGGTGCTTCCGGTCGTGAACCGCTTTTCACGCGCCGCCGTTCCCGTTGTCGGCGTCCTCGCGCTGACCGGAGTTGTGCTCGCGACCTTTCAGCTCGAGAGCTTTGGCGCACTGGTGACAACAAGATACGGCATCATCCTCTTGATCAAGCTCGCGCTGGTTGCCGCGCTCCTTGGCCTGGCGGCGCTGAACCGTTCTCGGCTCACGCCGGCACTGGCTGGCGGTGAGGCGGCCGCCAAACCGCTCATGCGATCAATCCTGCTGGAATGCGCCCTCGCGGCCGGCATCCTCGCCGTTGTTGCCGACTGGCGCTTCACGCCGCCGCCGCGCTCGATCATTGCCGATGCGCCGCTCGCGGTGCATATCCATAGCGACAAGGCGATGTTCCAGGTGCTGGTCTCGCCGGGCCGAGTCGGATTTGACGATTTCGTGCTCCAGCTCATGAACGGCGACGGCACGCTGTTACATGCAAAGGAAGCGACACTCACGCTGAGCCTGCCCCAACGCGGCATCGAAGCGATCGAGCGGCAGGGCACACTGGAGCCGGATGGCTTCTGGCACGTCAGCAAGGTGCCGCTGGCAGTCCCCGGCCGCTGGCACATGCGGATCGATGCGCTGGTGACCGATTTTCAGAAAATCACCCTGGAGGACGATCTCGACGTGGCGACACAGTAAGGTCGCGTGGCTCGTCACGAATGCCGGAAAATCCGCATCTTAGCGGCTTTTCTTCCATCCGGCCTTGTATTTTCGGCCTCAATCCGCTTTCACTGCGTCTCCGTTTTCGAATCTTCGAGCAAAGCCATGCGATTGTCCCGGTTCTTTCTGCCCATCCTGAAGGAGAATCCGAAGGAAGCGGAGATCGTCTCGCACCGGCTCATGCTGCGCGCCGGCATGATGCGGCAGGAGGCGGCCGGCATCTATGCTTGGCTGCCGCTCGGCTTTCGCGTCCTGAAGAAGATCGAGCAGATCGTGCGCGAGGAGCAGGACCGCGCCGGCGCGCTGGAACTGTTGATGCCGACGCTGCAGCTGGCCGATCTCTGGCGCGAGAGCGGCCGCTACGACGCCTATGGCCCGGAGATGCTGCGCATCGCCGACCGTCACAAGCGCGAGCTGCTCTACGGGCCGACCAACGAGGAGATGATCACCGAGATCTTCCGCGCCTACATCAAGTCGTACCGCAATCTGCCGCTCAACCTCTACCATATCCAGTGGAAGTTCCGCGACGAGCAGCGCCCGCGCTTCGGCGTGATGCGCGGCCGCGAATTCCTGATGAAGGATGCCTATTCCTTCGACATCGACGAGGCCGGTGCGCGCCGCGCCTACAACAAGATGTTCGTGGCCTATTTGCGCACCTTCGCGCGGATGGGCCTGAAGGCGATCCCGATGCGTGCCGAGACCGGCCCGATCGGCGGCGACCTCAGCCATGAGTTCATCGTGCTCGCCGAGACCGGCGAGTCCGGCGTCTACTGCAACAAGGACGTGCTGGACCTTCCGATCCCGGGCGCTGACGTCAATTACGACGGTGATCTCACGCCGATCATCAAGGAGTGGACATCGCTCTATGCGGCGACGGAAGACGTCCATGATTCCGCGCGCTTTGAGCAGGAGGTGCCGGCGGACAAGCGGGTGCATACCCGCGGCATCGAAGTCGGCCAGATCTTCTATTTCGGCACCAAATATTCCGACACGATGAAGGCTTTTGTGGCCGGCCCCGACGGGGCCGAGGTGCCGATCCATGGCGGCTCCTATGGCGTCGGCGTCTCGCGCCTGGTCGGCGCCATCATCGAAGCCTGCCACGATGATGCCGGCATCAAATGGCCGGAAGCGGTGGCGCCGTTCCGCGCGGTGATCCTCAACCTCAAGCAGGGCGATGCCGCCGTCGACGGTGCCTGCGACAAGCTCTACGCCGATCTCTTAGCCAAGGGCGTCGACGTGCTCTACGACGACACCGACCAGCGCGCCGGCGCCAAGTTTGCGGCCAGCGACCTCATCGGCATTCCCTGGCAGATCATGGTTGGGCCGAAGGGCCTTGCCGAAGGCAAGGTCGAGCTCAAACCGCGCGCAGACGGCTCGCGCGAGAACCTCTCGCCGGCTGACCTTCTGGCCCGCTTCTAGGCAGGCTTTCGCCAAGCGAACCAAAGCTGCCAGCGGCATTCCGCCTTCGGGCTACTGTTTGCAGTGTTGCGCGAGGAGGGAGCGGCAATTGATCTCGGCGCTCTTGTTCGCGCGGCTCCTGACCATGGCCGCTGGCGCCGCGGTACACCAACCCGTCGGCGATTCCCGTCGCGCGTCGTGCTCGTGTTGTCGTCAAGTTCTGTTGAAGTGGAATGTGAACGAGAAAGGCATGGCGAGAAGGCGATTCGGCTCCCAAGCGTGAGGAAAACTCCGCAATACTCCGGGGATTAGTTGGCTGCGGCACTTGTGGCGCACTATGATCCACCGGATTCTCAGGGGATTCGCGGAAGACCGCGAAACCGCCCAAATAGTTCGTGGGAAGCCATTGAAGACAAAGAAAAAACCATAATCGTGGGATTATCGGGCAATGGATGACACCATGAACGAACCGATTCAGACTGCGCCTTTCGCACCCTTCGAATGGATGTTGTCGGCGCGCTATTTACGTGCGCGCCGCAAGGAAGGCTTCATCTCCGTCATCGCCGGATTCTCTTTTCTCGGCATCATGCTCGGCGTTGCGACGCTGATCATCGTGATGGCTGTCATGAACGGCTTCCGCAAGGAGCTGCTCGACAAGATCCTCGGACTCAACGGCCATATCCTGGTGCAGCCACTGGAATCGCCGCTGACGGACTGGAAGGACGTGGCCGATCGCATCAGCCAGGTGCAGGGCATTCGTTTGGCGGCGCCGGTTGTCGATGGCCAGGCGCTGGCGTCCTCGCCCTTCAATGCGTCCGGAGTGTTCGTGCGCGGCATTCGCGCCAACGACCTCAACAAGCTCACCTCGATTGCCAAGAACATCAAGCAGGGCACGCTCGAAGGCTTTGACGACGGGCAGGGCGTTGCGATCGGCCGCCGGCTCGCTGATCAATTGTCGATCCATGCCGGCGACAGCATCACGCTGGTCTCGCCCAAGGGCGCAGTGACGCCGATGGGGACGACGCCCCGCATCAAGCCGTACAAGGTGACGGCGGTATTCGAGATCGGCATGTCCGAATATGATTCGACCTTCGTCTTCATGCCGCTGCCGGAGGCGCAGGCTTATTTCAACCGCGTCAATGACGTCTCCGCGATCGAGGTCTTCACTACCAATCCGGACCACATCGAAAGTTTCCGCAAGGCGGTCACCGAGGCGGCCGGCCGGCCGGTGTTCCTGGTCGACTGGCGCCAGCGCAACTCGAGCTTCTTCAACGCGCTCCAGGTCGAGCGCAACGTGATGTTCCTGATCCTCACCATGATCGTGCTGGTGGCGGCGCTGAACATCATCTCCGGCCTGATCATGCTGGTGAAGGACAAGGGCAGCGACATCGCGATCCTGCGCACGATGGGCGCCTCGCAAGGCTCGATCATGCGGATATTCCTGATCACCGGCGCCTCGATCGGGGTGGTCGGCACGCTGACCGGATTCATCGTCGGTATGGTGATCTGCATGAATATCGAATCGATCCGGCAGTTCCTGTCCTGGGTCACCAACACCGAGCTGTTCGATCCGACCCTGTACTTCCTCTCGAAGCTGCCGGCCGAAATCGACTTCGGCGAGACCACCGCCGTCGTGATCATGGCGCTGACGCTGTCGTTCCTCGCGACATTGTACCCGTCGTGGCGGGCGGCGCGTCTCGATCCCGTCGACGCGCTCCGGTACGAGTGAGGGGCTGATGGCGGAGGGGGCGGAAGCGCAAGATGTACCGGTCATCTATCTTCATGAGATCAAACGCCAGTACATGCAGGGCGAGCAGCCGCTGGTGATCCTGGACGGCGCCAAGCTCGCGCTGTGGGCGGGGCAATCGGTGGCGCTGGTAGCGCCGTCAGGTTCGGGCAAGTCGACGCTTCTGCACATCGCGGGGCTTCTGGAGAGCCCGGATGATGGCGAAGTCTATGTCGCGGGGGCGCCGACGTCGCAGCTCTCCGACATGGAGCGCACCCAGATCCGGCGCAACGACATCGGCTTTGTCTATCAGTCGCACCGGCTGTTGCCGGAGTTTTCGGCGCTCGAAAACGTCATGCTGCCGCAGATGATCCGCGGCTTGAAGCGCTCGGAGACGATCAAGCGTTCCACCGAGATATTGTCCTATCTTGGCCTCGCCGACCGCGTCAAACACCGGCCGGCGGAGCTTTCCGGCGGCGAGCAACAACGCGTCGCGATCGCGCGCGCGGTGGCGAACGCCCCGCGGGCGCTGCTCGCGGACGAGCCGACCGGCAACCTCGATCCGAACACCGCCGATCACGTGTTCCAGGCCCTGATGCAGCTCGTCAAGGCGACCAACGTCGCGATGCTGATCGCGACTCACAACATGGAGCTGGCGGGCCGGATGGATCGGCGGGTTTCGATTGTCGACGGTCACGTCGTCGAGATGGAATAGACCAGACCGATTTCAGGGCGCCACCGATCCGAACCTGTTCAATAGGCGTGCCCGTGGCGGCGATGGCGCCCGCGCGGCGCCACGCCGCGTGGCGGGATGTAATAGGGATTGATGACGCATTGGGCGGCGATCCCGGAAGCGGAAGGCAAACACTGCGCGATCGACGTGTATCCACATTCGAAGCGCGGGAATCTGCCGAACACCTGCAGGCAGACCGGGTAGTTATCGCCATAAGTCTGAGCGTGTGCTTGCGCCGACAACGCGCCAAGAACAAGCATAGTCAAAGCCGCAACACGCATCAGGTTTCCCCAGGAAAGCGTCGATGACCCGCTTATCCTACTCTAGTGCCGCCGATTTGAAGTCCCTGCACCGCGAGCCGAGAAATGGACCAGGGACTTCAAATCGAAAAGCGGCACTAGAATCATAAGTTTGCTAGTGCCCATGGCTTTCCGAAGTTCGTATA
>Ga0157369_10002836_pt1 | contig 20684 bp, 19 predicted proteins | sample C25metaG_FD_113461 | JGI IMG/M metagenome (GOLD analysis project Ga0157369, IMG submission 113461) | Corn rhizosphere microbial communities from Kellogg Biological Station, Michigan, USA - C2-5 metaG | ecosystem: Host-associated > Plants > Roots > Rhizosphere > Soil | place: USA: Michigan...
ACGACAATGGCAGGAAACACACTCAATGGCGCCCAGGTCATTGTCGACTATCTGATCCAGGAGAAGGTGCCGCAGGTGTTCGGCCTCTGCGGCCACGGCAACATCCAGTTCATCGACGCGCTCTATGAGCGCAGCCATGAGATCAAGACGATCTCGGTGCACCATGAGAGCGTCGCCGGCTTCATGGCCGACGTCTATTACCGCGTCTCCGGCCGGCCGACCGCGACCTTCACGTCCTGCGGCCCGGGCTCTGCGAATTTGCCAATTTCTCTCGCGAACGCGTTCCTCGACTCCGTGCCGTTCATGGCGGTGACCGGCAACGTGCCGACCAGCCAGTTCAATCGCGGCGCATTCCAGGAAATGTATCGGCACCATCAGGCCGATTTCCCATCGACCGTGCGCACCATCTGCAAGAAGGTGTTCCAGCCGACCCGCGGCGAGATGGTGCCGCTCGCGGTGCGGCAGGCCTGGAAGACCATGGTGACGGGGCGGCCGGGGCCGGTCGTGCTCGATGTGCCCTTTGATGTGTTCATGGAGTCGGCAGCCGAAGAGGCGCCGAACGCGATCGCCTGGAACGCCAACATTTCCAGCCGCTGCGGCGCCGATCCGGAGGGCGTAGTGAAGGCCGTCGATATGCTGCTCTCCGCCGAGCAGCCGGTGATCATCGTGGGGCAGGGCGTGCGGTATGGCGGCGCGGCGGATGAGCTGAAGCGGCTTGCCGAGCGTTTGCAGATTCCGGTGGCGTCATCTGCGAGCGGGCTCGGGGCGCTCGACGTCAACCATCCGCTCGCGCTCGGGCTCGTCGCCCGCGCCGGCCACTACCAGGCCAATCACGCCACGCGGCAGGCCGATGTGCTGCTCGCGCTTGGCATGCGTTTCGACGACCGCACTTCGAGCTCATGGATTCCGGGTTATTCCTTCACCATTCCGCCGACCAAATTGATCCATGTCGACATCGACCCCGAGGAGATTGGCCGCAACTATCCCGTGGCTCTCGGGTTGATGGCCGACGTGCGCACTTTCCTGTGCCAGGTCCATGCCGAGCTCGACCGCCGCGCCAATCTCAATGCCAAGGCCGATGCGCGCCAGAAATGGCTGGCGCAGATCGATGTGTACCGGAAAGAGTGGGACAAGTTCGTCGCGCCCGGCTTCACGGATGACTCGACGCCGGTCAATCCGCAACGTGCCGCGCTCGAGATCGACAAGGCGTTGCCGGAAGATGCAATCCTCGTCAGCGATATCGGCGTGCATCACAATTGGCTGCTTGGATTTTGCAAACCGCGGCGGCCGGATTCCCTGATCGGATCGATGGGCTTTGGACCGATGGGCTTTGGCGTCGCCGGTGTGCTCGGCGCGAAATACGCAGCGCCCGATCGGCCCTGCGTCTCCGTCTGCGGCGACGGCGCCTTCTTCATGCATGCGAACGTGCTGGGCACCGCGGTCGAATATAATCTGCCCGTGGTCTGGGTGGTCTGGAACAATTACGCCTATGCCTCGATCCGCGGATTGCAGCGCGGCTATCTCGGCGGCCGTGAGCTGGCGACCGACTTCCATGACCCCGTCACGGGCCAGCGCTACAATCCCGATTTCGCGGCGATGGCGCGCTCCTGCGGCGTCGAGGGCGTTCGCGTCGATCGTGCCGGCGACATCGGAGAGGCGATCCGCAAGGGAATTGCGGCGGGCAAGCCCTATCTGATTGATGTGGACATCGCGGCCGACGTTAATCCGTCCGGCGCCGGTGTCTGGGAATTGCCGGGGCTCGGCCAGAGCAAGGCCGGCATCGGTATGCGCTACCAGCCGGCGTAAAAATTTCAGGGAGCGAAAATGCGGCTTGCAGGCAAAAAAGTCGTGGTCGTTGGCGGCTCGTCCGGCATCGGCCTTTCAACCGCGGAACTGGCGAAACGCGAAGGTGCCGACGTCATCATCGCTTCGCGCAACGCGGCGAAGCTCGATGCGATCGCCGAGAAGCTCAACGCGATTGCGATTCCGGCCGATGTGACCGATGACAAGAGCGTCGCCAATCTTTTCAAGAGCTCGGGCCCCGTCGACCACGTCGTCGTCACGGCAGCGCAGCTTCGGACCGGCCCGTTCAAATCGGTCGCGATGGAAGACGTTCGCTCCACCATGGAAAGCAAATTCTGGGGTGCATGGCGTGTCGCGCGCAGCGCGGAAGTGCGCAAGGGTGGGTCGATTACACTGGTGTCCGGCTTCCTCAGCATTCGGCCGCGGCCGAATGCTGCGATCACCAGCGCCGCCAACGCCGCGCTGGAGTCGTTGTCGCGCGCGCTGGCGTTGGAGCTGGCTCCGGTCCGCGTCAACTGTGTCTCGCCGGGGATCATTGACACGCCGATCCGCGCCGCGATGCCGGAAGAGGCGCGCAAGGACATGCTGGCGAAGACCGCGGCCAGCCTGCCGGTCGGTCGCGTCGGCCTGGGCGAGGATGTCGCGCAAATAATCCTCGCTGTCATGACCAACGGCTTTGCGACGGGATCGACCGTCTATCTCGACGGTGGCGCGCTGGTCACCTGACCGGAGAAGCAAAATGGCAGCAGAAAAGAACGGCGCCTTCATCCGCAACATCGCGGAAGTTCCGTGGCGCGAGTTTCCCAACCATTTTGGCGGCGCGCTGTCGAAGCCGCTCGTCATGCCTGAGACGGCAAACTCGCGCCACATCGACTATCGCATCTCGATGTATCAGCCGATGGCCTATGTCGCCAGACACAAGCACAAGGTCCAGGAGCAGATCTACCATGTGCTCGAGGGCGAGGGGCTGATGGAGATCGAAGGCAAGAACCATGTCGTGCGCAAGCATGACTTCATCTTCCTGCCGCCCGGTGTCGAGCACGCGATCTCGAACACCGGCCTCGTCGATCTGGTGTTTCTCGTGGTGACGTCGCCGGTGACTGACGACTAGCGGAGCAAGCGAGTTCTTGATCCTTCTCCCCTTGTGGGAGAAGGTGGCGCGAAGCGCCGGATGAGGGGTTGCATCCGCGGGTAAAAAACAGTTTTGTGCGCGGATAGAAACCCCTCACCCGGATCGTATCTTCGATGCGATCCGACCTCTCCCACAAGGGGAGAGGTGCACCGCGGGTGCGGCGCCAAAGCTATCCAACCTTGTCAGGCTCTAGGCCTTATGCATTCGCACCAAGCCCGAGGCTCGCATAAATCCGCCGCGCATAGACACCGAACTCATCGGTGGTCTTGATCGGCAGCGCACGGGGGAAGGGCAGCTCGATCGGGAAATATTCTGCCATGCGCGCTGGACCCGCCGTCAGCACGGCACAATGAGAGGCGAGGAACACCGCCTCCTGGATCGAGTGGGTGACGAAGAGGATGGTCTTGCCGCTCTTGCGCCAGATCCGAAGCATTTCCAGGTTCATCTGTTCGCGCGTCAGCGCATCCAGTGCGCCGAACGGCTCATCCATCAGGATCAGTTTGGGATCATGGATGAAGGCGCGCGCGATCGCCGTGCGCTGCTGCATGCCGCCGGAAAGTTGCTGCGGGTATTTGTCCTCATAGCCGCTGAGGCCGACGAGGTTGAGCAGGTCGCGCGCCCGTGCCCGCGCCGCTTTCATCGGAAGACCGACGATCTCAGCCGGCAGCAGCACGTTGTCGAGGATGGTGCGCCATTTCAAGAGCAGCGCCTGCTGGAACACCATGCCGATGTCGCGGGCGGGATCGAACGGCGTTTTTTCGTTGCCAATCTGCACGCTGCCGCCGTCGGCGCCGTGCAGCCCGGCCAGAATCTTCAAGATCGTGGTCTTGCCGCATCCGGAGGGGCCGACCAGCGACACCAGTTCGCCCTCCTGCACGTCCATGGTGACGTCGGAGACCGCAAGAAAGTCCACACCGCCGGAGCGATAGACCTTGCGGACATTGCGTAGGCTGATAAAGGGCGGGCCTGCCGTCATGCCAGCCATTTCTGTAAATTCGCCGCAACGAAATCATCGTCGGAGAGATCGGCATGTTCGTTGTAGACCCGGTCGATCTCCTGCAATTGCCCGGGGCTCAGTCCTTCGTGAGGATCGAGGCACCAGATGCCGGCCATCAAGCCCTGCCGCCGCAGCACTTCGTGGCAGCCGGCGATGCAGCCGTGAAAATTATTGGCGACATCGAAGAACGCGCTGTTGCAATCGGTGACGCGGGCATCGAGCGCCAGGAGGTCGGCCGGCACGCTCGGCTTGTTGCGCGCGGCCTTGCAGGTCTCGAACTGCTTTATCGCGCTCTGCGTCCACACCGACCAGTGGCCGAGCAGGCCGCCGCGGATATGCGTGCGGGCGGTGACGCCGTTGTCGCGGAGATCGAACGGCAAAGTGAGGTCGAGCAGGATATGGTCGTCATTGCCGGTGTAGAGCGTGATGCGGTCGAGCGCGTTCGCCGCGGCGACACCGCGCAGCACGTCGAGGGTGCGATAGCGATTGAAGGGTGCGATCTTGATCGCAACGACATTGTCGATCTCGGCAAAGCGGCGCCAGAAATTTGCGCTCAGGACCACGCCGCCGACGGCCGGCTGCAGATAGAAGCCGACCAGCGGAATCTCCTTGGCGATCGCACGGCAATGCGTGACGATCTCGTCCTCGCTCGCCGATTTCATGGCAGCCAGGCTGAGCAGGCCGGCGTGATAGCCAATGCCGCGCGCGGTCTGCGCTTCGGCAACCGCCTGCTGCGTCGGGCCGGCAAGGCCTGCGACGAGCGCGAGTGGCCGCTTGGTCCAGTTCGCGGCCGTCTCGGCGGCGAGCTCCAGCACCGGCCGATAGAGTCCGACATCACGGATCGCGAATTGCGTGGTGTGGACGCCGACGGCAAGGCCGCCAGCGCCAGCATCGATGTAATAACGCGTCAGTGCGCGCTGACGGATCTGATCGAGTCTGCGCCCGGCGTCGAGCGCGAGCGGATGGGCGGGAAGCACCGTGCCGTCGGCGATCAGGCGCCGCACCTCGGATTTGATCTCGCTATGGTGCATGGGACCTCCTATCCGAATTCCGGACCGGCGACGGCGAACGGTAGTTCTCCGGCTTGGGTCGTGGGACGGCCGAAGCGCATGCGCTGGAACGGCCGCTCGATGGTCCAGCCGCTCGAAGTGAGGCCATCGATGAAGGCGGTTTGCGCGGCGATCGCGTCGATCAAGAGCGGGCCGCTCTCGCTGGACGCGATCTCGCGGACCATCGCCAGTGCGTGCGCTGGCTTGTCGGCAAACAGCGGACCGATATGGCGCGCGGTGTGTCCGTCGCGGACGAGGGCTATCGCATCGCCGTTCGAGAGCAGCCGCGAGGCGCGGCGTCCGGCGAGCTCCTCCAGCAACGCGCGGCGGTCAAATCCCATAGCGGCGATGTCGCAGGTGAGGAACTCGTCGAGCTTGCCGGCGGGAAGCTGGGTGGCGCTGGAGCCCGATGCATCTGCCAGTGCTAGGCGGAGCCGCCGTAACTGGATGGTCGGCGTGAACCCGAGCGGGCCGTAGACCGTGGCGCCCGCCGGCGTCGCATCGAGCCAGGTGGTGAGGCCAAGCTTGCCCGCGGTGTTGAGGCAGGTGTCGACCAGGCGGGTCGCGAGCCCGCGCCGTCGGAAGCTTTCGGTGACCAGCACCATGCTGATCCAGGCATCGCTGTCGGTGTACGGCAGCAGGGCCGCGGTCGCGACCAGATTGCTTTTGCGGTCGCGGATGCCGAACACGGCGCCCTTGCTCATGAAGAAGCGCCAGTCGTCCTCGTTCTGGTTCCAATGCGCTTCCGTGGACAGCAGCAGGGCGGCCGGTGCGTCACGCGGATCGAGCTGGACAGTGGGAAGGTGCTCAGTATCGCCCATCGCGCACCTCATATTTGGTGGGCTTGTTGAGGCTCGGCATTGCGCGCGAGACCCAATCGGCGGTCCATCGCACGAGCTGCGCTGTATCGACGATCGGCAGGCCGAATAGTTTCACCGCCTGCGACGTGTCGGTGAGCCACGCCGTCGGCTCCTCCTTGCCAGATATGATGGGCGCCTTGCCGAGCAGCTTGCCGAATTCGTCGGCGAGATCGCGCACGGCAAGGATCTCATGGCCGGAAACATTGATCGGCGACGTCGGGGTGTCGCAATGAGCGAGGCAGCGGAGCGCCTGAGAGGCCGCATCGCCCTGCCAGATGAAGTTGACATGGCCGAGCGAGACATCGATCGGCTTGCCGGTAAGTACCTTGGTCGCGATGTCATGGAGCACGCCATAGCGCATGTCGATGGCATAGTTCAGGCGGAACAGCCGGCCCGGTGTTCCCTGCTGTTGCGAGAAATATTCGAACATGCGCTCGCGCCCGACGCAGGATTGCGCGTATTCACCGGGCGGGTTCAGCGGCATGGATTCATCGGAACCCCTGCCGTCGACCGGCACGAAGGGATAGACGCAGCCGGTCGAGAACGCGACGATCCGTGAGGAGGGAAATGCCTGCGCCACCAGCGCCGGCACATGCGCGTTCATCGCCCAGGTCAGCGCCAGATTGCCCTCGGCGCCGAATTTGCGGCCGGCCATGAAAATGACGTTCGGCGCCTTCGGCAGCGTTTTGATTGCAGCTTCGTCCAGTAGGTCGCAATGGATGGTCTCGATGCCGCGCGCGTGAAGCCATTCCTTCACGCCGGGCTCGGAGAAACGCGCGACGCCGATCACTTTGCGGTCGGGTGTGGCGGCCTTGGCCAGGCCTGCGAGCGTCGGGCCCATCTTGCCGCCGACGCCGAGGATCATGATGTCGCCATCGACCTTACGGAGATCGTCGATCAGCGCCTGGCTCGGCCGGCACTGGAGCTCGTCGAGGGCGGCGATATCCTTGATCGTCTCGGGCAGATTGTCGCGCGAGAGCAGCATGTTCTGACTTTCTTATTGCAGCCGGATGTCGCGGACCACGAACAGCCGTTCGAGGCCGAGCACCAGGCCGTAAAGGGCAACGCCGAGCAGCGTCAACAGCACGACCGCCATCACCATGGCGGGTGTATCGAGCGCGGACTGCACCTGGATCATGAGATAGCCGAGCCCGCGGTCGGAGGCGATGAACTCGCCGACGATCGCGCCCGCGACCGCCAGGATCGCACCGACTTTCATGCCGGAGAAGATGTAAGGCAGCGCGCCCGGGAGCTGGATCTTTCGGAACAAAGTCCAGCGCGAGCCGCGCAGCGATTTGACAAGGTCGAGCAGATCGGGCTCGACCTCGGAGAGACCGCGTGCGGTGGTGAGCAGGATCGGAAAGAAGCAGATCGAGAAGGCGATGAGGATGTTGGCGAAAATGCCGTAGGAAAACCAGACGATGACGAGCGGGCCCATCGCTACCTTCGGGATCATGTTCAGGGTAACGAACAGCGGCAGCAGGATCAGCGCAATCAGCCGCGACCAGGTGAAGATCAGGGCGAGCGCCACGCCGACGACGGCGCCGAGGGCGAAGCCGCCGAGGATTTCGGCGGCCGTGACCAGCAGGTTCGAAACCCAGGCATATTTGGCATAACCGAGCGTGGAAAGCGCCGCGAGCGGCGAGGGCAGGATGAATTTCGGCACGTGGAGCGCGTCGACCAGGGCCTGCCAGAGCACGATCACAAAGAGATGCACGATCAGGATGATCGCGACAGATCGCGCCGATCGTCCTCCGTCTGCCGCCACTGGTTGCTCCTTCTCGCTGTTGCCTCGAGCTTATCCCGGCATTCCGTCCGTTTCAACCATCTGGTTGATTAAGGTGAAAATGTCTCAACTCGTCATTGCGAGCGAAGCGAAGCAATCCAGCATGCCGTTTGCCGAGCCATGGATTGCTTCGTCGCTTCGCTCCTCACAATGACGGTCTCACCAAGGCCGCAGTCCATAGGGTGGATTAGCCGAAGGCGTAACCCGCCAGCTTTCTCGCCGCGGAGACATGGTGGGTTGCGCTTCGCTAACCCACCTACGGCGCCTCCACTAAGGCCGGAGCGCCTGCAGCACGAGATCCACGACATGCTTGCGGCGGGCGCGTTTGGCGGCCGTACTGCTCAGATCGGTGCCGAAGATCGCCGACAGCGTCGGTGTGTTGGAAAAGAAGAAATAGGAGAGACCCGCAATCGAGATGTAGAGATGCACGGGATTGATGCCACGCCGGAACACGCCTTCGCGTACCCCCTGTTTCAGGATCTTGTCGACCAGGCTGACCAGCGGCGAATGCATCGCCTCGATCTTGCGCGAGCCGCGGACGTGGCGCGCGCCACCGCGATTTTCATCGTTGAGCAGCACGATGAAGTCGGGGTGGGCGGCGAGATGGTCGAAGGAGCCTTCGATCAGCTTCTTGATCGCCTGTCCCGGCGGCAGCCCCTCCAGATTGAGATGGCGCTCCTGCGTGCGGATCTCCTCGTAGACCCATTCGAGCACGGCCAGATAGAGCGCATCCTTGTCGCCGAAATAGTGATAAACGAGCTGTTTGTTGACGCCGGCGCGCGCCGCGATCTCGTCAACCCGCGCTCCGGCAAGGCCGCTGTCGGCAAATTCGCGCCGTGCCGCGCTCAGGAGCTTCTGCCGGGTGGCTTCCGGGTTGCGCCGCTGCGGTCTTTTGCCATTTGCTCGTCTTTCAAGCATTTTCAACCAAACAGTTGACAATTGGGATTCGTCGCTGTTGCATTGGTAACGTCGCGAAGAGGGATCGACAAGCCCTGGTTGCATACGAGGAGTATTGCGATGAAATATGCCAGCGCACTTGGATTGGCATTGGCGCTTGTCTTGCCGACCGTGGTGACGGCTGGCGCGGGCCAGTCCGTCAACCTGATGCTGAACTGGACGCCGACCGCGGACCATTCGCCATTCTATTACGCCAAGGCACAAGGTTGGTACGAGAAGGCCGGCATCGACCTCACGATCGAGACCGGCAAGGGCTCGGGCGTATCCGCGCTTCGCGTCGGCTCCGGCGGCTCGCCGTTCGGCATCGCCGATCTCGCCACCATGCTGGTCGCGAAAAGCAAGGGCGCGGATGTCGTGGCGGTCATGAGCATCTATGCCAATACCGCGCAGACCTTCTACTGGCTGAAAAGCTACGGCGTGAACGGGCCGAAGGATTTTCCCGGCCACAAGATCGGCAATCCACCCGGCGACGCCTCGCGCGTGATGTGGCCGGCCTTCGCCAAGGCCGTCGGCATCGCGCCGGATTCGGTCGATTTCGTCAATGTCGGGCCGACCGCCAAGATCGCGGCGTTGAAGAGCCACACCACTGACATCATCAGCGACTTCTACAACGAGCATGACCTCAAGGTGATCGAGTTCGGCTCCGACCTCGGTTTCATCAACTGGAAGGATATCGGGCTCAATCCTTACGGCAATTCGCTGATCGTGAACGGCGCCTTCATGCAGAAGAACCCCAAGCTGGTCGAGGATTTCGTCAAGATCAGCCAGAAGGCCTACGCCGCCTGCGTCGCCGACATCGCGCCATGCCTGAAGGCGCTGCTCGACAATGTCTCGGGTCTCGACAAGGAGAACCAGCAGCGGCAGTGGGAGCGCATCAAATATCTGATGACAGATGAGTTCACCACGACCAAGGCGCTCGGCTGGATCGACGGCGAGCGTATGAAGAAGGACTACGATCTGGTGCAGACCTATCTCGGCATGGAGAAGCCATTCGACGTGCAGACGGCGTTTACGACGAAGATGCTGGATACGTCGATCAAGATGGACGCGAGCAAGGTAAAGAAATAACACTCGTCATGCCCGGGCTTGACCCGGGCATCCATCAAACGAATGAGTCCTTATACGATGGATGGCCGGGTCGGGCCCGGCCATGACGAATGTAGAACTACTGCAGCGCCTCACCCGCGGTCGCGATCACCTTGTTGAGCTTGTCATGATCGCTTTTCATCAACGCCGAGAGATCAGAGAGCGGCATTGGCTTGCCGGGAATGTCGGCAATCGCGAGGTGCCGCTGCACGTCAGGATTCTCCAACGACTTGTTGATGGCGGCGTGGATCTTTTCGACCAGATCGTCCGGCGTCGATGACGGCACATAGATGCCGTACCATGGCACATAGGCGGCCTGCGCGAAGCCCGCTTCCGCGATCGTCGGCACATCAGGCAACGCGGCGACACGTTTTTCGGTGAAGACCGCAAGCGGCTTCACCGAGCCTTCCTTGATGTGCGGCAGCGCGAGCGCCATGGACACGATCTCGAAATGCATCAGGTTGCTCATGAGGTCGAGCAGTGCCTGCGGCTGACCCTTGTAGAGCACATTGGTGAGCTTGATGTCGGCGGCCTGGAACAGCTTTTGCGCCGACAGGTCGATCGACGAGCCGGTGCCGGGATTGCCGAAATTGAACTCGCCGGGCTTTTTTCGTGCGAGCTCGACGAAGTCGCCGATGGTCTTTGCCGGCATCGATGGATGCACCAGCGCGACACTCTGGTTCCAGACGGCGACGCCGACGCATTTGAAATCCTTCAGCGCGTCCCAGCCTGCGTCCTTGTAGAGGGTCGGATTGACCAGTACCGCAGGCCCGGTGACGAGCCAGGTGTAGCCGTCGCCGGCGGCGCGGGCGACCGTGACCGTGCCGATATTGCTGTTGGCGCCAGGCTTTGCTTCCACGACGACGGGCTGGCCGGTGTCGCGGCCGATTTGCTCGGTTACGGCGCGTGCCACGATGTCGACAATGCCGCCGGCGGGGTAGGGCACAATGATGCGGATCGGCCGGCTCGGCCAATTGTCGGCGGCGCGCGAAGGCGGCGCGGTCGCGAGCAAGAGTGCGGCAATAGCGAATGCAAAACGGAAAACGGCTTTTCCGCCCATTTCGTCCTCCCATCTTCGCCGCATCGTTGCGATCGTGCGGCGCCGTGAAGCTTATCGCTGCTCGTCCCCGACCAGCGAGCGGATGCTGCGCGCCAATCCAAGAATGCGCGGACCGCATTCGCGCTCGACCTGTTCGGCGCTGAAGCGAAACGAGGGAATGCCGCAATTGACCGAGAGGCAGTCGCCGCTGGCGGTGCGATAGAGGGGCGCGGCGACGCCAAAGATTTCGCGCCGCCATTCGCCGAGCGAAAGCGCAAAGCCGCGCTCCTTGCAGATCTCGATGTCGGGCAGCGTCCGCCGCGCGACATAATCGGCTTCCTCGGGACGTTCCGCCTTTACCGAGGCGACATACGCATCAAGCTCGTCGCCGGTGTAAAGCGAGAGCAGGGCGCGGCCGACGGCGGTCGTCGCCATCGAGCTTGAAAAGCCGACGTCGGGCAGATGCGGCACAGCATCCGTGGTCCGCAGCGTCTCCACATAGATAAAGTCGAGACCGAACGGCATCGCGATGGAAACCGTGCCGCCGGCGTAAGCTGCGAAATCGCGCATCAGCGGGCGCGCGGTCTGGCGTACCTTGATCGCTGACAGCAGGGGATAGGCGGTCGCGAGTACGCCGAGCCCGAGCGCGAAACGGCCCTTGGCGTCGCGCTTGAGATAGCCGAGCTGCGCCAGCGTGTAGGTCAGCCGCGACACCGTGGGTCGCGACAGTCCGGTGTGCTCGGCAAGCTCAGCATTCGAGAGCGGGCCACTCTGCGTGCGGAACGCCGCCAGCACGTCGAGCCCATGCGCCAGCGTCGTCGCAAAGGACGGATCGCTTTGCTCCGTTTGCGCCTTGAAGGCGGCCCTTTCTGATGAAGTTGCTATCATGGGACAAAATATCGGTCTAAAATGATTATATTGTCAATATGCCGAAACGATATTTGCGTTTTGTATCGGAGTTAAGTTATAACAGTCAAAAGCCGGGAGGCACCATGGACTTCGATTTGTCCGCGCGTTCGGAGCAGTGGCGGGGCAAGCTGCAGGCGTTTTTCGACGCGCACGTGCTGCCGCGGCATCGCGCCTGGCTTGATCATGTTGCCGATAGCGGCAACGCCGCGCCATTCATGGCCGAGCTTCAGGACAAGGCGCGCGCGCAAGGCCTGTGGAATCTTGGCCTGCCAGAGCTAGCCCAGGACGAGCCGGGCACGCGGCTTTCCAATCTCGAATATGCGCCGCTTGCCGAGATCATGGGACGGCTGTTCTGGGCGCCGGAAGTGTTCAACTGCCAGGCGCCCGACGTGCCCAACATGATCGCGCTGCAGAATTGCGCGACGCCTGCGCAAAAGGAGCGCTGGCTCAGGCCATTGCTCAATGCGCAGACGCGCTCGGCGTTTGGCATGACCGAGCCGGATGTGGCTTCGTCGGACGCGACCAACGTCGCGACCAAGATCGTGCGCGACAGCGATCACTACGTCATCACCGGGCGCAAATGGTTCATCACCGGCGCGGCGCATCCGCGCTGCAGCTTTTTGATCGTGATGGGCGTGACCAATGCCGACACCGAGCGTACCAGCCGTCATTCCTGCATCATCGTGCCGATGGATGCGCCCGGCGTTCGACTGGTGCGGCGGCTGCGCTGGATGGGCTGCGAGGATCACGTCGCGCCGATCGGCGAACTCACCTTCGATCATGTCCGCGTGCCCGCCGAAAATCTGCTCGGCGCGGAAGGCGAGGGTTTCAAGGTCGCGCAGATTCGGCTTGGACCGGCGCGCATCCATCACTGCATGCGTTCGATCGGACTATGCGAGCTCTTGATCGAGTTGATGATGGTGCGCGCGTCGGAGCGATCTGCGTTTGGTCGCACCGTCATTCAATATGACACCGTGCAGCGCTGGATCGCCGAATCCCGCGTCGAGCTCGAGCAGGCGCGGCTGCTCTGCTATCGCTGCGCCTGGTTGCTCGACCGGGCCGGCCATCCCGGCGCAAGTTCTTCGGTAAAGAATTGGCGTGACGTGTCGCTGATCAAGGTCGCGGTGCCGGCAATGCTGCAGCGGATAGCCGATCGCGCATTGCAGGTGTTCGGCGCGATGGGCGGCTCGGAAGATACGCCCATCCACCAGGCGCTCGCCTGGGGACGGCTGCTGCGGATCGGCGACGGACCGGACGAGGTGCATCTGCGGCAGATTTTCCGCACGGAGGCGCCGCCTTCCTGGTCGATTGCCAATTCACCCTATCTCGCTGCGCATCCTGCGTGATCTTTTTAAGGGAGGACGACGATGAGCCAGCCAGCCGCAACGGAAGCGAAAGAGACGGCGAAGGAAGCGTCGCCTTCCGTTATCGCCCAGCAGCAAGCCGTGCGCCGCGCGCTGCCGTTCGCTGACACCGCCGATTTCGACGATGCCGCGCGCGGCTTCCTCGGCACGATCGAGCATGCCAAGATTAGATCCGAGTCGGGCCGGACAGTCTGGAGCCTGGAGCCCTACGGCTTCCTCTCCGAAACCGAGGCGCCGGCGACGGTGAACCCGAGCCTGTGGCGGCAGTCGCGGCTCAACATGTACCACGGCCTGTTCGAAGTGGTGCCCGGCGTCTATCAGGTTCGCGGGCTCGACATCGCCAACATGACGCTGATCGAAGGTGATAGCGGCGTCATCGTGCTTGATACTCTGACCTCGATCGAGGGCGCGCGGGCGGCGATGGAGCTCTACTTCAAGCATCGCGGCAAAAAGCCGGTTACGGCCGTGATCTTCAGCCACACCCACACCGACCATTGGGGCGGCGCACGTGGCGTGCTCGATGACGCGACGCTTGCGAGCGGCAAGGTGCCGATCATCGCGCCGAACCTCTTCATGGAGCACGCAGTCTCCGAGAATATCATCGCGGGCCCGGCGATGCTGCGGCGGGCGCAATACCAGTTCGGGCCGTTTCTCGCGAAGGGACCGCGCGGCCAGGTCGATTGCGGACTCGGTAAGTCGATGGCGGCGGGGGCGGTGGCGCTGTTGCGGCCGACCGACCTGATCATGGAGACCGGCGACAAGCGCGTCATCGACGGCGTCGAATTCGAATTCCAGATGGCGCCGAACAGCGAAGCGCCGGCGGAGATGCACTTCTATGTCGAGCGCTATAAGGTGCTGAACCTCGCCGAGAACTGCACGCACAATTTCCACAATCTCTTGCCGTTCCGCGGCGCCGATGTGCGCGATGCACTGGCCTGGTCGAAGTATCTGGGCGAAGCGCTGAAGATGTGGGGCGGCAAGGCGGAGGCGATGTGCGGCCAGCATCATTGGCCGGTCTGGGGCAGGGAGCGGATCGATACCATGATCCGCCAGCAGCGCGATCTCTACAAATTCGCGCATGACCAGACCATCCGCCTGATGAATCACGGCCTGACCGCGGCCGAGATCGCCGAGGCCATCAAGCTGCCGCAGAGCCTCGAGGGCGCCTGGCACGGCCGCGGCTATTACGGTCACATCCGGCATAATGTGAAGGCGATCTACCAGAAATATCTCGGCTGGTACGACGCCAATCCCGTCAATCTCGATCCGCTGCCGCCGGTGGAGTCTGGCAAGAAATATGTCGAGTATATGGGAGGCAGTGGAGCGAGCCTGTCGCGGGCAAGGAAAGATTTCGGCAAGGGCGAATTCCGATTCGTCGCGCAGGCATTGAGCCATCTCGTGTTTGCCGAGCCCGACAATCAGGCCGCGCGCTCCATGCTCGCCGACACGTTCGAGCAGCTCGGCTATGCCGCCGAAAGTTCGACCTGGCGCAACGCCTATCTGTTCGGCGCACAGGAGCTGCGGCAGGGCATGCCCAAGACGCCGCCGCGTGCGTCGATGCCGCGCGAGACCTTGGCTGCGCTACGCACCGGCCAGCTCTGGGACGTGCTCGGCATTCGCCTCAACGGACCAAAGGCCGAAGGCAAGCACATCGTGTTGAACTGGAGCTTCACCGATACCGGCGAGACCTTCGTGCTCAACCTGGAAAACTCGGCGTTGACCTATACCGAAGACGTCAAGGTGGCCAATGCGGATGCCAGCTTCACGTTGGCGCGCTCGACGCTGGACGAGGTGATTGCGAAGGTGACAAGCTTTTCGGAGGCGATCGCGGCGGGGAAGGTCAAGGTTTCCGGGAATGCGACGCAGCTCACCGAACTGATGAGCCTGATGGATGAGTTTCCGAGGATGTTCGAGATCGTCGAGCCGAAGCGGACCGTGGTTTCCTAATACGTCATTCCGGGGCGATGCGGCGCATCGAACTATGGCGCGCAATTGCGTGCCTGAGAATCTCGAGGTTCCGGGCCTGGTGCTAGCGCACCATCCCGGAACGACGGCGGATCATTTGGCCTCATATTCCCAAATATGCCGCCTGCACCTGCTTGTTGTTGGCAAGCTCGCTGCTGGAGCCGTGCATGATGACGTTGCCGCTTTCCAGCACATAGGCGCGCTGTACCAGCGATAGCGCGCGGCTGACATTCTGCTCCACGAGCAGGATCGCGGTGCCCATCTTGTGGATCTCACCGATCTTCTCGAAGGTGACGTCGGTCATGACAGGCGCGAGCCCGAGCGACGGCTCGTCCAGCATGAGCAGCCGCGGCTTGAGCATCAGGCCACGGCCGACTGCGAGCATCTGCTGCTCTCCGCCGCTCATGGTGCCGGCAAGCTGCTTCCTGCGATCGGCAAGCCGCGGGAAGATGCCATAGACCAGCTCCATGGTCTGCGCGCGCTCGGCTTTCGCCCGCGGCACGAAGGCGCCGATCTCGAGATTTTCCTGCACGGTCATTTCAGGAAACACCTGCCGTCCCTCCGGCACATGCGCGATGCCGAGTTCGGGGATGCGATAGGGCGGCAATGACTTCAGATCGGTGCCGGCAAAGGTGACGCTGCCACGCGTCAGCTTGACTTGACCGGAGATCGCCCGAAGCGTCGTGCTCTTGCCGGCACCATTGGCCCCTAACAGGCCGACGGCTTCGCCTTCGCCGATCTCGATCGAGACATTGGTGATCGCAGGCACCGAACCATAGGAGGCGCTGACGCCGGAAAGCTTAAGCATGCGTGTCTCCCGGCGACGGCGTATGCGCATATGAGCCGAGATAGGCGCGGATCACCTCCGGATTCTGCACGATCTCCTTCGGCGCGCCTTCCGCGATCTTCTGGCCGTGATCGAGCACGACCATGTGGCGGGCGACGGCCATGATCGCGCGCATCACGTGCTCGACAATGACGATGGTGAGCCCACGCGCGGAGAGCTTGCCGACCAGCGCGACGGCCTGGTCGATCTCGGACGGGTTGAGCCCGGCCATCACCTCGTCGAGCAGCAGGATTTTCGGCTGCGTCGCGAGCGCACGCGCCATTTCCAGCCGGCGCTGGTCGATGGTGGTCAGGTCCTTCGCCGGCGTGCGCGTATGCGCGGAGAGCCCGACGAAGTCGATCGCCTCCTGCGCCTTGTCACGGGCAGCGGCGACATGGCGATCTCGCAGGAACGCGCCGGTCATGACGTTCGCAAGCACCGTCATGGCGCCAAAGGGTTTGGCGACCTGGAAGGTGCGCGCCAGCCCAAGCGCGCAGACATCATGCGGCCTCAAGCCGACGATCTCCTGCCCGAACGCCAGTACCGAGCCGCTGTCCGCCTTGTGAAATCCGGTGATGAGATGAAAGCTGGTGGTCTTGCCGGCGCCGTTCGGTCCGATCAGCGCCACCGTCTCGTTTTCCTTCACGGTGAAGCTGACGTCCTGCACGGCGCGCAGGCCGCCGAAGCGCTTGCTCAGGCCCTTGATGACGAGCGCGTCGGTCATGGCGCGGTCCTCACGCGCGGTTTCTGCTCCCGGCGGCGCGCGATGACCTCGTTGACAAAGCCCATCAGCCCGGTCGGTCGCCACAGGATCACGGCCATCAGGATCAGCGCATAGACCGTGAGCTGGATGCCGCCGGTGCTCGAGCCGAGCCAGCTCTGCAACAGCGCCGACGTGGTCTCGAGCAACACCGTGCCGATGACCGGACCCCAGAGTGTGCCGATGCCGCCGACGATCGCCACCAGCGCTGCCTCGATCGAGATGTTGAGGTTGAAGGCGGTCGGAGGATCGATGAAATAGATGTACTGGACATAGAAGGTGCCGGCGAGCCCGGTCAGGAACGCCGAGATCATGTAGATGTCGCGCTTCATCCGCGGCGCGTTGACGCCGATGGCTTCGGCTGCGTCCTCGTCCTCGCCGATGGCGACGAGATAATAGCCCATCCAGGACTGCTCGATCTTGTAGGTGATGAAGAGCCCGAGTGCGAGCAAGCCGAGCACGACATAGTAGTAGGACGCCCTGTTCTCGAATTGCAGCATCAGCGGCGAACTGCCGAGATTCGGGATCGTCGTGCCCTCGGCGCCCCAGGCGAAATCGCGGAACTTCAGGAAGATCAGCATCAGCGCTTGCGCCGTCGCAATCGTTGCGATGGTGAAGTAGGGGCCGCGCAGGCGGAAGCAGAGCCAGCCGATCGGCAGGCTTGCGATCGCCGCAACCACGCCGCCGGCCGCCATGCCGATCCAGGGCGAGATGCCGAAATCGATCTGCATGATGGTCGAAGTATAAGCGCCGAGCCCGAAATAGGCGGCGTGACCGAGCGAGAGCTGCTTGGCGTAGCCACCCATCAGATTCCAGGCGACGCCGATGAAGGAGAACAACAGGATGCGGATGAAGATGTCGATCGCAAACGAACTTTTCACCACCTGCGGCAGCGTCAGCAGCACCATGGCGAGCACGACGAGCGCGGCGATCTTGACGGAGGAGCTCTGCATCAGCGTACCCTCCCGCCGCCAAGGCCGTTGGGTTTGAACGCCAGGGTGAGCAGCAGCATCGCAAACACCACGATCAGGCCCGAGTCCGCGCCGACGAACTGGATGCCGAGCGACTCGGCGACACCCATCATCAGGCTCGCGATGAGCGCGCCGATCACATTGCCGAGCGTGCCGAGCACGACGGCGACAAAGGCCATCAGCACGAAGACCTGGCCGACGAACGGATAGGCCGAATAAAACGGCATCAATAGCGAACCGGCGGCGCCCGCCAGCGCCAACGCCGCGCCAAAGGCGACCGCGAATACCCAGTTCGGATTGATACCCATGAGCACAGCGACATCGGGCTTCTGCGATGCTGCCCGCATCGCCTTGCCGAGATCGGTGGTGTGCAGGAACACCCAGAGCGCGCCGGAAAGCGCCATCGCCACGACGAAGGCGATCAGCTTGGCCTCGGGGATATAGAGGTCGCCGATATGGAAGGCTGCATCGGAATAGGAGGTGTGCACCGTGCGATAATTGGCGGAAAATAGCAGCAGCGCCAGGTTCAGCAGCAGCAGCGACAGCGCGAACGTCAGGAATATCTGCGGCATATCGTTCGGTCCCAGCACCCGCCGGATCAAAAAGTGCTGGATCAGCGCGCCGAGTACGAACAGCACCGGCATCGAGATGAACAGCGAGAGCAGGGGATCGATGCCGAAACTATTGAACAGGAAGAACGTGATGTACATCCCGATCATGACGAACTCGCCTTGGGCGAAGTTCACGATCTTGACGACGCCAAAGATCAGCGTCACGCCGATCGAAACGAGCGCGTAAATACCGCCGATGAGCAGGCCGTTGATCACGGCCTGAACGACTGTCTCCAGCATCGGAAGTCCGCCGCTTCAGGTCTTGAGCAGCGGGGCGCGCGCATCTTCCTTCGGGAAGACGCTGGCGAGGTCGCCATTCTGCCATTGCACGCCGACGGGCCGGCCATAGATGTTCTTGCCGTCCGGGCCGAACTTCACCTTGCCGCCGGGCGCCATCGCGGCATAGCCCGAGGAGACATCGAGCGTCGACAACGCTTGGCGCACCTTCTGCGGATCGGTGGAAGCGGCGCGCTCCAGCGCATCCGCGATCATGAAGGTCTGCGCCACGAGGCCGCCGGCATATTCGAACAGGAAGTCGCCGGTGCGTTTCTTGTATTCGGCGTTCACCTTCTGCGCATCATCGTCCATGTCGTGGTTCCAGTGCGCCACGCCCTGCAAGCCTTCGGCGAGCTTGCCGACATTCTTGTAGAAATCCGGAATCACGAAGCCGCCGGAGCCGCCATTGATGGCGATGTTGAGACCGACCTGCTTCACGGTGCGCACGATCAGGATGAGATCGTTGAGATAGGAGACCGAGAACAGCGTATTGGCGCCGGACGCCTTCACCTTGTTGATCAGCGGGCTGGCATCGGTGAAGCCGGCTGAATAAGGCTCGAACATCACGATCTCGACGCCTTCGCCGGGCGCAAGCTCCTTCAGGCCGTTCGAGGTCGAGGTGCCGAACGCGGTGTTCTCGAAGATCACGGCGACCTTGGGCTTGTCGCTGACCAGCTTCGACATCTGCAACTGCGCTTTCGCGAATTGCGAGGCACGGGCGAATGGCGTGAACGTATAGGTGCGGCCCTTGTTGAGCTGGTCGGAGCTCGAGCCGGTGATGATCGGCACCTTGGCGCGCTCGCAGACTTCGCTCGCGATGAGCGTCAGCGCACTGGCAAAGCAGCCATGGATCGCCGACAGCTTGTTGGAGGTGATGAGACGGTCGGTCTCGGTGCGCGTCACCGTGGTGTCGCTCTGCACGTCGGAGATGATGAGGTTGAGCTTGGCGCCGCCGAGCGACTTGATGCCGCCGGCCTCGTTGATCATCTCGACCGCAAGCTTGGCGGCTGCGACGCAGCCGACGCCGATCTGCGCCATGCTGCCGGTGGTTGGATAGAGCGCGCCGATGTTGATGGGTTCGGCGGCCCAGCCGCGCAGCGGCACCGCGCCGAAGGCGCCCGCCGCCAAGGCGGTTTTCAGGAATTTGCGGCGGCTTGGCCGCCTGGCGAGAAGTTTGCTGGCCACGGCGGATTGCCTGATGTCCTTGTTCATGCCGTCCTCCCCTGTGCGATCCGGCGCTGCCGTCCGCTTTTGCTTATTGGAGAGGCATCGTAGCTCGAACAAAAATTGTATACAATGTAGTTTTCAGTATTAGTATCACAATCGCAGGTTACGTGCACCGGCCACCGGGTTGTGCCGGGGGAAAACAGATCGATGGCCGCAAAGCCGCTCAAACAGCCAAAGAACAGGACCGCGAGGCCGCGCGAAGCGGCCACGCCTGCGCGCGAGCCTGCGGCGGCGGTCTTGATCGCCAAGCGCATCGAGGAAGACATCGTGCTCGGCCGGCGCCACCCGCGCGAGCGGCTGATCGAGCAGGACCTCTCCGATCTCTTCCATACCCACCGCGGTGACGTGCGGCTTGCGCTGTTTGAATTGGAAAAGAAGGGATTGGTCGAGCGGATCCCCAACCGCGGTGCGATGGTGCGCGGGCTGACGCCGCTGGAGGTGAGGGAGATCTACGCTGTCCGCGAGGAGCTTGAAGTGATGGCGGTGCGCATCATTCCGTTCCCGGTCAGGCCATCAGATATCGAGAAGCTGGAAGAGCTGCAACGCCAACATGCCGCTGCAATCACCCAGGGCGAGATGCTTGACGTATTCTACAGCAACCTGCGCTTTCATGGCGCGCTATTCGGCCTGTGCCGCAATACCTGCCTGATCGAGACGATCGATCAATTGTCACAGAAAGTGCACGGCATCCGCTCCTATGCGAATGCGTTTCCGGAATCGCTCGATCGCGCGCGCCGCGACCATCTGGAGATGATCAAGGCGCTGCGCGCATCGCGACGCGACGAATTGATCGAGCTGAGCCGGCGCCATCTCAAGCCGTCGCCCGAGGCCTATATCAGGGCCTACGAGCAACGCTTTGGCAAGGAAGAGGCGCCGCGCGCGACCTGACGCATTTTCCGTTCGTCATGCGCAGGCTTGCCGTCTTCGTTAAGGCTACGCCGGCCGCTCATCAGTGAACCCGACGAAGCCCGTAGCGTAGCCGCGACCCGCGCATCCATCGAAAGAATTTCTTAGCCGATGGTTTGCCGGGTCAAGCCCGGCAATGACGATGCAGATGGTTGCGGCC
>Ga0157369_10002837_pt1 | contig 20679 bp, 16 predicted proteins | sample C25metaG_FD_113461 | JGI IMG/M metagenome (GOLD analysis project Ga0157369, IMG submission 113461) | Corn rhizosphere microbial communities from Kellogg Biological Station, Michigan, USA - C2-5 metaG | ecosystem: Host-associated > Plants > Roots > Rhizosphere > Soil | place: USA: Michigan...
CCACGACATGGATATCGAGCATCGCCTGGAACTGCTCGTCGGTCGTCTTCTGAATGACGTTGTCCCAGGTGTAGCCGGCGTTGTTCACGATGATGTCGAGCCCGCCGAGATCCTGAATCGTGCGCTCCACCAGATGCGACGGAAACGAGGGTTCGGTAATGTCGCCGGCGATATGCGCCGAGCGGCGCGTAAGGCTTGCAATCTCCCCATGAGCTTCGGCAAGCGGTCCGGAATCGATATCGGTGATCATCACGGCGGCTCCCGCTTTCGCGAGGCCCCGGGCGATCGCGCGGCCAATGCCGCGCGCGCCGCCCGTAACCAGTGCCACTTTCGATTCCAGACTGAACATGCGCCGAGTTTAGCGCGCACCTGTGGCGCGCCGAGCCTCGGCGCTTAGAAGGATGGCCTGCGCCGTTAGGCTGCCGGAACGATCGCCCGCTTGTCGCGCAGCCCGTTCAGCGCCAGCCCATAGCGGCCCCGAACGCCGGTCTTTTCAAAGATGTGTTTCAGATGGATCTTCACCGTTCCGGTCTGGATTCCGAGCCGCATCGCGATATCGCGGTTCCGCAAGCCCTTTTCCACCAGTTCCACAATCTGGCGTTCCCGCGCTGTCAACTGCGAGCGCCGCGGCGCCATCAGTTGCTCGGTGTCGCCAAAGATCCCGTCTTCCATCCACGAATTGCCGTCCGCCACGCCTCGCAGGCAGGCGACAAGAGTTTCGGCTTCCGACGTGCGGCGAACCAGTCCGCGCACTCCGGATTGCAGCAGCCGCAGCGCTTCGGATTCGGCGATTCCGACGCCCCATACGACAGCATTGGTAGGTATATTCGATGCCCCGACGTGGTGCAGCCATTCGATAATCGGAGTCATTCCGAGAGCTTTATCGATCAGCACAACGGCGGGGTTCAGAGTTCTGGCCAGCTCAAAAGCGGCCTGCAAACTGCAGACAGCGCCGGCGAAACGGAGATCCGCGCAGGTGCTGAGGAGCCAGCGGATGCCTTCAATCGACACCGGCTGGGTGTCACAGATAAGAATCGATTTTGCGGTGGCTTGTTCAGTCATTTTCTCGACCTTCCACCTGACTATCGGCGGAAATCTCCCAAAGGTTTAGTGCCCCGCCCTGGTGAATATCTCACCCCCGCCCGGACCGGAATGGTACGCCGAGCGCACAGCCCGCCCTCGGGCGCGCGTCGTGCGCGGTATGGAAAACAGCCCGCAAAGTCCGCCACCCGGGCGGGCGTTGTGCGAGGTACGAAAATCGCCACCGCCGTCCCGCTGATTCAGTGGCCCCGGAGACCGCCGTCTTCTCCCGGAAAGCATGAAATTTTTTTGTTGCTCGCGCCGTCATTCCGAAGGAAACTGAAATTGCAAACTGCCGGACCATTCCACCCCCGGCCCTTCAAACCGAAAGAGGAACGTACAAAGTTGGATCGAAATGGCCGCAAGGGCTCGCTCGTATTGGAGCCTGTGGACCGCTGGTCGACCCAGGACGCCAGCGAACTTTATGATGTAGCCAGTTGGGGCAAAGGTTATTTTTCCGTCAGTGAACAGGGCCACGTGCTGGTTCACGCGGAAAAAGACCCTGCGCGTGCAATCGATTTGAAACAATTGGTCGATACGCTCGTGCTCCGCGGCATTTCGCTGCCCATCCTCATCCGGTTCGCGGAAATTCTCAAGCACCGCCTCGGCGAGCTCCACGACGCATTCGACACTGCGATTCGGGAGCACAAATACAACGGCCGCTACTGCTGCGTATACCCCATCAAAGTCAATCAACAGCGGCAGGTCGTGGAGGAAGTGCTCGAATTCGGGCGGCCTTACAAGTTTGGTCTCGAGGCCGGCTCCAAACCGGAACTGCTCGCCGTCATGGCGCTCGCAGACAACGAAACGCCCATTGTTTGCAACGGCTTCAAGGACGACGAGTACATCGAAATGGCGATGCTCGCCCAAAAAGTCGGACGGCGCATCATCCCGGTCGTCGAGAAGTACACCGAGCTCGAGCTGATCGCCAAATACGCGGAGCGCGTTGGCGTGCGCCCGGCAATCGGCATTCGGGCGAAACTGGCCAGCCGAGGTTCGGGGCGCTGGAAGTCATCGGGCGGCTATCGCTCGAAATTCGGCTTGACCACCACGGAAGTGACCCGCGCCCTCAGTGAACTGAAAGCACGGGGCATGGCGGATTGCCTGCAACTGCTGCACTTCCATCTCGGAAGCCAGATCACCAATATTCGCCAGGTGAAGGGCGCCGTGAACGAAGCGGCTCGTCTCTACGCGGAACTCTGGCGTGCGGGCGCTACGGGCCTCTCGTATCTCGACGTCGGCGGCGGTCTTGGCATCGATTACGACGGATCGCAGACCGATTTCGAGTCAAGCGTCAACTACACGCTTCAGGAGTACGCGAACGACGTCGTGTATCACATTCAGAATGTCTGTGATGAATCCGCCGTGCCGCACCCGACAATCATCACCGAAAGCGGCCGCGCCATCGCCGCTTACCACAGCGTTCTTGTCTTCAATGTTCTCGGCGTTTCCGGTCTGGGCGATGAGGAAGCCATCCAGGAACTGCCGCAGGATCCCGAACAGCCGCTGATCGATCTTCAGGAAACGTATAAGTCGGTCAACGCGCGCAATCTGCTCGAGTCCTATCACGACGCGCAGCAGGCGCTCGATTCGGCGCTGAATCTTTTCAGCCTCGGCTATCTGCCGCTCGACCAGCGATGCATCGCCGAAAATCTCTTCTGGGCCATCTGCCGCAAAATCCAGAAGCTCGCACGCGAGCTGGAGTACTTCCCCGAAGAACTCGAAGGCCTCGACGCCATGCTATCGGACACATATTTCTGCAACTTCTCACTGTTTCAGAGCATGCCGGACAGCTGGGCCATCAAACAGCTCTTTCCCATCATGCCGATTCACCGGCTGAACGAGAAGCCCCTGCATCACGCCGTCCTGGGCGACATCACCTGCGATTCCGACGGCAAGATCGATCAGTTCATCGATCGGCGCGACGTGAAACGAACACTGCCGCTGCACGATTTCAACGGCAGCAATTACTATCTCGGCACATTCCTCGTTGGCGCGTACCAGGAAATCCTGGGCGATCTGCACAACCTGTTCGGCGATACGAATGCCGTCCATGTCCGCCAGGGACCGTCAGGCGAAGTGATGCTCGATGAAGTAATCAAGGGCGATACGGTGCGCGAAGTGCTGGATTATGTTCAGTTCAAGAGCGATTCACTGATTGCGCGCCTGCGCCGCAGCGTGGAGTCTGCAGTCCGCGAGGGCCGCTTGAGCTACGAGGAATCCGGCCGGTTGCTGCGGTTCTACGAAGAAGGCCTGCACGGCTACACCTATCTCGAAGACCCCCACGAACGTTGACAGAGAGTAATAGCGGCGCTCTGCGTTACAAGCGCCGCCCGGTCGTGCTCCTACGCAAGCGCCGGGTCTTTCCGTTCCGGGTCCAGCCCCAGCTCCGCGATGGCCTTCGCCGCCTTCTTCGCGTCGAACTTCCCGTCGCGAGCCAGCCGCGAAAGTGCCGCGCCTGCAATAGCTTCCGCCGAAACCTCAAAGTGCTTTCGCAGGTACGTCCGGTTATCGCTGCGGCCGAAGCCATCCGTTCCCAGCGTCACCATCCTGCCCGGCAGCCATGGCGCAATCTGATCCTGCACTGCCTTCATGTAATCGGAAGCCGCGATGATCGGCCCTTCCGCGTTTTCCACCACTTGTTGGATGTAAGGCTTCTTCGCGGGCTCCGCGGGATGCAGCCGGTTCCAGCGCTCTGTATGCAGAGCCTCCCGCCGCAGCTCGTTATAGCTCGTCACGCTCCAGAGGTCAGCCGCGACGTTATACTTGTCCGCCAGAATCCCCTGCGCCTTCAGCGCTTCGGTGAAGATGGAGCCGCTGCCGAACAACTGCACTCTCGCCTTCGCCCTGGCCAGATCCGACTTCCGAAAAAGATAGATGCCCTTGAGAATCCCCTCTTCAGACCCCTCCGGCATGGCCGCCTGCGGATACGTTTCGTTGTACAGCGTCAGATAGTAGAACAGGTCCTCGCGGTTCTCGAACATGCGGCGAATGCCATCCCGCACGATCACGGCGATCTCGTACGCATACGCCGGGTCGTAGGCGGCCAGCGTCGGAACCGTGCTCGCCAGCAGCAGTGAATGCCCGTCCTGATGCTGCAGGCCCTCGCCTGAAAGCGTAGTCCGCCCCGCCGTGCCGCCCAGCAGGAATCCCTTGCCGCGCGAATCCGCAAAGGCCCATACCAGATCGCCTACGCGCTGGAACCCGAACATCGAGTAATAAATGTAAAACGGGATCATGTCCACGCCGTAATTCGCGTAAGCCGTACCGGCCGCCGTGAATTCCGCCATCGAACCTGCTTCAGTGATCCCTTCCTCCAGAATCTGCCCGTCCCGCGCTTCTTTGTAATACAGAAGGATATCGGCGTCGTGCGGCTTATAGAGCTGGCCGCCAGAAGCATAGATGCCGTAGGTACGGAACATCGATTCCATACCGAACGTGCGCGCTTCGTCCGGAACAATCGGTACCACGCGCTTGCCAATCTCAGGCATCTTCATCAGCCTTGTCAGCAGTTTGACAAAGGCCATGGTCGTCGAAGGGTGCGGCTCTTTCGAGCCGTGCCGGAACTCGTCGAGAACCTCGTTCGAGGGGGCTTTCGTCTGCGACTGAGCCGGCTTCCTCTCCGGCAGATATCCGCCCAGGACGCGCCGCCGCTCATGCATGTAAGCCATCTCGGGGCTGGAATCCGGCGGGCGGTAGAACTCGACGTTGTGAGCCTGCTCGTCCGAAAGTGGAATTTCGAAGCGCGTCCGGAAATACTCGATGGTTTTCTCGTTCGCTTCTTTCTGCTGGTGAGTCGGGTTGCGGGCTTCGAACAAATCTCCCAGCCCGTATCCCTTCACCGTCTTCGCCAGAATGACGGTTGGTCCGCCCTTGTGTTCAGTGGCGGCTTTGTACGCGTTATAAACCTTGCGCGGATCATGGCCGCCGCGATGCAGGCTCGCCAGTTGCTCGTCGGTCATGTCCTCCACCAGACGAGCCGTCTCCGGATACCGCCCGAAGAACTCCTTACGCGAGAACGCCCCGCCTTTGGCCTTGAACGCCTGGTACTCACCGTCCACGCACTCGTTCATCAACTGAATAAGGCGGCCCGATTTATCTTTCGCAAGCAGCGGATCCCAATCCGATCCCCACAGACACTTGATCACGTTCCAGCCCGAACCGCGGAACAGACTTTCCAACTCCTGGACAATCTTTCCGTTGCCGCGAACCGGCCCGTCGAGCCGCTGCAGATTGCAGTTCACGACGAAAATCAGGTTGTCCAGCTTTTCCCGAACCGCGACGCCAATTGCCCCGGTCGATTCGGGTTCATCCATTTCGCCGTCGCCCAGGAACGCCCATACCTTCCGCGGCGTTGCCGGGATGATTCCGCGCGCTTCCAGATACTTCATAAATCGCGCGTTGTAGATCGAATTGATCGGCGCGAGTCCCATCGACACCGTCGGGAACTGCCAGAAGTCCTTCATCAGCCACGGATGCGGATAGGAAGACAGCCCCGGCGTGTCCCGCAATTCGTGGCGGAAATTGGTCAGTTGATCGGCGGAAAGGCGACCTTCAACGAAGGCGCGCGCATAGACGCCCGGCGAAGCGTGTCCCTGGAAATAGATCAGATCACCCGGTTGATCGCCGTAGCTCCCGTGGAAAAAATGGTTAAAACCGACCTCGAGCAGGGTCGCAAGAGACGCGTACGTTGAAATGTGCCCGCCGATGCCGTGGTCCAGCTTGTTCTGGTGGGTAACCATCGCCATCGCATTCCAGCGAACGATGCTCTTGATGCGCCGTTCCAGCGCGCGGTCCCCCGGATACGGAAGCTCCATATCCGGAGTAATCGTGTTGACGTAATCCGTCGTGGTCCGGAACGGGACCTCGACGCCGTTTTCACGGGCGCGATCCGTCAGCATGTCGAGGAGGAAGTTGACCCGGTCAGGTCCTGCCTGCTCCACGATCTGGTCGAGGGCTTCGAGCCATTCCGCGGTTTCGCGCGGGTCGAGATCGACCTTGCGTTCAGCGAGTTGCTGGTGCATGAACCCTCATTATAAGAGATGGGACGAATCGGACGGGTGCGCCTCGGACCGGCATTTAGCCGTGCCCCGCCCGGCTCACAAACAAAAGTGCGCGACTGTAAGTCCGGACCCATACGGGCCGCGTAAAAAATGCGTGGTGAGGCAATAATGGCTTAAAGATGCACAACGTACTCGTAACCGGCGGGTCCGGTTTTTTCGGAGGAATTCTCAAGCGGAAACTGGTCGATCAGGGCGTTCGCGTCGTCAACATCGATCTTCAGAAAGACGACGACTCACACCCTAACCTCACCTCGATTCAGGGTGATATCCGCAACAAAACGTTAATGAACCGGATCTACGGCGAAAACCGGTTCGATGCCGTTTTCCACTGCGCAGCCATGCTGGCGCACGCGGTCAATGACAAGGATTTTCTTTGGACCTCGAATGTAGATGGTACCCGGGTCGTCGCCGATGGCGCCCGGAAAGCCGGCGTGCCCAACGTGGTCTTCACGTCTTCAAACTGCCTCTGGGGCAAGGGGTTCGATCGGCCTCTCACCGAAGATGAACCGCCCGCTCCGATTGAAATCTACGGCCAGTCGAAGTGGGAAGGCGAAAAGATCCTGAACGAATACCGCAACGACATGAACGTCATCAGCATCCGCTGCCCGACGATCATCGATTTTGGTCGCCTCGGATTGCTCGCCATTCTCTTCGAGTTCATCGACGAAGGCCGCAAGGTCTGGACCGTCGGCGGCGGCTCCAACCGTTATCAGTTCATATACGCTCAGGATCTGGCGGATGCGTGCATTCGTTCCGCGCGCCATTCCAGTTCGGAGATCTTCAACATCGGTTCCGACGACGTGAAATCCATGGCCGAGATTTACGGCTACGTCATCGAAAAAGCCGGTACCGGAGCCAAACTGGCCGCGCTCCCCAAAGATGCCACGCTGTTCGGCATGAAGGTAGCGCATCATCTGAAAATTTCGCCACTCGGCCCTTACCACTACAAGATGATCGCGGAGAATTTCCTCTTCGATACCAGTCGTATAAAAGAGCGGCTCGGCTGGCAGCCGACCCTGACCAATGAAGAAATGCTCTACCGGGCTTACGAGTACTACCAGAAAAACCGCCGCGAGATCGAAAGCCGCACGGACGTTTCAGCGCACCGCCAGGCCGCCAAAATGGGCGTCATCCGCGTGCTGAAGTGGATGAGCTAGCCACATCGGGATCAATGCGGGGTGCTTGCTGCGGCGCTCCGCCCCTTACTGAAGCTTTTTGAAATACACGTAGCGTTTATCGAACGGCCTTACCTCGTATGTGCCGTGATCCATATACGCCGCGACCTGCCATCCGCTCGTGTTCGCCCACTTCGGAACCGTATCCGCAAAGACCCATTTCGCCCCAACGCTCCGGAACGCCTGCAACACCCGTTCCTGATCCTCCCGGCTCCGCCGCCAGAAATCGTGCGGTTTCGGGAACGAAAACACCAGCGGCCGTCCCCATACCTTGTCGTCGTGGGTAATCTGCTCCGGGATCGCTGCCACAATCTGGGCCCGCTCCAGCCCGACATGCGCCGCTCCCAGCGCAAATCCGATGTAAGCCACACGGTCGCCGCGCCGAAGGCCGGCCTTGCGCATCGCTTCCGCCGTCAGAACATTCGTGTAGCCGTCAGGAAATTTGGCCCCCCTGATCTCGTCATAAAGATCAGGCGCCAGATATCGAATCGGGGCGCCCATCGCCAGTGCCGCCGTTAGCAGCGGGATGGCCCAGGCCCCCGCTCGCGCGGCTCTCCGCGGCACATGAACATCCCAGGTCGCGGCGATCAGGGCAAACCCGATCACCGCATAACTGCCGGCAAGATACCGGTAGTCGGAAAAAACAAAACAGTAGGTCAGCGCGAAAAACAACGCGGGGATCACCATGAACCACGTCTTCGCAAACCGCCGCGCCATGGTTCGAACTCCGAAGGGCAGACAAATCAGGATGAGGAAAATCGCCGGGCACCGGAACGCGTAGATCGAGAACTTGATATTCGACCACAAAATCATCAGTTGCCTGGCTTTGTTGAACCGGACCGGATATCCCTCGCACCACCACGCCACGTCCGAATGGACCGGCAGCGTACCTGTCAGATGCTGCTCATAACTGAGCACCCGCGGATCCTTCAGCAGCACGCGGATTGGATGTTTAATCTCCGGCCCCGGCCAGTAGGCGTTCTCTTTGTACCCTTCAACGCTGATCCCCGTCACCTGCCAGGAGTAGTTGATTTTCCCGCTGTCCCCCAGCGTGAGCCGCCCATGCGCAAGCGATAGCGCTATCGCGAATGGCGCGATTACGGCGCCTGCAACCACCGCAACCGTCACGATCCTGCGGTCGAACAACCTTCGCAGCATAAGCGCCAGCATCAGCATGAAAACTGGTATCACTGTGGTGAAAGCAGTCTTGGCAAGATAACCAATACCCAGCAGCAGCCCCAGCACAACGTAGTCGCGATTGGCCGCCGCTCGACGCCGCACGCGAACCAACACAGCCGTTGCAGCCACCAGCAGCGCCAGTACCAGGCAGTCGCCGTTCTGAAGCCACCCCAGCTGGGGCATGCGCAGCCCTGCCCACAGAATGACGCAATATCCCGTAAGGTCCGTAAGAATCGGGTTTGCGGATGGGCCCTGCCATTGCTCCCATTCCGAGGTCAGCCATTCCCATGCCGCGAGAGCCAGACAAAATGAGAAAAAGCTGGCAATGTGCAGCACCGGCAGTTCCCAGTGCATTGAAGGCGAAAAAATTCGCAGCACTGCGGCCAGCACCCAGATGTACAACGGGCTCCAGTAAGAGTTGAGCGCGTGAACCCAGTCACCTCTCAGCCACGCGCGCGCCACGTCCACGTAAGCCGTGCCGTCAGCATCTATCGAGAATCTTGAGACCCACATTTCGCAGGCCACAACAACCAGCAGCACGATCCGGCACCACGTTCGCACCTTGTGCCGGCTGTCGCGTGATGCAATTGTTTCAGTCGGATTTACGGATTCAGCAACGGACACTAAAAAGGCATTGTAAGCTGCCGCCAATCCGTACCAAAGGCTCGCGGCAGTCCCGACTGTTCTCCATCGTCCGGCAGATCTCACCGCGTGGCGCTACGGCTCGCCCAATCGCATCGCGGGAAGTCTCTCTACTCACGAATCAATGCCGCGGCGTTCAGCTAATGTCGGGCTCCGCGCCTCAGCGCAAAACCCAGCGCCGCTACCCCGACTCCTATCGCCGAAACCAGCCCGCGATGCAGGTTTGTCCAGTTCTGAACACTGAAACTCTTCGCGCGATCCGAAAAGATCCCGCGCGCGGCGTAGGGCCCCGGTGCGGACGCGAACAAATTATCCGGCCGGTCGGGCGATATCGCCTCTTCGGTCTGTTGCGATTCATATCCGTTCCGCCCCAGATACCAGTCCGCGAACCCGGGCGCCACGTCCTGCCCGTAGATCGCCTTCACGGTCGACCCGCCTACAAACACTTCCCGCCGTCTGTGATGCGCCGCCCAGTAAATCGCGCGGGCCGGAACCTCAGGCTCGAAGATCGGCGGCACAGGCTGCGGATGCCGCGGCAGCCGCGTACGGCACCAGCTGAACTGTGGCGTATTTACGGCAGGTAAATGGACCACCGTTAAATGAACATTGCTCTTCTGATGAATCAGCTCGCAGCGCAGCGAATCAGTGAATCCCACCATCGCGTGTTTCGCTCCGCAATATGGCGATTGCAATGGAATTGAGCGATACGCGAGCGCTGAACCCACCTGGACAACCGTCCCCCGGTCGCGCGCCCTCATTCGCTTCAGCGCCGCCATCGTCCCCCAAACGAACCCGAGATAGGTAACCTCCGTCGCGCGCTGAAACTCCTCCGGTGTAATTTCGCTGAATGGCGCGAAGATCGTCACCATCGCGCAGTTCACCCATACGTCAATCGGCCCGAACTCGTTTTCGACGCGCTCCGCGACGCGTTCTACTTCGTCCGCGTGGGCCACATCGCAAGGCAGGGGCAGCGCCCGTCCGCCGGCCTGCTCCACCTGCTTTTTTGCGCTCTCCAGCCGTTCGCTGTTCCGGGAAATCAACCCGATGCTCGCGCCATGCCTTGCGAATTCGTTTACAACCGCACGGCCAACACCCGCGCCCGCGCCGGTAACGACCACCACTTCTCCCTGATTCGCGTCCATCGGATCTTCTCCCGGTTCGCGAACTGCAGATGCGGCGCCAGCGGCGTTTGCCTGCAGGGAGCCGGCGGCGGTTGTCTACAAAACGGTCCGTACGAACGTCAAACCGTCGTTTCCAGCACAGCGCCCGCGCTCTCCCCGGCTATCCCCGGCCGACCAGCGGCATGGTCGTCGCCATCACTGTTATGAACAAAACGTTGGCGTCCAGCGGAAGCGAAGCCATAAACAACACCGCATCCGCCACATGCTTCACGTCCATGCGCGGTTCCACCATCGTCGTTCCGTTCGCCTGCGGCACGCCCAGCGTCATGCGCTGCGTCATCTCCGTCGCGGCGTTCCCGATATCGATTTGCCCGCATGCAATATCGAACGCCCGCCCATCGAGCGCGATCGATTTCGTCAAACCCGTAATGGCATGCTTGGTCGAGGTATACGGCGCGGAATTCGGCCGTGGCGCATGCGCCGAAATCGAGCCGTTATTGATGATTCGTCCACCCCGCGGCATCTGGGCTTTCATTATTCGGATCGCCTCCTGCGCGCATAAAAACGACCCTGTGAGATTCACGCCCAGGACGGCGCTCCACTGCTCGAAGGTCAGTTCCTCCATCGGCACGCCCGGCGCATTCGCGCCTGCATTGTTGAACAGCAGGTCCAGACGCCCGAACTCCTTCGACACGCGATCGAACAGCGCCTTCACGCTTTCAGGCCTGCTCACATCCGTTGCCACCGGAACCATCCTGCCGCCTGCCTCCGCCCGGCTTACCGTCTCCTCCAGTTCCTTCTCGCGCCGCCCGGCCAGCGCTACAGACCATCCCGCCGCCTGCAGCGCGAGCGCCGTCGCTCGTCCAATCCCGCTCCCCGCGCCCGTAACCAGCGCCGTTTTATTCGCCATTGATCCGCTCCGCTCCTCCGTCATAAATCAAACCTCCGAGAATATCGGATACGATTACGTTTACCCGGTTAGATGCTGATTCCCAACACCGAAGGCGGCTATTCATTTCTAAAAGGCATCGCGCCCTATTCAGCCGGCGCCGTAACAAATGCCGGCTTTGAGATCGAGCGCGCCCGTTTCGCGAAAGCTCTCCCTATCGCGCAGGCATTTGCGCGGCTTGATGCTCATCTTCGAGCGTTGCATCGGCCTCCGCAAGCCCTGTGCGGAATGGAACTGCGTTCTCCCAAAGCTTTCACGTTTGCGGGATTCAACGCTTTCAATGCCACATATATCCACTTTCTCGAGCAGCGCAGGATTCTCGTCGGCGGCTTGAACCCGGTAGCCCGGACCAATGTCGCGCCCGAGATCGCTCCACCAGCCGAGCCAGTCGTCTATGCCTTCTCCTATACGGTCCCGGCACAATCTTCCGACCGCAGCTTCATAGTTGCCGGGTCGGGCGAATTGCCCGAAGGCTCGCTCGATCCTCACGAAGTCGTGCGCGGCGGCGAACACTCGCCGGATGCCCTCGCAGAGAAGGCGCGCTTTGTCCTCGGAATCATGGATCGGCGCGTATCAGGTCTCGGCGTATCCTGGGAGGAGGTCGGCGCCGTTGACGTTTACACGGTTCACGACATCCATCCGCTACTGGGCCCGCTAATCGTGCCGCAAACCGGTAACGCCCGCCACGGAATTACCTGGCATTACTCGCGACCGCCGATTGCGAGTATTGAATATGAAATGGACGTGCGCGGCTGCGCCCGCGAGATAGTTCTCGGGCGGTAAATTACACTCCCCCATCACATCCCAACGCAAACCGCAGCGCCGCACAAATCTGGCCCATTTTTCCCATACTCAACTGCGCCACCCGACGGCCCATTCGCTCCTTCGACACCGTAACCGCGTTGTGAACATTCACCGCGCAAGGCGCCTTCATACCATCGCTTTCATCCAGCACGACCTCGGAAGGCACGCCGCGGATCGTCGAAGTGATCGGCGCAACCGTAACCGTCGAGAGATAACTTACGGCGCTGTCGCGAGTCAAAACCACCACCGGCCTCGTCTTGTCCGGCGGAGCAAATTGATACAAGCGAATGTCGCCGCGCGCTATTTTTCCGGCCATACCGCCGCTGTCTCCCAACGTTCCCATTCGTTCACGGCTTGCGGGTGCTTCGCGTACCCCCCCCGGTCCTGTTCCTCCAGCGCCATTATTTCGAGCCTGCGGAGATGCTCCCTCAGCGCGTCCCGCACCAGCGCCGAACGGTTGCGCTTGAGCCGCCGGGCGGCCTTATCTGTCGCCTGCAGCAGTTTCTTGTCAAGCACAACCTGGATTGTTTCCATGTCCACAGTTTATTCCACAGTTATGTCCACAATTCCCTGGGCGAGTAACAGCGCGCCGCGAACCCTTTCATCGCCTCTGTTTTAAACTCACAGAGCACCCCATGACCGCCCAACCCACCCTCACGCCCGACCACATCCTGGAGACGGGCGTCGCTTTCTGGTCCTCGAAAACCCTCCTCAGCGCCATCGAAATCGGCGTCTTCACCGAACTGGCGCGCGGCCCTCAGGAATTCGAGTCGCTCTCCGCCCGCCTCGGTCTTCACCCGCGCTCCTCCCGCGATTTCCTCGACGCCCTCGTGGCGCTTGGCTTCCTCGCGCGCACAGCCTCTACTTACTCAAACACTCCCGAGACCGACCTCTTCCTCGACCGCCGCAAGCCAACCTATATTGGCGGCATGCTCGAGATGGCCAACGACCGCCTCTACGGTTTCTGGGGACGCCTCACCGAAGGCCTCCGTACCGGCGTGCCGCAAAACGAATCCCGGGAAGCGGGCGGCGTATCCCTTTTCGCGACTCTCTACGCCGACCCCGCGCGATTGAAAAACTTTCTCGCCGCCATGTCCGGTCTTAGCCGCGGCGCGAATCTCACAATCGCCCGCCAGGTCCCATGGTCGCGTTACAAAACTTTCGCCGATATCGGAACCGCGCAGGGCGATCTCGCCGTCCAGATCGCGCTCGCCAATCCCCACCTCGAGGGCATCGGCTTCGACCTCGCCGAAGTCGGTCCCATCTTCGAGGAATACGTCGAAGGCAACGGCCTCACCGGCCGCCTTCGATTCCAGCCCGGCGATTTCTTCAGCCAGGAGCTGCCCCGCGTTGACGTTCTTACGATGGGCCACATCCTGCACGACTGGAATCTGGAAGAGAAAAAGATGCTGATCTCGAAAGCCTTCACCGCGCTCAATCCGGGCGGCGCGCTCGTCGTCTACGACTCGCTCATCGATGACGAGCGTCGCCGCAACGCCTTCGGCCTGCTTATGAGTCTGAACATGCTGATCGAAACCCCCGGCGGGTTCGATTACACCGGCGCAGACTGTACCGCATGGATGAAACAGGCCGGCTTTAAGGAAGCGCGCGTCGAGCATCTCGTCGGCCCGGACTCCATGGTCATCGGTCTGAAGTAGCTCAACGGTCGTTTCATGCAAAAGCGAAAACTCGGAAAGAGCAACCTGGAAGTATCCGCCATCGGCCTCGGCTGCATGGGCATGAGTTTCGGCTACGGCCCGCCCAAAGACAAACAGGAGATGATTTCCGTGATCCGCGGCGCCTTCGAGCGCGGCGTCACGTTCTTCGACACCGCCGAGGTCTACGGGCCATACATTAACGAAGAGCTCGTCGGGGAGGCGGTGGCTCCGTTCCGTCATCAGGTTGTCATCGCGACCAAGTTCGGGTTCAACATCGACCCGAACACCCGTGAAAATAAGGGGCTGAACAGCAGGCCCGAACACATCCGGGAAGTTGTCGAAGGCTCGCTCAGGCGGCTGGACATGAACGTTATCGATCTGCTTTATCAGCACCGCGTTGATCCCGAGGTTCCGATCGAGGATGTCGCGGGAACGGTAAAAGAGCTGGTTCAGCAGGGCAAGGTAAAGCACTTCGGGCTTTCTGAAGCAGGCGTCAATGTGATCCGGCGCGCGCACGCGGTCCAGCCTGTCACCGCGTTGCAGAACGAGTACTCGCTGTGGTGGAGGGAGCCTGAAGCCGAGATCATTCCCGCCATTGAGGAACTCGGAATCGGCCTCGTTCCATACAGCCCGCTGGGCAAGGGTTACCTTACAGGCAAAATCGACGAGAATACCGATTTCGATAAGAACGACTTTCGCAACACAGTGCCCCGCTTTGCGCCGGAAGCCCGCAAGGCGAACCGCGCGCTGGTCGATCTGCTGACGAGCGTCGCTCAGCGCAGGAATGCAACGCCGGCGCAGATTGCGCTGGCCTGGCTTCTTGCGCAAAAGCCGTGGCTCGCGCCCATTCCGGGGACCACGAAGCTCGAGCGCGTCGAGGAGAATGTGGGCGCGGCATCCATTGAACTCACCGGGACAGACCTGCGCGACATTACTGAGGCCGCCTCGCACATCAAAGTGCAGGGCCACCGATATTCCGAGGCGGCGCAGCGCTGGATCAACAGGTAGGGATAGTTAACCCGAACCGAATCGCGAAACCCGCAAAGAGGCTGGCGCACAAATCGCGAAGCCGCCCTGCCACTCAACCGGCCCCTCAACGCGCCCGGCGACAAAAGACTCAATGAACGCCGCCGTAGCCGTCGCAGCCGCGGCCCGAACCAAACCGGCTCCAATGCACGAATGCCTGCCATCGCCGAGCGCCAGATGGCGAGGCAAGTCCCGGTGTAAATCGAGCCTGTCCGGATCACGGAACTGATCCGGGTCCCGATTCGCTGCCGCTAACATGAGCGCGATGCGGTCGCCTTCCGCAATGGTGGCTCCGCCCAGAGTCACCCGTTCGGCCGCGATCCGGAATTGCGCCCGCGAGGGTCCGCTATGCCGCAGCAGTTCTTCAATCGCCGCCGGCATAAGCGCAGGCTCGGTACGCAGCATCTCCGTCTTTCCGGGATCATTCAACAGCGCCAGCCAGGCATTCGCCAGGAAGCACGGCAGCGTCTGCGAAAGAGCGACGAAGGTTTGGACGCGGAACGCAGCGAGTTCACCGGCGAATGCTGCCGCCAGGTCCCGTGTAGCCTGTTCTGCGCCCGCCTGAAGAGCCGCATCGAGAGGTTCGGCGGCCGCCGCAAAAATGTCGCTGGCAAGGGCGGTTATGTGTTCAGGATTTCCTGTGGGGCACGCCAGGTGACGCGCGACTTCAATCGACCAGGGTTTCGCCAGTTCGCTGACCAGGTCCACCGGCCGGTCCCGCGGCAGCGTGCTTGCGATGCTGCGCACCCGCGGCTCCTGGGACTCCAGCCGCTGCAGCATCTCAGCAGCAGCTTTCGAAGCTTCGGCCCGGAACCTCGTGTGTTCGGCACGGCTTAATTCTCCACCGCTCCGCGCGCCATTAGCTGTAAACCGCGGCTCTCGCAGCGCGGTCAGCACATCCACGTGACGGGTCAGGACCCACGCTCCAATGGCAGGATCGAAACGCGGGCCGGCCGGCATCAGAATGTCTGGTGAGGTTATATTCACCTGCTTCGGTCCATTCAGGAAATGACTATGCCACATTCGGTGATTGCGCACATCGCATCGGACCTGCGCGAACAATTGCGCCATGTCTACTGGATCGGCGGCGGCAGTTACGCGGGAAAAACGTGTTTCCCGGAAAGCGCGGAACCGGTATCTACACCGCCGAGAATATGGAAACCTGGACGAGCATCGATACCGCGCTGATGTTGCATCAGCCCGTAACGGCGGGAACATTCAAAGAGGCAGGGACATCTCAATCGGCGATCAAGGGCACCGTCGGTGAATCGATAAGCAAGGGGCTGGTTGGAAGCCACATGTACGCCATCCTGGGAACGGCGGCGGACGAAAGAGAGCCGGAACTGCGTTGGGTGAAGCTACGCAATCCCTGGGGGTATATGGTCCGTGCATATGTGCGTGACGAGGGAGGGAAGTTGAAGGCAGTTGAACTGAACATCAGGGGGACTGGCGCGGCTCCGACCCGTGACTACGTGAAGCCGGAATCCGAAACGCAGAGCGTCACAGCCCTGGCGCGCCAGGGTCTGTTTTGGATGGAGCTGAGCGATTTCGTCAATCGCTTTAGCAATATACAAACCGGCGTCGCACTGATGCGACAGCGGCGCTGATAGCTTCGTTTCATCCACAGCGGGTCGGGGCTGACTACGGAGTGGGCATGCTGGAAAGTCCCCGTCCAGCCGCAATGCTTCGACCGACGGGGCGATGTAATGGGTTACGCATCAGCGCCGCAACCTGCACTTATTCACTGCACTTTTGCGAATTCGGCCCTGGCTTCCTTCAGAATCGGGATATCGGAATCGGCATCTTTCCAGAGTGCAAAAAACTCCTGGTATGCGGCTTTTGCTCTGGCCTTATCTCCTGACATCGCGAAACTGCGCCCCAGTTGTATATGCGCCCTCACCCGCACCGGATCAGTAAATACGATTCCTGGGTGGCTGAGCACCTTCTGGAATTCAGCAGCTGCTTCCGTATACCGATGCGATGCCAGATAGGCCTCCCCGCGCACGTAGGGCGCGTAGAGGTTTCCGAAATAGCCGAACCAGCTGCAGGAAATCGCCAGGTCGTAGGGCGCGGCGGCCTGCAATTGTTCGATAGCGCTGGCGGAATCGCCACGATTCAGAGCCACGAGCGCGCCATGTACCGGGAGGTAGGTGAATCTCACGCAAGTATCTTCCGGGAAGCGCTTTTTCAGATCGCTTGCAAGAGGCTGTGAGCCCGCAATATCTCCCGAGAGGGCCAGCGCCAGCGCGGCCCCGTACTCCGCATCCCGGGCTTTCGAGAGTTCCAGCGCCGCCTCTGCTCTCTGGCGCGCCTCCAAATGATTTCCGAAGAATGCCTCCCGCACTGCTGACCCGGCTTCGAACATAGCGGCTCTTTCAGGTTGATGCGCCTGCTTCCCCTTTTCGACGGCGCGGCGCGTCATCATTCTGGCCTGTTGCAAATGGCCAGACCAGGCCAGAACGAATGCTTCGGTGTTGATCATCCAGTCCGCCGTTTCCGGATTGTCCCTTCCTCGAGCCGCCGCGCGTTCCATTCCAGCTCGATCGCCCTTATAAAACGCGACTACGTAGGGGAGCATAAGAAGGTCAGGAAAGTCTATCCTGCGTTCGGTGGCCTGCTGAACCGTTTTGTCCGCATCGGCGTAACGTTCCAGGAACAGATAAGCCCACGCGAGATTTGCTGGGCCGGGTGGGAAATTCGGGTTCATCTCGACCGCCCGGCCCGCAGCCTCCGCCGACCGCTCGTAGTTACCGAGAAAGGCGTAAATCACAGACCGTAGCGTCAAGGCGGTCAGATCGCGAGGATAAGTTGCGCTCCACAACTCACCAGTGCGCTCCGCCTCCTCGAGGTTCCCAGTGAACTGCAAGTGATAGCTGGCCGTGATGAAAAAGCGTTCCGTGTCGCTCGCGCGGTCTCGGAGTTCGTAAGCCTTGCGGATGTTCTCAGCCGCGAGTTCAGACTGCCAGGTGTCGCCGTAGGTGCGCGCCAGAAGCGCGTAGGCCATCGCGAATTTGGGGTCGATCTGAAGCGCCTGCTGAACGAGGGGAATTGCGCCGGCATTGTTCTCCGTACCGGCTACCTTAAGCGCGTCACAATACAGCTTCCACGCCGCGAGCGACGGAGTCGTGGCCTCGAATAGCGGTACGGAGTGGTCCTGGACGGTCGCGGCCGATTCGCCTGCTTTGGTTCTGAATTTCCTCGCCACCTGGCTCAGCGAGTTCAGCACGTCATCCTTCCTCGCCACCTGAGTCTGCTCGTCGAGGAGAATGTCTCCGTTGCGGCAATTCGTGGCGCGCAATCCCAAAACGTATTGGCTGCCGAGTCTGGAAATCGACCCTTCCACTACGGCGGCGCTGAACGTGCGCTCGCAGACCTCCCGCGCCACATCTCCTGTCACCGCAGCGTTTTCCGGGCGGCCCATCAAACGAAGCGTTCCCTGTATACGCTTCTCCGGAACAAGGCTCAGAAACGGTGACTGCCCCAGGTCCACCGCTAGTCCCTGCCGAAGCGTCTGGTCGAAATCTCCATCGCCGGTCCTGTTCGTGAAATCTGCGACAACAATCGTGTCCTTGTCCGTCAGTTTTGGCGTCCGATGGGTGTACAGGTAACCGGCAGCGCCCAGACCGGCCATCGTGACACCCGCTGCGAACGCCATGCTCCAGCCTTTCGAGACTCGGTTTCGCGGTGCAACCGTCATGCGCTGCGGGAAATCCGTGTCGCGTTTCAGGCCCTGGAGATCGGTTCGAATTTCCGCGGCGCCCTGGTACCGGAACTCGCGATCTTTTTCCAGACATTTGAGGATGATGCGCTGAAGTTCCGCCGGCAGGGCTGCGTTCCGCTGAAGGGGCGGTATGGGCGTGCCATTCAAAATGGCATCGAAGATGGCGCCATGCGTTTCGCCTTCAAATGGCAGCTTCCCGGTCGCCATTTCATAAACGACAATGCCGAAGGAAAATAAATCCGTACGCGCGTCCAGTCGCTCGCCGCGGATCTGCTCCGGTGACATGTGTGAGACGGTTCCCAGCACGCTGCCGGTAGCAGTCAATTGATCTGACAGAGTACGGGTCGGAAGCGCCGAAAGATTGATGTCCGACGGATAATCGACAGACCCCATCCTCGCCAGGCCAAAATCAAGAATTTTGGCGTGCTCGCGCGAGGTCACCAGGATGTTCGCAGGCTTGATGTCGCGATGGATAATCCCTGCGGAATGCGCCGCTTCCAACCCGTCAGCGATTTCGATCGCAAGCGGCAGCAGCGTATCCGTTGGAATGGATTTTCCAACTATACGCTGTTTCAGCGTCGTTCCATCCAGGAACTCCATCACGATGAACAGCCGGCCTTCGTGACGCTCGATTTCGTATATCGTGCAAATGTGAGGATGGTTCAGGGATGAAGCGGCTCGCGCCTCCCGAAGAAACCGCTCGATTGCCTGTGGATTTTGGGCTAACTCTTCCGGGAGGAACTTGAGCGCCACCGAGCGGCCCAATTCCAGATCCCTGGCCTTGTACACCACGCCCATTCCGCCGCCGCCCAGTTTCCCCAGGATCAGGTAATGGGATACGATCGTGTCCCGGCGGAACGGGCCGATTTCTCCGCTATCGTCGTCAACCGCGGCTTGCCGCGCCTTTTCGATCGCCGGCCTGTCGAGAAACCCTTCCGCCTTCTGTTCCATGGTGAGCAGCGAGCGTGCTTCACGCTCCAGCGCCTCGTCGCCGGCGCACGCTTTTCGTAAAAATGCGTCGCGCTCCTCGGGCTTGCGCTGCAATACTGCGTGCAGAAGCTTATCGACTTGTTTCCACTGTTCCGAATCCATTGCTCGTTCCGCCGCCGAGTTCGCGATACAGCCAGAATTTGGCGATGCTCCAGTCGCGCCGCACCGTGGCAGCCGAGACTTGAAGCGCTTCGGCCGCCTCCTCCACGCTGAGTCCCCCAAAAAAGCGCATCTCGATGATTTGCGCCTTACGCGGATCGAGGCGAGCCAGCTCATTCAGCGCATCGTCCAGCGCTACCAGGTCGCCCGTCCGATCCCCGCTCACTACAGCCACTTCATCCAGTGCGACGTGCTGCACGCCGGCCCCCCGCTTGATGTTGTGGCTGCGGGCATGGTCAACCAGTATGCGCCTCATCGCCTGCGCCGCAACTGCGAAGAAATGGGCTCGATCCTGCCATTGCATGCGCTTGTAATCCGCCAGCCGCATCCAGGCTTCATTCACGAGCGCGGTGGTTTGGAGCATGTGGCCTGGCCGCTCGCCCTGCATGTAATAGTGCGCCAGGCGGCGAAGTTCCTCATACACCACGGCGGTCAGCCTGTCGAGCGCCTTCTGGTTTCCGCCGCCCCAGGCCAGAAGCAGCCTGCTTATGTCATTTGTATCCAGCTCGTTACGCATCCGGCCACCCGCATCCGTATCGGTTGATTGTAGCGCCGGCAAGCACGCTGAAAATTTTCGCCATCCCCGTTGGCAGGTTGAGCGGATTTCTCCGCCTGGTTGGGGTGGAGGCATCCATGAAAACGATCCTGACTTCGATTGCCGCGGGCAGTTTGCTCGCTGCGTTTGCGGCGGCTCAGCCGCAACCGCGCTATAGGGTAGTTGACCTTGGCGCCCTGGGCGGCGCGTATAGCTTTGGTTTTGGCATCAACAACGCGGGCGATGTTGCCGGCTCCGCCGCCACAACAGCTCAAACGGACGGATTCGCCGCAACCGCGGCCCTGTGGAGAAAAGTCAAAGGCAAGCCGGCTATAAAAGACCTCGGAGTGCTGGGTCCACCATTCTTTCCCGCCTGTCCAACGTGCAACAGCGCAGCGGCAGCCGCCGGCCTGCTCGGTGAAGTGGCGGTGGGTTCTGAGATTGCGGCGCTTGATCCGAATGGCGAAGATTTCGGTCAGTGGGATCCGCCGAACCCCGCTCACCGCGTGACACGTGGGGCTATTTGGAGAAACGGCGTTATGATCGCGCTTCCCGACTTACCGGGCGGCAACAACGC
>Ga0157369_10002838_pt1 | contig 20676 bp, 18 predicted proteins | sample C25metaG_FD_113461 | JGI IMG/M metagenome (GOLD analysis project Ga0157369, IMG submission 113461) | Corn rhizosphere microbial communities from Kellogg Biological Station, Michigan, USA - C2-5 metaG | ecosystem: Host-associated > Plants > Roots > Rhizosphere > Soil | place: USA: Michigan...
AGCCCAGATACGGGGTGCTGTCGTCCGAGCCCTTGATGATGTGACGGCTGGTCCGCAAGGTCGGCTTGCCCAGTGGCATGTCCTCGCCACCGTCCGACTCCGGTGCGATGAACTTGGGCACGGCACCGGAGATGGCCGCTCGCGCATACCGGCGCACGAGCTCGGCAAAGTGCCCGGCCGTGTTGTCCCCCGCCAGCAGTTCCTCGACGTGCAAGGGCTCCAAGTCCGTGCCGGGTGGCACACCTTCCGGCGTCACCGTCACGCGCCCGATGCCCATACCGCCCACCACGGCCAGCAAGGACAAATCGGTGCCATCAAGCAAGGGGCCAAAGGCCTCGCGGATGACCCCGAGCAGATACCCTTCGGGCAAGTTCTGGCGAAAGAACGGATGCAGGTCACGCGGCCAGCGCCACGCCTGTTCCCGCACCGGCATGGTCAGGCTGATGAAATCGGCCGGTGCCACGCCTACGTCGTACTGCAGGACGTACTCGTCGCGCTCGCGATAGAGCTGCGCCACCTTGCGCCCCAGCACCTGGACATCGAGCCTCATGCACCGTCTCCCCGGCGCTGCTCGGCCAGGATGTCTTCGAGCGTCCTGGCATGCCCGTGTTTGACCGCCTTCAGGTCGTAGCCGGCCGCGTCCAGCAGCCGCAGCAAGGCGGACACACTCATGTCCCCCTTGGCCAGGGTTTCCATGCGCGCCACGGTGGTGCGCGCCACGCCGGCCCGGCTCGCCAGTTCTTCCTGAGAGAGCCCGGCTTCCCGGCGCACCTGCTTCAGCAATTCAGCCACGTTCGCGAGCATCGTCATTTGTAGCCTCAGGGCATCATGGGCGAGAGAACATGGATAAAATGTAGCCCAAGGGGCACATTGCGTCAAGCCAATTTGTAGCCCAAAAGCTACATAAATCGCGTCAAACAGCCATTCTGTAGCCCATAGGATACAAAATACAGCAATCAGACGGAACCAAACGAAGGGGAGTCAGTTCGATGAAATCCAGTCCATCGACATCCTGCCCATCGGTGCCCCCTGGCATCGGCCCTCCCGCCCGTACGGATGAAGCCATGGCAGATGCCCGACGTCTCGATCACCACCAAAGAGCCGGCTTCTCCGGCTCCGGAGCATCCAGAATGAGATCGGAGACGCGAATCATCGGATCCAGCCAGTTCGCCTTGGCCCTGGCCCAGTCGATCCAGTCCACCAGTTCATCGGTAAGCTCGCCTTTCAATGTCGCCGCGTGTTCGACGGCATCCACGTAGGCACGAAGGCGCGTTGCTCGCTCCCACTTCGTCGCCTCGGTTTCCAGATCTTCAAACAGCCCGCGCTCCCGTTTGCGCTGTTCCATGATCCGGGCGTAATGCTCCTTCGCCAAGCGCCGTCGCTCCGCCTCCCTCGCCTGCTGCTCCTCGCGTTCGCGGATTTCCTTGGCAAGAAGAACGAGGCCGGAAACCACCTCCGGGAATCGCCGTTCGAGCGGCGTGCGTTCCGTATCGTTCCAGCTCCGGGACGGCCATCGCCCCGCCTTCAGGGTGAGAGTGCCGGTCGCGAGGTAGTCGTATCTCGGCGTCACCGGATACTCACTCCCGGGGTAACGAGGCAGCTTCCAATAGCGTTCCTTCGCCTTCGTTTCCTCCAGGGTATCCACGTGCTCCTTGCGCCTGACACGCTCAGTGAGGCTCAGCTCCACCCGGGTGCCCTCGATGATCAATACGGTGCACTTCTTCTCCGCGTCCACTTCCACCGTGGACCCGCGTTTGGCGAACTCGAAGATCAACGCATTGAACAAATCGAGCGCACGCTCCAGTGAGCCGCGCGTCACCTCGACATGTAGGACTTCGGCCGGCGCCGAGACCAACCCCTTTTCAGGCTTGACGTCACTTTTTGCCAGCCGCTTAGCTGCTGCCGCCACCAATGGGTGCCGGTCGATGGGTCCAATGGGAGCTTCCGTCACTTGTCGGATTTCCCGCACGCGACGCTTGATTTCCTCGCTTTCCCTGACCGCGTCCGGGCCGAAGCGCGTCAGGCTGACGGTCTGCCGATAACGGCCGTGCGCCGGCAGCGGCGCGCGCTCAGGTCTTGCCCCGGCCCGCAACTTGGCCCAGTACCCGCGCGCCGGCAGAGGGATGCCCATCGTCCTGCAAAGCTTGGCCAGCCCGACATCCGACAGTCCGTAGCGCTTGGCCACCACCGTCACCGGATCCGCCCATACCTCGTCATAGAGAGTTTCGCGACTGACGTTCTGGCTCATGGCATCCGCTCGCTAGGGCTTCGACGCTCCTGTCGAATCGCCTTATCTGCCAGCCGTCACCGGATTTACCCATGACGGGCACCGCTGACGACTTTATCTTTCCCACGGCCATCAGCTCAATGCCAGCTACCACCTATTTCGTCGCGCAACGATCGATCAGCGATCGCACATCCTCCACTCGCCACGCCGTGATCCGCGCCCCCAGTGCACGCGTCGGCTGCGGGTAACGGCCAGACTTGACGCCGGCCCACCAGGTCGAGCGGGATACCGGAATGATCGGAGGAAGGGCCGGCCGGCCTTTCCCCGCGGGACGGCCGATGATCTGTGGCAGGCGCAGGTAGCCGGACTCCGGCAGCAGGGGTCCGGGTGCCGGCTCGTTCATGATGCCTTACCCGCTTGATCACCATGCCGCGCGCGCTCTCGGCCCGCATACCGCTGCCGGAATCCCCGATCTCCCGTCATGAACGCGTCAAGCATGAGCGGGATCAACGTCACCGCTTCGACGGCCTCGCCGTAGGCCTGCGCATGCAACGCGGCGTAGCGATCGAGGTCGACCTTGAGGTGTGCCGGACATGTAAAGGTCAGTTTGACGCTCTGTGTATCCGGCAGCGGTCCCAGTCGAAGCTTTTTTGTAGACACGCTCATGGCATCGGCCCTCGCTGGAGGAAGAGCGGCTGGTACGGTCGCAGCACCAGATCCTTGTTCACCATCACGTTGAACTGGAATCCCGGCCGCACGGTCAGCGTCGGCTGGATGCTCAGGTTGCGTCGCGTGATGTCCTGGCCGACCTGGTTGGCGGTGTCCTGCGCGCTGTCGCGCAAGGCGAGCACGACGTTGCCATTGACGCCGCCCTGATTGGAGACGGCCAGCTCGGAACTGACGCCGAGCAACGTGGACAGCGCAGCACCGCCCAGGAGGCGACTCCAGTGCCAGTCCACGCCGTCCTCCAGACCGGCATAGCCGGCCGGGTCGATGCCGGGTAGTTTGTCCAGCGTGATCGACGAGGTATCCGGCAACACCAGTCGCAGCCACACCAGCAGCACGCGCCGTTGCCCGAAGGCCACCTGGCTGTCATACCGGCCGATCAGGCGCGAGCCCTGCGGGATCAGCAGGTAGTGACCCGTCGCCGTGTCGTATACCGGCTGCGTCACCTCGGCAATGATCTGCCCCGGCAGATCGGAATTGATGCCCGTCACCAGCGCCGCCGGAATGATCGTGCCCGCCATCACCGTGTAGGGCGAGGCCGGCGGCTGCAGACTGCCCACGTTGCGGGTGCCGGCGTCGCCGCCCTTGGCCAGGAACGCTTCCTTCTGGTCCTGCCGGTTCTGGATCGCCGTCGGATCGTTGGGCTGCGCCGCCGCGGACGCCGGCCCGGCGCTCATCGGATCGAATGCCCCTGTGTTGGCCACCGCCGGGGCACCAGCCGATGCGGAAGTGACATCGCGCTTGCCGACGTTGTTGCTGGTACGGAAGAACACCGATGAGCGGGCGATCTCTTCGGCCCGGCGCTGCCGGTCGACGGCTTCCGCCGATGGTCCCGGCGCCGCCCCACCGTTCGGTAACGGCGTCATGGCGGACGCCGCGCCCCAGTCACCCGGCAACGGCGGCCCGAGCTGTGGCACGCTGGCCGCCTGCGCCGGTGCGGGTTTCGCCGGCAGCTTCGCATAGTCGGCCGGCAACTGGTCCAGGTCATCGGCCTTGGCGATCCGATCGACGTCGTACAGGTTGGTCCGGCCGGCGGCCCCTCGCCCGCTCTTCGACTGCAGCGCCCACGTCGACGCTCCCGCGATGGCCGCGGCCAGCAGCGCCGCGGACACCGCCAGCGTGCGGCGATTGAGCCGCGTCACCGGACGCGGCGATGCCCGTAGCGCGACACCCTCGGGCGCGACCTTCGGCGCCGGACGTGCGTCGCCGTCAGTCGTGTCCATGATCGGCTCCCGCAGCGACGCCATCGGTGCGCTCGATGCGCACCACGGCCGCCTTCTTTCCACCCAGGCGCAGCTCGGCCGCGCCGAACAACCGGTCCACGATGTCGTATGGCGCGCGAAAGCGATAGTTCACCAGCTCGCCCTTGCCGTCCGGTCCGACCACGAACAACGGCGGCAGCTCGCCCTGCGCGATGCCGGCGGGAAACTGGATGTAGACGTGCTTGCCATCGTCGAACGCACGCACCGGCTTCCACGGCGGGTCGTCGCCCGTGATCGCATACCGAAAATGCAACTCGTCGAGCGACAGACCCGCCGCGACGGGCGCCTGCGCGTCGGCGGCTCGGGCCTGAGCCTGCAACGCCAGCATCTGGTCCCTGGGATACTCCCACGACACCGACGCCATCCAGGCCCTCGGCGTGGACGTCAGCTCCAGCAGATAGGTACGCCGGCTCGTCGTGATGACGAGGTTGGTCTTGATGCCCGCGCGCACCGGCTTGACCATCACGGCCACGCGGCGGCTCGCGCCGCTGCCGCTGGCCGTATCGCCCACGATCCATTGCACGGTGTCGCCGGCGGCGACCGTCACCAGCTCCTCGCCCGGCTGCAGGCTGATGACCGTCACACGGCCGGGGCTCGTGTAGACCTGGTACAGCGCCCCATCGGAGAACGGCCAGACTTGGATCGCATTGATGTAGCCCTCGCGCGTGGGCGCAACGCTCGCCTCGGCGTTGGCCTGTTCGACGCGCGCTTTCGCGTCGGCAGGCTCCGGCGCCGGCTTCGCGTCGGCGGCCGGCAACGGCTCCATCTGATCCGGCAACGGCAAGGGCTTGGGCACTTTCACCACGACGACCGGCTTCGGTGGCTCGGGCAGCGGTTCGGCCTTGACCGCTTCATCCAGCGAAATCACGGGCGGCGGCTTGCCCTGCGTCGCGCAACCGGCGAGCGCGCCCGACAGGGCAAGGAAGGCGATGGCGGTGACGGTATGTTTCATGGCTTCTTCGCTCCTTCCGGTGCGTCCAGATCGCGGCTCCAGGACAGCCCGTTGATGTAAATGCCGAGGGGATTGCGACGCAGTTGCCGTTCGGTGCGCGGCGTCTGCATCACGAGCGTGAGCATCGCGGTCCAGTGCTGGACACCGGTGGGCGTGCCCTCGTTGAAGTGCTGTTCCGTCCAGCGCACCTGGAACGAGGCGCCGCTGACACGCACCACGCTGGTCACGTCCACCGAGACGGAGTCCTGACCGACGTGCGCGAACGGATCGTGGGAGCGCGCATAGGCATTCAAGGTCGCCGCACCATGGTCGGTGGTGTAGCCATAGGCTTCGAGCCAGTTCTGCCGCACGACCACCGGGTCGATCGACAGCGAGCGCACGTCGCTGATGAAACGTGCCAGGTACCAGGCGATCTGCGCATCGATCGGCTTGTACGGCGTCACCGCCGCCCCGACCGCCCGCACCTGTCCGGCGTGATCGACCTCGACCACGTAGGGCGTGACGCGCGACTGGCCGGACTGCCAGACGAGGCCCACGGCCATCAGCAGCGCAAGCCCCAGGCAGCCGAAGGCCATCAGCCGCCAGTTCTTCGCCTGCACGCGCGCGCTGCCGAGGCGTTCGTCCCACACCTGTGCCGCGGCCTGATAAGGCGTGGCGGGCGCGAGGGATTCGCTGTAGCGCACGCCGGGTCGTTTGAAGCGCATGGCTCGCCTCCCTTATTCGTTCGAGGAATCGTGGAGTTCCGGCGCGGCTCCGCCGCCGCCGTGATCGGCCGCGCGCACGACGTGCGCAGCCGTCGACGCGCCATGCGCGGCGCGCTGGCGGCGCTGCAAGCGCTGCGCCCAGTCGGGTGCCTTGTCGCTGAATGCGGGAGATCCGTCATGGGCAGTCGCCGACGACGCGGATGCTGCGCCGGACACCTCGGGCGAGGCCGGACCGGCGCCGACCGCCGACGCCACACGATCCCGCACGGCGCGAGCGCCGGCCGCAACCCGCTCGCCGACGACTTGCGCGCCGCCGCGCGCAACGTTGGCCATGCCGGCACCGAAAGCGCGCGCGCCGGTGGCACCCGAGGCGGCCGCGCCGGCGCGATAAGCCGACGCGGCACCACTGGCCGCGCGCGCCGTGCCGACCGCACCGCGGGCAGCCAGGCGCGTCCCGGCCGCGACCGCCGCGCCACCCGTCGCCACGGCGGCGCCACCGGCGACGGCGAGGCCCGCCGAGCCGAGCGCCGTACCGGCGGCGGCGCCCGCACCGAGCTGCGGCGCGCCGGAGACCAGGCCGGTCGCAATGCCCGGCCCGAAGATGCCCAGCCCCAGCATCGTCAACGAGGCCAGCATGAGGGCAAGCGCGTGGTTCAACATGGGATCGGCACCGGCCGGTGCCTGGAACTGCCCGAAGATCGTCGAACCGATGCCCACGATCACGGCGAGCACCAGCACCTTGACGCCCGAGGACACCACGTTGCCCAGCACCTTCTCGGCGAGGAACGCGGTCTTGTTCCACAGCGCGAACGGCACCAGCACGAAGCCGGCCAAGGTGGTCAGCTTGAACTCGATCAGCGTCACGAAAAGCTGCACGGCCAGGATGAAGAAGCTGACGATCACCACGATCCACGCGAGCAGAAGCACCACGATCATGTCGAGGTTGCTGAAGACGGCGGTGATGCCGTGAGACATCGTGCCGACCTGTTGCAGGAGCGGCTGGCCCGCCTTGACGCCTACGTAGGCGAGCCGCCCCGGCTGCAGGAACTCACCGACGCTCACCGTCGAGCCGGAAGCCAGCAGCCCGAGTCCCGCAAACGAACGGAACACGATGCCCGCCAGCCAGTTGAAGTTGCCGATGATGTAGGCGAAGGCGCCGACGTAGAGCGTCTTGCGGATCAGCTTGGCCAGTACCTCCTCGCCGCCCATCGCCCAGAACAGGCCCGCGAGCGTCACGTCGATCACGATCAGCGTGGCCGAGAGATACGCGACCTCGCCGTGCAGCAGCCCGAAGCCCGAGTCGATGTATTGCGAGAACACCGCCAGGAAATGGTCGATGACGGAAAGATCGTTCATCGCTGTCAGTTCCCGTAGAAGCCCACCGACTGCGGCACGTAGCGCGGGCCGCTGCCGAGGAAACGCTTGCGCACCTGCTCGGCCTGCGCCTCGTCGGCGGCCGCGCGCGCGTGGTCCAGGGCGATCGCCCTATCCTGCGACACGGTGAGCTGCTGCGACTGGATGGCCTGTCGGTCGATCAGCGCCAGCAACTGGTTGGTCGCCTGGCTGGCCTGCAAGGAGCCCACCGCGCCCTGGCTCTGCGTGACCAGTCCGCTCAACACGCCCTGGTCCGACAGCAGGTTCTGCGCGGCCTGCGACTGCATCCGCGTCGCGGTCTGGAATGCCTGCGCCGAGGTCTGCCAGCGGGCCTGCGCGTCCTGCACCATCCGCGCGTTGCTGGCGCCGGCACCATAGGACGACGGATACAGCCGGTCGAAGGTCGCCTGCGACTGCGCGACGTGGAAGGTCAGCCCCTGCGCCTGCGCGATCAACTGGTTCGTCGTCGCCAGCGTGGACAGCAATTGCGACAGCGCGTTGTAGTGGAGGCTCGTGAGATTGCGGCCCTGGTTGACCAGCATCGTCGCCTGGTTCTGCAACTGCTGGATCTGGTTGTCGATCTGTTGCAGTTCGCGCGCCGCGGTCAGCAGGTTCTGCGAGAAGTTCGCTGCGTCGAACACCGCCCACTGCGCGAAGCTCGTGGACGACGTCGACAGCAGCAAGGCCGTGACGACGGCCAGACCGATCTTCTTCATGACCGAATCTCCGGTGGCATGGGAAACGAAGGGATGAGGTCGGCGGCCCAGTCGAGGCCGCGATGGCGCAGCCAGCTCGCGGCGAAGTCGCCCGGCGCCGCGCCGGCGAGGGCCGCGTCGATGGCGCGCTGGTCCTGCGGCGTCGACGCGCCCGCGAACGCGAGTGCGACCGGCCCAAGGTCGAGATCGAACAGGCGATTGCCGAGGCGCGACTGATAGTAGTAGTCGCGTTTGGGTTCGGCGGTGGCAACGATCTCGATCTGCCGGCTGTTCAGGCCGAAGCCTTCGTAGATCGTGCGAATCTGCGGCTCGGTGGCCTGCGGGTTGGGCAGGAAGATGCGGCTCGCGCAGCTTTCAATGATCGCCGGTGCGATGGTCGAGTCCTTGATGTCGGCGAGCGACTGCGTGGCGAAGATGACGCTGACGTTCTTCTTGCGCAGCGTCTTGAGCCACTGGCGGATGCGCGCGGCGAACACCGGGTCATCAAGGAACAGCCACGACTCGTCGAGGATCAGTAGCGTCGGCGCCCCGTCGAAGCGTTCCTCGAAGCGTGCGAACAGGTAGCCCAGTACGGCCAGCACCGCGGCCTTGCTGGGCATCAGCTCCTCCATCTCGAAGCCCTGCACGTCGGCGCTGCCGAGCCGATCGTGATCGGCATCGAGCAGACGGCCGTGCGCGCCGCCGAGCACGTAGGGCGCGAGCGCCTGGCGCAGCGCGTTGGACTGAAGCAGCACCGACAGGCCCGTGAGGGTGCGCTGCTCGATCGGTGCCCCGGCGAGGCTGCCCAGCGCTGACCAGATGGCCGCCTTCTCGTCGGGGCCGACAGCCACGCCTTCGTGCGTCAGTCGACCTTCGACCCATTCATTGGCCCAGGTGCGGTAGCCCTCCTGGTCGATCCGGGCGAGCGGCTGGAATGCGATGGCGCTATCCGAGCCCAGGTCGTAGTGCTCGCCACCGAGCCCAAGGATCGTGGCGCGCATCGAGCGGCCCATGTCGAAGGCGAAGATGTGTGAGCCGGCATAGCGGCGAAACTGCATCGCCAGCATGGCCAGCAAGACCGACTTGCCCATGCCGGTCGGGCCGACCACCAGCATGTGCCCCACGTCGCCGATGTGCGTCACCAGCCGGAACGGCGTGGCGCCATCAGTGCGCGTGACGATCAGCGGCGGGCCGTCCAGATGCGCGTTGTGCTCCTGGCCCGCCCAGACGGCCGATACCGGCATCACGTGTGCCAGATTCAGCGTGGAGATGATCGGCTGCCGCACATTGGCGTAGGCATGGCCCGGCACAGACGACAGCCACGCCTCCACTGCGTTGAGGGTTTCGGGGATCGTGACGAACCCGCGCCCCTGGATGGCGCGCTCGACCTGGCGCAGCTTTTCATCGGCCGCCATCGCATCGGCGTCCATCACCGTGACCGTGGTGGTTACGTAGCCGAAGGCCACTTGGTCGCTGCCCAGCTCCTGCAAGGCGGCGTCGGCATCCATCGCCTTGTTGCTGGCGTCGGTATCGACCAGCGGCGTCTCCTGTTGAAAGATGGTTTCACGCAGAAGCGCCACCACGTTCTTGCGCTTGGCAAACCATTGCCGACGCAGCCGCGTCAGCTCCTTCTCCGCTTCGGCCTTGTCGAGACACAAGAAGCGCGTGGACCAGCGATAGGCGAAGCCCAGGCGGTTGAGATCGTCGAGCAGGCCCGGCCAGGTCGACGTCGGAAAGCCGCGCACCGTCACCACGCGCAGGTGCTGGTCGCCCAGCACGGGCGCGAGACCACCGAGCAGCGACGCATCCGCCAGCAGCGCGTCCAGATGGAACGGCACCTCGGGCACCGCGATGCGGTAGCGTCGCGTGGAAATGCAGCCGTGCAGGTAGGTCAGCGTCTCGCTGTCGTCCAGCCAGGCGATTTCCGGCATTACACCGTCGAGCAGATCGAACACGCGGTCGGTCTCGGTAACGAACGCCGCCAGCCGTTCGCGCCAGTCCACGCCGACCGTGGGGGTGTTCTCGTAGAGCAGTTTTGCTGCCCGTGCGCGCGATTCCTCGGGCGGAAGATACGCCAGCGTCAGGTGGTAGCCGCTCTCGTAGTGGCTGCCGGCCGCCTCGAACGCCGCACGCCGTTCCTCATCCACTAGCCAGGACAGCGGCTCGGGAAAGTCCGAGTGCGGATAGTCCGCCGCTGGCCGTCGCTCGGCCTCGATGAACAAGGCCCAGCCCGAACCGAGCCGACGTAGCGCGTTGTTCAGGCGCGCGGTGGTGGCAATCAGCTCGCCCTGCGTCGCGCTGTCCAGGTCCGGCCCGCGAAAGCGGGCCGTGCGCTGGAAACTGCCATCCTTGTTGAGCACCACGCCGGGCGCAACGAGCCCCGCCCACGGCAGCCAGTCGGCCAGCCGTGCGGGATGCGGACGGTATTCGGCGAGGTTCAACATGGCACTCGCCTCACACGTCCAGCAGCGGCTTGTGCTTCAGGTGACGCGCGAAGACCTGCATGAATTGCGGATCGACCTTCGCACCCCACACGGCGAGCGAGTGGCCGATCAGCCAAAGCGCGATGCCGGGTATCCACAATTGCAGGCCCAGCCCCACGGCCGCGGCGAGCGTGCCGTTGGCGATCGCCACTGTGCGCGGTGCGCCACCCATCAGGATCGGTTCGGTCAGCGACCGATGCAGCGGCACTTCAAAACCAGCGACAAGGGTGGCGGGTTCGTTCATGCCACCACCGCCCCGCCGGAGAAGCTGAAGAACGACAGGAAGAACGAGGACGCGGCGAAGGCGATCGAGAGTCCGAACACGATCTGGATCAACCGACGGAAGCCGCCACTGGTGTCACCGAAGGCAAGCGTGAGGCCCGTGACGATGATGATGATGACGGCGATGATCTTGGCGACCGGCCCCTGGATCGAGTCGAGGATGGATTGCAGGGGGGCTTCCCACGGCATGTTCGAGCCGGCGGCCTTGGCCGTGCCGGTGAGCGCGAGCATCACGGCAGCCAGCATCAGCCCCTGCCGCGTGGGCTGGGAAAGCCTGCGAAGGCGTACACGCGGATTTACGGAAAAGCGCAAGGCATGGGCATGGCTCATGGACGTTCTCCAGACAGGGACGTGGGCGGGACCGGACGGGATGGCCGTGGCGATTCCACGGCGTCGCTGAGCTGGTAGCCGTGCTCGTCGAAACCGACGACACGGACGATGTTCTGGATGCGGCGGGCACGTCCCCGCCCGGCGATGAACACGACGATGTTGACCGCCTCCGCGATCAGCGCGCGCGGCGGATGCACTGCGACTTCGAGAATCAGTTGTTCCAGGCGCAGCAATGCGCCGTGCGCGGAGCCGGCATGCACGGTGGCTATGCCGCCCGGATGCCCTGTGCCCCACACTTTGACCAGATCGAGGGCCTCGCCACCGCGTACCTCGCCCACAATCACGCGGTCGGGGCGCAGCCGCATCGTGGCGCGTACCAGTTCCGTCATCGACACGGCGCCGGGCAGCGTGCGCAGCGGCACGTGGTCACGCGCCGCGCATTGCAGCTCCACCGTGTCTTCGAGCACCAACACGCGATCGCCGGTAGCGGCGATCTCCGCGAGCAAGGCATTGGCGAGCGTGGTCTTGCCGCTGCTGGTACCGCCGGCGATCAAGAGGTTCTGGCGCTCGCGCACGGCCTGACGCAAGAACGCCGCTTGCTCCACGCCCAGGATGCCGTCGGCGATGTAGCGATCCAGGCCGATGACACCGACGGCACGCTTGCGTAGTGCGAAAGCTGGGCCGGGTGCCGCTGGCGGCAGCACACCCTCGAAACGCTCGCCCGTCTCGGGCAGCTCCGCCGACAGTAGCGGCTTGCCCGCATGGACTTCGGCGCGCACGTGTGCGGCGACGAGCCGGATGATGCGTTCGCCGTCGGCCGCCGACAGCGAGGCCCCCATCGGCGCGCGCCCCGAGGAAAGCCGGTCGATCCACAGCGTCCCATCGGGGTTCAGCAGCACCTCCACCACATCGGGATCGTCCAGCGCAGCGGCGACCAGCGACCCCATCGCGGTGCGCAGCATGCGTACGCGCCGGTCGAGCGAACGCGCCGCCGGGTTCAGGTCACGCGGCTGCGCGCTCACGACACCTCTCCCTCGGTCTGCACCACCGACGCAGTGGCATCGGCTTCGCGCCGCACGGTGTCGGGCTGGATCTCGTCCACCAGGTCGCGCAGCAGGCTATGGCCGCGCAGGAGATGCCGGCCGAGCTGCTCGACGAATTGCGTGAAGCGCGCCTTGCCCTGAGCGCGTGCGGCGTCCTGATGCGCTTCCGGTACGGGCGTGCTGACCGTCAGGTAGTAGCGCACGTACAGCGCCACCGTCTCGATCAGGATGGCCTGGTCGCGCTCCAGCCGCTCGTACTGGCGCGACAGTCGATCCAGCCGCTTGGCGATGGCCGCCTCGCGTTGGTCGCCCGCATCGGGCGACAGCCAAGAGGCGAGCGCCGCCGCGACGATGGACGACTTGGACACGCCTTTCTTGACCGCCAGTTCGTCGAGTCGCCGGGCATGCTCGGGCGGAATGAACAAGTTGAGGCGGTATCGGCTCATAGCGGTATTCCATCCGCGGGATCGAGGGCGGCCAGCCGTGCCGCACGTCGCAGACGCGGATCGAGCTGCGTGGGCATCGGCGGCGGCAGGTCGTCGTCGTCGAGCAACGCCAGGTCGTTGACCGGCGCGTCGAGTTCGGTGTCGTGGGCGGTGACTTCGGCCAGTTCGGGCTGACGGCGCGGACCGCCGTCATCGGCCGTGCTTTCCTCGCCGAGAGCGGCCCCCTGGGCCGGCATGGCAGGCACGACAGGCATTGCCAGGTCGCTCCAGTCGTCAGGACGGGTCGGCGGTACGTCGCCATAGCGCCCATTCGACAGCGTAGGTGGCAGCAGCACGCGCCGCCGGAAATTGGCATCGGTGTAATAGCGCAGCTTCTTCGCCTTGATTGGTGGCAGGCTGGAGACCATCACCACGGCGTCGTCGGGCGGAAGCTGCATCGCCTCGCCAGGGGTCAGCAGCGGACGCGCCGTTTCCTGGCGCGAAACCATCAGGTGTCCGAGCCACGGTGCGAGGCGATGACCGGCGTAATTACGTTGTGCGTGCAGTTCGGTGGCTGTGCCGAGCGTTTCCGAAATGCGCTTTGCCGTGCGTTCGTCGTTGGTTGCGAACGTCACGCGCACATGGCAGTTGTCGAGGATCGAGTGGTTTTGCCCGTAGGCTTTGTCGATCTGGTTGAGCGATTGCGCGATGAGAAAGCTGCGGATGCCGTAGCCAGCCATGAACGCCAACGCCGACTCGAAGAAATCGAGGCGGCCGAGTGCCGGAAACTCGTCCAGCATCAACAGCAGCTTGTGCCGACGCACGATGCCGTCCGAGCCATCGAGCGACTCGGTCAGGCGTCGGCCGACCTGGTTGAGGATCAGGCGGATCAGCGGCTTGGTGCGGCTGATGTCCGATGGCGGCACGACGAGGTACAGCGAGACTGGATGTTCGGACGCGATCAGGTCGGCGATACGCCAGTCGCAGCTCGACGTGACTTCGGCCACCGTGGGGTCGCGGTACAGGCCGAGGAAGCTCATCGCCGTGGACAGCACACCCGACCGCTCGTTGTCGCTCTTGTTGAGGACTTCGCGCGCGACCGATGCGACGACCGGATGCGGCGCATCGCCCAGGTGCCTCGTCGTCATCATCCGGTGCAACGTCAGCTCGAACGGACACGCCGGATCGGAGAGGAAGTTGGCGACGCCGGACAGCGTTTTATGCTCGCCCGCATGCAGCACGTGCAGGATCGCGCCGACCAGCAGCGCATGACTGGTCTTCTCCCAGTGGTTGCGCCGCTCCAATGCGCCTTCGGGATCAACCAGGATGTCCGCTATGTTCTGTACGTCGCGCACTTCCTGCGCGCCGCGCCGGACTTCAAGCAGTGGGTTGTACGCCGCCGACTTCGGATCGGTGGGATTGAACAGCAGGCAGTGTGAGAACCTTGCACGCCAGCCGGCAGTCGTTTGCCAGTTCTCGCCCTTGATGTCGTGGATGACGGCCGATGCCGGCCAGGTGAGCAGGGTCGGAATGACTAGGCCCACGCCCTTGCCGGAGCGCGTGGGCGCGAAGGTCAGGACGTGTTCGGGGCCATCGTGGCGCAGGTACTGGCCGTCATGCAGGCCCAGAAAGACGCCGGCGGGTTTGTCCAGCCCGGCCTTGTGGGTGTCGCGGGTGTCGGCCCAGCGTGCCGAGCCGTAGGTAGCAACCAGGCGCGACTGCCGTGCGCGCCACACCGACATGCCGATGGCCACCGCTGCGGCGGTGATGCCGCTCATGGCCGCAATGGCGCCGCCCATGAGGAGAACGTGCGGCGCATAGGCGTCGTACCAGTACCACCACTCGAACAGGCGCCACGGGTGATAGACCGGAATGCCAAGGCAATCGAACCAGGGCGAGCCAAGGCGTAGCTGGTAACCCAGGTGTGCGGCGGTCCATTGGGTGGCACCCCAAGTTCCTGCGACCACGATGCTGCACACCGCCAGCACCTGGCCGAAAAGCACACTGGTCCCGTTCATGCCAGCCTCCGATTTCCACTTGCCTCATGCGACGTGGACGTGCCGCACGGGAAAGAGAATTGAAGCTGCTACCAGCCTCGGTCAAAGACCGTTTTAACCGTAGAAATGGCTGGAAATGTCGTAATTCAAGAAGTAGCCAAAACACGAATGATGCCGCTAGTTTAGGCGTGCCGTGGCGCAATCAGAAATCTGCAATGAAAATATGGTCGCCCTGCAATGGATCAGAACCTCGGCAGTTCTTTCGGAAGTGTGTACTTCGGTCCGTTGCCCATGAAAAGCCGGCGGCGTGCTTCAGACGCCTCGTTGCATTCATCTGTGCTCATCCTCATATCGTTTCTCGAACACCATTGCTCAGCTTGGCGTAACCGATCTGGGTGCGCAACCAACGAGTTCACCGTATCCGTGGGTGTGGCTTTACCGCATGCCGCTAACATGCAGACTGCCAGCAAGAAACAGAGCTTGTTCACGAGGCACATCCTTCTAAAAGCGATATCTGGCAAACGGCCCTCAAACCTTGTCGGCTTGTGAAGCCACAAGTTCTGGCACGGCCCGCTCGATAAAATGCCGCAGCGGCTCAGACAGTTCTCTGTCTGGAAACAGCAGATACGTCGTCAGCATCACTGCGCGACCGGCCAATGGCCGTGCCACGACTCCTTGATGGCGGAAATCTTCAATATGGGTCGCATTAGTCAAACCGATGCCATAGCCAGCGGCTACCAACGCCAGAAGCATGTCATGCGTGGTTACACGATCGGCCACGATCGGCTCCACGTCCAACTTACGCAGCACGCGCTCGATCTGCCGTGCACAGCCTTCGCATGCCTCCGGGTGACACAGCACCAGTGGATAGCGGAGCATTTCCTCCAACGGAATGCGCTTGTATGAGAGCAGCGGATGACGCGCTGGCACGGCTGCGGCCAAGGGATCGCGCCATATAGGTGTGGCAACAAGGTCCTCGCCCACTTCTTCGGATTGCGCAAACCCGACGTCATACAGATCGGTACGCAACCCTTTAAGCTGCCGTGCCAAAGGCGTTTGAAAAAGACGGATTTCCACCTCAGGATCTTCGGCCCGGCTCTTTGCCAACAAAGTGGCCAACCGCGATGGGACGATGCTATCTGAGACGGCTACGCGTAGAGTTCCCCGGTAGCCATTGGCTGCTGCCTTGACGTTGACCTTGGCTTGCTCGAGTGTTGCGCGTACGCGGCGCACATCTTCCAGGAAGACTTGGCCCGCCCAGGTGAGCCGGGTACTGCGAGTGGTGCGCTCGAACAACTGCGCGCCCAAATCGGATTCCAGCTCTTTAATGGCACGTGAAAGCGGAGACTGATCGATGTACAGCTTTTTTGCGGCACGAGAGAAGTTCAGCTCTTCTGCGACGGCAAGGAAAAAGCGCAGGTGGCGAAATTCCATTTTGGTTGCCTCTATTGCTACCAAAGTGCGTCCAATTATCGCCAATCAGTAGGTGAAGGCATGAAAACAACGGCACAGAAATATACCCAATGCTTGATATCCATTTCACACACTACGATAGCACAATCATATATGAGAATAATCATTGCCCCTATCATGGGACGCTTCTAAACAAGCCGCCAAGCTCATCCAAACAAGCCTCGGACTACTATCCGCGTAATTAAGAGGGGCGATACGACTCCAACAGCCGTACCGCCCCTTTTACTGCACCGGACTACCATTTTCGCATCACGAAACTCCCGTCTGGTGACGCGATCGCACGTTTATGCGGCCGGTACCGCATACCGCACTTAACGCACTCGCTGACGGCACACTCTCCATCTCTGGGGAGATAGGGGGTTCGATGGAGCTAATATGCCTTTCAGTGAATGACGCCCTGCCTGCCCGTAGATGAGTAGTTGAGCTGACTCGGAACCTGGGCAATTCAAGTGACATCCGGCTCATGTCGACACCTCGACCAGATATTTCAGTGCTGATTGCGCATGAGGTTGTCCACGAAGAAAGCCATCCGCATCGCCATCAATTCGGGGTTACGGAACGCGTCGCTGACAGCATGTCCACCCTCCGTATCCTCATAAAAGTAGACGGGAGCTCCAACCGATTCGAGCCTCGCGGCAAACTTGCGAGCATGTCCCGGACCGACGCGGTCATCAGCAGTAGAAGTCGTAATCATGAATGGCGGGTACTTGACGCCTGCACGCACGTTTTGCAGAGGTGAGTAGCTTTCAAGCACCTTGCGCATCTTTGGGTCCGATGCATCGCCATACTCGTCAAGCCACGCGCCTCCCATGCCCATGTATTTCAGGCGAATCAGATCCGTCAGCGGAACATCACTCACGATTGCGCCAAATAGATCCGGTCGCTCCGTCCCCATGACGGCCGCCAAGAGCCCTCCGTTGGACATGCCGAAGAATCCCACCCGTGAGGGTGTGGTATAGCCGTCGCGGATCAGGGATTCTATGGCGGCAATGAAATCGTCATAAGAATTCTGGCGATGTTCTTGCATGGCAGCGCGATGCCAGGCCTCTCCTCGCTCGCCACCGCCACGCGCCGCCGGAATCATGAGTGACCCACCACGATCAAGCCACAACTTCAGCGCAGGACCACCAACCTCTGGGCCGAAATATGAGGGTTTGAAGGATATGCCGAAAGCCGCATAGCCCGTGACCAGCAGCGGCTGGGCGCCTTCCCAGGTTTTCACGCGAGGATGCAGAAGAAAGTAGTCGATACTCGTACCGTCCTTTGATTTGACGGACCTGATCTCTGTCTCGAACTTGGATCCGTCGATGATGGCTTTGTCCTCCGCCAACACGACCGGTGCCTGCCCTTGCCGGTACAAATCCTGTCTTGTCGGCGTGACAAATCCCGAAGTCGTGACCTTCAAGTCGTTCGTGGCTGGATCTGCAGCAATGCCCAGTGTCGTACCAGCAACCCCTTGGACCACCTTCCTGGTAGTCCAGGTATTACCGGATGGCACCGCCGTGACGACCCACTGGACCAGATGCCTGCTCACCACAAAGGACACCTGCCCAGCCGAAGCGACAATGCCACCGCCTATCCCGCCATCGACGAATTCACCCGCAGCCGGGGTGTAAACCACGCTTATGCGCCGGGTTTCTGGAATGGTGGGAGCAATGGCATAGGCCAGCACCGTTTCAGCGGGATATTGGCGTTCGCCGAGCTTGACATTCTTCGCCAGTTGCACGATCACTCCGCGTGCATTCAGTGCCTGGAGCCCCATGGGCTTGAGCGAATCGTCTGGCAGGGGTACACGTTTGACCTCCCCGCCCTGGCGAACCGTAAGGAGATCGAAATGGCTGTAATCGATAGCTCGAGTAATCAGACCATAGCGCGACGCCCCCACCCCGGCGGCATCCACTTCGACGAGCGCATCGGTCGGCTTGGCCCGATAGATCACCTTGGCGCTGTCGAGGGGCTCGCCGCGGTGCCAAAGCCGGATATCCGTCGGCCACCCACTGATAGTCTTGCCTCCGCCATTTCCCATTGTCTCGATGAGCACAGTGTCCTTGCTCAACCATGCCGCAAAGGTTCTTGACGTCGGCGTCGAAAACCCACCTTTGACGAATTCGCCGCGATCCAGATCAAATTCGCGAATCTGCACCTCGTCACTGCCGGCAGGCGACAAGCGAAGTAAGCACCTGTTGTAGCTCGGCGGCAGGCAGCTCTTTTCCAGAGAGTAAGCCTGCAGCTCAAAGGGAACGCCTTCGCGCTTGCGGAGCTTTGCCACGTCCAATACCGTCCTCCACTGCTGTGGCACGCCTTCTGCGTCCCTTTCGGCGACCTGCAAGCGACCGTACGGTTCATCTTTCGTGACCAGGAACCGTATGGCACGGTGTCCTATCAAGGTTACCGCCGGCTGAGGAGGGCTCGTCTCGAGCACCGAATCCAGCTCTTTCTTGAACGTTGGATACAGCGATGCGGACTCCAACCAACGGATGGTGGATTGCGTCTGCTGCTTCGCCCATGCTAGTGCCTTTGGATCATGAGGCTTTTCCAGCCATTGCAAGCTGTCGACGGTGACGGGCATAGCTGGTGCCTGGGCGATGGCGTGTGATGCAACCACTAATCCAATGACAGAAATCCATGCCGCCTTGCGAGACGTACAACTAATGATTTTCTTAACCATGGTTTACACCTTCAGTTGGCCGACACTCGGCTGGATTCATCGGCCATCACCAACATGACCGGTGGACCCTGACCAGGGAGATGTTTGCTGCTGACAACTCAGATCGGGCTTTGCTACGTCGTGCACATCACCTGCAAACGATTCGTACAGGTGGCCCAGAACCGCTGGAGTCAGAAAGAGAAATCTGCGAGAACACCGACCGTTCTCGGGGTGGTGTAATACCGCCATAGATTCGTCGGCGAAAGCACCGAAATATTGGAAACGCCCCTCTTATTTCCAATGTTGTCGATGTACGCCGTAAACGTGGCGCTTCCGACGGAGAAGCCCGAACGCAACCCATAGATGCTGTAGTTCCCCATCTTGGGTTCCAGATCGAACAGGTCGGTTGTGGCCTTGCTCCGGTACTGGAACGTTGCCGTGATGAACGGATTGTAGGTGCCGCCGAAGTAGTACGAAGCGGCACTGCTCGCCTGCCACTTGGACGAGCCGGGTAACGGCGTCCCTGCTGGGGCGACCCTACCCGCGTATTGCTGATACGGATCCACCAGCTTCGCTAGGTTAAAACCCAACGAACCATTCCACTGGAAGTGCTTAGTTGGTTGCCATTCGAAATTGGCTTCTAGACCATAACTGTAGGCACCGCCTCCATTGACGGCGTAAGCAAGGCCCACGGGGGTAGTTGTTCGTAGCTGGATGTTCTTCCAATTGATGAAGTAGCTGGTGAACCCAGCCGTCAGCGACTTGCTGGCATTGGAAGTACGTACGCCTAATTCGTAATTCGTCAGTTTGTCGGGACCAAAGGTGGAAGGGGTCGATTGCGTCTTGCCCGGCGGATTATCATTGGGTCCGCCAAATCGGAAACCAGTCGAGATCAAACCGTAGACCATAGTGCGATCGGTCACCTGATAGCTCAGCGACCCCATCGGGGAGAAGCCGTTGCTCCTTTGGTCGCCAACCTCAAGGCTACTTGCAGTCGAGCCCGTCACCAGATAGCTGAGCAACCCAGCGCCAATGGTGGTGGAGCTTATGTTCGTCGAGTAATAGCGCCCGCCCAAGGTCAGTTTCCACTGCGGGCTGAAAGTCCAAGACACCTGGCTATACAGAGCGCTCTGCTGTCCTCGTACACGTAGTGGCGCGTTATAGAACTGGTCGTTGGGGGCAAGCAGCACGCCAAGGCCGGGACCGTAGAGGACGTCGATCGCGTGGGATGCACCCGGTGCGAACCCCGTATCGTCATAGTCGATGATCGTTTCGTCGTAGATGGCGCCGACCAGCCATTCGAAAGGGCCATCGGACTTGGAGGTCAACCGCGCTTCCACTGTGTGGCCGTCCGCGCCAGCGCTCTGCGGAAGATGTATGGGTGTTGCGAGCCCTCCGAGCAAAGCCCCAAAAAAGCCGGTTGCGTCAGTATCGGAATGCTGTGACTTCTTGTGCGACGAAGCGCTTAGGGTCAACTCCGCCCACGGAAAAGCATGCTTGAGGTTGACCGTGTTGATCAGTGCAGACGTGTTGAAGTACTGCGGAAACGCCGTGTCTGTCTTCATGAACCCGACGGTGGACATGTCGTTGGATGTATCCGCGTTCTTGATTCGCTGATACAGCGTCATCCAGTTGAGGCTGGTTGAGTCGTCGATCTGCCAGGTTGCCAGCAGTCGGCCGCCGAAGACGTCGGTGGTATTGGCATCGTCACGGTGCGCACCGAGGTTGTCGATATAACCGGGATCACGGCGATCATCCAGTACGAGGCGAACGGCGAAGGTGTTGGACACCGGAAAGTTGAGCATGGCCTTGGCGACATGGCCCAGAGAACCGTTGCCGTCAACATTGCTGATGCCAAGCTGAAACCTGTTGTCGAAGGATCCCGTGTCGGGCTTGTTGGGAATGTAGTTGACCGCACCGCCCATGGCACCGGGAGGGTGTCCTAGATTTTGTGTAAACGGGCCACAGGCATGAAACTGCCCTTTGACCCGGAGACACCATGAGCTCACGCAAGCACGAGGTACCCGACGAGCTGCTCAACAGCCTGTTGGCCAAC
>Ga0157369_10002839_pt1 | contig 20672 bp, 13 predicted proteins | sample C25metaG_FD_113461 | JGI IMG/M metagenome (GOLD analysis project Ga0157369, IMG submission 113461) | Corn rhizosphere microbial communities from Kellogg Biological Station, Michigan, USA - C2-5 metaG | ecosystem: Host-associated > Plants > Roots > Rhizosphere > Soil | place: USA: Michigan...
AAAGCGCTGAAACGCCGCTCCATCGACTCTGAGACCACGCATGGATATCAAACGCACCATCCTATGGGCGATCTTCTTCGTGTCAGCCGTCATGCTGTTCGACAACTGGCAACGCGATCACGGCCGCCCGTCGATGTTCTTCCCGAACCCGACGCATACGCAGACGAGCACAGGCGCATCGGCTAAGCCGGACGCGTCGGCAACGCCGGGCTCCGAGGCCGCCGCGACGTCGAACGTCGCCACCCCGGTACCGGGCGCCGCCGCCAATCAGCCGCAGGCCGCGGCGCAGTTGGTTCATTTCAGCACCGACGTCTATGACGGCGAGATCGATACGCGCGGCGGCACGCTCGAGAAGCTCGTGCTGACGAAGAACGCCGATCCGAAGGGCGCACCGCTCAACGTCACGCTGTTCGATCGCACGGCCAAGCACACGTACCTCGCGCGCACGGGCCTCACGGGCGGCGATTTCCCGAATCACAACGATGTCTTCACGCCGGTGGCGGGCCCGCGTGCATTGACCGACGATCAGAAAACGCTGCAGCTCTCGTTCGAATCGCCGGTGAAGGGCGGCGTGAAGGTGATCAAGACCTACACGTTCACGCGCGGCAGCTATGTGATCGGCGTCGATACGAAGATCGAGAACGTCGGCACGGCCCCGATCAAGCCGAGCCTCTACATGGAACTCGTGCGCGATAGCCAGCCGGTCGAAACGCCGCGTTTCTCGCATACGTTCATCGGCCCGGCGGTTTATACGAACGAGCATCACTTCCAGAAGGTCACGTTCGGCGATATCGATAAGAACAAGCAGGACGTCGCCACGTCGGCCAACAGCGGCTGGATTGCGATGGTGCAACACTACTTCGCGACGGCGTGGATCCCGCAGCAAGGCGCCGCGCGCAACATCTACGTCGAGAAGATCGATCCGACGCTCTATCGCGTGGGCGTTCAGCAGCCGCTCGCGACGATCGCACCGGGGCAGTCGACGGATGTCTCCGCCCGCTTGTTCGCCGGCCCCGAAGAAGAGCGTGCGCTCGAAGGCATCGCGCCGGGCCTCGAGCTCGTGAAGGATTACGGCTATGTGACGATCATCGCGAAGCCGCTGTTCTGGCTGCTCGAAAAGATCCACGGCGTGGTCGGCAATTGGGGCTGGGCGATCGTATTGCTCACCGTCCTGATCAAGGCTGTGTTCTTCCCGCTGTCGGCGGCAAGCTATAAGTCGATGGCGCGGATGAAGGAAATCACGCCGCGCATGCAAGCGTTGCGCGAACGCTTCAAGAGCGATCCGCAGAAGATGAATGCGGCGTTGATGGAGCTGTACAAGACCGAGAAGGTCAATCCGTTCGGCGGCTGCCTGCCGATCGTGATTCAGATCCCGGTGTTCATTTCGCTGTACTGGGTGCTGCTCTCGTCGGTGGAGATGCGTGGCGCGCCGTGGATTCTCTGGATTCACGACTTGTCGCAACAGGATCCGTTCTTCATCCTGCCGGTGCTGATGGCTGTCTCGATGTTCTTGCAAACGCGCTTGAACCCGACGCCGCCCGATCCTGTGCAAGCGAAAATGATGATGTTCATGCCGATCGCATTCTCGTTCATGTTCTTCTTCTTCCCTGCGGGCCTCGTGCTCTACTACGTCGTGAACAACGTGCTGTCGATTGCACAGCAGTACTACATCACGCGCATGATGGGCGCTAGCAAGAAGAAGGCGGCCTGATCGGCGCTTGCGTGCGGCGCGTGCAGCGACCGCATGCTGCGACGTTGGCCGCTGAATACGGCTCGAAGATCGCTTAAACAAAAATCGCCCGGTTCTCACCGGGCGATTTTTTTATTGAGACGAAGGAAAGTTAAACGGGTGTTTAGCGTGTCAGCGCGCTAACGCTCGGCGCTATCGCCGTAAAACTGATCGATTAGCTCTTGCACGAGATAGCGATGATGCGGCGAAAGCGATTCGATTTTCGAGGCGAGTTCGATGGTTTCGGCAGTCAGCGGATATTTCTCGTCGCGCGGTAGCGGCTTGGGCGTCACGCGCGCCGCCGCGCTCGGCGGCGGCCCATAGTGCAGCCAGTGAAGATCGACGCGCAGCCATTGCGCGAGCGTGCGCAATTTATCGGCCGTGGGGATCGTGCGTCCCGTTAGCCATTTATGAGCGGTTTGTGGCGAGATCTGCTGATCGCCGTGATGGCGTAAGTTGAAATGCAACGCAAGCTGCGTCCCGCCCGTCACCTTTTCGGGGCTGCGCTGCAATGCGAACTTGAGGCGCTCCGAGAACGCCGCTTTTTCTTCAACGGTTGGCATCGCGAAATTGTGCAATTCAGCCCGTTCGAAGGAGACAACCGGGCGGGTCAGCTTTAGCCTGATCGGGCACGAATTCGATATTCCTGGGTGGGCGGCGATGCGAATTCATCACCGCTCGTCGCCGCTCATCGCCCGCGAAATCCCGCCAGGCCAAGCGTCACGCGGACGCGTTCACACCTACGTTTCTCTTCGTCCTAATTCTAAGCTATCCCGCACAAGATAAATCTTAACTATGGTAATCGGTTAAGTGCTGGTTTTCGCCGAGCGCCATGAGGACGGACATCGGCAAGCTACAATGCCGAAGCTTTCGACCGCCGCTGTTTTAACTATGCTTGCTCACGATTCCGATCCCATCGTTGCCATCGCCACCGCTCCCGGACGGGGAGGGATCGGCGTCGTGCGCGTCTCGTGCGGACGCGCGGGGGACGCGCTAGCGCACGCGCTGATGAATGCGCTTTGCGGGCAGACGCTTTCGCCGCGGCATGCGAGTTATGTGCCGTTCGTCGATGCAGGGGGGAATGCGCTTGATCGCGGGATCGCGCTGTATTTCCCGGCGCCGCATTCGTACACGGGCGAGCATGTGCTCGAGCTGCAGGGCCACGGCGGGCCGGTCGTGTTGCAGCTCGTGCTGCAACGGTGTTTGCAGGCGGGACAGCCGTTCGGGCTCCGGCTGGCCGAGCCCGGCGAATTCACGCGGCGCGCGTTCTTGAACGACAAGCTCGATCTCGCACAAGCCGAAGCCGTCGCCGATTTAATCGAAGCGAGCACGGAAGCGGCGGCTCGATCGGCCGGCCGCTCGCTGGAGGGAGCGTTTTCGCGCGATATTCATTCGCTCGTCGACGAAATGATCGCGCTGCGCATGCTCGTCGAGGCCACGCTAGATTTTCCCGAAGAAGAAATCGACTTTCTCGAAGCCGCCGATGCGCGCGGCAAGCTTACGCATATCGAGACGCGACTCGACCATGTGTTGAGCGAGGCCCGCCAGGGCTCTTTGTTGCGTGAGGGGCTATCGGTGGTCCTGGCCGGCCAGCCCAATGTCGGCAAATCGTCCTTGCTCAATGCGCTGGCGGGCGCCGAGCTCGCGATCGTGACGCCGATCGCCGGCACCACTCGCGACAAAGTGACGCAGACGATTCAAATCGAAGGCATTCCGTTGCATGTAATCGACACGGCGGGGTTGCGCGAGACGGAGGACGAAGTCGAGCGGATCGGCATTGCGCGCACGTGGAGCGAGATCGAGCGGGCCGATGTTGTGTTGCATCTGCTCGATGCGCGTGGCGGGATGACGGACGAGGATATCGTCATCGCTCGGCGGTTTCCTGCGGGCGTGCCGGTTGTGCGCGTGTTGAACAAGACGGATTTGACGGATATCGGCCCTTCCGTGAATCGGTTGTCCGCTGTCGATGATGAAGCCGAGCTTTGCGAAGTGCGGCTTTCGGCTAAGAAGAGCGAGGGAATCGATCTGCTGCGCGCGGAGTTGCTGCGTATCGCAGGATGGCAAGCGGGAACGGAAAGCGTCTATCTGGCGCGCGAGCGGCATTTGATTGCGCTGCGCGCCGCGCAAGTACACGTGGCCATGGCGGTGGCGCATGCGCAAGAGCGTGCGCAGTCGCTCGATCTTTTCGCCGAGGAACTGCGGCTGGCGCAGGAGGAACTCAATTCGATTACGGGCGAGTTCACTTCCGACGATTTGCTGGGGGTGATTTTTAGTCGGTTTTGTATTGGGAAGTAGAGAAGCGCTTGGGCGACACTTGACGTCCGGACACAGCCGAACGGGAGTAATTTGACCTTGCATCGGCGCTACCTCAACGCGTCCCGGCAGGATATATGCAGGCGTCGAGTGCCTCCCGATGTCTGCGAGAATATCCGCCTCAGCGATCCGGCCGCTTCTCACATGGCCCTCTCGGATGCGCGCTGCTCGACACCTACTCACGAGTTCACAGTTGCGTGTCTGTTTTCTCGCGCCGTCTCATCTCGAACATGCGGGCTCGAGCCGCGATGCCACTCACAGTCGTCCTCTGTGCAACAGTCGGTTCTAATGGACGCGTCTGCATTTCTGACATCCGATCCCCAATGACGACGTGCGTGGCACGACTCGGGCAATGCCCTGTACTAGCGAAAACCGCCACTCGACGCAATGTGTCTCGGGCAGTGTCGTCATCGGTTAGCGGATCGTCGAAAAATTCAGCCATCGTTGCTTCAAACGCGTATGGGCGATCCTCCTTGCGAGCGGCCATCGTGTCGAATAAGGCCCGCGAGTATGAGGTGTCGATCGTCGCACGCCCTGGACGGTGATATTCCGGCGTGCCGGCGCGATAGAGCGGGCGACCGTTCGTCTCGCCGATCATGTCTCGGTCTAGAATGACACCCTTGCTGGGGTATCGATTCGAGCCGTCCCATTCGTCCATTCGCCCGTGGTCGCCCCCCTCGGCCAGTGCGAACACAGTCGACGCGACACCGTAGACGTCCGTCCGCTCGTCGACGGTATCCTTCGCATCCGCGATTTTTTGGACTTGCTCGGGCGCGCAAAAGTCCGGGCTACCCAGGCCAGCCGTACCCTGCTTGCTGGCGATACCTAGGTCCACAACGACCGGCTCGCCCGTGTTGGCGTCGAGCAGGTAGTTGTCCGGTTTGATATCGCAATGAACAATGCCCGCCTTGCCGAGATGGCCAGCAACGCTGAACAAGTGCTTTCCCACAAATTGAATGGCGCCCCAAAATTCCGTGTGCGTAATATCGCCGCGTTTCTTACAGGCTCTAAGCGCCCGCCGGAGGCCCTCGCCGTTTGGGCCATTCACGCGGTCCAGGAAAAGCGCCGGCCTGCCGCTTCCTTCCTTGAATACTTGCGCTATGCCATGTGCTCGCACGAGGTTCCTGTGTGGGCCGACGCTTGCATGCACCGCACGGAAATGATTGAACTCGACATCCAGCACCCAGTCGCGATCGTGCTGAAGCGCTACTTTCGCCACGAGGTGGCGACCATCGGACGTGTCGAAAAAGCTCACCGCACCGGACGCGCCGTTGGCGACGTGGTGCTTGACCAAGCGCAAATCGGCGGCGACGGGTTTCGTTTCGGCATCGAGCAACGTGCTCCATTGGACAGAATCGGCGCTGAATTGGTCCCCTTCGACCCACGGCGCTATGTCCATAACAGGGCAGGTGTTGTATTCATCGATCAAGTCGGGCTGGCCGGATGCTCTGCTGTTCGCATACTCAGTGAGCGCGTTTGCCGGTGACATCGGAGCGCCGGCTCGCGGCGATGCGCTCAACGGAGGACAGCTAGGCTGGTTGCCTGGCCATCCGAGCATGTTTGCAAGCTCGTCCAGGAGCGTCTCTTCCGCTTGCTGCCGGAGCAGCGATGCCGAATCCGGCCCGCGTGTTTGCCGGCCGAACGAGCCGACTAGTGGCTGCCGTGGCGCAGCCTCGGGAAAATTGCCTCGATTGGAAAGAACTCCCTCCCTCGGCGCTGCGCTACGGTCGGGCGATCGCCCTGAGTCCTCGCCGAAAGGTGACTTGGTGTTTCGTGCTGCGACGATTATTTCCATGATGAGCGTCCCAAAGGAGGACCAATTTTCGATGTTCGAGTATTCCTCGTCTCGGATAAGCGCTCGCGGCTGCGTCCGAACTCGCAACCGCTTGCACGAAATCGCATTAAAAAATGACTGACGCGTCGGCACGGTGCCGGCGAGATCGCCGATCTCTTCCTGCTTGTCGATGCAGTACCGTATCCGAGCTTCGTCGGAAACCCATAAAATAAAAGCCCCGCGGGCAAAGCACCGCGGGGCCTAGGAAACGCTGAAACGGAAATGCGATTACTCGATTACGCGATTACTTCAGCGGAGTCCATTGGCCGCGTTCGACCTTGTACACCGTGATACCGCCGTTCTTCAGATCGCCCTTGTCGTCGTATTGAAGCTTCGGGGTCGTCACAGCCGCCATGTCGGTCTTCGCGAGCACCGGCAGGTACTTCGCCGGATCGGTCGAGTTCGCGTTCTTCATGGCCGTCAAGAGCGCCATCGTGCCGTCGTAGGCATACGGCGAGTAGGTTTCGACGTCCGTCTTGAACATCTTTTTGTACTTCTCGACGTACTGCTGGCCACCGGGCATTTGCTCGAGCGGAACGCCTGCCAGCGTCGAGAAGGAGCCCTCAGCGGCATCGCCGGCGATCTTCAGGAAGTCGGGCGTGTGGACCATTTCGCCGCCCATCAGCGGCGCCTTGATCGCAAGCGTCTTCATTTGCTTGAGCATCGGCGCGGCTTGCGCATCGGCGCCGCCGTAGTAGATCAGATCCGGCTGAGCAGCCTTCAGCTTCGTCAGAATCGCCTTGAAGTCGGTCGCCTTGTCGTTCGTGAATTCACGGTCGACGATCGTCGCGCCAGCGGCCTTCGCAGCCTTCTGGAATTGATCGGCGAGACCTTGGCCGTATGCCGTGCGGTCATCCACGATCGCGATCTTCTTCATGCCCAGGTTCTTCACGGCGTAGGCACCCGCCACCGACCCTTGCTGCGTGTCGGAAGTCATCATGCGGAACGTCGTCTTGTAACCTTGTTGCGTGTATTCCGGCGCCGTCGCCATCGCAACTTCGGGGATGCCCGCGTTCGCATAGATGCGCGAAGCCGGGATCGTCGTGCCCGAGTTGAAGTGGCCGATCATGCCCTTGATGCCGTCATCGACGAGCTTCTGCGCGACCGTCGTGCCGGTGCGCGGATCGGCTTGGTCGTCGGCCGAATCGAGCACGAACTCGACTTGCTTGCCGCCGATGACGGGCTTCGTCGCGTTCATATCGGCGATCGCGAGCTTCACGCCGTTCTGGAAATCGGCGCCGTAGTGCGCTTGCGGGCCCGTCATCGGGCCGGCAAAACCGATCTTCACTTGTTCTGCTTGCTGTGCGTGTGCGGTCCCCACCAGCGACATTGCCGCAACGAGCGTCGCGCCTGCCAGCGTTTTCATTTTGTGCTGCATAGCTTCTCCTAGATACCAAGGTAGTTGGAAGCAGCCTCGGGGTGGCCGCACCGCTTCCGTTTTTGATTCCGTCGACAAGGGTTGCTTAGCCGATCGTCATCAAATTCGCATTGCCGCCCGCGGCTGCCGTATTCACGCTCACCGAGCGTTCCGTCAGCAGCCGTTCGAGGGCGTAATCTTCATCGCCGTTTTCAAGCGCATGGGTGGAAACGCCTTGCACCGAAACGATCGGGCCCGGACGCTTCGCCACTTCCCTCACCAGCGCGAGCAATTCATCGCTGTCGCCTTCGAACAGCACGGCGTCGATCGAAGCGGCGCCGCCCTTTTGCGCTTCGGCGAACGGCTTCAACTGCACAGGCAGCGACGCGACGAGCGCTTCGCCAGCCGCCCCCGAGAACACTGCCCGGTTGCCTGTCGCCAGGACCGCCGCCAATTGCGCTCGAGCGCCGCTCGCCGTGGACGGCACGCAGGATACCGTGCCGCGCGCGCCGAGCGTATAGGTGTTGCGCTCGCCCGTCGGGCCAGGCAAGACCGCCGTGGCGCCCGCCGGCATATTTGCGAGATAACCGTCGCAGCGTGCGGCCAGCGCAGGCTGGCGCTCCGCGATGAGCCAGTCGCGCAGGGCCGTCAGCGCGGCACGCGGGCTCAAACGCTCCCCGCGCCGGTCTTGCTCCGCCGCGCCATCGGCGACGAGCGATGCCGCCAGCGATTTCGGCAAGCCGGCGGGGCGCTTGGCCAACAGGCGTTGCAGATAAAGCGCGCCACCCGCTTTCGGCCCGGTGCCGGACAACCCTTCGCCGCCGAACGGCTGCACGCCGACCACCGCGCCGATCACGTTGCGGTTCACGTAGATGTTGCCGACATGGGCGTTCGAAATCACATGGGCGATGGTTTCGTCGATACGCGTATGGATCCCGAGCGTGAGGCCGTAACCGGTCGCTTTGATTTGGTCGAGCAGCTTGTCGAGGGCGCTGCGGCGATAGCGAATCACGTGCAACACGGGGCCGAACACTTCGCGCTTGAGCTCGTCGATGCTGTCGAGTTCGATCAGCGTGGGCGCAACGAACGTGCCTTGCGCGCAGGCGGCGGGCAGCGGTAGCTGTGTGACCGAGCGCCCTTTCTCACGCAGCGCCGCGACGTGCGTATCGATCGTGCGCTTCGCTTCGGCATCGATGACGGGGCCGACATCGGTGGACAGACGATCGGGGTTGCCGACCGTGAGCTCGTGCATGGCGCCCTTGAGCATCGTCAGCGTGCGGTCGGCGACATCGTCTTGCAGGCACAACACGCGCAGGGCCGAGCAGCGTTGGCCGGCCGAATCGAACGCGGATTGCATGACATCCGCGACGACCTGTTCGGCCAGCGCCGACGAATCGACGATCATCGCGTTCTGACCACCCGTCTCCGCGATCAGCGGAATGGGCTTGCCGTCCGGATCGAGGCGATCGGCGAGTGTTTTGTTGATGAGGCGCGCGACTTCGGTCGAGCCCGTGAACATGACGGCGCGCGTGCGCGAATCGGCAACCAACGACGCGCCGACGGTTTCGCCGTCGCCCGGCAACAGTTGCACGGCGCCCGCGGGCACACCGGCTTCGCGCAGCAGACGCACCGCCTGGGCGGCGATCAGCGGCGTTTGCTCGGCCGGCTTGGCGAGCACGGTATTGCCGGCGGCGAGCGCGGCGGCGACTTGGCCCATGAAGATCGCGAGCGGGAAGTTCCACGGGCTGATACAGACGACAGGGCCCAGCGGCCGGTGCGTATCGTTCGAGAATTCCTCGCGGATCTGCGCCGCGTAGTAGCGCAGGAAATCGACAGCCTCGCGAATCTCGGCGATTGCATTGCTCAGCGATTTGCCGGCTTCGCGCACGATCAGGCCCATCAGCGTATGCATCTGCGCTTCGAGCAAATCGGCCGCTCGCGCGAGGCAATCGGCGCGCGCGGAGACGGGCGTCGCTTGCCAAATCGGCGCGCTGGCCACGGCCGCGGCGAGCGCCGCTTGCACATCGTCACGGGTGGCTTCGACGACCGTGCCGACGATGTCGCGGTGATCGGCGGGATTGCGCACGGCGCGCTCGATGCGGCCTTGCGCGCTCGATGCCGACAACTCGCCCGATTCGAGCATAGGCGCCGCGCGCCACGGATGATGCGCGCTCGTCAGCAGCGCCGACGACAGCGATGCGAGACGATGCTCGTTCGATAAATCGAGGCCCATCGAATTGGAACGCTCGGCGCCGTACAGCTCGCGCGGCAGCGGGATCTTCGCGTGCGGCGCGCCGAGCGGCACGATGCGAGAGGCTTCGTCGACCGGATCGACGACGAGCGACGAGACCGGCACCGTTTCGTCGGCGATGCGATTGACGAATGAGGTATTCGCGCCGTTCTCGAGCAGACGACGGACGAGATACGCGAGCAGCGTTTCGTGCGTGCCGACGGGCGCGTAGATGCGGCACGGGCGGTTGAGCTTGTCGCGGCCCGTGACTTCTTCGTACAGGGGCTCGCCCATGCCGTGCAGGCATTGGAACTCGTACTGGCCCGGGTAGTAATTCTGGCCGGCCAGGTGATAGATGGCCGCGAGCGTATGCGCGTTGTGCGTCGCGAATTGCGGGAACACGGCGTCGGGCGCGCCAAGCAACTTCTTCGCGCAGGCCATGTACGAGACATCCGTGTAGACCTTGCGCGTGTAGACGGGATAGCCTTCGAGGCCGTCGAGTTGCGCGCGCTTGATTTCCGAATCCCAGTACGCCCCCTTCACGAGGCGAACCATGATGCGGTGACGACTGCGGCGAGCGAGATCGACGACGTAATCGATCACGAACGGGCAGCGCTTTTGATAGGCCTGGATCACGAAACCGATACCGTTCCAGCCGGCGAGTTCGGGATCGAAGCACAGCGCTTCCAGCAGATCGAGCGAAATCTCGAGACGATCGGCTTCCTCGGCGTCGATATTCAGGCCGATGTCGTAGCGGCGCGCCAGCGCGGCGAGCGAACGCACGCGCGGCAGCAATTCGTTCATCGTGCGCTCGTGCTGGGCGCGCGAGTAGCGCGGGTGCAGCGCCGAGAGCTTGATCGAAATGCCCGGGCCTTCATAGATGCCGCGGCCGCCCGCGGCCTTGCCGATCGCATGGATGGCTTGCTCGTACGAGGCGTAGTAGCGCTGTGCGTCTTCTTCGGTCGTCGCGGCTTCGCCGAGCATGTCGTACGAGTAGCGGAACCCCCGCGCTTCGTACTTGCGGCTGTTCGCGAGCGCCTCGGAAATCGTCTCGCCGGTGACGAACTGCTCACCCATCAGACGCATTGCGATATCGACGCCCTTGCGGATCAGCGGCTCGCCGCCCTTGCCGATCAGACGCGTGAGCGCCGACGACAGGCCCGCTTCGCTGTTGGTCGTCACGAGCTTGCCCGTGATCATGAGGCCCCACGTCGCCGCGTTGACGAACATCGAGGGCGCGTGGCCCATATGCGAGCGCCAATCGCCTTTGCTGATCTTGTCGCGGATGAGCGCATCGCGCGTTGCGCGATCGGGAATGCGCAGCAGCGCTTCGGCCAAGCACATCAACGCCACGCCTTCTTGGCTCGAGAGCGAGAACTCGTGAATGAGCCCCTCCACGCCGCCGCCCGTGCGCTTGGCGCGCAGCGTCTCGACGAGCTTGGTCGCCATCTTGCCGACATCGCCGGCGATTTGCTCGGGCAGCCGCGCCTCGCCGATCAGAAACGGCACGCACTCGGGCTCCGGCCGCCGATACGCAGCGGTGATGGCCGCGCGCAGCACCGATTGCGGTTGCACGTTCTGCGCGAAATCGAGGAACGGATGGGGCGCGCCGTCTTCCTCGTGTTCGGGCGTGGAACCGTCGCCCAGATCGGCGGCCCCGGACATCCCCGACAGTTCGGGCGGCAGCTGCCCGTGTTCGATCTTTTCGAGGTAAGCGAAGATCGCCTGCTTGATCAGCCAGTGCGGCGTGCGTTCGAGCCGGGAAGCGGCTTCTTTGAGGCGGGAGCGTAGGAGGTCGTCGACTTTGACCCCGAGCGTAGTACTGGCCATGGTTGTGTCGGTCGCCGGCGGCGGCCGGCCGATGTCTAAAAAGTTGGCGGAATCGTACGCCTCCCAATAAAAAGGTGCAACCGAAATTCCGCATTGGTTGCACCCCGCAAAAACCCTTTGCAGGCAAGGGGTTGGCCGTTGGTCGCAGCCAGCCGGGCGCGCCCGGTTGCGCTCGGTATTTTCCCTGACGTGAAATCGATCCCATGGCCCTACGGGCGCGCCGAGGAATGCCGTTAACACAGAAAAGCGTTGCAACGCACCGTCAGCGCGGAGAAAGGAGCGGCGAAATGGAAAAGTGGATCGTAATCGGCGGCATCTGGGCGTTGGCCGTCGTATGCCTGACGCTGTTCGTGCGCGGGGCATCGCCGGCGCATCAGCGCGCCGTGGCGCTGGCGCGAATCCGCCAAGCCCGGCTCAGATCGGAAGCGGCGGCGAACGACGCGCGCATCTCCGAGCAACGCGGCTAGGCTAACAGGCAGTAGAGAGGCCATCATGATTTGCTGTAACGAAAGCCGGTCCTGTGCTCGCCACCGGCCGCAAACGCGCCGCCAGCGGCCACCGATGATCGCCTGCGCGCGCCCGCTGACCGCTCCGGCGCCGAGCTACACGAACCGCGTCCGCACACGCGCCCGCGGCGCTCGCAGCCGCCTGCGCTATTGCTAGGCCCGCTCGCCTTCAGATATCGAGCGGATCGACTTCCACGCTCCATCGGATCACCCCTTTGAGCGCGCGCAATAGCGGCTGCCACGCCCGTAGCGTGGCAAGCAGCGACGCCCGCGAGGCGCTCTCCAGCAGCAGCTGAGCGCGATGCACGTTGGCCACTTTGACGATCGTCATCGGGACCGCATCGTAGAGGGTCACGCGCTCGGCCGCCGGCACGTCGGCCAGCGCCGCGCTGGCTTGCCCCAGAAACCCGAGCGCCGCTTCGAGCGTGCGGCCTTCCGCGCGTAACAGCGCCTGATAGACGAACGGCGGCAGCTGCGCATCGCGGCGTTCGCCGAGCGTCGCGTTCGCAAATCCGACGTAATCGTGGCGCGCCAGCGCGTGATAGAGCGCGTGGCGCGGATAACGCGTCTGCACCAGCACTTCGCCGGGCAGCCCCGCCCGTCCAGCCCGCCCGCTCACTTGCATGAGCTGCGCGAACAGCCGCTCTCCCGCGCGGAAATCGTGCGAAAACAAGGCGGCGTCGGCGTTGAGCACGGCCACGAGCGAGACGCGTTGAAAATCGTGGCCTTTGGCGATCATCTGCGTGCCGACCAGAATATCGACTTCCCCCGCATGGACGTTGGAGAAAAGCGTTTGCGCGCTACCTTTTCGGCGGGTGCTGTCGGCGTCGATGCGTAACACGCGCGCGCCGGGCACAAGCGCGGCGAGCGTCTCTTCGACGCGCTGCGTGCCGCGGCCGAGCGGTGCGATATCGACGTTGCCGCAATCGGGGCAAGCGCGCGGCACGCGCGCCTCCCAGCCGCAATGATGGCAGCGCAACGCATGCTCGCCCTTATGCAGCACGACGTAAGCGCTGCAGCGCGGGCATCCAGCCACCCATCCACAGGCGTCGCAGGCCAGCACGGGCGCGTAGCCGCGTCGATTGAGAAACACGAGGCTTTGCTCGCCGCGCGCCAAACGGGCTTTCAGGGCGGCTGCGAGCGGCCCCGAGATGCCGTCCACGCTGCCGCGTCCACGGCGGCGCTCTTCCTCGAGATCGATCATCTTGACCGTTGGCAGGGCGGCGGCGGCCACCGCCCGCCGCGCCAGCGAGAGCTGCCGATAGCGGCCCTGCTGCGCATGCCACCAGCTCTCCAGCGAAGGCGTGGCCGAGCCCAGTACGACGGGAATCCCGCGCTGTTTGGCGCGCCAAATCGCCAAATCGCGAGCCGAATAGCGCAGGCCCTCTTGCTGCTTGTAGGCTGGCTCGTGCTCTTCGTCGACCACGATAAGCGCGAGCGCCGGCATCGAAGCAAGCACGGCCAACCGCGTTCCGAGCACAATCCGCGCGCGGCCGGTATGCGCGGCGAGCCAGCTGCGCACGCGTTCGCCATCCGCCATCGCGCTATGCAGAGTGACGATCGATTCGTCGCCTGTACGGCCGGCGAATCGCGCGCGAAAGGCGGCTTCGAATTGAGGAGTGAGGTTGATCTCGGGGACCAGCACGAGCGCTTGCGCGGCCGGCTCGGCGTCGAATAGCGCTTCGATCGCGCGCAAGTAGACCTCGGTCTTGCCGCTGCCCGTGACCCCATGGAGCAGAAACGGTGAAAATCCCCGCGCCTTCGCGAGGGCTTGCACGGCTTGCGCTTGCTCGTCGGTCAAGACGGGCCGGACCGCACGGCCCGCCGCACCGTTCGCGCTTGCCGGCGCGTCGTCCGGGGTGTCGTCCGGGGTGTCGCCCTGCGCGAGCGCCTCACCACCGCCCGCCGCACCGACATCGCACGCGCCTAGGGCGGCTGCACTGTCGGACGCCACCGGCCCGCCGACCGGCGCGCCGTTCGGCTCGCCCTCCGGCTCGAGTTCGAGCCACCCCTGCCGCTGCCAGCCGGCGAGCGTCGCCGCAGCCTTCGGATGGAGCTCGCGCGCGTCGGACAGATCTAGCACACCTCGATCGACCAACGCCGCCGCAAGCCGGCGCAACGCAACGGCGCGCGCCGGTAGCGCCTCGGGCAAAGCCGACCGCCCCGCCTCCGTCAAACGAAAGCGCGGCGCCACGGTAAAAAGACGCGGCCAGCGCTCGGGATCGCGCAGCGCTTGCGGCAAAGCCGGTAGCGCCACCTCTCCGAGAGAGCGCTGGTAATAATCGGCGGCGAACGCGACGAGCGCCAACCATTCGGCCGATAGCGGCGCGCAGCCCCCGCATACGGCTCGCACCTCCCGAATGCGCTCGGGCGGGACGTCGCTGTGAGCGCTCACTTCCACAACGAGCCCAACGACGTTGCGCTTGCCGAACGGCACGGCCACGAGCGTGCCCGGTGCGGGCGCGGGCACGGCCTCGCAGCGGTAATCGAACAGCGTCGGTAGCGGGTGGTCGAGCGCGACGCGAACAAATGCGCCGCTCATGCGGTGCGGCTCCTTTGCGTCGGACGCCCGCCGAGGCTCGGAGCGCCGCATGCGGAACACCGATCAACCGGCGCGAACTTAAAGTGAAACATGAGATTCGGCGCTAACCTATGGATCTCGCTGGACTTTACGGGTTGCAGGGAGCCGCCTGTGGATAACTTTGTTGAAAAGTACGCCTCGGGAACCGAAAAAAGGCCGCCCCACTGGCATTCTGTGGGAAACCGCACATTGGCCGGCTCGGGCGCAAACCCTTGTCGAACAAGGCCAGGACGGGCGGGCTACATCGTTTGGGCGGTGCCGTCAACTTCTTCTCGCTCTACCGCGGCGCAACGAGAAGAATGTGTATAAGTCAAGTCTTGACAATCATAAGACGGCCCGGCGATGCCATTTTTCAGCCCATTCCCGCCCTAGGGGCAGAGCCCACCTTGATGCATTGCAGCATATCGCAATGTCAGTTGCCGGCGGATCCGGCGCGCATCGCACGGCTATATTGATGAACCTCGTCGACGAGCTCCGCGACATGCTCGGGCGGAGCGAACTGCGAGATGCCGTGTCCGAGATTGAAGATATGCCCCGGGTGCGGGCCGAAGCTGTCCAGCACCGCTCGCGCTTGCTCGCGTACCGCGGCCGGCGGTGCGAACAGGACCGAGGGGTCGAGATTGCCCTGTAGCGCGACCCGTGCGCCTACGCGCTCGCGCGCCTGGCCGAGGTTGACCGTCCAGTCGAGCCCAACTGCGTCGACGCCGCTTGCCGCGATCTCGTCGAGCCAAAGCCCTCCGCCCTTCGTGAACGTGATGACGGGGACACGCGCCCCGTCGTGTTCGCGCACGAGCCGTCGGACCACCGCCTCGATGTAGTGCAGCGAGAACTGTTGAAAAATGCCGTCGGCCAGCGCCCCACCCCAAGTATCGAAAATCATCACGGCTTGGGCGCCCGCTTCGATCTGCGCGTTCAAGTAGGCCGCGACGGCCTCGGCATTGATCGTCAGAATTCGATGCATGAGATCCGGGCGCGCGTACAGCATCGACTTCACCGTGCGGAAATCGTCCGAGCCCGCGCCTTCGACCATGTAGCAGGCGAGCGTCCAGGGGCTGCCCGAGAAGCCGATCAGCGGCACGCGCTGGCGGCCCTGCCCATCGGTGAGCGCGCGGCGGATGGAGCGGACTGCGTCGGTCACATAACCGAGCGTTGCGTCGATGTCGGGCACGCGCAAGCGCGCGACGTCTTCCTCCGTGCGCACGGGATGGGCGAAGCGCGGGCCTTCTCCGGCGGCGAACGAGAGCCCCAAGCCCATGGCGTCGGGCACGGTCAGGATGTCGGAAAAGAGGATCGCGGCGTCGAGTTCGAACCGTTCAAGCGGTTGCAACGTCACTTCCGTCGCGAAATCGGGGTTCTTGGCGAGACCGAGAAAGCTACCGGCGCGCGTGCGCGTGGCGTTGTACTCGGGCAAGTAGCGGCCGGCCTGGCGCATGAGCCAAATCGGCGTGTAATCGGTCGGCTCGCGCAGCAGCGCGCGCAGAAACGTATCGTTGATGAGGGTCGAGGGCACTTGAGCGGGCTGAAGGCAAGGCGAAAGAGACCGCCATTTTACCGGAGCCGGGCGGCCGGCCGCGCCGTAATACCGAGCTTGCGGCGAAACGCCGCCTCCGCCATTTTGGTACGGCTATGATCCGACGAAGCGCTGCGCCGCAGGCAGACAGCGCCCCGCTTCCCACCCTAGGAGACCGAGATGACGATCACCCACCTCAAGCGTCTGTCGATGACGGCGCTCACGCTCGCGGCCTGCTGCGGCGCCGGCGGCGCCTTCGCTCAATCGAGCGAGCCCGCCCCGGCTTCGGCGGCGACGGCAGCCCCCTCGCGCCTGCCCGCGATCATCGCGCGCGGCACGCTGCGTGTCTGCACGACGGGCGATTACAAACCGTATTCGTTTTTGAAAGCCGACGGCACATTCGAGGGCATTGATATCGACATGGCCGATTCGCTGGCCAAGTCGCTCGGCGTCAAAGCCGAGTATGTGAAGACGACCTGGTCCCACCTCATGAACGATTTCCTGACGAAATGCGATATCGCCGTGGGCGGAGTCTCCACGACGCTCGAGCGTCAGAAGCGCGTATTCTTCACGCAGCCGTACATGATCGACGGCAAGGCGCCTATCGCACGTTGCGCCGATGTCGATAAATATCAAACGCTGGCGCAGATCGATCAGCCGACCACGCGAGTCGTCGTCAACCCGGGCGGGACGAACGAGCGTTTCGCTAAGCAATACCTTTCGCACGCCAAGCTGACGGTCTACCCCGACAACGTCACGATCTTCAAGCAAATTCTCGACGGCAAAGCGGATGTGATGGTGACCGACGCATCGGAAACCTTGCTTCAGCAGAAGCTCAATCCAGGGCTGTGTTCGATCCATCCCGACAAGCCGTTTCAATACGGCGAGAAAGCGTACATGGTGCCGCAGGGCGACGTGACGTATCAGCAATACGTCGATCAATGGTTGCACCTTGCGCGTGAAACCGGCGAGTTCCAGGCGATTTGGGATAAATGGCTCAAATAAGCCGGCCGACGTCGCGGTTGAAAACGATGTCGGAGCCCATGTCGAAGCCGATGCCGAAGCGCTGGGCCGATCGCGCCGCTTGATCTTATTCGGGCACTCGCGGCGCCGGCGCATTCGCGCGATGCGTCGCGCCGAATAGCCGCTCGTGCTCGACTTTGACGCAGACGTTCATCGCCACATCGAGCCCGGCGGCCTTTGCGCGCGCCGCCGCGCGCTCATTGACGACGCCGACTTGCAACCATAGCGAATTGGCCCCGATCGCGATGGCCTCCTCGGCGACGGCCGCGACTTCCCCGGGCCGCCGAAACACATCGACCATCTCGATCGCGGCGCCCTCTTCGGCAAGGGCCTGCGCGGCGGCCGCTAGCGTTGAATAGCACCGCTGCCCCAGCACGCCCGCGGTGTCGTTCGCATAGGCGGGGTTCACCGGCACGATGCGATAGCCGTGCGATTGCATATACGAAGCCACCGAATGGCTGGGGCGGTAAGCATGCGTGGACAAGCCGACGACGGCGATCACACGATCGCGTTGGAGGATGCGCTGGAGGGTCTCTGGCTCGTTCATCGAATTTCTGCGTCGATTGGTAAAAAGTGTCGGCGCGTGCGGGCTCGGTCAATTTCTCGCATCGACCGCATGCATGACGGGTGATCTTAAGCTGTTATTGCGCAGACGAAATGCTTTTCGCCTACTTTTTGGATAAAATTCGGCGTGCGGTTTTTATGCGATATTTTGCTCCATCGAATAATCGGAAATAGTGACGCAACCCGGTAAGAAATAAGTAAAAAATCCCGCAAAGCCTTATGGGACGGGCGTTACAACCTGAAACACTTTGTTACCGCGTCCTTTTCTCAATTCGCCCACAATGCCCTTCAACGGTTTCAACACAGATGTGTCGGGCTTGCTTTGTGTCCGGGTCCTTGGCCCAAGGACGCAGTGCGAGGCAAGATGATCCGGCTCGCCGTATCCCCGGTTGGGGGCATCTTTGTTGGAGTCGTTGCCGATGTGCTATTGCGTTTTGGCCGCCGGCTCCACGATTGGTCTCCTCGCGCTAACCCCGTAGCGTGTGGTTTTTAGCGGGCTACTAAGCCCGCTTTTTTTTTCGTCGCTCCGAGTTGCGCTTTAGCGCTTACTCGGATCCCGTGCAGAGCACTACTCGAAGTTGCGCTTTAACGCCTACTTCGAGCCCGCGCAGAGCGGTCGATCGAGGAGCGGCTTTTCACGCCGCCCCGTTCGCTCACCGCTCGTCGCGCTTGCCCTGCCCCAGCTCCTCGATCATCCGCTCGCGCATCACGAACTTCTGCACCTTCCCCGTGACCGTCATCGGCATGTCGTCGACGAAGCGGATGAAGCGCGGCACCTTGTAGTGCGCGATTTGTCCGCGGCAGTATTCCCTCACCTCGTCCTCCGTCAACGTCTCGCCCGGCCGCACGACGATCCAGGCGCACACCTCCTCGCCGTACTTTTTGTCGGGCACGCCGAACACTTGTACGCTCTGAACCTTGGGATGCCGAAATAAAAACTCTTCGACCTCGCGCGGGTAAATGTTCTCGCCGCCGCGAATCAGCATGTCTTTCAGCCGGCCGACGATGTTGCAATATCCCTGCTCATCGATCGTCGCGAGATCGCCCGTGCGCATCCAGCCATCCACGATCGCCTCGCGCGTACGCGGCTCGTCGTCCCAATATCCTTGCATGACCGAGTAGCCACGCGTCCAAAGCTCGCCAGTCTCGCCGATCGGTGCGGTGTTACCCACCGCGTCGACGATCTTCGCTTCGAGATGCGGTTGGATTCGCCCGACCGTCGACGTGCGCTTATCGATCGGATCGGTGGTCGAGCTTTGGAACGAGACCGGGCTCGTCTCCGTCATGCCGTAGGCGATCGTGATCTCCGACAGATGCATGCGCGAGATGACGCGCTTCATCGTTTCGATTGGGCACGGCGAGCCCGCCATGATGCCGGTGCGCAACGTCGATAGATCGAATGAGGCGAACGCGGGATGGTCGAGCTCGGCGATAAACATCGTGGGCACCCCGTGCAGCGCCGTGCATCGTTCCTCTGCGACGGCCGCCAAGGTCGCGGCAGGCTCGAACCCTTCGCCCGGGAACACCATCTTGGCGCCGGTCGACACGCTCGCCAGCACCGACAACACCATGCCGAAGCAGTGATAGAGCGGCACGGGGATACAAAGCGCGTCGGCTTCCGTGAAGCGCATCGCCATCGCGATGTAGCGCGCGTTGTTGACGACGTTGCGATGTGTGAGCGTCGCGCCCTTCGGGTTACCCGTCGTGCCGCTTGTGAATTGGATGTTGATCGGATCGTGCGCCGTCAGCGTCGCGCCGATCGCATCCAGATCAACCGTATCCAACGCCACGCGCCCGGCCTCGACGAGATCGGAGAACGTCAACATACCGGGCGTCGCCGTATCGCACATGCGCACCACCGTACGAAGGTGCGGCAAGCGCGCGGCGCGCAATTGCCCAGGCTCGCAGGCCGCGAGCTCTGGCGCCAACGTCTGCAGCATTTCGACATACTTCGATGTCTTGAAAGACTCCGCCGTAATGATCGTGCCGCAGGCCGATTTGTTCAGCGCATATTCGAGCTCGGCGAGCCGATACGCCGGGTTGACGTTGACGAGGATTGCGCCGATCCGTGCCGTCGCAAATTGGATCAACAGCCATTCCACGCGGTTCGGCGACCAAATGCCGACGCGATCGCCGCGTGCGACACCGAGCGATGCAAGGCCGGCTGCGAGTACATCCACTTCGGCCGCGAACTCGCGCCAGGTCCAGCGGATATCCTGCTCGCGAAATACGACGGCGGGCCGCTCGGGAAAGCGCGCCGCCGTATCGGCGAGGAGCTGGCCGATCGTCGCTTCGGAGAGCGGCACATCGGTCGCGCCGCGCACATAGGACAGGCCATTGATCGGCGCAATCAGAGCGCCTTCCTGCGGAAGCTGCGTCGCCATCTCGATGTCTCCGTGTCTTTTAGAAATTATTCGACCGATTCTGCCATCGAGCGAGGTGGTCCCGCATCAAGTCTTACCCGCAGCAACGCACCATGAATGCCGCGTTTAAAAGAAAAAACGCCGCGCGGCGATCACCGAGCGGCGTTAAAAATCCTACCAATCATCTTGTTCTGCACAAAAGTTGCCCGACGCTATGAGCACCGGACAACCGAGCGAAGTGCTTTCGTCAGTGGCTCTGCGACCGAAGTTTGCGCAGGCGCGCGATCGCGGCCAGCTGCGCCGTCGCGTAAGCGAGTTCGGCTTGCGCCGTGGCGTACTCGATGTTCGAGCCCGAGTTCTGCAGGACTTCCTCGGCGCGCTTGCGGGCCTGCTCGGCCTTCGCTTCGTCGAGATCCTTGCCGCGGATCGCCGTATCGGCGAGCACGGTCACGGCGCCCGGTTGCACTTCGAGAATGCCGCCGGCAACGAACACGAACTCTTCCTCGCCGCTTTCGGCCTCGATGCGCACCGCACCGGGACGAATACGGGTGATGAGCGGCGTGTGGCCCGGCAAAATGCCGAGTTCACCGGCTTCGCCCGGCAGCGCGACGAACTTCGCCTGGCCCGAGAAGATTTGCTCTTCCGCGCTGACGACGTCTACTTTGATGGTTGCCATATCGATTCCTGTGCGAGGCTCGGTTAAGCGTCACGCGCGTGGAAGGCGAACCCGGCCGTCGATGCAACCGCCGGGCGCGCCTCCAACGAGCGCATGGACCCTCACCTTTACTGGATCTTCTTGGCCTTTTCGAAGGCTTCGTCGATCGTGCCGACC